>WBZO01001432.1_pt1 | contig 37316 bp, 38 predicted proteins | sample 5204261 | NCBI WGS metagenome assembly WBZO01 (sample SAMN12412400, study PRJNA552823) | activated sludge metagenome | isolation source: activated sludge from anammox sidestream of wastewater treatment plant... | place: USA: North Carolina | collected 2017-09
ACCACGCCGCAGCCGAAACCTTGCGCCGAACCACCACCGGCACCCGACAACCGCTACGCTGACAACCGCTCACAGGTGGGGAATTTCGACGAGCACGCCTGGGGATTTTCGGCGAGCGTCATCACTGCATCCGGCCAAGAAGCTCACCCAGCGTGTGCACCCGCGCGCGGAGGTCATCGCCTTCCTTCTCGGTGAACTCGATCCGTCGGTTATCGGCCGAACCGTTCTCCAGTGCCAACCTGGCGGCATCGAGGTGCTTTCGCACAGCGAGGTACTCGGGCCTGCAGTCCGCTTCTGCCGCTTTCTTTTCGGCCCAGTGCGCTCTGCCCGCTCGCGAGAGGCTGGCCCTGCGCTCGTCGCGCTGCCTGCCCAGCGCGGCCGCCCGCTCAGCCGCTTCGGCCCACTGTGCGACCAACGCCTCGGCGACGCCGGGGATCTCGGACTCCACCGAGGTGGCGTTGTGCAGCGCCGCCTCCCTGGCACCGATGAGCACCGCGGCGATCTCCTCCCGCGAATTCCGGGCGACATTGCCGACCTGCCTTTTGGCAGATTTGGCGATGGCCGACGCGGCCTGACGCCCCTCCGCGCTGAGATTGGCCAGCTCGCGGAAGTCGCTCGCCGTCTTCGGCTGCCCGGGCGCACTGGTACCAGTGCGCTTGTTTTGATCGACTAACCAACGCTGCCAAGCGTGGGCATCCCGACTGATCACCTGACGTGAGCGACCGACCTCCCTGGCATACGCGGCGGCGCTTACCCGCTGGGGATTGCTCTCGTCGAGTGTCCAATGCCAGCGCAGTTCCATCAGATCCTCGGTGTTGCGGGCGATTTCGGCGTCGAGCTCCTGGTCCTGCTCAACGACCCTGACAGGCAGTGCACTGGGGGATCCCGCGCCCTCTGCGTCGTTGTCACGGTTATTGCGGTGCAGCGTCTCCACTGTGAGTTCGAACAAGCCCCGGCCTTCGATCGCGTGGCGGGAGGATTGATCCACGTTCGGGCGGCTGGCGTAGCTCATGGGTTGTTCTCCTGCTCGGTTAGCCAGGCAAGAGCAACTTCTTTTCTCCAAACTCGGCGGCGGCCCAGTTTGAAACTGGCTGGGCCCCGACCGATGGCAGCCCAGTAGCGCCAGGTCGAAGCAGGCGTCCCAGTAAGAACTTCCAAATACGGCGCGTCGACGTAATCATTGTCCACGTGGCAATCCTTCCAATAAATCATGATTCCGTCTTTCCGGTATGCTCGCTTTAGCCATCTCTACCAGCGCTGATTGATTACAGTCAACCTAGAAAGTAGTGTCTTTCGAAAATGGCATCGAATAAATGGAGTGATACGGCTTTTGGCAAGCGGATCAAATCTCAACGGGAGAATCGGAAACTGTCGCAGGCCCAGATGGCCCGAATCTTGTCCAACCGAGGGGTCCCGATCCACGCGACCGCCATCGCCAAAATCGAATCCGGCGACCGCTCAGTACGGATCAATGAAGCCGCCGCCTTCGCTGATCTCTTCGAGACCACCGTCGATGCTTTACTCGGTCGAATCGGACCAGACCGGTCCTCGCTGGAGTTTGCACTCGTGGTGCTGAGTGATTACGCCAGTGACGCCGCTCGTCAGATAGCCCAGTCGGAGCGGGTCGTCAGTGATATTGAGGACCAACTGGAATCCGTGGAGGAGAACTTTCAACTTCCCACCATTAACCAATTGCACCGGGCGGCAAGTGAAATGGCCAATCATTTAGCCGCGGCGAGGAAGAGTTCGTCCAACCTTTCCTCGGCGCTAGAGACAGCAATCCTGAAGCACACACCAGGCACAAAGAAGAACCCCAAGGCCAGCTCTAGCCGGGAAGGCAGCACCCAATGAAACGTAACCGTCGAGCCGGGGTCGAAGACCGGTGGAACAAGACTGTTCGCCAGCCAGACGGCACCACCGCCACTGTCCCCAGCGCGAACGACGGTAAAGGATCGCGTTGGCGCGCCCGCTACGTCGATGAGGCTGGAAAAGAACACGTAAAGGCGTTCCGCCGCAAGGTCGATGCTCAGCAGTGGCTGGAAAAAGAGGTCAGTGATCAAGTCACCGGCACTTGGACCGACCCGGCATTGGGCCGAGTACATTTCGGCGTTATCGCCCGCAAGTGGTTGTTGACCAAATCCCACCGCAAGCCGAAGACGGTAGCGGGTTACGAATCCCTTCTCGACACTGTGGTGCTGCCCCGGTTTAACGATATTGCCCTGCGGGACATTGCTTTCGATGACCTTCAGGTGTGGATTTCTGGCCTGTCAGTCGACGGGTCGGTGCGTTTCAGCGGTAAGGGACTCAGCGCATCTCGGGTTCGCCAGGCCCACCAGGTTGTGGGGGCGGTGTTGAAGTTCGCCGTCAAGTCCAAGCACCTGGCTGTGAATCCTGCTGACGGGATCGAACTTCCGACGCTCCCAGAGACGGAGCAGCGATACCTCACCCATGAGCAGCTTCACCGGGTGGCGGTGGCTTCGGGCTGGATGCGAACCCTCATTCTGGTGCTGGGCTACTGCGGCCTGCGATTCGGCGAAGCCGCCGCACTGCGGGTCGAGCACGTCGACATCGAAGCGCGCCGCATCAGTGTCCGACGTTCAGTGACCTATGTGCGGAAACAGGGACTGGTCGAGGGGCCGACGAAAAATCACGAGTCGCGCAGTGTGCCGATTCCGGCGTCGGTGGCTCGGCTCCTCAAAACCGAGATTGAGGGCCTCGCCAAGGACGCCCTGGTTTTTGAATCCCGGCGTGGCGGCTGGCTGACGTTGGGCCAGGCGCGTTACCGGTTCACCAAGGCCGTGGCGGCGGTTGACGGCGTCGATGACGTCGCGCTGCACGACTTGAGGCACTCGTGCGCGTCCCTGGCGATTCGCGCCGGAGCCAACGTCAAGGTTCTGCAGAAGCTCATGGGACACAAGACCGCAACGTTGACCCTCGACCGCTACGGCCACCTTTTCCCAGACGATTTGGATGCCGTCGCCGACGCACTAGATGAATCTGCTGCGGACGCTCTGCGGACGGGGACCGCGCTGACACTCGCTGGAGAAGCTGCAACAGGCAGCTGAACAGCGTGGCAGGTACAGGATTCGAACCTGTGTAGGCTTTCGCCGACGGATTTACAGTCCGCTCCCATTGGCCGCTCGGGCAACCTGCCTGGGATCAAACCCGAGTACCCGGTTTGATGCGGTTAGCAGGGTACAACGATGATGTACCCCGGACGCAAACCGGCCCACAACGAGGAGGGCCGATCCCGAGGAGGCACCCCATGGCGGATTCGTCGTTCGACATCGTCAGCAAGGTCGACCGCCAGGAGGTCGACAACGCGCTGAACCAGGCGGCCAAGGAACTGGCGACCCGCTTCGACTTCCGCGGCACCGACACCACCATCGCCTGGAAGGGCGACGAGGTGATCGAGATCGTGTCCTCCACCGAGGAGCGCGCGAAGGCCGCCGTCGACGTGTTCAAGGAGAAACTGGTCCGTCGCGACATCTCGATGAAGGCCTTCGACGCCGGCGACCCGCAGGCCTCGGGCAAGACCTACAAGGTCAGCGGCACCCTGAAGCAGGGCATCAGCAGCGAGAACGCCAAGAAGATCACCAAGCTGATCCGCGACGAAGGGCCCAAGAACGTCAAGACGCAGATCCAGGGCGAAGAGGTGCGCGTCACCTCCAAGAGCCGCGACGATCTGCAGTCGGTCATCGCGTTGCTGAAGGGCGCCGATCTCGAGGTCGCCCTGCAGTTCGTCAACTATCGCTGAGGCCGGAGAAGCCGGTCGGACGACTCTGGCCGACCAACCGGTGGAGTGCCTACAGTGGTGCCATGACGGCCATTCCCGATTCCACCCACACCCCCGCGACGATCGACGCCGACACCTTTGACGTCGTCATCATCGGCGCCGGCATCTCCGGAATCGGCGCCGCTCACCACCTCGGCGAACTGAGCCCGGGCTCGCGCTACGTCATTCTCGAGCGCCGCGACCGCATCGGCGGGACGTGGGATCTGTTCCGCTATCCGGGGGTGCGCTCGGACTCCTCGATCTTCGCCCTCAGTTGGCCGTGGGAGCCGTGGCGGGGCAAGGAGTACGTCGCCGACGGCGACCAGATCCGCGAGTACATGGAAGACACCGCGCGCAAGCACGGCATCTTCCCGCACATTCATTTCCACACCACAGTGATCTCCGCCGACTGGGATTCGTCCACGGACCAATGGACCGTCCACGTCACCGAGAACGGTGCGCCGAAGGTCTATCGCAGCCGCTTCGTCTTCTTCGGCTCCGGCTACTACAACTACGACGAGCCCTACAGTCCCGACTTCCCCGGTCTCGACGATTTCCGCGGCACCGTCATCCACGCCCAGCACTGGCCCGACGACCTGGACTACACCGGCAAGAAAATCGTCGTGATCGGCTCCGGGGCGACCGCCGTCTCGCTGGTGCCGGCACTGGCCCGCAAGGCCGCCCACGTCACCATGTTGCAGCGCTCCCCCGGCTACCTGTTCGCCGTGTCACGGGTCAACCCGGTGTTCAGCGTGCTGCGGATGGTGCTGCCGAAGTCGTTGTACTACAAACTGATTCGCAGCTACGCGTTGACCTTCGAGAAGGTGCTGTGGGTGATCGCCCGCCGCTTCCCCACCGTGGTGCGCAAATTCATCCGGCGGCAGAACGTCAGCAAGCTGCCGCAGGGCTATCCGGTCGACGTCGACTTCAACCCGCGCTACAACCCGTGGGACGAGCGCATGTGCCTGGTGGCCGACGGCGACGTGTTCGAGGAGATCGGCAAGGGCACCCTCGACGTCATCACCGACCACATCGACCACTTCGACGCCGACGGTGTGGTGCTGAAGTCCGGTAAGCGCCTTGACGCCGACATCGTGGTCAAGGCCACCGGCCTCCAACTGCAGGCCCTCGGCGGGGTGCGGGTCAGCGTCGACGGCGAGGAGGTCAAGCCCAACCAACGCTTCTCCTACAAAGCGCACATGCTCGACGACGTCCCGAACCTGTTCTGGTGCATCGGCTACACCAACGCCTCCTGGACGCTGCGCGCCGACATGACTGCACGCGCCACGGCCAAACTGGTCGACTATATGAAGGCGCACGGCTACACCCACGCCTACCCGCACCTGGGCAGCCGGCCGCCGGCCGAGAAGAAGACCTGGGATCTGCAGGCCGGCTACGTCCAGCGCAGCCTGAACCAACTACCCAAATCGAGCACCAAACGGCCATGGGTGGTGCGCCAGGACTACCTCGCCGACACCATCGACTTTCACTTGCTCGACAAGATCGACGAGGACATGGTGTTCGGGACGGTGAAGAAGCCCGCCGAGCTGGTCGGGTAGTCACCGGACTCCGCTTCCGGCAGGCGGTCGCATCGCCAAACCGCCCGACAACCGGGCCGCGCGGCACTACGTTGTCCGCATGACAGCTGATCGCCGCCAACCGCAAGTCGTCGTTCTCGGTGGAGGTTCATGGGGCACCACCGTGGCAGCCATCTGCGCCCGCCGCGGACCGACGCTGCAGTGGGTTCGCTCGGCCGACACAGCCGAGGACATCAACAAGAACCATCGCAACAGCGAGTACCTCGGCGAGGAGGTCGAGCTGCCCGAGAGTCTGCGTGCCACCAACGATTTCGCCGAGGCGGCCAACTGCGCCGACGTGATCGTGATGGGCGTGCCCTCGCACGGGTTCCGCGGCGTGCTGGTCGAACTGGCCAAGGAGCTGCGGCCGTGGGTGCCGGTGGTGAGTCTGGTGAAGGGTCTCGAGCAGGGCACCAACATGCGGATGAGCCAGATCGTCGAGGAGGTGCTGCCGGGCCACCCGGCGGGCATTCTCGCCGGGCCGAACATCGCCAAGGAAGTGGCCGAGGGCTACGCGGCGGCCGCCGTGCTGGCGATGCCGGACCGCAACCTGGCCGGCGATCTGGCAGGCATGTTCCGCACCAAGCGATTCCGCACGTACACCACCGACGACGTGGCCGGCGTCGAGATCGCCGGCGCGCTGAAGAACGTCTACGCCATCGCGGTCGGCATGGGCTACGCCATGGGAATCGGCGAGAACACCCGCGCCATGGTGATGACCCGCGCCGTGCGCGAGATGTCGAAACTGGGCGAGGCCATCGGCGGCCAACGCGACACCTTCGCCGGCCTGGCCGGGATGGGCGACCTGATCGTCACCTGCACCTCCAAGCGCAGCCGCAACCGCCACGTCGGCGAGGAACTGGGCTCGGGCAAGACGGTGCAGGAAATCATCGCCGGGATGAATCAGGTCGCCGAAGGCGTCAAGGCCGCCAGCGTGATCATGGAGTTCGCCGACAAGTACGGCATCAGCATGCCGATCGCCCGCGAGGTCGACCAGGTGATCAACCACGGCGCCACCGTCGAGCAGGCCTACCGCGGCCTGATGGCGCAGAAGCCCGGCCACGAGGTCGACGGCACGCCGTTCTGACGGTCGGTCCTGATTGTCCGACTCCTCCTCGTCGCTGCGCTCCGCATCGTCGTCGAACTAGCCGGCGGGCGGCGCCGGCGGCATGGCCGGCATCACCGGCGGCAGTCCCGGCACCAGCGGGGTGCCCGACGGGCGGTCCAGCAGCGGGTTGACGGCGTTGATCCAGGTGGTGGTGGGGCTCACCACGAAACCGACCTGATCGCGGCTGTTGAAGCAGGCGACCACCCCTGCTGCGTCCACGCCGCAGCTGATCTGGCGGAAGGTGATCCGGGTGTTGGGCGGCAGCGACTTGACGGCGCCGGCCGGACCGGCGAACAGCGACGGCTCGGTGGTGGTCGAGAAGGCCGGCGCGCCGGTGGGCCCGCCGCTGACCAGATTGACGCCCGCCGGTGCGCCCGGCAGCGGGCCGCTGCATCCGTAATCGCCGCTGAGGTTGTCCAGCGTGCAGACCACCCCCGCCGGCCCGGCGAAGGCGAACCAACGACCCTTGTTGGTGGTGTAGTCGGCGGGATTCACCGGCATGTACGCGTTGACGTTCGGGATGGGGGGCGCCGGAGCGGGGTCCGGGTCAGCCAGGGCCGGGGATGCCAACGTCACACACGCCCCGAGAGCCACACCGGTCATCGTCAGAAACCTGAGCACCATAACAACACCGTACCGAAGTGGAATTAGCAGCGTGGCTTGGGTTTCAAACACAACAGAATGTCCTAAACTATGATTGGCATTAGCAGAAGCTGAGAGCCGGAAGGACGACTGTGGATCGCCGAAAAAAGGATACGTTGCGCGCAGGCGCGACGGCCGTCGGCGTGGCGACGGGTCTGCTGGTTCTGGCCTCCACGGCACAAACACCTGACGGGTACATCCACGCCAGCTTCGGCGGTCCGTTGGATGTCCTCAGCGCCTTCACCAGTGGGAACACCACCACCAGCACCACCGATGTGCTGGCGATCGGTGACGGCAGCAACGACGCCAGCGAGTTGGCCGCACTGCTGAAGGGCCAGATCGGCCCGGCGGCCAAGGGCGTGGTCCCCAACTCCCCGTACCGGGTCGCTTACGAGGCAGGCGCCGCACCGACTGACGTCACCGGACCGGTTGTCCTTCCCCCGGTGAACCTGGATCCAGCGGCCGCCACCGCCGCCCCCACGCGCAAGGACGCCGCGATCCTGCCGTCCAAGCCGGTGATCGACTCGCAGGGCAAGATCGACTGCACCGGCGCGGTGAGTTGCCGCACCGATCCGGCGACCAATATCACCACGGTCACCTTCCCCGACGGCATCATCGCGGTCGTACAGAAGGTCAACGACCTGACCGTGGTGGCGTATAAGACCATCACCGACGCACTGCCCGCCGAGATCTCGGCGCTGCTGCCGCCGGTGCCCACGACGGCTCCCCCGCCGCTGCTGGCCGCCGTGGCACCGCCGACCACGGTGCCGACCGTCGTGCAGGCTCCGCCGGTCGTCGCTTCGACGGCGCCGATCGCGACGGCACCGGCAACCCAGACCAGTAAGCCGGCCATCGATCCGGGTCCCCCGGCACCCAGCGTCGACCTCGACACCACCGGAAGCGGCCCGAAGGTCAGCGTGACCACCCCGCCCAAGGACTTCAGCCCCGGCCAGGGCGACACCGCCGGAAGCACCGGCCCCGGCTCCTCGATCGACGTCCCGGCGCCGAAGACCCCGAGCCTGCCCACCAAGGTGAAGGACACCATCGGCGGCGTGGTGGACTCGGTCAAGGGTGCTGTCGGCAGCGTTCTCGGCCCGGGAGCCTCCAGCAAGCCTGACACCACACCGGGCGGGTCGAGTTCGTCCGGTCAGGACTCCACGACATCGGACAAGTCGGCGTCGGACAACTCGAGGTCAGACAGCTCCAACGGATCCTGACGCCCCTGGGCGGGTCAGCCGCCGGCCATCTTCTCCAAGCGCGCGATCCGGTCCTCGATGGGCGGATGGGTGGAGAACAGCTTGCCGATGCGCTCCCCGGACCGGAACGGGCTGGCGATCATCAGGTGTGCCTGATCGGCGATCTGCGGTGACGGCGGCAGCGGAGCCTGTTGCACCCCGCCGCTGATCTTGCGCAGGGCCGACGCCAGGGCGAGCGGGTCACCGGAGAGTTCCGCGCCGGACTCGTCGGCCTGGTACTCCCGCGAGCGCGAGACGGCCATCCGGATCACGGTGGCCGCGAGCGGGCCGAGCAGTGAAACCAAGATCATGGCAAGGGGATTCACGCCGTTGCCGTTGCGGTTGCCGCCGGTGTAGCTCGCGAACATCGCCATGTTGGCCAGGTAGGTGATGACCGATGCCAGCGCTCCGGCGACGCAGGAGATCAGGATGTCGCGGTTGTAGACGTGGGAGAGCTCGTGGCCGAGCACCGCGCGCAATTCGCGTTCGTTGAGGATGTTGAGAATGCCGGTGGTGCAGCACACCGCCGCGTTGCGGGGGTTGCGGCCGGTGGCGAAGGCATTGGGGTTCGCGGTGTCGCTGATGTAGAGGCGCGGCATGGGCTGGTGCGCGGCGGTGGCGAGCTCGCGGACGATGGCGTAGATCTGCGGCGCCTGCACTTCGGTGATGGGCTGGGCGTTCATCGCCTTCAGCGCCATCTTGTCGCTGTTGAAGTAGACGTAGGCGTTCATGCCGATGGCCATCAGCAGGGCCAGGAACATAACGTTGCGGCCGAACAGCGACCCGACGAAGACGATCAGTGCCGACATCGTGGCGAGCAGGATGAACGTCTTGATGCGGTTACCGGTCGGATGCCAGGTCATGCCTATCTCCTTCGAGCGGGACTGTCCCGCAGACTAACGCCTGGGGGCGTTGCGCAAGTTCCGGATGGACAGTAACCCTGACCGGTCCGGCTAGCCGTGGCGGTTAACGGTGTAGTCCACCAGCGAAGCCAGTGCCCGGCGACCGGGCACGTCGGGCAGACCCGCGAGTTCGTCCCGCGCCTGAGCCGCATATTGCTGCACGGTCGCCTTGGCGGCGGCGATCCCGCCGGAGGAACGCAGCAGCGCCAGCGCCTCGGCCACGTCCGCGTCGTCGGTGACGGGACCGTTGAGCAGTTCGCGCAGTCGGTCGGCGTCCGGCCCGGTCTCGCGCAGCGCGTAGAGCACCGGGAGGGTGTGCACGCCCTCGCGCAGGTCGGTGCCGGGCAGTTTGCCGGACTCGTCGGGGTCGGACTCGATGTCGATGATGTCGTCGGAGATCTGGAACACCGTGCCGATGATCCCGCCGATGCGGCCGAGCCGTTCGACCTGATCGGACTCGGCGCCGGAGAACGTGCCGCCGAACCGGCCCGCGGCGGCGATCAGGCAGGCGGTCTTCTCGGCGATCACCTTGAGGTAGTGCGAGACGGCGTCGTCTCCCGGTTGGGCGCCCTTGGTCTCCCGCATCTGACCGGTCACCAGGAGGGCGAAAGTCTCCGCGATGATCCGCACCGCATCCGGCCCCAGCTGTGCCACCAGGCGGGAGGCCGTGGCGAACAGGTAGTCGCCGGCCAGGATCGCGATGTTGTTGCCCCACCGGGCGTTGGCCGACGGGGCGCCGCGACGCACCTGCGCCTCGTCCATGACGTCGTCGTGGTACAGCGTGGCCAGGTGGACCATCTCGATGACCGCACCGGCCACCGCGACGTCGCGGTTGTCCGGATCGGGGCCGACCTGGGCGCAGAGCACGGTGAACAGCGGGCGAAACCGCTTGCCGCCGGCCTCGAAGAGGTGCAACACCGCCTCGGTCATCAGCTCGTCCCCACCACGCAGTTCGGTGGAGATGATGTCCTCGACGTGGGCGACGCCGTCACGCACCCGTTGGGCAAATTCCGCGTCACCGAAGTCGACCCCCGCTACCACGGTCGCCGGTGTCTTCACGCTGCCAACATACTGGGAAGCGTGAATCAGCCTTCATCGGAGGTCCGGCGGGCAGGAGCGCAGCGACTCGGGGAACAGGTCGGGAGCGAGCGACCCGGGACAGAGGTGGCCCGCCGGGCCGGATCGCAGCGACTCGGGACGGATGTCCTCGTCGTGGGCGCGGGACCGTCGGGATCGTCGGCGGCGGCATGGGCAGCCCGGGCCGGCCACGAGGTGCTCGTGGTCGACGGGCGGGAGTTCCCCCGGGACAAGGCCTGCGGCGACGGGCTGACCCCGCGCGCGGTGGCCGAACTGCGCCGGCTCGGGCTCGGCGAGTGGCTGGACGGGCGGATCCGCCACCACGGACTGCGGCTGGCGGGCTTCGGCAGCGAGGTCGAGGTGCCCTGGCCCGGGCCGTCCTTTCCTCCGGTGAGCTCCGCGGTGCCGCGCACCGAATTGGACGACCGCGTTCGCAAAGTCGCCGAGGAGTCCGGGGCGTCGATGCTGCTTGGCTCCAAAGCCGTTGATGTAAGCCGTGATTCGGCCGGCCGAGTCACCGAGGTGCTGCTGGCCGACGGGCGCCGGGTGGCCTGCCGCCAGCTGATCGTCGCCGACGGCGCCCGCTCGACGCTGGGTCGTGTGCTGGGCCGGCAATGGCATCAGGAGACCGTCTACGGGGTGGCCGCGCGGGCTTACCTTCGGTCCCCGCGGGCCTCGGAGCCGTGGATCTCCTCGGATCTGGAACTTCGTTCGACCGATGGTCAGGTGCTGCCCGGCTACGGCTGGATCTTCCCGTTGGGCAACGGCGAGGTCAACCTGGGCGTGGGCGCGCTGGCCACCGCCAAACGTCCCGCCGACGTGGCGCTTCGCCCGCTGATCAACCACTACACCGAACTCAAGCGCTCGTCCTGGGGCTTTGACGGTGGACCGCGTGCGGTGTCCTCGGCGCTGCTGCCGATGGGCGGCGCGGTGTCCGGGGTGGCCGGGCCGAACTGGATGCTGGTCGGCGACGCGGCCGCCTGCGTGAATCCGCTCAACGGGGAGGGCATCGACTACGGCCTGGAGACCGGGCGGCTGGCAGCCGACTTCCTCACCGCCGGTGACACCGCGGCGATGTCGCGGGCCTGGCCCGCCCTGCTGCAGGGGCATTACAGCCGCGGGTTCTCGGTGGCCCGCCGGCTCGGCCTGCTGCTGACCCTGCCGCGATTCCTGCCGATGGCCGGACCGCTGGGGATGCGCTCGCAGCGGCTGATGGACGTCATGGTCCGGGTCATGGGCAACCTGATCACCGACGAGGACGACGACTGGGTGGCGCGGTCGTGGCGCACCGCGGGCGCCGGCTCACGCCTGCTGGACCACCGAAAACCGTTCAGCTAGAAGCTTTCCGCACGACCTTGGCGGCCAGCCATCCGCCGCGTGCGATGAGGTCCATCACGGTTTGACGGCGGCGTGCAGGGCTACGATCCCCCCGGTGAGGTTGCGCCAGCGCACCTGCGACCAGCCGGCGCCCTCGATGTGCCGGGCCAGGGTCGGCTGGTCGGGCCAGGCCCGGATGGACTCGGCCAGGTAGACGTAGGCCTCCGGGTTGCTCGACACCGCGCGGGCCACCCGCGGCAGAGCCTGCATGAGGTACTCCTTGTACACCGTCGAGAAGACCGGCACGGTCGGCGTGGAGAACTCGCAGACCACCAGCCGTCCGCCGGTTTTGGTCACCCGCGCCATCTCCCGCAACCCGGCGTCGAAGTCGACGACGTTGCGCAGGCCGAAGCTGATGGTCACCGCGTCGAAGACGCCGTCGGCGAAGGGCAGCCGGGTGGCGTCGGCCGCGGCTTTGGGCACCGGCCGCTGCAAGCCGGCCTTGAGCATGCCGACCGAGAAGTCCGCGGCGAGGCACCACGCACCGGAGCGAGCCAGTTCGACGGTGGAGACCGAGGTCCCGGCGGCCAGGTCGAGCACCGCGTCTCCCGGACCGATGTGCAGTGCCGCGCGGGTGGCCCGGCGCCAGCGGCGGTCCTGCCCAACGGACAGCACGGTGTTGGTGATGTCGTAGCGGCGAGCGACGGCGTCGAACATCGACGCCACGTCATGGGGGTCTTTGTCCAGCGAGGCGCGGCTCACCCGCCCGACGCTATCAAGCTCCCCGCGAGTCGATGCCCCGGCTCTGACGTGAGCGCGAGACCATGCGCTCGCTGAGATGAATCAGCCGATCCTCATGGCCGGCCGGCATGGTGTAGGCCAGTTGCCGCAGTTCCAAGGCGAAACCCTGCAGATCCTGGCGAAAGGTCCTGTCCATCGACCCTCCCCGTCCTTATTGACGTAGGCGAATGTTCCTGTGCAATATGGGTTTTGGTCCACTCTGACCCTGCTGACCATTGTGCTCCGGGGTACGACGGGAGCGGAAGACGTTTCAGCAAGTATTCAGGTGAACATCTCGTTTCCGCTGTGTTGCGCGTCGGGAAGTCTGCGTTCCGCGCGCACCAGGCCGGCGAGGATCGCGCCGCCGATCAGCCAGCCGGCCAGGGCGATCGAGCCCGCCGGGATGATGGCCAGCGCGGCGTTACGGTTCTGCACCCGAACCAGATTCGGGTTGTTGCGGTCGTACTCGACGTAGATCCGCATGCCGGTGGCCAATTCCGACGGGTAGAGCACACCGAGTTCGGGGCGGTAGGTGACGCGGTCGGGGGTGACGAACTCGATGGTGGACCGGCGCGGTCCGGCTGAGAGCACCTCGGCCTCGGCGACGCCGAGGTGACGTTCGATCTGGCGGTCGTTGCGCCACGCGCCGGCCACCAGCAGAAGGGATTGCAGGGTGACGATGCCCATGATCATCCACACCACAGTCTTGGTCCAGCGCAACACTTTTCGCTCGCCAGTGTCGGTCTGCGCGGGATTCCTGCGCGGCAGTGCGGCCTGCACCCACGGGCTCAGCCGCTCGATCACAGAGCCGCCCGGATGGCGGCGTGCAGCTGCCGCAGCGACGACCGGTCGGCTTTGACCTCCAGCACCCGAAGGCCGTCGTGCGGTTCGGCCAGCGCCGGCGCGAGATCGTCGACCTCGATCTGGCGGGCCTCCACGTGATAGGCGCGGCACAGCGCCCCGACGTCGACGTCGTGCGGGGTGCCGAAGATGCGTGACGACACGTCGGCGAATCGCGGATCGCCCTGCTCGAGCAGTTCGAAGATGCCGCCGCCGTTGTCGTTGGAGACCACGATGGTCAGGTCGTGCGGGACCGGCTCGGTGGGGCCGATCAGCAGGCCGGACGCGTCGTGGACGAAGGTGAGGTCACCCAGCAGGGCGATGGTGCGTCCCGGGTGGGCCAGCGCCGCCCCGATGGCCGTGGAGACCGTCCCGTCGATACCGGCCACCCCGCGGTTGGAGCGCACGCAGACACCGTCGGTGTTCAGGCCCACCAGGGCGGCGTCGCGCACCGGGTTGGAGGCGCCCAGCACCAGCTGGTCTCCCGGGCGGACGGCGGCGGCGACGGCGGCTGCCACGTGCAGCCCGGTGGTCAGCGGGTGGGCGGCCAACTGCTCGCGGACCACGGCGGTGACCCGGGCGTCGGCCTGCGCACAGCGGCTCAGCCACTGCGGGTCGGCGGTGCCGGAGGTTTCGGCGCGGGTGCCGGTGGCCATCGAGTTACCCGAGACGTCCGGCCAGCGCGGGCCGGTGGTGAGCGCGTACACCGGGATCGACGGGTCTGCGAGCAGGGCCGAGACCGGACGGTGCAGGGTGGGTCGGCCCACCATGATGACCTGCTGGGGCCGCAGCTGCGTCAGCGCGAGCGGGTGCAGCGACGTGGCCGCGTGGGGCGCGGTGGGTTCGGCGACGGTCGGCAGGTGCGCGAGGTTGGGATGGATCCCGGCGCCGTGGCCGGCGATGACGACGGTGTCCGGTGTGAGGTCGATCGGCAGCGGCTGATCGAAACTCACCGGCGGGCTGTAGGTCCACGGCCGGCCGTCGGGGCGCCCGGGCGGGACTTCGTCCTGGTCCGAATCCGCTTCGGGCACAAGAGGTTCGCGCAGCGGAATGTCGAACTGCACTGGACCGGCGTTGGCGGTGCGGGCCCCGGTGGCGGCGGCCAGCACCCGGCAGGTGGCCGAGCGCCACGCCGCGTTCTGAGCGCCGGAGTTGACCGCGTCGGGCCCGCCCGCCTCGGCGAGGCCCAGGCTGATCGCAGCGCGGACCTGGGTGCCGAAATAGCCCAGCTGTTCCATGGTCTGGTTGGCGCCGGTGCCGAGCAGTTCGTAGGGGCGGTTCGCGCTGAGCACGATCAACGGCACCCGGGCGTAGTTGGCCTCCACGACGGCGGGTCCGAGGTTGGCCACCGCGGTGCCGGAGGTCATCGCGATCGGAACGGGGCGGCCGCTGCCGGCGGCCAGGCCGATCGCCAGGTAGCCGGCGGTCCGCTCGTCGATGCGGACGTGTAGCCGCAGGCGTCCGGCCCGGTCGGCATCGGCCAGGGCGAAGGCCAGCGGGGCGTTGCGCGAACCCGGGCAGAGCACGACGTCACGCACGCCGCCGCGGATGAGTTCGTCGACGACCACCCGCGCTTGAGCAGTCGAAGGATTCACCCCTACAGGGTAGGCGCAGTCGCGGTGCGGACTTCCGGGCCCGGCTCAGAGCAGCGTGCCCGCGAAGAAGTCCAGCATTGTCTTGTTGACGGCCTCGTGGCGTTCCAGGAAGCCGAGGTGCCCGGCGTTGGCGATCTGGACGTAGCGCCCCTTGGGAATGGCGTCACCGACCTCGCGGCCCAGAGCGGGCGGGGTGATGACGTCGTCGGCGAAGCCGATCACCAGAACCTCGTTGGGGATGGTCCGGTAGGCCGGCAGCCGGTTCTCCAGCGGCGCCACCGCGAGCTGCGTCCGCCATCCCGGGCTGCGTTTCAGTGGGAAGGCGGTGAACATCTGCAGCCATTCCTCGATCATCGGGGAGTTGATGGTCTTCGGCGAAAAGTTCTCCAGGATGCGGACTTTCGCGGCGTAGGAGGGCGGCAGCTCGATGCCGGCCTCGGCCAGCTCGACGTCGGCGGTGCGGAACGCGATCCGGGTGGGGTCGATCCGGCCGCGGGTGCCCATCAGCACCGCCTGGGTGACCAGGTCGGGGCGGACCAGCATCAGCTCCTGGGCGATGAAGGCGCCCATCGACATCGCCACCAGCCGGACCGGGCCGCCGGCCAGCTTCTCGATGATCGCGACGGTATCGGCCACCATCTGCTCGGCGGTGAAGCCGTCGGCGTTCTCGGTGGCGCCGACACCGCGGTTGTCGAAGGTGATGCAGCGGTAGCCCGCATCCAGGAACACCGGCACCTGGTGGATGTGCCAGGTCCGTCCGGCACCGCCGGTGCCGGCGATGAACACCACCGGATCGCCGGAGCCGAGGTCGTCGTAGGCGAGATTGCTCACCGGTATCAGCCGGCGGCGGCCAGCGCGGCGTCGTAGTCGGGCTCGGAGGCGATCTCGGGCACCAGCTCGGTGTAGGCGACGGTCCCGTCGGCCCCGATGACCACCACGGCCCGGGCCAGCAGTCCGGCGAATTTACCGTCCGCCATGGTGACGCCGTAGTCCTCGCCGAAGCTGTCCCGGAACGCCGAGGCCGACGTCACGTTGTCGATGCCCTCGGCCCCGCAGAACCGGCTCATCGCGAACGGCAGATCCTTGGACACGCAGAGCACCGTGGCCCCCGCCGCCGCGGCACGCTCATTGAACTTCCGTACGCTGGTCGCGCAGACCGCCGTGTCCACCGACGGAAAAATGTTGATCACCAAAGGCTTTCCAGCGAACTGGCCGCTGTCGACGGCCGAGAGATCGATGCCGGTGAGGGTGAACGAAGGAGCCCGCGACCCGACGGCGGGCAGTTCGCCAACGGTACGGACCGGGTTACCACCAAGAGTTATTTCAGCCATGGCCGACAGTCTTGCACCCTCGCGATCCACCAGTCACGGCGGTCGGCCGGGGCGGCCAGGGCCGCCAGCCGGTCGCGGTCCGGGGTGACGGGCCCGACCGGAAGGAAACCGTCGACGGGCGTGATATCCGCGACGTCCTCCACGAACAGACCGCCGGTGCCCAGGCCGCAGGCGTGCCCGAGACGCGGCAGTGCCGCGGCGGCGGCCACCCCGGCGGCGATGCCGACCGCCGAATCCAGCGCGCTGGACACCACCACCGGGATGTCGATCTGGGCGGCGATGTCCAGCATGGCGCGCACCCCGCCCAGCGGCGCCACCTTGAGCACCGCGACGTCGGCCGCCCCGGCGCGCACCACCGCCAGGGGGTCCCCGGCCTTGCGGATGCTCTCGTCGGCGGCGACCGGCACGCCGACCCGGCGGCGCACCTCGGCCAGTTCGGCCACCGTCGCGCAGGGCTGCTCGAGGTATTCCAGCGGTCCGTCGGCGGTGAGCGCCGCGGCCGCCGCGACGGCCTCCTCGACGCTCCACCCGCCGTTGGCATCCACCCGCACCGTCTCGACGACGGCCCGGACCGCGTTGACGCGGGCGACGTCATCGGACAGCGTCTGCCCGGGCTCGGCCACCTTCACCTTGGCCGTTCTCGCTCCGGGGAAGCGAGCGAGCACCGCGGGTACCTGCTCGGGGTCGACGGCGGGAACCGTCGCGTTGATCGGCACGCGGTCACGGGCGGCGGGAGGCATTGAGCGATAGGCGGATTCGATACCGGAGGCCAGCCACCGCGCCGCTTCGGGCGGCTCGTACTCCAGGAAGGCGCCGAACTCGCCCCAACCCGCCGGCCCCTCGATGAGGGCCACCTCGCGGGTGGTGATACCGCGGAAACGCACCCGCATCGGCAGCGCGACGACATGCAGGCGATCCAGCAGATCGTCCAGCGCCGGACCCATCAGATGGCGCGGTCGCGGTTCTCCCAGTAGGGCTTTCGGAGATCGCGCTTGAGCAGCTTTCCGGTGGGGTTGCGCGGCAGCACCTCCATGATGTCGACGCTGCGCGGGCACTTGTAGTGCGCCAGCTTCTCGCGGCACCAGGCGATCAGTTCCTCGGGTGAGGTCTCCTGGCCGGCGGACAGTTCGACGACCGCCTTGACCGACTCGCCCCACTTCTCATCAGGGATGCCGAACACCGCGGCGTCCATCACCGCCGGGTGGTCGGTGAGCGCGCGCTCGACCTCCACCGAGTAGATGTTCTCCCCGCCGGAGATGATCATGTCCTTGAGCCGGTCCTCGACGAAGATGAACCCGCCGTCGTCGATGCGGCCGATATCGCCGGTGCGGAACCAGCCGTCGGGGGTGATCGCCTCGGCGGTGGCCTCCGGCTTGTTGTGGTAGCCCTCCATCAACTGCGGTGTGCGGAACCACAATTCACCCGGCTCGCCGACCGGCACCTCCTCGAGGGTGTCGGGGTTGACGATGCGGACCTCCACCCGGTCGGCGGCCTGGCCGGCGCTGGTGAGCCGCTCGGGCCGGGAGTCGTCGCGATGGGCCTCCGGCGACAGTTGGGTGACCGCGCCGCACACCTCGGTCAGTCCGTACACCTGGACGAAGTCGGTGTTCGGGAACTCCTGCAGCGCCTGGCGCAGCAGGGCCGGCGGCATCGGCGAGGCGCCGTAGACGAACGTGCGCAGATTGCTGAACAACTTGACCGCGTCGGGGCCCATCTCCATCACCTTGGCCAGCACCGCCGGCACCAGGAACGTGCGGGTCGCGCCCTGCAGGATGGCCCCGGCCAGCGAGGCCCCGTCGACCTCACGGGTCATGATGCTCGGGATGCCGGAGTGAATGCCGAACTGGGCGTAGGACGTGCCGCCGACGTGGAACAGCGGCATGGCGACCATGTTCTTGTCGTCGGCGTCGAACTCGAACGTGCCCGCGTTGAGGGTGTGCGCCACCAGGTTGGCCTGAGTCAGCCTGATGCCCTTGGGATTTCCGGTGGTGCCCGAGGAGTACATGATCACGCAGACGTCGTCGGGAACGACGTCGGCCCCGCGTCCCTGCGGGGTGGCGGCGGCCAGCATGGCTTCGTACTCGTCGCCGTCGGCACCCTCGGGCGTCACCTCGATGACGTGTTCGACGTGGGTCAGGCGGTCGCGGATCTTGTCGATGCAACCGCGCAGTTCCTTGCCGACGATGATCAGTTTGGCGCCGCAGTCGTTGAGCACGTAGTCGATCTCGTCGCCGGCGAGCCGGAAGTTGATGATGGCCGTCGCCGCACCCAGGCTCGCCGCGGCCAGCGTTGTCTCCACGCAGGCGGGGTGGTTCTTGTCGAGGAACGCCACCACGTCGCCGCGGCCGATTCCGCGGGCCGCCAGCGCTCCGGCCAGCCGCCGCACCCGGTCGTCGAACTGCGCCCACGTGAACGACCGGCCGAGATAGGCGATGGCCTCCTCGTCCGGCTTGACCTGCGCCCAGTAGGCCAGGCGGTCATCGAGGAAGCGGGGTTCGGGAGCGTCAGCCATACCCGACAGGGTGCCACCCCGGACTGAACGCCTCAGCCGGTTTCCCTCAATCGGTCGACGGGGGCCGGTCCGCGTCCGGCTTGCGCAGCAGCACCACCGCGACGACGATCGCGATCACGGGGACCACCGACATGATCAGGCTGGTGTGGTGGATGGCGGTCAGCCAGCTCCCGGTCGCCTCGGACACCACCCAGCGGGCCTGCTCGGGATCGAGCACCTCGCTTCCGCCAGCCGGGCTGGGCGCGCCGCCGTGGGCCACCCGCAGCGCCTCGCGGGCCTGCGCCTCGGTGATTCCCGATCCTTCGAGTTTGGCCCGGCCGTCGCGCAGGAACAGCGCGGTGCCGACCAGCGCGAACAGCGCGGGGCCGAGCGAGTACGCCGCCTGACCGACGGCCGGTTTGACCGCCGACACCACGCCGCCGAGTTCGGGCGGTGCGCTGGACATCATGATGGTGGACTGCGGGGTCTGGACCACCGCTCCCCCGATCGCGTTGAGCGCCACCGCTATTCCGAGGAAGACGATGGGGGTGCGCTGGTCGAGCCACACCAGCATGAGCATGCTGATGAGCAGGATCACCAGTCCGGCCACCAGCACGGCGCGCTCGGAGTAGCGGGCGACGGCCCGGCCGGCCAGCACCGCGGCGGCCGACGCCACCAGCATCGCCGGGATGAGCAGCAGCCCGAGCAGTTCCGGGGATTCCCCGCGCAGGGTGACCAGGTAGTAGGCGAACAGGATGGTTCCGCCGCCGCCGAGGAAGTTGAACGCCGCCCCGGCCGCCAGCGCGGCGTTGAACCGCCCGGACCGAAAGATCCGCATGTCCAGGGCCGGGGTCTCGGTGCGCAGTTCCCACCGGACGAACACCACCGCGAGCGCCGCGCCGACGGCGATCAGAACCAGAGCCGACGCACTGAATCCGCCCTGCAGTTCGGTCAGTCCGTAGATGAACGTGACCAGCGCGACGGCGATGAGCAGGATGCCGGGGATGTCGAGGGTGCGTTTGTCCCGGACGGTCTCCGGGACGTATCTGACCGTGATCACCAGCGTGAGGATGGCCAGCGCAGGAGTCACCAGCAGACAGGCCCGCCAGCCGTAGTGGCTGGCGAGCCAGCCCCCGAGCGCGGGCTGGAACACCGCCAGAGCGTGGCCGGCGCCGAGATACGCGGCGATCGCGGCGGGCCGGCCGGCCGGCGGGAACACCGCGTTGATGATGGCCAGCGACAGGCCCAGGACGAACGCGAAGGCGACGCCCAATCCCGCGCGGGCGACGATCAGCACGCCGACGTGCGGCGCCACCGCGCCGAGCACCCCGAAGACGATCGAGCCGTAGACGCCGATGAGAAACATCCGCTTCATGCCGGCGAGGTCGCCGAGCGCACCGGCGCCCAGCACGGCGGCGGCCAGGGTCAGGGTGCACAGGCTGGCCAGGAAACTGGCTGTGCCAGGACTGAATTGGAGGCCGCGCCGGATCTCGGCGAGGTTGGCCGACAGCGTCGTGGGGTCGGCGGCGGTGATGCTGTAACCGAGTCCCATGGCGAGGATGGTCATGGTGGCCGCCAGACCGGAGACTTCGCTCTGCTTCTGGCCCTGCGGCATTGATCGATGCTATGCCGTTCGCGTGTTTGGCCGCACCGGTCCGGGCGAACTCGCTGGCCCCGAACTGGAACACGTTCTAATGTTGCATCCATGACCCAGAGTCCCGGCTCTTCGCGCGAGCGCTCATCGCAGTTGCGGCATCCGGTGCACACCGGTCACCTGACCGTCGGCGCGCTCAAGCGGCACCGGGACCGGCCCGTGCTCTTCCTGGGCGAGACCACGCTGACCGGTGGCCAGCTCGCCGACCGGATCAGTCAGTACATCCAAGCCTTCGAGGCGCTCGGGGCGGGCACCGGCGAGACCGTCGGCCTGCTCTCGCTGAACCGGCCCGAGGTGCTGATGATCATCGGCGCCGGCCAGACCCAGGGCTACCGGCGCACCGCCCTGCACCCGCTGGGGTCGCTGGACGACCATGCCTACGTGCTGGCCGACGCGGGGGCGACGTCGTTGATCATCGACCCGAACCCGATGTTCGTCGAGCGGGCGGTCGGGCTGCTGGCCAAGGTGCCGTCGCTGCGACAGATCCTCACCCTGGGTCCGGTGCCGGCGGAACTGACCGAGGTGGGCGTCGACCTCTGTGCCGCGGCGGCGGGTTACCAGCCCAAGCCGCTGGTGGCCGCGGAACTGCCGCCGGACCACATCGGCGGCCTGACCTACACCGGCGGCACCACCGGAAAACCCAAGGGCGTCATGGGCACCGTGAGCTCCATCCTGACCATGACGACGATCCAGCTGGCCGAGTGGGAGTGGCCGGAGCATCCCCGTTTCCTGATGTGCACGCCGCTCTCCCACGCCGGTGCGGCGTTCTTCACCCCGACGATCGTCAAGGGCGGCGAGATGATCGTGCTGCCGAAGTTCGACCCCGCCGAGGTGCTGCGGGTGATCGAGGAGCGGCGCATCACCGCCACCATGCTGGTGCCGTCGATGATCTACGCGCTGATGGACCATCCGGACTCCCACACCCGCGACCTGTCGTCGCTGGAGACCGTCTACTACGGCGCCTCGGCGATGAACCCGGTGCGGCTGGCCGAGGCGATCCGCCGGTTCGGTCCGATCTTCGCGCAGTACTACGGGCAGTCCGAGGCGCCGATGGCGATCACCTATCTGGCCAAGACGGATCACGACGACAAGCGGCTCACCTCGTGCGGACGGCCCACGCTGTTCGCACGGGTGGCCCTGCTCGACCCAGACGGAAACGCCGTCGCGCCAGGGGAAGTCGGTGAGATCTGCGTATCCGGGCCGCTGCTGTCCGGGGGCTACTGGAACCTGCCCGAGGCGACGGCCGAGACGTTCCGGGACGGCTGGATGCACACCGGTGACATGGCCCGGGAGGACGACGACGGTTTCTACTACATCGTCGACCGGGTCAAGGACATGATCGTCACCGGGGGCTTCAACGTGTTCCCCCGCGAGGTCGAGGACGTCGTCGCCGAGCATCCGGCCGTGGCGCAGGTGTGCGTCATCGGCACGCCGGACGAGAAGTGGGGCGAGGCGGTGACGGCGGTGATCGTGCTGCGGCCCGGGCACGCCGCCGATCCCGATTCGGTGGCGACGGTGACCGCGGAGATCCAGGCCGCGGTGAAGGACCGCAAGGGCTCGGTGCAGTCGCCCAAGCAGGTGGTGGTGGTGGACTCGGTTCCGGTGACCGCACTGGGCAAGCCGGACAAGAAGGCCGTGCGGGCGCAGTTCTGGGAAGGCTCATCGCGTGCCGTCGGTTAGAGCGGTGCTGTTCGACTTCTCCGGCACGCTGGCCAGTCTGGAGGAGCGGGAACACTGGTTCGAGGGCATGGGCCTGGACGCGGCCGGCCGCGCCACGGTGATGGACCGCATGACCCATCCCAGCGCGAGCGTCGCCCACCCCGCCTGGGTGCACCGCGATCTGGATCCCGAGCTGCACCGCGAGGCCTACATGTATGTGTTGCGGGACTCCGGACTGGGCGACGAACACGCCGAGGATCTCTATCGACGGGTGATCGACCCACGCGAGTGGGCGGTGTACCCGGACACCACCTTGGTCTTGAAGTCTCTGCGGGAGAAGGGCATTCGCACCGCGGTGGTGTCGAACATCGCCTGGGACATCCGCGCGGTCCTGGACGCGGCCGGCGCGGAGGCCGACGAGGTGGTGCTGTCCTATGAGGTCGGCGCGGCCAAGCCGGATCCGGCGATCTTCGAGGCGGCGCTGAGCCGGCTCGGCGTTGCCGGCTCCGATGCCCTGATGGTCGGCGACAGCGTGGAGAACGACGGCGCCGCACAGCTGTTGGGCTGCGCCTTCGCACTGGTCGACCCGAAGCCGATCGCCCAGCGGCCCACCGGTCTGGTGGACGCGCTGCGCGGGGCGGGGCTGGACGTCTGACCCGGCGGCTCAGGCGCTGCGCACCCGCTGAATCCGCCGGCGACTCGGGGCCCGCACCGCGTCGTAGTGGTCGAGGAGCTGATCGCAGATCCGCGGCCAGGAGCGGTTGACGACGCTGCGCCGCGCGGCCGTCGCGTAGCGGGGCCGTTGCGCGAGAAGGTGATCGACCGATCGGCTCAGCCCGGACTCGAAGTCCTTGACGGGCAGCAGCACCCCGGTGCGGAACGGCGCGACGAGGTCGCGCGGTCCGCCGGCGTCGGGTGCGACGACCGGCAGCCCGGATGCCAGCGCCTCCTGGACGGCCTGGCAGAACGTCTCGTGCTCACCGGGATGGACGAAGACGTCCATGCTGGCGTACGCGGTGGCCAGCTCCGGACCGTGGAGCGCCCCGGTGAAGACCGCGGTGGGCAAAAGCCTTTCCAGCTTTGGCTTTTCGATGCCGTCGCCGACGATCACCAGTTGGAGATCATGGCGTCTGCCCAGCGCCGCGAGCCGTTCGACGTGTTTCTCGGGCGCCAGCCGACCCACGAAACCGACGATGGGACGACCATCGGGTGACCACTGCCGCCGCAAGGTCGCGTCGCGAGCCGAGGGCGCAAAACCGGTGACGTCTACCCCCCGAGCCCAATGATGGACCCGGGGAACTCCCCGGGCACGCAGGTTGTCGATCGCCGCCGTCGACGGCGCCAGCGTGCGGTCCGCCATGGAGTGCAGGTGACGGATCCACGACCACGCGGCGGGCGCGGCGAAGCGCACGCCGTAACTCGTTGCGAATCCGGCGATGTCGGTCTGGTACACGGCCACCGTCGGCACCCCGAGGCGCCGCGCGGCGAGCATGCCGCCGTAACCGAGCAGAGCCGGGGAAGCCAGGTGCACCACATGGGGGTCGAAGCCGCGCAGCACTCTCAGCATCGCCGGCTTGGGGATGCCGAGCGGAAGCGAGGTGACGGCCGGCACCATCCGCGACGGAACGCGGTGCACCCGGACACCGTGGTGCAGCCGGTCCGCGGCCGGCTGTCCGGAGGGGTTGTCGGGAGCGATCACGAGGGCCTCGTGCCCGGTTCGGCTCAGATGCTCCAGAACGTGGAGCACCGAGTTGGACACACCGTTGACATTGGGAAGGAAGGACTCGGCGACGATTGCGACTCGCACGGATCCAGGTTGGGCCGCAGGGGTTTCGGAGAGGTTGCGACGCCGGATACGTCAGACGTCGATCAGCCGTCGTTTGCGGTGACGACCGCGCGGAGCGACCGGCGACACCGAGCTCCGCAGGCCCGCGAGAATTCGCCCGGAAGGCGCTGGCCATTCACGTGGCGTTCACCATCCGGCGGTTACGTTCACTCTCCGACATCCCGACGCTAGGACACCAGATGGACCGCGATCTGGAAGCACTAGAGAGTGCGCCGCCGTTCAGCTACAAGCGACTGTGGGTCGCCCTGGTGGCGTCGGCCGCGGTGATCGGTGCCGGCTCACTACTGGTGCGCACCTTTCCCAATTCGGGACATCAGGCCGGCTACGAGGCGGTGATCACCAAAGGCGAGCAGTGGGCGCAAGCCGAAGTCGACGCCGCCAACGGAGCGGCACTGCCGGCATGCGACCAGTTGCAGAACGAGGCGGAGGCCTCCCCGGCATCGCCCAACTATGAATACCAGTCCTTCGTCGAAGGCTGCGACAAGGCGATCGACCAACTGATGGGGCGGGACGTCCCCCTGCTGGCTCACGGCGAGTAGGTCGCACGCCCGGTTTCACGCGCCCGGGGGACTCGCAACCCGCGGCGATAGACTCGACAGCTGTGAATCCTCTGCGCCGCAAGCTCACCGAGGCGATCGCCCTGACCGGCATGCGTCCGCCACTGAGCGTGCCCACCCGCACGCGAATCAAGCTGGGCGGCAAACGCGTTCTGATCACCGGAGCGTCCTCGGGGATCGGTGAAGCGGGGGCTGAGCGGTTCGCCGCCGAGGGAGCCGAGGTCATCGTCGTCGCCCGCCGGGCCGACCTGCTTGAGGGCCTGGCCGCGCGTATCGCCGACGCCGGCGGCATCGCCACCGCCATCCCGTGCGACCTGGCCGATCTCGATGCCGTCGACGCCCTGGCCCACACCGTCGAACAGCGCTTCGGCGGCGTGGACATCCTGGTCAACAACGCCGGCCGGTCGATCCGCCGGCCGCTGGCCGAGTCCCTGGACCGCTGGCACGACGTCGAACGCACCATGACGCTGAACTACTACTCGCCGCTGCGCCTCATCCGCGGCCTGGCGCCGGGCATGATCGAGCGCGGCGACGGGCACATCATCAACGTCGCGACGTGGGGTGTGCTCAGCGAGGCCTCTCCCCTGTTCGGCGTCTACAACGCCTCGAAGGCCGCGTTGAGCGCGGTCAGCCGGGTGATCGAGACGGAGTGGGCGCGCAGCGGCGTGCACTCGACCACGCTGTACTACCCGCTGGTGGCCACCCCGATGATCGCGCCCACCAAGGCCTACGAGGGCATGCCGGCGCTCAGTTCCGAGGAAGCCGCGCAGTGGATGATCGACGCCGCCAGGCACCGCCCGGTGCGTATCGCGCCGCGCTTCGGGGTCAGCGCCCGGGCGCTGGACGTGGTGGCACCCGGAGTGCTGAATGCGGTACTGAAGCGCCAGCGCATGCAGCCGACGAGATAGCGGGGATCATGGAGATCCTGTCCAGCCGGATGTTGTTGCGGCCCGCGGACTACCAGCGTTCGCTGGCCTTCTACCGGGACAGCCTGGGCCTGGCGATCGCCCGCGAATACCCCGGCGGCACAGTCTTTTTCGCGGGGCAGTCGCTCATCGAGCTCGCCGGTCACGGCAGGCCCGCGGATGCCGGGGACGACTTTCCGGGAGCGCTGTGGCTGCAGGTGCGCGACGTCTACGCCGCCCAGGACGAGTTACGCGGACGAGGTGTCGCGATCGCGCGGGAGGCACAACAGGAGCCCTGGATGTTGCACGAGATGCACGTCGAGGACCCCGACGGTGTGACCCTGATCTTCGTTCAGGTGCCGGAGTATCACCCGCTACGCAGGGACAAACGCAGCTAGCTCGCAGCTAGCTCCGGCCTTCCAAGGGCCAGCCGACCGAGGCCAGACGCGCCGCAACCTGGCGGATCTCCTCGATGTTCGGTTCCTTCTCGATGACCTCGTGAATGGCGTCACGGATCTGCTGCTCGCTCACCGGAGTGTCGGCGTCGGTCTCACGCAGGACGGTCCGGGCCGCCTGGACGACTTCCTCCTCGCTCAACGACCGCATGAGCAGAGCGAGCAGTGGGAAATAGTCCTTCCGGGGAACGCCCTGCGGGTAGCCGTCGTGAAGCCAGCCGACGACGTTCTCGATGAAGCCCTCGTTGTCCTGCTCGACAGACACCGACTACCTCGCTACTTCTTCGGGAACATGGGGAAAAGATCGACCCCGAAGTGGTGGATGATCGTCGCGCGGGTGATCCAGGCGACTGCGGTCACGATGACGAAGGCAACGAACACGAAAAGCAGGATGCCGACCAGTTTCAGCGGCGGGTTCGGCTTGTGCACGATGTGGTCGGCTTCCTCGCCCCCGGCGCCGAACGAGTACGCCAGCATGCCGGTCGCGAACAGGGCGGGCAGGCCCGCCCCCAAGACGAGTCCCACGACGAGGACCTTCAAGATCGATTCCAGGTAGTTCATCAGGGAGCCCCTTCTCAGACCGAAGTCTTTGCTTGCGGCTTCTTGGGAAGCTTCGCGCTCGGCTTGGCGACCTTGGCCTCCCGAACCTCAGCCGGCACAACGGAATTCGTCGTCTCGTCCCAGTCGGCGTTGACATTGCTGTGGTCGACCTTCTGCTGCTGCGCCCGCCACCACATGTAGAAGGAGGACACCAGCAGGATGACGAAGATCACGACGTCGCCGGCCAGCCGGGAGCCGGTCGCGTCCTTGATGAGGGCGGAGAGCCAGTAGGACAGCGCGCCGACGAGCGCGGCGGCCGGCAGGGTGACGAGCCAGGCGACGGCCATCCCGCCCGCGACCGCCCAGCGCACCTGCGCACCGGGCTTGCCAACGCCGCTGCCAAGGATGGAGCCGGTGGCCACGTGGGTGGTCGACAGCGCCATACCGGCTGCGCTGGAGCTGAGGATGATCGCCGCCGACGATGCCTCGGCGGCCAGGCCCTGCGGGGACTCGATCTCCACGAGGCCCTTGCCCAGCGTGCGGATCACCCGCCACCCACCGAGGTAGGTGCCCAGACCAATGGCGACGGCGCAGCTGGCGATGATCCACAACGGCAGGCCGTCGTTCTTGACGTCGCCGGTCAGGTGGCCGGTGGTGATGAGGGCCAGCGCGATCACGCCCATCGTCTTCTGTGCGTCGTTGGTGCCGTGCGACAGCGCCACCAGCGAGGCGGTCGCGATCTGACCCCAGCGGAAACCGTCGTCGCGGCGACGCTTCAGCACCTTCCGGGTGATACGGAAGACCAGCCAGGTTCCACAGGCGGCCACCAGACCGGCGATCAACGGCGCCGCGACCGCGGGGATCAGCACCTTCTGCGTCACGCCGGGCCAGTTCACGCCCTTCAGGCCGAGAGCGGCCAGGCCCGCGCCCATCAGTCCGCCGAACAGCGCATGCGACGAACTCGAGGGGATACCGAACAACCACGTGAGCAGGTTCCACAGGATGCCGCCGATCAAGCCGGCGAAGATGATCGTCAGCCCCATCGAGGCATCGATACCCGGCAGCAGGGCGCCCGTTTTCTTGTCCTGGACTTTCAGGACCGACGTGGTGACGGTCAGCGCCACCTCGACCGACAGGAAGGCGCCGACCAGGTTCAGGATGCCGGCCAGCAGCACCGCGGTCTTGGGCTTCAGGGCGCCGGTGGCGATGGACGTCGCCATGGCGTTTCCGCTGTCATGAAAGCCGTTGGTGAAGTCGAAGGCCAACGCGGTGGCGATCAACAGCACCAGGATGATCATTTCCGTGCCCATGCGGTCATTCTGCGACCTCGGCTTGACTTTTGGCGAATTACCGTCAGAGAAGTGACCTTGGTCCACCAGCACGTTTGGCGCTCGGGCCGAGGAGTTCACTCACCGTTCACGATCCGTACCCTGAAGGTTCGCTGTCAGGGGTCACACAACAAGTCATCGATGACAGCGCCTTTCGGTTTCCTTGCCCATACAATTCGCAAAGCCGGGCGCAAACTGGGGCCCGGACGGAGGTGACGCGGGTGAACCGATTTCTCACCAGCATCGTGACGTGGCTGCGGGCCGGCTACCCCAACGGCGTACCGCAGAACGACTACCTCCCCATCCTGGCGCTGCTTTCCCGGCGTCTGACCGCCGACGAGATCATCGAGGTGGCCCGGCAGCTGAGGCACCTCCCCGAGCCCGGCTTCTTCGACGTCGGCGCCGAGATCCTGCGCATCACCGACCAGCTGCCCAAACCGGCCGAGATCGAAAGGGTGCGGGCAAAACTCGCCGCCTTCGGCTGGCCGCTCGACGATCCACGTGACCCAGAGGAAATCGGCACGGAGGAGATCGGATAGCCACCCTGCGCGCGCTGGTCATCCCGCCGGGGCCATCAGCACTGTCGCTCCTGGCGGCCCTCGACGGCGTGCTGGACGGCCGGGATGCCGCCATGGTGCCGGTGCCCTCCGGTGATCTCCGCGAGAGCGAGCTGCTGACCACCACCCTGCGGGTCGGCGAGGAGATCGACGACGAGGTCGCCCTGGTGATCAGCACCTCGGGAACCACCGGACGGCCCAAAGGCGCGATGCTGACGCCGGCCGCCCTGATCGCCAGCGCATCGGCCACCCACGACCGCCTCGGCGGCCCCGGGACCTGGCTGCTCGCCCTGCCGGCGCACCACATCGCCGGCCTTCAGGTGCTGGTCCGAAGCGCGCTGGCCGGCACGGTGCCGGTCGAGCTCGACGTCTCCAGCGGGTTCGACCCCGCCGAATTGCCCGCTGCCATAAGGGAATTGGGCTCCGGGCGACGGTACACCTCGCTGGTGGCCAATCAGCTGGCCAAGGCACTGGAGGATCCGGCCGCCGCCGGCGCGCTGGCCGGACTCGACGCCGTCCTGCTCGGCGGCGGCCCCGCGCCCCGGCCGGTGCTCGAGGCCGCGGCCGCGGCCGGCATCGCCGTGGTCCGCACCTACGGCTCCAGCGAGACCTGCGGGGGCTGCGTCTACGACGGGCTGCCGCTGGACGGGGTCGAGGTGCGCATCGACGACGCCGACGACGACGGTTGCGGCCGCATCGTCATCGGCGGCACCACCCTGGCGGCCGGGTACCGCAACCCGGTGCAACCCGACCCCTTCGCCGAGCCGGGCTGGTTCCGCACCGACGACCTCGGCCGCTTCGACGAATCGGGCCGGCTGTCGGTGCTCGGACGCGCCGACGACGCGATCAGCACCGGCGGGCTGACGGTGATGCCGGGTCCGGTGGAGGCGGTGCTCGCCCGCCACCCGGCCGTCGCGGAGTGCGCGGTCTTCGGCGTTCCCGACGACCGCCTGGGGCAGCGGGTGGTCGCGGCCGTCGTCGTCGCGTCGTCCGCTGCCCCGACGGTGGCCGAACTTCGCGATTTCGTCGCGCAGTCCCTGGACCGCACCGCCGCACCGCGCGATGTGCACGTCGTCGTCGAACTGCCCCGCCTCGGCATCGGAAAGATCGATCGCCGGACTTTGCGTGAGCGGTTCGGCGTGACGAAACCATGACGACGTCCCAGGTGGGCGTGCTCCCGCATTAGGCTCACAACCATGACTGCCCGGGTTTTGATCGCCGACGACGACGCCGTGGTGCGCGACGTCGTCCGGCGGTATCTGGAACGCGACGGGCTGGAAGTCCGGATGGCCGGCGACGGCAGCGAGGCGCTTCGCGTGCTCGGCACCGAGCGGATCGACGTCGCGGTGCTCGACGTGATGATGCCCGGGCCGAACGGCCTGTCGCTGTGCCGGACCCTCCGTCAGGGCGGCGACTACACCGTCCCGGTGATCCTGCTCACCGCGCTCAGCGAGGAGGACGACCGGATCGCCGGCCTGGAGGCCGGCGCCGACGACTACCTGACCAAGCCGTTCAGCCCGCGCGAACTGGCGCTGCGGGTGCGTTCGGTGCTGCGGCGCGCACCGTCGCCGCCGTCGACCGTTCCGCTGGAGATCAACGTCGGGGACCTCAGTGTCTCCACCGCGGCGCGGTCGGTCACCATCGCCGGCGAGCCGGTCGGGCTGACCAACCGGGAATTCGATCTCCTGCTGTTCTTCCTCACGCACACCGACACCGTCTTCTCCCGCGAGGAGCTGCTGAAGCGGGTGTGGAACTGGGACTTCGGTGACCTCTCGACGGTCACCGTGCATGTGAAGCGGTTGCGGTCCAAGCTGGGCGACCACCACCGCGTGCAGACGGTCTGGGGCCGCGGTTACCTGTGGCAGGGTGACGCCGGCGGCGGTGACCGTGCCGACGCATGACCTGAGTTCGATCGCACTACTGGCACTCGGCGGGTCACTGCCGGTGGTGTTGCTGGGCGGCCTGGTGATACGGCTCGCCCGATCGTGGTCGATCACCGTCAGCATGGTCGCGCTGGTGCTGATTCCGACGCTCGCGACGCTGGCCGGTGTGCTCAGCGCCAGCCGCTTCATGACCGACAGCACCTTCCACACGGTGGCCGTGGTGCTGCTCATCGTGGCGGTGGTCACGCTGCCCGCCGCCGTGATGCTCGCCAGGTATCAAGCCCGCAGAACGGTGTGGGAGCAGGAGATTCAGGAGGCGGAGCGGGCTGCCGAACAGTCGCGGCGACAGCTGGTGGCGTTCGTCAGCCACGATCTGCGCACCCCGCTGGCCGGCATCCGGGCGCTGTCCGAGGCGATCGCCGACGGCGTCGTCAGCGACGACGAGGTGCGGGTGCAGGCCAAGCGGATCGAGAACGAGAGCGTCCGGCTGTCGGAGATGGTCGACGACCTCTTCGAGATGGCGAAGATCAACGCCGGCGCGGTGACCGCCCCGTACGAACGGGTGGCGCTCGACGAGGTGGTCGACGACGTGGTGAACGCGCACCACATCGCCGCCGAGCGCGCCGGGGTGAACCTGGAGGTCGACGTGCCGCCGACACCGGTGCGGGTGATCGGCAGCGACCGCGCGCTGGTGCGGGTGCTGTCGAACCTGGTGGCAAACGCGATCGCGCACACGCCGGCCGGCGGCACGGTGCGGCTGGCCGTCGGTGCGGACGCCGAGGGAGCATGGGCGCGGGTGGACGACACCGGCGTGGGCATCGACGCCACCGACCTGCCGCGGGTGTTCGATGTGGCCTACCGCGGATCCAATGACCGTGTGCCGCGGGAGGATTCGTCGCTGCCGAGCGGTTCGGGCCTGGGCCTGGCCATCGCCGCCGGGCTGGTGCGCGCCCACCGCGGCTCGCTGTCGGCGCACAACCTCGACAGGGGGGCCCGCTTCGAGGTGCGGCTGCCGCTCGCCGCGGGGTGAGTCAGGCCGCTGATGCCGTCAGGGCTGTCTGGCACCGCGCGGCGAGTTCCCGGCGGCAGTCGCCGGGCAGTTGAAGCGATCCGACTTCCAGATCGACCACGGTGACCCGCGCTCCGACAGTCCGCTTGACCGAGGCCCACAGTCGGTCCTCGCCGAAGAAGGCGGTCACCGTCGAGGGGCTGCCGTCGCGGTGACGGTAGGTCAGCGAGACCGGCTGCACGGGGCGCCCCGAGTCGATGGCGGCCTGGAACACCGCCGGCCTGAAGGTCCCACTGTGCCTGCCGCAGAACGTGGTTCCCTCCGGGAAGGCGACGACGGTGCGGCCGTCGCGCAGCCGTTCGGTCACCTCTTCCACCACCGGCGGCAGCTGACGCAGGCTGCGGCGTTCGATCGGGATCACGCCCATCATGCGGACGGCCACGCCGATGCCCGGCCAGTCCGTCAGGTCGGCGCGGGCCACGAAACTGCCGGGCACGACCGCCCCGATGGCGAAAACGTCGACCCAGGAGGTGTGGTTGCTCACCACGAGGACACCCGGAAGATTGCGAACGGGATTGCCGGACTGGTTGATTCGCACGCCGAGGCAACGCAGGACGAGCCGGCAGTAGCCGCGCTGCAGGCGGCTGCGGCCGGGCACCGGGACGGTGATCAGCGGGAGGGTCAGCAGCACCACGACCGTCGCGGCGATCCGCCACATCGACCGGATCGCCACCCGCGCCGCCGAACCCGACTCACCGCCTCCGACGCAGCCGGCGTCGCAGGTGGTCTTCGGAAACCATGCGTGCTCGACCTTCTCGGCCAGCCCGGGGCTCATGCGGCGGCCGCCGCGGACCGCAGCCGGGTGAGGTACCGGATATCGGCCCGGCGTTTGTCCAGCAGTGCGGGGAAGTCGCCGACACCGAACTCCGGGTCGTGGGCCGGCTCGCCACACACCTGCGCGCCGAGCCGCAGATAGCCGCGCATGAGCGGCGGGATCACCGGGCGCCCCGGTGCCTCGATCTCGTCGAGTGAGCGGCCGTCGACCACCACCGGGTTGTAGGGGTGGACGGTGAGCGGCGCCGGGGTCCCGTGCCGGCTGCGCACGAAGTCGCGGACGCCACGGATCTGACTGCCGGGTGCGCCGTCGCCGCACACCGGAACCGAGACACATCCGGTCACGTAGTCATAGCCGCTTCGATCGAGATACGCCAGGATGCCGGTCCACATCATCAACACCACCGCGCCGTTGCGGTGGTCGCTGCGCACCACGGCCCGGCCCATCTCGACCAGTGCGGGCCGCAGGGAATCCAGTGCGCTGATGTCGAATTCGGTGGCGGAGTAGAGGCCGCCCGCGGCGATGGCACCGGGTGGAGGCAGCATGCGGTAGCAGCCCACGACCTCGCCGGAGTGGTCGTCGCGGACGACGAGATGGTCGCAGTGTTCGTCGAAGCGGTCGGCGTCGATGCGGTCGTTGTTGCGTAACCCGAATCCCGGCTCGGTGGAGAAGACGTCGTACCGGAGGCGCTGTACGGCGTGGATGTCGTCGGGGTCGGTGGTCAGCAGCAGGGTGTATCGGGGGCCGCTGACGTTGTAGTCGGTGGGGGCGATGAGTACGGATGAGGTGCTCATGGCGATCACGATGGCGATGCCGTCTGGCGATTCGGAGACCGAAAGGTGTTGTGTCGGTGTACAGACTGTGACGACTGGACCTCAGGACGTCAGCGTGTGCGCCAGGCGCTCGGGGTCGTCGAGACCGGGCGTGCCGGCGAGCGCGATCAGGACCAGCCGTCCCGACTCGCCTTCGCGCCAGGGTCCGTCGGTGGTGACGCTGCGCCGGGTTGCGACGCGGTGGACGACGGTCCGGCGGTCCGGGGACTCCGCCAGGCGCAGAATTCCCTTGACCCTCAGGACGCCCGGCGGCAGTTCGTCGAGCAGGCTCTCGAGGGACTCACGCTTCACCGGTTGGTCGAGGGTGAGGCTGGCGGTGCGGTAGTCGTGGCCGTGATCGGCCGGATTCGCCCCTGGCATGCCGGAGTGGCCCAGGCCGATCAGCGCCGCCATCGGCACCTCGCCGTCGCGGGCATGCAGCACCGGAACCCCCCGCACTGCGTGGGCCAGCCAGGCGTCGAGATCGGCGAGCTGCTCGGGTGAGACCAGGTCAATCTTGTTGAGCACCAGCACGTCTGCGGCGGCCAGCTGCCGCCGGATGGTCCGGCCCACCACCGGATGACGCTCGCGGCGGCGCACCGTCTCGGCGTCGAGCAGCACCACCACGCCGTCGAGATCAAACCCGGGCGTCAACGCGTGGTTGGCGATCGGCACCGGGTCGGCGATACCACTGGCCTCGATGATGAGGTGTTCGGGCGGGTTCTCCCGGTCGCGGATCGACCACAGCGCCGTCATCAGGTCGCTGCCGATCTGGCAGCAGACGCAGCCGTTGGTGAGCGTGATGGTGTCACCCTCGTCGGTGGCGATCAGATCGCCGTCGATACCGATGTCGCCGAAGTCGTTGACCAGCAGGGCGATCCGGCGGCCACCGGCCTGCCGCAGCACCTGGTTGAGCAGCGTGGTCTTGCCCGAACCGAGGTAGCCACCGATGACGGTGACCGGGATGGGGTCCGTCACCCGTGTGCGGCTTCGAAGGGCACTCCGCCGACCACGGTGCCCCACAGCCGGATATCGCGGATGCCCATCGGGTCGACGTCCAGCGGCGATTCCTCGAGTACCGCGAAGTCGGCGAACTTGCCGGCTTCGATGGAGCCGATCTCGTGGTCCATGTGGAGCTGGAAGGCACCACCGATGGTGGCGGCATGGAGAGCTTCGTAGGGCGTGAGCTTCTCGTACTCGCCGAGGACGCGGCCGCTGGGCGTCAACCGGTTGACCGCGCACCACATCGTCATGAGGTGGCCTATCGGGGTGACGCCGGAATCGGTGTGGAACGACAGCGGCACATTGTTTTCCAGCGCGGTGCGGCAGGCCCACATGCCACGGGTGCGTTCGGGTCCCATGGTCTGCTCGTAGTGCTGGTCGCCCCAGTACCAGATGTGGTTGGTGAAGATGTTGGCGCAGATGCCCATTCGGCCCATCCGCCGGTACTGGGCGGCGGTGGTCATCTGCGAATGCTGCACGACATGACGGTGGTCCAGCCAGGCGTCGGCGCGCAGCGCCTCCTCGATCGCGTCGATGAAGATCTCGACCGTGCCGTTGCCGTTGCAGTGGCAGTGCACGTTCAGCTTGCGGGCATGGAACGCCTTGACCGCGGCGGTGAGATCCTCCGGGGAGAACAACAACAGTCCGTGGTCCTCGCCGGTGAAGTAACCCGGCTCCATCACCACCGCCGTCCAGCCCTGGATGGATCCGTCGGCCACGAGTTTGATGCCGGGCGCGCGCAGTTTGTCGGTCTCGATCTCGCGCAGCTGCACGGCGGCCTCCGCGACGGCGTCGTAGTCGGCCGTGGTTCCGGGCATGGCGGGCATGTTGTAGAGCACCATGCGGGCGGGGAACGCGGCGTCGTTGACGGTGGCCTGCCAGACCGGGATCTGGTCGGGCTGGATGAGCAGCGCGCCGACCAACTCAGTCGAGGTCGTCACCCCGGCGTTGCGGCACATCGCCGCGTGGATCTGGATGGGCTTGGGCCCGAGGGTGGAGGCGAACATCTTCGCGAAGGCGGCCTTGGCGAGCATCATCGCCGGGGCTTCCTGCAGTTCGCCGTTGAGTTCGCCGTCGGGATCCTTGCCGACACCGGGCGTCGGGCTGTCCTTGGTGATGCCCTCCGCCTCGAGCAGTGCGGTGTTCACCGTCGCCAGGTGACCGCTGGCGTGGCGCACGAAGATCGGGCGCGTGGTGGAGACCCGGTCGAGTTCGCGCATGGAGAGCCGCGGCAGACCCGGGAAGTAGATCGGGTCGAAACCGTTGGCCACCAGCGGTTCTCCGGGCTCGAGCTTGGCGTCCTCCTGCTTCAGCCGGGCGATCAGCTCCTCATAGCTGCGGATCGGGGTGGTGCTGGTGCCATCCGACAACGGATACGGGAAGTAGCCCACGTAGGGGGCCAGCTCACTGGAGCTGTCCATGGTGTGGCCGTGCGCCTCGACGAAGCCGGGGATAAGAACGTGGTTGGCGAACCGGTCGTCGACGGTGGCCTCACCCCAGGCTTGGCATTCCTCCAGGGTGCCGGCGCACAGGATGCGGCCGTCGCGCACGGCGACCGCCTGTGCCTCCGGGTTGGCCGGATTCATCGTGACGATCTTGCGTGCGGTGAAGATGGTGTTCACGCCAGCAGAATTTAACCGAGCGGATCCGCCGACGAGGTCGATCGACCATTCGGCCGGTGGGTGATGCCCCGACCGCCTGCACGTCGCGTCACGACGATCTACAGTCCGAGAAAACACGACGGCTGGAGTGTTGATGGATCGCAGCAACGCAGTAACCGACCGCCGGCCATCCCGCCGCCGGCGGGCCGGAGTGGCGATGGTGTCGACGATGGCGATCACGACTGCCGGACTTCTCCACCCGCCCGGGCCGGCGGCTGCGGCGATGGACCCTTCCGTCCGCCACGTCGCGATGACCGGCGAACAGCTGCAGTTGGCCGAGTTCAGCCAACTCATCGGGATCTTCGTCGGCAACGGGACCGTTGACCACCCCAATGCGGGCCTGCTGATCGGCAACGGCTTCAGTTTCGTCGCCGGGGTGGACGACAAAGCCGGTGCGCCGTGCGCCGGCGGCACGGTGTGCAACGGCGGCCGGGGCGGATTCCTGGTCGGCAATGGCGGTTCCGGACTCAACGGCGGCAAGGGCGGTAACGGCGGCCTGTTCGGCAATGGCGGCGACGGCGGCAATGGGCTCAACGCCGAGTACGACACCCAGACGGGGGCCCGGACCCGGGCCGCCACCGCCGGTGGCGCGGGCGGCCGCAGCCTCCTGGTGGGCAACGGCGGCAAGGGCGGCATCGGCGGCATGGACATCTCGAACCCCTACACCGGTCCGGACAAGGTTTTCGGCGCAGTCGGAGCCTCCGGCGGCCGTGGTGGCGCCGGCGGACCGCTGCGGGGTGACGGCGGCGAGGGCGGTGCGGGCGGCCGCGCGCAGATCGAAGTGGCGAATCCGCTCGGCAGCTCTCAGGTGGCCGTCGTCGGCGGTGACGGCGGAAACGGCGGCGGCACAGGGCTTTTCGGCAACGGTGGTCGTGGCGGTAAGGGAGCGCTGGCGAATTTCCAGGGCGCCGGCGCCGGTACCGCGACCGGTGGCAGCGGCGGCACGGGCGGCCGGGGTGGGCTGATCGTCGGCGACGGTGGCAGCGGCGGGGTTGGCGGTGGGACCGATCCCGGCGACCCCAACGTCGGTGTCACCGCGATCGACGGGACGTCAACTGGAGGCACGGGGGGCAGTGGTGGCAGCGCCACCATCGGTAACGGCGGCGCCGGCGGCACCGGGGGCCGGGTGAAGACGGTCGGCACCGGTGATGCGGTGGCGGGCGACGGGGGCGCAGGCGGCAGCGTCGTGATCGCGGGCGCCGGCAGCCCGGGGGGCGCGGGCGGACCGGCGATCTCCAATGAAGGCAACGCCTCCGGCGGCGCCGGAGGCGCGGGGGGCGGCAGCGGATTCGGGACGGCGGGCGGAGCCGGCGGTACCGGCGGCCTCGCCACGGTGCAGGTCGACCCGCTCAAGACGGCTCACGCCGGAAACGGCGGCACCGGCGGCCGCGGCGGTGCCTTCGCTGCGGGCGGCAGCGGCGGCGCCGGCGGGAACATCGTCGACAAGACCGACGTCCAGTCCGGTGTCAGCGCCAACGTCGGCAAGGGCATCGGCGGCACCGGGGGCGCCGGCGGCACGGGCGGCCTGTTCAACAACGGCGGCCGCGGCGGCGACGGCGGGAACGCCAAGTCCGGCTCGACCAGGACCGCGGGTAAGGGCGGCGCCGGTGGCCGTGCCGGTGTGGGCGGCAAGCCGGGTCAGGCAGGGTCGGACGGTTCGACCGTATAACCGCCGGCCGGGGTGTTCAGTCCTCCAGCGAACCGGCCAGCCGCTCGGCGGCGGCCACATAGTCCTCGATGAACTCCAGCACGACCTCGCGGGCGGGCTTGATCTTGTTCATCAGGCCCACACCCTGGCCGACGAAGTAGGTCGACAGCGCCTGGGCACCCGGATGTCCCGTCTCGGCCAGCTTGTCGATCCGGCGCAGCGCGGGCTCGGCGACCATCGCCTGTAGCGGCAGCGGCAGCGGCTGGCGGCCACCGGGATTCGGCGCCCAGGCGTC
>WBZO01001433.1_pt1 | contig 37307 bp, 32 predicted proteins | sample 5204261 | NCBI WGS metagenome assembly WBZO01 (sample SAMN12412400, study PRJNA552823) | activated sludge metagenome | isolation source: activated sludge from anammox sidestream of wastewater treatment plant... | place: USA: North Carolina | collected 2017-09
GCTTCGAAATGCACAACGGAGAGTACCCACCCGGCGCCGTGACCATCGGCGGCTTTGGCCAGCTTGCCGGCCGCGACATGGGCGCAGCGCTCAACAACTCGGTCTTCGCCAACAACACCTTCGAGGGCAAGGTCAGCAAGAGCGGCATCGTCTTCCCGGGCGAACGGGTAGCGAACGCCTCGCGCGGCAACCGCTTCGACCTGGGCGACTCGCTCGCCAAACTCGGCGCGGAAACGACGTTGACGCTGAGTAAGGACAGTCACGGCAACATTTTTAAGGGCAACCTGGGGAAGGTCGTAGACAACGCTCCGAAGGGCGCGAATGACTACGAAGTCTTCTCAAAACCCTGAAAGGCGCTAAAACAAAAGCTTCAAGCAATGTTTGATGAAATAGACTCGCATCCTTGGGCGGTCGCCCCTTTGGAACCGTCACGCGGTTAGAGCGATAAGGAGCGTTAGGTACGATATGAAAACTACGCGACTGTCGCCAGTGGTAGCGCCATCGTCGCCGAAGCAGGTGATGCGTCTTGATAAATTTCGAAGGAAAGATTTATAGGTTACAGGCGCTCGGTGATAGGTTTTAGTTTATAAGCAGGGCCACAACCGACTTTGCAAAAGCCATGCTTGCCTTAAGCAGACGACTCGCAAGATTTTCCTGCCCGTGATAACGCCAAAGTCAGATAAAGATGAACCGCAACCGAACAATTGATTTCTTCGATTCTCAATTCCAGCGCCAGGCGCGCGAAAGCGAGTTCGCGCTCAATCCGTTCGAGCGGATGGCGCTGCCGTTCCTGCGTGGCCGGATGCTCGACCTTGGGTGTGGGATGGGGAATCTCAGCATTGAAGGCGCGCGTCGTGGCTGTTCCGCGCAGGCGCTCGACGCCAGCGCCTGCGCCATCGAACGCGTCCGCGCCGTCGCCGAAGCCGAAGCCCTGCCGATTCAAGCCGAGGTCGCCGATCTGGCTGCGTATCACATCACCGAACGCTTCGACACCATCGCAGCGATAGGCTTGCTGATGTTCTTCCCGAAACCGCGCGCGCTGGAATTGCTTGAGGAGATCAAGGCGCAGGTTCTGCCCGGCGGCTGCGCAATCGTGAATGTGTTGACCGAGGGCACAACCTATCTGGGGATGTTCGAGCCTGGTTATTACTACCTTTTCGGCCAATCCGAATTGCAGGAGCGATTCGATGGATGGGAGCTTTGTGTGTCGCGTTCCGATAATTTCCCCGCGCCGGGCGAAACCGTCAAAGCGTTCACGACGGTGGTGGCGCGTAAGACGTGAATCGAGCCTTTGCTTCAGCTGAATCCACACTATTCTGATTGGTGTTTATCGCGAAAAGGTGTAACTTCACGCCGAAATTCATCAATCAGTTTGCTTCATCCGCAACGTCGCTACTTTCGGAATCGCAGTTGGAGGTCAGCCGATGCCCACAATTCTCGATTTTCAGATTCAGATGTTATCAGCTGAGAGCTATTCGCTCACTGTTTGCGAACGGGGTTCTCCGCAACAGCTCGCCTACAACGATTTCAACCTCCGCGTAGATTTCCTAACAGACTTCAGCGTAGACCGCCTCAACGCCTCAACACAGGATGCCGGAGACCGCTTCGATGAATTGAAGCGAAAAGGTCAGGAGCTTTACCGAACTCTTTTCAATCCCGCCATCGAGCATGTCTGGCGCGAATACAAACAGCGCAGCGAGTTTCTGATTCTCTGCCTGCGGTTTGCCGAGAAAGCGGCGAAGCTTGAAGTCTTGCCTTGGGAAACACTTTACGACAAAGCTAACGAGGAGTTCATCGTCGCCGGAGCCAGGACGACGCTCACACGCTTGCCGCTGGATGTCGCGCCGCCAAGCGAACTGCCGCCGATTCCGCGACCGCTCAAGCTCTTCGGTTTCTTTGCCAGCCCGCTCGATTTGGTTGACCACGAGCGATTGAACGCCGAACGCGAACAGGAAATCCTGCTCGAAGCGATCAACGACCCGGCGGGACAGGAACGCATCTCAATCGAGATTGAGGACGAAGCGAAGCTGGAAATCCTCGAACGCAGTTTGCGGGACGGCTATCACATTCTGCATTTCACCGGTCACGGCATCAGCCCGCGCGACGGCGGCGGCTTGCTGCTCGAAGACGCGCATGGGAAGAAACTGCCCGCCTCCGTTGCCGAAGTAATGCAGGCCATCGAGAGCGGCGTGGACAAACTGCGGCTGGCGGTGATCTCCGGTTGCCAGACGGCGCGCACGCTGCACACGGGGGCTTTCAATGATCTGGCGCGCGAACTGTTACGGCAACGAGTGCCCGCCGTGATTGCGATGCAGTTTTCCATCACCGATGAAGGCGGATTGAAGTTCGCGGAAGTTTTGTACCGGGAGATCGCCAAAGGCGTCGGACTGGAACGCGCGGTTCACGCGGCGCGGCGCGCGCTGCTTGAAGACAAACAGTTCTTCATCAACAACGACGCGCTGGCTATCGTGTTGCTCGCCGCTGACGGAGCCTGCTTGCAGACTACCGAAGCCGAGAGCTTGCCGCCGCAAGCTGAGCCAGGCGCAACCTACCTCGGCGACAGGCTCGACCCGCTGGCGCACGGCTTTTATGGCCGCCGTCGCGAGTACCGCAAGATTCGTGACGCCTTGCTGCATCAGGATCAGCGCGCCGTCATCATTCACGGCATAGGCGGTATCGGCAAGACGGCGCTGCTCACCCACGCCATCAATCGTTTGCGCCCGCGCTTCAAAGACGTGATGAGCTTCGATTGCCGCCGCGCCGCGCTCGCGCCGGAAACGATTCTGCTGGAACTGAGTCGTTACTTTGCTGCGCAGGGAATGCCGCGACTGCAATCCTTGATCGGGCAGAACGCGCCGCCGGAAACGTTGGCGGATAAAATCGCGCGGATGTTGACCGAGTGGCCGCTGCTGATCGTCTTCGATAATTTTGAATCGCAGCTTGATGAACGGCGCGAATTCATCAACGAGGATTTGCGCGTCTTCCTGACGACGCTGGTGCGGACGACAGCGACGGTCAGCCGGTTTCTGTTCACGACGCGGTATCTGTTCGATCTCGACGGCGAACGGCCCAGCAATTTGCAGGAACTGCCGCTCGGCGACCTCAGCCGCGCCGAAGCGCTGATGCTGATGCAGAAACTGCCGAATCTGGCGCAGGCTTCGTATCTTGACAAACTGGCTGTGCTGGAAAAGTTCGGCGGCCATCCATATGCGCTGGTTGTGCTGGATCGGCATTGCAGCCATCAGCCGCTCGACCAAGCCTTGCAGGACGCGAGTTCGCTCGAATCGGAACTGCGCGAATTTCTGGCGATTGAATTGAACTATCGGCGCTTGTCCGCCCAGGCGCGCGAATTGCTCGACCGGCTGGCGGCATTCCGACAAGCGGTGCCGTTTATTGCGACTGGCTGGGTAGCAGGTGAGCGAGAGTCTTATGCAGCTGAGTGGTTGAAAAAGAATGGGCGCAAGTCAATACCCGCTGAATATCAGAATCTTGAGGAAACCGCGTTGTTGCGAATTTTGGAGGAGAAACTACCCGAAAGGCGCGTGGCTCAAAATCCAACCCACCTCATCGCCGAGTTAATAGAGTGGGGCTTGCTGACGCCTCATCGGAATGAAAAGCAACTGGAATCGCTTTCTGTCCACACTCTAGTGCGCGATTTTTGTCGTGAAGCACAAGTCGGCGAATGCTGGAACGCGCGACTGCACGATGCTGCCGCTTTTTATACGAACCAAACCAAAGCAATGAAACAGGACGACAAGAATCAGGAGGAAGTCTGGGGTGAGATAGAGGCGTTTGAGCTATTTCTTGAGGCTGAAGATTACAATGCCGCAATAGAGTCGTTGGCCAGTGCTGCTGAATTGTTATCGCGATGGGGAGATGGCCGTTACGTCGAGAAAAATCTACTCCGCTTACTACCCAAGGTGGATCGCCGCTCTGCTGCAACGATCTACAACATTTATGGAACGGAACTGGATTTTCGTGGAGAGTATGAAGCATCTCTAGAGAATTATGAGCGGGCATTGGAAATCAGAAGAGGGATAGGCGACCTCGCAGGTGCAGCTAGCATTCTGAGTAATATTGGGAATATTCACTCGCGTCGCGGAAAATTTGAAGTTGCCATGCAGTTTTACGAGCAGTCGCGCGCTATCGACCAAGAACGAGGCTACCGTCTTGGCGTGGCGAACACGGATCAGCATATGGGAATGATCTATCAGGCAGGCGGCAATTATGAAATGGCTTTGGAACTTTACGAAAAATCACTCAAGACGAAAGAAGAGCTTGATGACAAATCGGGATGCGCAAGATCACTTGCCCAAATTGGAAATATTCATTATTTGCAAGAAGAGTGTGAAATCGCGTTGGAAAAATACAGGCGAGCTCGGGTGATTGCAGAGGATTTGAGGGATAAAGATCTTTTATCAGGCATACTGCATCAGATCGGAATGGTTGAGAATGCCCGTGGAGAGTATGAAAAGGCACTGGCATTGTTTGAAAGGTCACGGGAGATTTCCGAAGAGTTGGGTAATCGGAATGGCGTGGCAAATTCGGAGGCAATGATCGGCCAGGTTTATGCACGGTTCGGCAAGTTTGCAGAGGCATTCGATCGATTGCTATTTGCATTGACAGCGTTCCTGGAGTTGCGGTCAGAGAAAGCTCGGTCTGCGGCCCAAGACCTCAAGAAGTTACGATCACAGTGGGGTACGCCTGAGTTTGACGCTGCGTGGCGTAAAGCGACGAAACAAGAACTGCCGGAGTGGTTGAGAGCCATATCGGAAGCAGCGGTATCGTGAATGATGGAGGACAATCTGGAATGGCCAAAATCGTCAAAATCACATGCAATGACGTGGAGCAACACATCAACGACGTGGATTTAGACCGAGCACTGGAAGAAACCGTTGTGTACCGAGGCGCAGAGGCGCGGCTGCAAAATTTGCCGGAGCGCGGCATAACATTGAAGTGTCAAGTGGGCAGATGCACAGGCCGCATCGTCATCACGCGCCAATTGCTCGAAAAGATGCTCGAAGAGATGCTGGGAGCAGACCATGCCTGACATCCAAAACAAGCGGGCCAACCCATCCAAGCAGGCTGAAGTAATTTACCAGAGCGCGCCGTCCGAGCCGGATGATGATTTCTGGCTGGAGCAGGCGAACAAGCTGATGGTCGAATCGTTGCCGGCGGTCAGGGCGGCAGCCGCGTCGCTGATGACCGGGCTGGGGGCGTTGCAGGGCATCTACCTCGGCATGCTCGGCTTTGCGAAATTCATTCCTGACACGGCGGAGTTGTGGATGAAGGCGCTGTTCCTCGCGCCGCTGCTGTGCTGGATGGCGGGGCTGTACCAATGCCTGAAGGTGGCGAAGACCGAAGAACTGCGCATCTACCGCAACTCGCCCGCAGACATTCGACAGAAGCTCGGCGAGCTGGCCAAAGAGAAACAGCGCGAACTCGATCTGGCGTTTTACTGGATGCTGGGCGGATTGATGGCGGCGTTTGTGTTGGTGGCGTTGCGGATGAAGATGTGAGGAAGCGGGTTTCATTTCCATCAGCGCGCGCGATCATTCAGGCTCTTTTCTTATGCATTCAAGCAGAAGTAATGAGATGTGGCGCGAGTTGCTTACTCGCGCCCGTCGCATTGTCACAAGGCGCGAGTAAACAACTCGCGCCACATCCTTACGCCGCAATACTTTTACCCAATCGCTTATATTCCGACAACATCGCGCAGATACCGCCTGCTGCGAACCGCGCTGGCGAAAGGATCAACGCCTTGCTGCGTGGGGTCGGTGTCCTGCTCGACGATTGCCCAGCCGGTGAAACCGCCGGATTTCAGCGCGCCGACGACCTCCGGCACGTTGACCGCTCCCTCGCCCAATTCGCAGAAGACGCCGCGGCGCACGGCGTCGAGAAAGCCGATTCCCTCTCGCCGCGCCTGTTCGAGCGCCTGCTGTCGCACGTCTTTCAAATGCAGGTGCCAGATGCGCGAGCCGTACTGCCGCGCGGCTTCAACCGGATCGCCGCCGCCGTAAAAATAATGGCCGGTGTCGAGGCATAGCCCAAGCAGTTCGGAGTGAACGCTGTCGCAAAGCCGCGCGATTTCATCGGGCGTTTCGATGTGGCTTCCGGCGTGATGGTGAAACGCGGTCGCAAGGCCAAGCTCGCCGCAGGCTTCGGCGATGCGGGTGATGATTCGCGCCGCGCTGTTCCATTGCTCATCGCTCATTCCGTCGCGCGCCGGATCAACGCGGCCAGCAACGGCTATGCGCGATTTGTTCATCGCGTCGGACAACAGGATCAGGCGCGCGCCGACCGAAGCGAGCAGTTTCGCCGTCTTGACCGCTTCCTGAAAACCGGCTTCGTGAGCCGCGGGATTGGCCAAATCCACCGGAACGAAAGCCGTAACCATCTCCAACTTTCTATCCATCAATTCCAGCCGCAACTGTTCAGGCTCGGCCGGGAAATAACCGTAAGGCCCAAGCTCCGTGCCTGCGTAACCGGCCTGAGCGATTTCATCGAGCGTCTCACCGTAAGGCTTCTGCTCGCTCCAGCCTTCAATTTCCATAATGCCCCAGCTTACCGGAGCGTTGCCGACTTTGATCTCCATCTTTATCCTTTCAGAAAATGGCGTTCGTCCTTAACTCTTTTTTCGTATTCGGCGCGCGCCTGTTTGACGGCTTCGACTTCGGAAACCTCGGCAATCGGCACGTCCCACCACGATTCATAGCCGGGCACGCGGGCTTCTTTGTCCACCTCGATGACGATTGCCGTCGTGCGATCCTGCCGCCGCGCCTCTTCAAGCGCGCTTTGCAATTCTTCGCGCGTGGTGGCGCGGATCGTGTGGGCGCCCAGGCTTGCGACGTTGGCGGCGAAATCAACCGGCAGATATTCGCCGTCGAGGCGCCCGGTGTCGGCCTGACGATATTTGTAATCGGTGCCGAAGCCCGCCGAGCCTACCGATTGCGAGAGGCCGCCGATGCTCGAAAATCCGTGATTGTCGTGAATGACGATTGTCAGCTTGACGCCTTCGGCGATTGACGTGACAACTTCCTGCGACATCATCAGGTAAGAGCCATCGCCGACCATCACGTAAACTTCGCGCGAAGTGTCGGCCATCTTGACGCCCAGGCCGCCGGCGATCTCGTAACCCATGCACGAATAGCCGTATTCGAGGTGATAGCCTTTCGGGTTGCGCGTGCGCCAGAGTTTGTGCAAATCGCCGGGCAGGCTGCCTGCGGCGCAGACGACGACATCTTCGGGGCGCGAGAAGTTGTTGACGACGCCGATGACCTCGCCCTGACTGATCGGCGGGCCGTGATGAAGATTGAAGAGCCGTTCGACTTCCGTTTCCCATTGCTGTTTCAACGCGGCGATGCGCGATGAGTAATCGTTATCAACCCGGTGGCCCGTGAGCGCGGCGATCAGTTCCTCAATCGCCGTGCGCGCGTCGGCGACAAGCGGCAGCCCGGCGTGCTTGTGCGCGTCGAGTTCGTTGATGTTGATGTTGATGAAACGAACGTCGGGATTTTGAAACGCGGTTTTCGACGCGGTGGTGAAATCGCTGAGGCGCGTGCCGATGGCGATCACCAGATCGGCTTCGCGCGCGATGATGTTCGCGCCGGGCGTGCCCGTGACGCCGACGGCTTCAAGGTTCTGCGGATGATCGAAGGAGAGCGAGCCTTTGCCGGCCTGCGTTTCGCCGACAGGGATGCCGGTTTGCGAGGCGAAGCGAGCCAATGCGTCAGCCGCTTCGCTGTAAATCACGCCACCGCCCGCGATGATCATCGGCTTTTTCGCGGAGAGGATCATTCGCGCGGCGCGTTTGAGCATTGCCCGTTCAGCCGGCGGTCGCGCGACGTGCCAGACGCGCTTCTCGAATAGCTCTTCGGGAAAATCCCACGCTTCGGCCTGAACGTCCTGCGGCAAAGCCAGCGTCACCGCGCCGGTTTGCGAGGGCGAAGTCAGCACGCGCATCGCCTCCATCAAACTGAAAGGCAGTTGATCGGGCCGGTTGATGCGATCCCAGTAACGCGAGACCGGCTTGAAACAATCGTTGACCGAGACGTCCTGGCTACGCTCCGATTCGAGTTGCTGCAAGACGGGGGCAACGTTGCGGCGCGCGAAGATGTCGCCGGGCAGCAACAGCACGGGCAGACGATTGATGGTCGCCGTCGCCGCGCCGGTGATCATATTGGTCGCGCCGGGGCCGATGGATGAAGTGCAGGCGAATGCGCGCAGCCGATTGTTCATCTTTGCAAACGCCGTCGCTGTGTGAACCATCGCCTGCTCGTTGCGGCAAAGGTAGTAGCGAAGATCGGGATGTTGATGCAGCGCCTGACCGACGCCCGCGATAATGCCGTGCCCGAAAATGCCCCAGACGCCCGCGAAGAATTGTTGTTCGATCCCGTCGCGTTCGACGTATTGTTTTTCCAGAAATGCGACGAGCGCCTGCGCCGTCGTGATGCGCCTTGTCTTCACTGTTTGCCTCCGTGATCAAAACATATCCGTGAATCGTTGTTTGCCGCCGGCGGATTCACGCGCCAACGCCAGCGCCTGATCCGCCATCCAGCCGGAGTGAATGATTCCGCTCACCGCTTCAGCCACGACCAGCGGGTCTTCCGCTCCGGGATAAAGCACGTTGCGGCCAACCAGCGCGCCGCGCGCGCCGAGGTTTTTCGCCAACGCGATCTCCCGCATGAATTGCGTCGGATCGCCGGTCGCTTCTCCGCCGAGCAGCAGTATCGGCAGCGTCGTTGCGCGGACGACGCTCCCGAAATTTTCGCAGTAAGGCAGCTTCAGCCAGAGATAACGGCTGCTGTCGCCGAGCGCCGAAGCGACGCCCGCGATCTTCGCCAACGCGTCAGCCGTCTTGACCACCTTGTAGCCTTTCTCGCTCCGCGTCGCAGGCAAAGGCTCAAGAAACATCGGCAGGCGTAGAGCGTTCAATTCGTTGATCGCGCCAGCCGCAGCCCGCATCGTCACGAGCGAAGCCGGATCGTCATCGCAAATGCGCAGCAGGAATTTCGCGCCGTCCAGATTCCATTCGGCGCAAGTCGCCGGAGCCGCGCCGGTCAAGGGGTCATCCATCTCCCAGCTTACTCCGGCCAATCCGCCGCGATTGAGACTTGCGATGAGCAGTTTGTCGTCGAGCAGCCCGCGACCATCGGCCGAGCGAAGATGATCGTGAAGCAGATCGTGAAGCACAAGCAGGTCTTCGATGATGTCCATCGTCGCCATCACGCCGTCAACCTTGTCGCTCAGCAACACGCGCGCGACGCGCGCCAGATAATCGTGACGATTCGCCATCGCTACCGGGTTATCACCGACGCCGGTGACGCGGCGGGCCGGATGATCGGCGGCGAGAATGCTCAACCATCCGTCAATCGTCAACCGCTCGCGTCTTCGGCGCGCTTTGGCCACACGCAGCGAACGATCGGGATCGCTCACGCGAACGTCGGTGAGATGGGCCATCGCCGATGGCGGAAGAAATTCTTCTGGATTGAAAGACTTCATTTAAAACTCCCCTCAAGAGAAGCAGAGCAGACTATTCGGCATTGCCAATTGCCCATAGCCAATTGCCAATTATCAAGCAGGGAAAGACCATCTTTACCTGCTCAACAATTGGCGATTGGTAATTGGCGATGGGCAATTGCTCAGGATTCGACAGCCTCTGGAATTCGCCAGCGTCTGTTCAACTTAAAACCCACCTCGTTCTTCGATGAATTTCAACGCCTCGTCTTCATAAGGCATGTGATTGGCGCAGCCGTGGCGAGTGACGACAATCGCGCCGCAGGCGTTGCCCATCCGCGCCGCGCGCCGCCAGTCCCAGCCTTTCAGATAGCCGTAAATAAATCCGCTTGCGAACGCGTCGCCGGCGCCGAGCGTGTTGTAGACCTCGACCGGAAACGGTTCGGCTGTGATGACATCGCCGCCGCGCAAAAAGACCGTCGTGTTCTCGCCGCCGGCTTTCATCGCCAACGCTTCAGGCCCGGCGCCAAGCACGGTCTGAACAGCCTGGCCGACATCGCCTGCGATGTGCGCGTCCGAAACCTGCGAATGTGTGACCGCGACATTCGATTTATCAGTCAACGCGGCGGCCTTCGTTTCATCCGCCGTGCCGATGACGATGTCGGCAAGGCGCAGCGCCGTGCGAATCGTCACACCGTAAGCGCGCGCGTCGCGCCACTGGTCGGGCCGAAAATCGAGATCGAGGATGACCTTCGTTCCCACGGCCCGCGCCTTTTCGGCGGCGAAGAGCGTAGCGCTGCGGCTAGGCTCTTTGCTCAAACCGGTGCCGCTGATGAGCAGCGCGCGGCTTTCGGCGATGGGCGCGGCGAGCGCGTCGTCAATCGTCAATTCAATGTCGGCGCAGTTGTCGCGGTAATAGATCAGCGGGAATTTGTCGGGCGGCTCGATGCCCAGAATGACTGCGCTCGTGCGGCGCCCCGGCTTGTGTGGAATGAAATCGGTGACGACGCCTTCGCGGTTGAGAAAGTTCAACACGAAATCGCCGACCGGATCATCGCCCACAGCGGTCAGCGTCGCCGAACGCAAACCCAGCCGCCGCGTCCCGACGCTGATGTTGGTCGGACATCCGCCGACGTAAGCCGCGAAGCTTTTGATCTCGACGAACGGCGCGCCAACGTCGTTCGCGTAAAGATCAATGCAACTGCGGCCCATGCACAAAATATCGTAGCTGCGATTCATCGCTTCAGTTTCCTTTGCCGTTTGCCGTCACAACCGGGACTCGCGGGTCTTTCTCTTTCCACGCAGCCCGCACCCAGGCGTAATCGGGATCGTCCGAAGCCGCCATCGAACGCGCGCTGCCCGCAAGCGCATTCAGGTAATAGACGTTGTAACCGTGCGCCGCGACTACCGGATGATAGCCTTCGGGGATCAACACCAACTCGCCGTCGCGCACCGTCAACGTCGCGTCAATCCGGCGATCCGGCGTGTAGACCTTCTGAATCGCATAGCCTTCGGGCTTGTCAATTTTGTAGTAATAAATCTCTTCCAGGTCCACTTCGCCCGGCGGGTTGTGGACATCGTGTTTGTGCGGCGGATAGCTCGACCAGTTACCGCTCGGCGTGTAGACCTCGACCATCAGCAGGCGATGAGCCGGGAATTCGGGCTTGATGATGTGATTGATCTGCCGCGTGGCGTTCCCGCCGCCTCTGATTTCGACCTCGACATCCTGCGGTCGAATCAACCGCGCCGGATGTTTTTCTTCAGCGCGACAGAAGCAGAGAGCAAGTTCGCAATCGCTCTCCGCCGTTACGGTGAATTCGGTTTGGATCGGAAGATAAAGCGCCGTCGGCATCCCGCTGAAAACATTTTTGCGAACGCCCAGATCAGACCACGATCCGGCGGACGAAGCGACGCTACAGCTTCCGCCCAGCAATACCAGGCCAAGTTCGTTCGCTCCCGTGTCGCTCGAAAAACTTTCGCCGCGAACCATCTTCCGCGCGCTAAAAGTCAGATACTCGAATCCGACGGCTTCCGGATTGACGATCAACGTTTCGCCCGACCGGCCATCCGGCGCTTCAGGCCGGATTAGTAACTCCCTGCTCGTTGGCATGAAAACACTCCTGCGTTGTCTGGTTTTTGTTTTGTCGTGGAATAACTGTGCGGGAAATCATCTACCGAATACCGTTCGTCTGCAATACCCACGGTCAGAAAGAGTGCGCGCTCAGGCCTCGGTCTAACACACCAATATTCTTTGCTAACAGGTGATTGACAACATCCTCGGCAGAATAGCTGGTTTTGTGAGGGGGCAGGAACTGCGCGAGGTTAGCGAGGTCGTCGCCGCTCGTGACCAGCGGCGGCTCGACGTAACCGTCCTTCCTGCGCTGGGGAAAACCCGCCGTCGCCGCCAGATTGTTGCACAGACACGTCCGGCCAACGGTCTCCTCGGCTTGTCCGCCCTTCCGCACGTAATCCTCCACCGGTTCCGCCGGGCAACGATAACCTATCGTGCCGTCGGCGCGTTTGAAGAGGTTGCGCAAACCGCCGTAATCGCAGATGCGCGAGCGCGCTTCGTACATCTCTCGCTCCGACATCGTGCCTTCCATCTGCGCCACTTTGAATGGGAAGCCGGTTGGCGAGACGACCGGGCTGGTGAGCACGCGCGCCGTGCCGTCAATTACTTTGCGAAGCAAACTTCTTTTTAAGCCAGATTCCATTCCGGATTCATCGCAGAGCGAAAACGCCGTGCCCACCTGGATTCCCGCCGCTCCGGCCTCCAACGCTTTCCGCAACTGGTCGGGATGGCCGTAGCCTCCCGCAAGCCAGAACGGCAAGCCCAACTGCTTCAGCTTCTCCAAATCCACTTCGTCTTTCTCGCCGTAAATCGGCTCTCCTTTTTCATTCAGCTTCAGCGGGCCGCGCGGCGGAGCGTTATGTCCGCCTGCGGTGGGACCTTCGACCACGAAGCCATCCACCGCGCCTTCACTGCGTTTGAGCAGCGCCTGCGCCAACGCCGTCGAAGATACGATGGGCAGAAAGCGCGGGCGTTTGAGCCGCTTCACGATTTGGGCGAGGCCGGGGAAGATGCGCTCCGGGTCGAAGTTGATCCGATAATCGTCATCCTTATCGGCGCCGGTGACGTTGAGGCGATAGCTCACCGGTTGATGCAAAACCAGCTTGTCCAGGATCGCGGCGACCTGCGTGGGAATGCCCGCGCCCATCAGGACGAAATCCACGCCCGCGAGCAATGCGCCGTAAAGCGAGGCGAGGCTCGGCAGTTGAACTTTTTCGAGCAGGTTGATGCCAACCAGGCCGGAGTGTCCTTCTTTGGCCAGCCAGACTTCGACAAAGTTGGCGATGACCGTGGTCTGATCGAGTAGTTGAGGCGGGCGGATTGTGTAAGCTGGCGGCGATTTGTAAGGCGCATCCGGCGCTTTCCCGCCGGGCACGTAATAGCGTTGCAAAACGTTTTGCACCGGCTCCGGCAACGGAAAATGGCTCAAGGCGCGCCGCACGTGCCCCGCAAGATCGCCATCTCCGAGGCGGCTGGTCAGAATCCGATTCAAGCCTGTTCCCGAAACAACGCCCAACTGCCCCAATTGCGAAACGGCTTTGGCCAATCGCCAATCCGAAATCGCAACGCCCATACCGCCCTGAATAATCATCGGTAAATTCATGTTCGACTCCTGTGCAAAATAAAACGTTCTGGGAAAAAGAATAGCTCTGCGCCTCATTCTATCCGCGATGAGCGGCTCTCTTTGTAATACTTCCGTTTTATCTTGCGCTGATGGGTTGGCGTTAAAGAGGGCATAATGGATGAATGCAAAGATAATCGAAATGACATAAGTCATCGCCGGGAATGCCGGGATGAGATACTTTCGCCGGACAGAATTTTTGCAAGAGAGGAGCGAATCGGAATGGCCGTAACAATCGGTAGTAAGTTGGAAAGCGATTATACAAATCCGCTGGGAATGCTCGGCGATTGCCATCGCCGCATTGAGCGGTTTCTGAATGTTTTGCTGACCGTGAGCAAAGAGGCGCGGGGAGGGGCGTTGAGCGAAGAATATCGTAATGCTCTCGCCACGGCCTTGCGCTACTTCCGCGAAGGCGCGCCGCGACACACGCGCGACGAAGAGGATTCGCTGTTTCCGCGTCTGCGCAAATCGCAGGCGATGGAGGCGCGACAGACGATGTCGCTGCTGGATGACTTGCATCAGGATCATTCTGTCGCGGACGCCAAACATCTCACGGTTGACGCGCTGGGCAACCGCTGGCTGGCGAACGGGCATTTGCCGCCGGATGACGCGCAGGCGATGACCGAAGCGCTGGAATTTCTGCGCGCGCTTTATCAGCGGCATATCGCCCTCGAAGATGCGGAAATCTTCCCGCTCGCCGGAAGACTCCTGCCGCCCGATGAAATCAGCGCAATCGCCCGCGAAATGGCGGCGCGACGCGGGCTGCGGCTGGATGCGCGTTTGTGAGGCGCGTCTTTCATCTTGCCCGGCTGTCATCGCGCTTTGGCTTGTTTGTCAGCGCCTCGAATTCGCGCGCGGTCTGCCGCGACCACCCGCCGATGACTTGCCGCACGCGGCCCCGTTCGTCGAGCAGCACGGAGATCGGCACAGCCGCCTCATCGCCCGCGAAGATTTGCGCGATGCCCTGCTCGCCGACGTTGAGAATCGGATAGCTGACCGGGCGGCGGCTGAGAAATTCCTTCACCACGCCGACGCCTTCGGTGTCAATGCTCAAACCAATCAGGTCAATGCCCTGAGCGCGCAGACGCGGCGCCAACCGTTCCAACTCCGGCATCTCTTTGGCGCAGGGGCCGCACCACGTCGCCCACAGATTGACGAGCGCGCGGCGGCCCGGCTTCAACATTGTTCCGAACGAAGCGCGTGCGCCGTTGAGCCGGTTGACGGTCAGCGATGGGAACGGCTCGCCCTTTTTGAGCTTCAGCGTTTGCAGCAACAGGTCTTCGCGCGTCAGCGGATCGGGCAGGCTGGTTTTGGTCTCTTTGACCGCATCGAATTTTTCGCGGCCTTCCGTGATCAAGATTGATGAACCGGCGCGCACGTTGGCGAAGCGGCGCTGCTTGCCGTTCGGCCACGTCACTTCAACCCATTCGGCTTGCGCGTCGCGCCCCAATCCGAAGAGCAATCGCGGATCGTGCTGCGATTCGAAACCCGAACCGCCCGCCTTGATCTTGGTCAGGATGCCCGCCGAAGTCTTCACGCGCACGACCGCGCCGAAAGAGTCGCGCCCGCAATCATTGCCCGCCAGCGAGACGCGCAGCCAGTTATTCGCTTGCCCAACGTTGTTGCGGAAGAGCAGATGCGATTGCCCCTGAATCGTGGTCATGAAAACATCCAGGTCGCCGTCGTTGTCGAAATCGGCGAAGACCGACGCGCGCCCATCGCTGATGTGGTCAATGCCGGAGACGCCTGAAACTTCGGTGTATTTCATCTGCCCGCTTTCATTCCTGCCGAGATTGAGAAACAAGGTGTCGCGTTCGTAGCCGCTGAAGGAGAAGCCTTTGCCGAGCAGTTCGCTTTGATCCTGGCGCAGCACGCCTTTGTCGCGCTTGCCGCCGTCGCTGTTGTCTTGCGTCACGACCTGACGCCAGAACTGCGATCAGGTGTCGGCCATTGATTTGCCGGAGATGAAACCGTTCGGCGTGAAAATGTCTTCCCAACCGTCGCAATCAATATCAATGAAGCCGCCGCCCCAGGCCCACATCCCGCTCAAACCGCCGATGTCAGCCGTCACGTCTTTGAATTTGCCGTCGCCGAGGTTCTCAAACAGATTGTTGCCCGAAGCCAGCTTTTTATAAACGTTCTGCTGCGCGCCCTGATTGGGAAAGAGCCGCGAGACGATGCGATTGCCCGCCGTCGAAGACATGTTGGTCGAGTGAATGTCGAGCCGCCCGTCGTTGTTGTAATCGCCGAACATCACGCCCATCCCGTTGCCCGGATCGAGCAGGCCGCGCGCCGCGGCTTCATCCACGAAATGATCGCCGCGATTGACGAACATCGCTTTCTCGCCGAAATCGTTCGCCACAAACAAATCAGGCCGGTGATCGCCGTTGATGTCGGCGAAGGCCGCAGCGTAGCTCCATCGCTTGTCGTCAACGCCCCACCGATTCGCCTCTTCGCGGAAAGAGCCGTTGCGTTGATTTATAAACAGCAGATTCGGCGTGCCGTTCGTCGCGCGAAACCACGAATCGGGAACCACCTGGCCGTAGCGGTTGTACGACGCGACGTAAACATCCAGCCAGCCATCGCCGTTCACATCCGCCGTCGCCGCCGAAAAACCGAAAGCGTCAACCGCCACGCCCGATTCCAACGAGACATCGTTGAAGCTGAGCTTGCCGTCGGGGACGAGGCGATTTTCAAAAAGAATCTGCTGGCCGACGTTGGCCATGAAAATATCCGTGTCGCCGTCGTTGTCGTAATCGAGCGCGAGCGGGCCGGCGCCGCTTGCGAGCAATTTGATCCCGGCTTCGTCGGAAGCGTCGCGGAATTTGCCGCGCCCGTCGTTGAGGTAAAGATAGTTGCGCGTCGCGCCGGTGACGATCAGATCCATCCAGCCGTCGCGGTTGAAATCACCCGCCGCCGCGCCGCGCCAGACGAAGCCCGTGTTGCCCGCGTCGCCGTAAGCCGGAATGCGCGCAGCCACGCCCGCCCGCGCGCTGACTTCGCTGAAGAGGTCTTGCGGCGCCGTCAGCGAATTGATCGGTTGAATGGAAAATTCATGAATCAACCAGCGGCCTTTCTCGTGGCTGAGGCTGTTCGGAATGCCGCCAGTGATTTTCTCTTCGGTGTGGAAGTTGAAGGCCGCGTCGGCAGTCGCGCGCAGCCACGACCGCTGCGCCTTCGCATCACGTCCGACAATCCAGAACGACACGGTCGCACGCATCACGCGCCCTGTCTCGTCGAAACTCGAAGCGCGCAGTTTGAAGCGCACGTCTTCGACTTCGGAGAAATTGTCGAGCAGCGCGTCCCACTGTCTAGCCAACTCGGCGCGCGTCGTGGCGACGGTCTTTTTCGGCTCGAAGTTCCAGCCGTGTTTTTGCGCCCACTTGACGTGCGGCGTCGCGGCGGTCGGCGATGAAGGCAGCGGCGTCGCCAGAGCCGGATCGGCGAAATAGTCCGCGACTCGTTTCGTGTCGCCATTCCGCAGCGCGACGGCCAGTTCGAGAATGCCGTTGGCCACGTCTTCGGATTTGTCTTCAAGCTCTTCCAGCTTGCGCCGATCTATCTCGGATTGCGGCGCTGAAGGCTTTGTTTGTAAGTACGCTGTGCGCAACGGCGCAATCGCCACCACCGCCAGCAGGAGCAAGGCGTATCTGAATCTGCTTGTTTTCATAGGAATCTGTACTTGAATCAACTCGCGTGTCGCCGCGCTTTTGGCAGATTGTAGGGACTTTCGACAGATTGAGCCAGCGAATGGCACGCGTAGGACAGGGCTGTTGTGTATGCGTTCTGGGAGTGTCGTCCGCTACGGCAGATATTCTTTCTCGACTAATTCGGCCAGCTTCTCCAATTGGCCGAAGGTGAATTGCGGCAAGGCGATGTCAAAGCGTTTTTCTCCGACCAGCGCGATCACCGATTCCTCAAGCCCTACGCGCTCTTCCTCAAGCCGCGCGCGGCTCGTGACCAGAATCTTCGGATGCGGCTCCCAACTGTAGCCTTCGGCCAGTAGCAGGTCGGCGTCGCGCGCATAACGTTCGCAAAGCTCGTCCAGCGAGAGCGTCTGCGGCGTTGTCGCTATCACGCCGACCTGATTTCGATTCGAGACCAGAACCGTGACCGCGCCAGCCTGTTTGTGTTTCCACGAATCCTTGCCCTCGACATCGAGTTGAAACCCTTCGTGACAATGCTTGGCCGACGCCACGCGATAGCCACGCCTCGTGAGCGCCGTGATCAATCCGGTCACACAACGCGTCTTCCCGGAATTCGAATAACCGATGACGGTGATGATAGGGATTTTTGTCATGAAGATATGGTTGGCGCCGTCAATAATTCTCCGGCAATGTCTCGCGCAGCCTTTCACGCAGCCGGACGAAGGTCAGCCATCGCCTGCCGGGAATCGCTGCTCCGGTCATCGCGGGCGCAGGCGCGCCGAGAGGTTGCAATGACAGGCTTTCTTCCAGATACGGATCGCGCGCAGGCACGAACGACGATTGCTCCAAACTTCGGCGGAATACGATGAGGAAAAGCGCGCCGAAGCCGCAGAACATCGCCACATCAACCCAGTTGAGCGTCGCCGAGAGATCGAGCGCAGGCATCACCATCGTGTAAAGATCGAGCCAATGCCCGGCGAGCACGATCACGCACGCCGCCGCCAACCAGCCCACGCCGCGCTTGGCTATGCGCGGCAGCAGCATCACGAACGGAATCGCCCAATTCAGCAGCAGGTTTAAAATGAACAACGCCCACCAGCCCGGAGCGTCGGTGCGCCGCAGGTAATAGCCGGTCTCTTCGGGAAAATTGGTGTAGTAGATCAGCAGGTATTGCGACAGCCAGATGTAAGCCCAGAAAGTCGAAAAGCTCAAAACCAGCTTGCCCAGATTGCTCAGATGCTCTTCGTTCACCTGCGGCAACAATCCGCGCCCGCGCAGAAACAGCGCCAGCAGCGTGATGGCCGCTATGCCGCTGACGAACAACCCGGAGAAGCAGTAGAAGGCGAAGATCGTGCTGTAAAATTCCGGCTCCAGCGACATCAGCCAATCGAAGCTCGCCAGCGAAAACGTGATGGCGAAGAGCATGATGAAGATCGCCGAGTATTTCCGGCTGCGCCACGTGTGTTCGAGCGCCCCATCCGCATCCTGCGCGCGCGATTCGCGGCGCAACAATCGCATAAAGACCACCCACAGCAGCAGGAACACGGCCATTCGCGCAAAGAAGAAAGGCGTATTCAGATAAGCGGCTTTGGCCTGCAAAACGTGGCTCGCCCGCACGACTTCAGGATGCGTCCATTCGTAAAGCGTGTGTCGCCCGAAGAAGACCGCCAGCATCGCGATGGCGCCGACGGGCAGATAACCCATCATCGCTTCGGGCACGCGGCGAAGCGCGACGCTCCAACCGGCGTTGGCCAGAAATTGAATGGCGACGAAGACCAGCGCGCCCAGCGCCAGACTCAGAAAGAAAAATGAATTCTGCAACAGGCTCGGCCAGAACCGCTGCGGATTGAACAGCAGGCCCGCCAGCGCGCCAATCGCGCCGACGAGCAGCAATCCGGCCAAGGCTTTTTGCCCGAATTCGGAAAACAATGATTTCCGCGACATATTGAAATTCCTCCGCGACCTCTGACTCACGTCCGCACGGTGATCGAATAGGCGCATTCCTGTCCTTGCGCCTTGAGACATTTGCCCAACTCCGGTTGCAACTCGTAATCCACGCCCGCCGCGTCAAGCCAACCGGCGACGCGCGCAAAGATGCCGCATTCGTACTGATCGAGGATTCCGGCGCGCGCGGCGTTGTCATGCGCGAAGCAGCGACGCACCTGCATTTGACAGGTATCGCCGCTGGTTTTGGTCACGCCGTAATCGAGCAGTTCAGGCCCCAGCAGGCTGATCATCCGCTCCTGCCGCAGCAGGTAATCATCGAGCGTTTTGACCGGCGGCAGTTGCAAAGCGCGCTCGATCCTCTGCGCCTCGACCTTGCCGACACCGCGCGACGCGGTCTGGTTGAGCCGGTTGGCGACCTCCATTCCGCATTCCTGCGCGGCGGCCATAAACCAGCGCGCGTCGTGCGACATCCAGCATTTGACGAGCAGGGCTTCGCGTTCCGCCGCCGGCAATTGGTTCGTCATCTCAACCGCCTGGCGCCGAAGTTCTGGTTGCAGGTTGTCCATCGAACTTCCTCCACGATCAATTCACTTTGCCTTGCAGCTTGCGAATGTAGAGGATCACTTTCCAACGATCCTCGGCCTTCACTTGCGCCGCGTGCGAGGGCATATCCTTGCGGCCCAGCGTGATGACGTGAAACATCGAGCCATCGGGCAGCGCCTTCGATTTATCCGAATTGTAGTTGGGCGGGTTCGGGTACTTCGGAATCACAGGCCCATCGCCCGCGCCGCTCGGCCCGTGACAGACGATGCAATAGTTCGTAAAGACGTGCTGCCCGCGCGCCAGATTTTCCGCCGTCGGTTGAAACGGATTGGTCAATTCCAGCCCGGCGCGTTTCTCTTCTTCCTCGCCCGCAACGTAATGAAACGGCTGAAAGCCGCGCGGGATCGTGCCCGCGACTGGCAGTTGCTCGGTCATCCCGTAAGGCAGAACCGCATTCGCCGTCTGCGGCTTCGCGGCGGGCGAATATTCCATCTGCGTCGGCCATTCGCGGTTGCGTTGCGACATATCGCGGCGCAGCGCGTAAACGCCGCCGGTCACGACAATCGGCAGCAGAATCACTATCAACCAGGAGAGCGTTTTTCTCATACGAATTGATCTCCTTCGATGACGCTCAGGGCGTGATGCCCGGCGAAGAGCGCAGCCGCGCGCTCGGCGTCGAACGAGGCGTCAGGCTGCCGCAGGACGAGCACGAAGCGGTCGTCGGTGGCGCGCTCGAAAACGCGGCGGCGATTGAACAGCCACAGCCGATTGCGCATAAAGAGCACGCCGATGGCGATCAAACCCGAAAACAAAACCGTCAATTCAAACGTGACCGGAATGAAGAGCGGAAACGAATTGAACGGCTTGCCGCCGACATTCAACGGCCAGTCGTAAGCCGAAGTCCAAATCTGCAATATCAAGCCGCACATCAAACCGAAGGCTCCGGCGGCGAACGCGACCCATCCCATCCGCGTGCGCTGCAAACCCATCGCCTCGTCCAGGCCATGCACAGCATACGGCGTGTAGACATCGTGAATCACGAAGCCAGCCTCGCGCGCGCTGTGTGTCGCCGCCAGCAAATCCTCTTCGCGTTTGAAATAGGCGGCGGTGAAACGCGCGTTGTTCGTGCGATTATTTGTGGCGCGCATAACCAAGCACCCCCTTGACCTCATTGATCGAAATCAGCGGAAAGAGCCGCAGGAAAAGCAGAAACGCCGTGAAGAACAATCCGAAGCTCCCCAACAGGATTGTTATTTCAGTCAGCGTGGGCGTGTACATCGCCCAACTCGACGGCAGGTAATCGCGATGCAGCGAAGTGACGATGATCACGAAGCGCTCGAACCACATCCCGACGTTGACCAGAATCGAGAGCGTAAAGATGATCGGGATCGAGGTGCGCGCCCGCTTGAACCAGAACAACTGCGGCACGAGCATATTGCACGTCACCATAGTCCAGAACGCCCACGCGTAAGGCCCCAGCGCGCGAGTGATGATGATGCTCCGCTCGAACGGATTGCCGCTGTAATAACCGATGAACCATTCGGTCAGATAAGCCACCCCGACAATCGAGCCGGTCAGCAGCGTGACCTTGCACATATTGTCCAGGTGCTGAATCGTGATGTAGCTTTCGAGCCGCATCGCCCATCGCACCAGGATCATCAGCGTCATGACCATCGCAAAGCCGGAGAAGATCGCGCCCGCGACGAAATACGGCGGGAAGATCGTCGAATGCCAGCCCGGCAGCAGCGAAGTGGCGAAGTCGAAGCTGACGATGCTGTGAACCGACAGAACCAGCGGCGTCGCCAGCGCGGCCATCACCGTGTAGACCGTTTCGTAACGCGACCACGTGCGGTGCGAGCCGTTCCAGCCCAGGCTCAGCAGGCGATAGAGAACGCGCCTGAATTTCGACCGCGCGCGGTCGCGCATCGTCGCCAGATCCGGCACCAGGCCCAGATACCAGAAGACCAGCGAGATGGTGAAGTAAGTCGAGATGGCGAAGAAATCCCACAGCAGCGGCGAACGGAAGTTGACCCACAACGAGCCGCGCGTGTTCGGATAGGGAAACACCCAGTAGAAAAGCCACGGGCGCCCCATGTGAATGAACGGAAACAATCCCGCGCACATCACGGCGAAAAGCGTCATCGCTTCGGCGAAGCGGTTGATCGAGGTGCGCCACTTCTGGTTGAAGAGAAACAGAATCGCCGAAATGAACGTGCCCGCGTGGCCGATGCCGATCCAGAAGACGAAGTTCGTGATGTCGAACGCCCAGCCGACGGTCTTGTTCAAACCCCACACGCCGATGCCGGTCGCAATGGTGTAGGTGATCGCGATCAAGCCCGCCACGAGCAATGTGGCCGCGCCCGCAAACAGAAGCCACCAGCCGCGCCCCGGCGATTGTTCGAGCAGCCGGCCAATGTCTTCGGTTACGTCGGCTGATCCCTTGTGGCCCAGGATCAACGGCTCGCGCAGCGGCGAAACCACTGGATGATCCGCGACCTTGAGATGTTGGAGTTCTTCGACAGCCGTTGCCATAAGCGTTGCGTCTCCTGCGAAAAACGTACCGCAGGTTGTCTAACCTGCGGACGGCGTGATTAATGAATCATTCAGTTGGCGCCAGGCGACTTGATGATGAAGCCTCCGCAGGTTGGACAACCTACGGTACAAGGCGCGCCGCGTTTTCCAATATTTCTAGGCCTCTTCATCATTCCGCACCTTCGCCAGATAGCTCAACGCCGGTTGCAGATTGAGTTCTTCGAGCAGCGCGTAATTGCGCCCGTCGTGTTTGAGCTTAGCCACGCGGCTTTCGGCGTCGAGCAGATTGCCGAACGAGATCGCATTGGCCGGGCAGCTTTGCTGGCAGGCGGTCTGAATCTCGCCGTCGCGGATCGGGCGGTTTTCGTTGCGCGCGCGGATTCTGGCCTGTTCGATGCGCTGTACGCAGAAGCTGCATTTCTCCATCACGCCGCGCGAACGCACGGTCACGTCGGGATTGAGCGCCAGATTGGCCAGCGCGTCGTCGTGCGCGTAATCGAACCAGTTGAAGCGCCGCACCTTGAACGCGCAGTTGTTGGCGCAATAGCGCGTGCCGACGCAGCGGTTGTAAACCTGCATATTCAATCCGTCGCTGCTATGCACCGTCGCCAGCACCGGGCAGACGCTTTCGCACGAAGCGTTTTCGCATTGCTCGCAGGTCATCGGTTGATAAGCGACGCGCGGATCGTCGGGCGAGCCTTCGTAATAACGGTCAATCCTGATCCAGTGCATCTCGCGGCGGCGGCGCACTTCATCCTTGCCTACGACCGGCACATTGTTTTCGGCCTGACAACTGAGCAGGCAGGCCGAACAGCCCACGCAGGCGCTCAGGTCAATGACCATTCCCCATTTGTGCTCGGCGTATTCGTGGCCCGGCCACATGCTTTGATGTTTTTCGGAATGCGACTCGCCGTTGTGACCTTCCGCCTTGTGATAAGCGGCGAAGCTCAACTCCCTGACAAGCTCGCGCCCTTCGTGGCTGTCGTGCGTCTGGGTCTTGGCGAACTCGATGTGGCCGCCGGTCTTCTCGATGGCGACGCCGCTAGTCTCGTATTGAAAATTGCCGTTGGCGAATGCGACGAATGGATAAGCGTTCGCGCCGACATTGCTGCCCACCTTGCCCGCTTTCGTTCGGCCATAACCGACCGCGACGCTCACGCAATCTTCGTGTTGTCCGGGTTGAATGTGGACGGGCAATTCAATCGCCGTCGAACCTTTCGTCAGCCGCACGACATCGCCATCGGTCAGTCGCATCTTTTCGGCCAACCTGGGAGCGACGTTGACGTAATTGTCCCAGGTGATTTTGGTCAGCGGGTCGGGCAATTCCTGCAACCACGGATTGGAGGCGCTCGCGCCGTCGCGCAGCGAGACTTTTTGATAAAGCGCGAGGTTCAATTTTCCGGCGGCTTCGGCGCCGCGCGCGCTGAGGCGTTCCACCGCGCCATTCAAGCCCGCGGCGATGAACGCGGGCGCGGCTTCGGGCGCGGCTTCGATCACGAAGACGCCGTCGTGCAGCGAGCGATCCCAGAATTCGTCGAAGCTCGCGTATTTGGTTTGCTGCGGGAAAAGCTTCTCCCGCCATTCGGCGCGCAGGACTTCGTAATAGTCGCGCGTGTCGCCGCTCCATTTGAGCAGGCTCTGTTGCCAGGGGCGCGTGTTGAAGAGCGGCGCGACGGTCGGCTGCGTCAAACTGTAAACGCCGCGCGCCGGGTTGGCGTCGCCCCACGATTCCAGAAAATGCGGCGTAGGGCATACGTAATCGGCCACCGACGCGGTCTCGTCCAGCGTCGAGTTGAGCGCGATCTTGATCGGAACTTTGTCGAGGCCGCGCAACAGGGCTTCGTTGTCGTAATAGCTGTAGATCGGATTGGCGCCGACGATGATCAACGCGGCCACTTGCCCGTCGTTCATCTCCTTGACCAGGTCGGCCATCTGCTGATCGCCGCCGCCTGCGGGCGTCCCGTTGAGTTCAATCGTGTGGCCGTAATTGCCGAGCGTGTGATTGATGAAGTTGACCGCCGATTGCGCGTCCACGTCATTCCATCCGCAGACAACCAGCGATTCGCCGCGATGCTGCTGCAACTCTTCAGCCGTCTTCTCGACCGCCTGGCGCACGCTTGCGCTCAGATGTTTCGGCTCGAATGCGGCGAACGCCCCGTCATTATTGCTTTTCGCCGCGATCAATTTCGCCAGATAGAGCAGCGCGTCGAAGCCTTCGGCGGGCGCGACCTTGATCCGGCGGTCGGCGTTGCTCCCGGTGAGCGACAGGGTTGATTCAAACTGCACGTGGCGCAGCATTTCTTTTCGCCCGGAGCGCAGATCGCGCGCTCGGCTGTAACCGCGCATCTGAGGCGCGGGCGCGCCCCATGTTCCTAAAAAATCGGCGGCGAAGCTGACCGCCAGTTTGGCTTTTTCAAAACGATAATCGGGCAATCCGGCGGATTGATGTGTGCGCTCGTACGCGGCGATGATGGCTGATGTCGAGACCGATTGATAGACCACCTGCCGCGCGTCCGTAAACCTCGTCCGAAACGATTCACAAGCTAATTGAGAGGTAGGACTGTTGATGAAGGGAGTGAGCAAACGCACTTTTCCGCCGGATTGCCGAACTGCGGCCAGTTGGCGCTCAACCTGACCGTCAATTTCTTCCCAGTTTGCCGATTTGCCTTTGCTGAGCGGTTGGCGGAGCCGCTCGGCGTAATACAGATTGAAAACCTCAGCGTGCGCCGCCGCGCACAGACCGCCACCGGAGAGCGGGTGTTCGGGATTGCCTTCGAGTTTGACCGGGCGGCCATCGCACACGCGCGCCAACGCTCCGCACGCCGCGCTGCATCCGCCGCAGGTCGTGGCATACCAGTTGGCGACGCCCGGCGTCAGTTCGACCGGCTGCTTGACGTAAGGGATGATCTTCTGTTCGGGGGCCCTGCAACTCTGCAACGCCACAGCCGCCGCAGCCAATCCCGCAAGTTCGATGAACGCGCGGCGCGATACGCCGGGGTCGAGCGGCGCGGGGAATTCATCCCTCGATTGCTCGGCCAGCGCGGCGTCGCCGCGATACTCTTCCAGGCTTTTCCAGTATCTTTTCCGGGTCATAGGTTCTTTCACCAGGTTTGCGCGAGCGCATTGGAAGCTTGCCACTTGCCTCTAGCTTCGTCGCCTTCCCAGGGCAACCACGCCATGAGAATGGCGTTCTCCGGGCACGGCTCAATGCAATGTTCTTCGCTGCCGCAACTTTCCGGATCGTCGAGCGTGGCCACGCCCCCGATGATCGTCAAACTGCGCGGGCCGCACGCTTCAACACATTTGTTACAGCCGGTGCATGCGTCCGCATCCACAACTGGCAGCCATTTGAACTTCATTGCAAGCTCATCCTTACTTATAGGGATTCTTCAACGATTTCATCCGCGTCCCAGAGCGATTGGTAAATGCGCGTCCGGCGGTAAGGCGCATCCGCCAGTAACTGCGCCGCCGGTCATCCCGAACGCGCATTTACCAATCCCCCTAGTGGTGGCACACTGCGCAATCCGTCGAAGCCATCAAGCGCGCCTGCGTGGCCTCCTTCGAGATTTGCGGGCGGCCCGCCGCGTCCAGCGTCACCACGCGATGCGTGCGATGACAGTTGATGCACATGCCCATCGAGAGCGTCTCGAACTGCGCGACGCGATCCATCGTCTCGATTGGGCCGTGGCATTGCTGGCATTTGATCTCAGCCGCGACGTGGCGGCTGTGATTGAAAGCCACGTGATCGGGCAGATCGTGAATCCTCACCCATTCAATCGGTTTATTTTCGGCCACGGCGCGCGCGATCTTCTGTACCTCCGGCGAATCCTTGCGCGTTTGCGAATGGCAATTCATGCAGGTCGAAGCCGCCGGAACGCCCGCGACTTTCGACCGCTCCGCCGATGAATGGCAGTAGAGGCACGGAATCTGGTTGTCGCCCGCGTGAATGCGATGCGAGAAATTGATCGGCTGCGCGGGCGCGTAACCCTGATGGTTGTTGAACCAACTGAAGGTCGCGCCCTGCAAGGCGACGAACACGCCCAGCACGGTGAGCGACAACGAGATAATTTTGGCGGTTCGGAGGTTCATCTTCTCACCTCGTATAAACTGAAACTGGCTGCGTCTCGGCCGCGGCCTCATCCGCCGGCGATGTGACGCCTGCGGGCTGCCGCGCAGGTTGCGGCGCGTGCGCCTGCGCGCGGCGGCGGTTCCAGTTCCAGATCACGATCTGATAAGGCCGCCACAGGTATTGCAGCGGAATGACCAGCATGTGAACCAGCCGCGAGAACGGAAAGACGATCAGCAACAGATAGAAATTGACGATGTGCAGCTTGATGACCAGCGGCAGCGGCTCGATCATCTTCAAGTCGGGTTGCAGCGCCCACAACGAGCGCAGGTACGGCACGGCGGAAGTCACATACCACGACGAACCCCAGCGGTAGAAAACCGCGATGTAAACGCCGAGCGAAACCTGAATGAGCAACAGCGTGACAACCACCACATCCATCTTCGACGTGACCGCTCGCACGCGCGACGAAGTGGCGCGGCGGACGACGAGGCTGATAATGCCGATCAGCGCCAGCAGCCCGAAGAGCAAGCCCGTCGTTTCGAGGATGTACAACCGCACCGGCACGCCGTTGAACCAGCGCACACCGCTCGGCAAAAGAAATCCGATGACGTGCCCCGTCAACGCGCCGATGACGCCGAAATGCCAGGCGACCGAGCCGTAAAACAACTCCTTGCTTTCCAGGAACTGCGACGACAGGCTCGAATACGTGAAGGCGTCTTTCCGATAGCGGTGGATCGTGAAGACCACGGCGATCGTGAAAGCCGTGTACGGCAGAATGATGTAAAGAAGGTTGTTGTGCATAATCCTCGTTCCTCCGCAGAAGGCGCGGCTCAATTCTTCGACTTCGCCTTGTTATCTTTCAGGTCATAGCCCTTCGAAAGCGTTTTGACCCTGATCGTGACCTTTGCTTTGCCATTCTCCAGTTTTGTGATCGGGTATTGACCGGGCATCATCGTGACCTCTTTGAAGCCCAGCGCCTCAGCGGTTTCCGCGTCCAGCTTCGTTTCCTGTTTGACCTCGAAGGTTTTTTGATCGCCCGTCGGTTTGAATTCGGCGACCAGCAGTTTGCCGGTGATCATGACCTGCGCGCCGGAGTCGGCTTTGCGCGCGACGCTGGAATTCGGGTCACAAGGGTACCCCTTGCAGCCGATCTGAAAGGGGCAGCATTTGACCCAACACTCGATGCACATTTTCTGCTTCATGGTCTCCTGCGCGGCGGCATTCTCGGTCGTGTAAATCGCGCCCGACAGCGCCAGCAGCGCGGCGACGCTACAAACTCGCAGCAAATTCAAAGTGATATTCACGGGAATCTCCTTTTCGGCTTAGCCGATGAAATTCGACTCGGCGGCGCGCGAAAGCACGTTCAATTCCCTTCCCAGCGTCCCAACGCGACGCGCGGGCGCTTCCGATTTCAGCCGCGTTTCGACGGCCTCGATCAGCGGCGCGTAAAGGTTCTCTTTGCTCTTGAGCGCCGTCTTCATTTTTCCAATCGCCGGAAGCAAACATTCGGCGATCAGGTCTTCACGCAATTCACGGTCGTCCAGCTTGTCGAGCAGACGCAGCAGCGTGGGCAGGTAATCCGGCAACTGCCGCTGCTCGTCGAGCGCGTACCGCTCTTCGGTCTCGCGCAACTGCGCCAGGAAGAGGCCGCGCTTGTAGTTCTCGCCGAACAGGTGATAGCCGATTTCCAGCGTGGCGACCGGGTTGAGATCGAAAGTCTGCGTGTAAACTTCCTGCAACGACGCCAGCGGCAACGCTTCCGTCCCTCTGAAAAATTCGGCCAGAGTCTCTTCGTTCAACGATGCCCGGCTCGATTCCATCCGTTGCGGCCAATCCTCGCGGGGATATTCGAGCAGATCGGCCAATGCGAGCCGCGCCTCTTGCGAGTTGTGTCCTGCGCCGTTTCGCATCGTTTACGCTCCTCTCACCGGCGCTTCGCGGAAGCCGAAGCCTGCGCCGCCCTTTTCAGCCCACATATCGTCGTTGAGCATCTGCAACGCCTGTTCGCGGTGCGACGGCGGAATGACGAAGCGTTCGTCAAACAACGGCAGCGCGGTCAGACGGAAAATCTGCTCGGCCTCTTCCTCGGTCATATTCAACTGCTCAAGAGCGCGTTTGACCGCAGCCGCGTCCATATCGCCGACCGTGTCCAGGCGTTTGAACAATCGCACGGCGTATTGCTTCTTGAGCGCATAACGCACCAGGTCCTGATTGCCGCCCGCGAACAGGCTGGCCATGTACTTCATCGGCAGGCGCGCTTTTTCAATCGGCGAAAACAGCTCGGCGTTGGAAGAGTCGTACAAACCGTCTTCGCTCTTCGCCATCACCGGCAACAGAGGCGGCACGTAAAACAGCATCGGCAGCGTGCGGAATTCGGGATGCAGCGGCAGCGCCATTTTCCATTCCTTGACGTAGCGGTAAACGGGCGAGCGTTCGCAGGCTTCGAGCGCGCGCGCGTCAATGCCGTTGCGCAACGCGCCTTCGCGCACCTGCGGGTCTCGCGGATCGAGAATCATTTCGCGTTGCGCCTCGACCAGTTTGTCGTCCGGCACGCGCAGCGCATCCAGCAAACGGTCGGCGTCGTAAAGCAATCCGCCGAGATAACGAATTCTGCCGACGCACGAATGGAAGCAGGCGGGCGCTTGCCCCGTTTCCAGACGCGGGAAGCAGAGAATGCATTTTTCCGATTTGCCGGTTGACCAGTTGTAATAGCTCTTTTTGTACGGGCAGGCCGTCACGCACATTCGCCAGCCGCGACATTTTTCCTGGTTGATCAGGACGATGCCGTCTTCGCCGCGTTTGTAGATCGCGCCCGAAGGACACGCCGCCACGCAGGCCGGATTGACGCAGTGGTTGCAGATGCGCGGCAGGTAGAAAAACACCAGCTTATCAATCTCGAAAACCTGCGCGCGCTCCTCTTCGGTCAACTTGTCCAGGTTCGGATCGTTGGCCGCGTAAACCGGCGAGCCGCCCAGATCGTCGTCCCAATTCGGCCCGGCTTCGATGTCAACGTATTTGCCGGTGATCATCGAAATCGGGCGCGCGGTCGGTTGATCGGCGCCTTCGGGCGAATCGAAGAGGTCTTCGTATTTGTACGTCCACGGCTCGTAGTAATCATCGAGCTTCGGCAGGTGCGGATTGTGGAAGATGTTCAGCACGCGCAATTCGCGCCGGCCCATCTTCAAATCCGGCTGGCCGTTATTCTGCTCCCAGCCGCCGTGGTATTTGTTTTGATCTTCCCACGCGGTCGGATAACCCGTGCCCGGCTTGGTCTCGACGTTGTTCCACCACATGTATTCGGCGCCCTTGCGGTCCGTCCACAAGTTCTTGCAGGCAATCGAGCAGGTGTGACAGCCGATGCACTTGTCGAGATGAAAGACCATTGCCATTTGTAAGCGAACGTCCATAGCTGCGTCTCCTCGGAGAATGTGTGGGGCAGGTTCCCAACCTGCCCGCGCGCTTGCGACCAGTTGCGCGAACAATCCATCTTGCGCAGGGCAGGTTGAGAACCTGCCCTGCAGCAACTTCTTACCAGATGAGTTTTTCCAGCTTCCGCACCAGCACGAATGTGTCGCGGTTGACGCCAGTCGGCCCCCAGTAATTGAAATGGAACGTGAACTGACCGTAACCGCCCATCATCAACACGGGTTTCAATCGGATGCGCGTCAGGCTGTTGTGCCCGCCTCCGCGCCGGTTGTTGCGCATCGGCGATTTGGGAATCGAGATCGTGCGTTCGGGCGAGTGGTACACGATGCAGACGCCGCGCGGGATGCGCGCGCTGACAGCCGCGCGCGTACACATCACGCCGTTGTCGTTGTATATCTCGACCCAATCGTTATCGTTGATGCCCAACTCGACGGCGTCTTCGTCATTGATCCAGCACGGCTCGATCCCGCGCGAGAGCGTGAGCATGCGATGGTTGTCGTAGTAGGTCGAATGGATGTGCCACTTGCCGTGCGGCGTCAGATAATTCAACGCCTTGACCTTGCCTTCACGCGTGCTCTTCTTGATGTCGCCGTAATGCGCGGGGAGCGGCGACGGTTTGTAAGTCGGCAGGTTCTCGCCGAAATCAATGTAGCCTTCGTGATCGAAGTAAAACTGTTGCCGGCCCGTCAGCGTGCGCCAGGGTGAGAGCCGTTCGTAGTTGTAAGTGAACGGCGCGTAGGCGCGGCCATTCGTCACCAGGCCCGACCAGACGGGGCTGTTGAGCAATCGGCGCGGCTGCGATTGCAGGTCTTTGTAAGTGACGCGCGCGTGGCGAGCCGCTTCGGCCAGATCGGCCAGCGGCAAGCCGACCTTCTTCTCCATATATTGGTAGGCGCGATAGGCCAACTCGCCGTTGGTTTCGGGCGCGAAGGTCAGGATCATATCCGCCGCGTCTTCGGCGCGTTTGAGCGATGGATATTTCTTGCCGCCCCATTCGACCAGCGGAGACCTTTCGGAATTGACGATCTCGTCGTAAACATCGGCCACGTCGTATTTCACGCCGTGCGCGCCCATGCCGTTGCGGGCCAGGGGCCCGAGCGAGATGAACTGGTTGTAGAGGTTCTTGTAATCGCGCTCGACGACTTTCAGATGCGGCGCCGTCTTGCCCGGAATCAAATCGCATTCGCCTTTCGCCCAGTCTTTGATCGTGGGCTGCGCTATCTCGTCGGGCGTGTCGTGCGCCAGCGGATTGGCCACCAGGTCCTTGATCGGGTTGGGCAGATGGCGTTCGGCCAACTGGCTCACCTTCTCGGCCAGCGAACGGAAAATCTCCCAATCGCTGCGCGACTCCCAGCACGGCGGAACGGCTTCCGACAGCGGATGGATGAACGAATGCAGGTCGGTCGAATTCAGATCGGCCTTCTCGTACCAGGTCGCGGCGGGCAGCACGATGTCGGAATAAAGCGCCGACGTGTCCATTCGGAAGTTCAGATCAACGACCAGGTCCATCTTGCCGCGCGGCGCTTCGCCGTTCATCTCCACATCTTTGACGTAGCCTTCGGCGCATTCGTCGGCGATGTCGTTGTGATGCGTGCCCAGGTAATGTTTGAGGAAAAACTCGTGGCCTTTGGCGCTCGACATCAGCGCGTTGCCGCGCCAGATGAACCAGACGCGCGGCCAGTTTTCAGGCGCGCTCGGCTGTTCGACCGAAAGCCGCAGCTTGCGATCTTTGAGCTGATTGGCCGCGTAGTCATAAATCTCTTTTTCACTCTTCGCCCCGGCGCGCGCGGCCTCGGCGATGATTTCGGGATTGGGTTTGTTGAATTGCGGATAAAAAGGCAGCCAGCCGCAGCGCACCGCTTTGGCTTGCAGATCAATCGCGTGGCCCGAAGCCAGCGTCGGTTCGCCGTTTTGCGGCACGGTGTGATAGTCGGTGAAATCGCGCTCGTAACGCCACTGCTCGGTGTTGACGTAATGCCACGACGGCGCGTTCTGCAAACGCGAAGCCGGAACCCAGTCTTTGGCGAAAGCCAGCGTGCTCCACGGCGCGACCGGCGCGAGTTTCTCTTGTCCGACGTAGTGATTCAGACCGCCGCCGTTTTTGCCCACGCAGCCGCAGAGCATCAAGGCCGTGATGGCCGAGCGGTACATCAGGTTGTTGTGATACCAGTGATTGATGCCCGCGCCGATGATGACCATGCATTTGCCTTCGGTCTTCGATGCGGTCGAGGCCCATTCGCGCGCGAACTTGATGACGGTGTCGCGGCTGACGCCCGTCCATTGCTCCTGCCACGCGGGCGTGTAAGAGCAACTCGCGTCGTTGTAATCCTGCGGGTATTCGCCCGCCAGACCGCGGCTGACGCCGAATTGCGCCATCAACAGATCGTAGATCGTCGCGCAAAGAACCTTGCCGTTTTCGGTTTCGATCCATCGCGCGGGCACGCCGCGATTGAAGATTCGGCCTGAGCCAAATTCGCGGATGGCGACCTGCGCGATCTCGTGGTTGTGATCGAGGAAGGTGAGCAGCGGATCAAGCTCCGCGCCGTCGCGCGCATCTTTCAATTCCAGATTCCATTTGCCCTGCTCATTGCCCCAGCGATGGCCGACGAAGCCGCCCGGCATCCGCGCTTCATTCGATAGCGAATCGTAGACGAGGAATTTCCACTCGCCGTTTTCTTCATTTTGATACCTTGCGACTTCGCCGGCTCTGAGCAATCTTCCAGCTTCGTATCCGCCTCCTTTCTTTTCGAGTTTTACGAGCAGTGGGGAATCCGTGTATTGCTTGACGTAGTTCAGGAAGTATTCATTGCCTTGTTCGGCGTGAAATTCCTTGAGGATGACGTGATTGACGCCCATCCAGAACGCGCCGTCCTGACCGGCGTTCAGCGGAATCCATTGATCGGAATATTTCGAGACCTGGCTGAAATCGGGCGCGAGCACCACCAGCTTCGTCCCGTTGTGGCGCGATTCGGCGGCGAAGTGGCAATCCGGCGTGCGCGTCATGTTCGGGTTCGATCCCATCACGGCGATGAACTTCGAGTTGTACCAATCGGCGCCCTCGCACACGTCAGTCTGCTCGCCCCAGATTTCGGGCGAAGCGGGCGGCAAATCGGAATACCAGTCGTAGAAGCTCAGGTTGACGCCGCCGAGCAGTTGCAGAAAGCGCGAGCCTGCGCCGTAGCTCAAAAACGACATCGCGGGAATCGGCGAGAAACCGATGATGCGATCCGAACCGTGCTGCTTGATCGTGTGAATCAGCGAGGCCGAGATCAGTTCCAACACTTCATCCCAACTGCTGCGGCGAAAACCGCCCTTGCCGCGAGCGCGCTGGTAACGGGCGCGCGATTCGGGATCGTTGACGATAGCTTCCCAGGCTTCGACCGGATCGTTGTAATCGCGCTTTGCCGCGCGCCACAAATCCATCAGCGCGCCGCGCAGGTATGGATATTTGACGCGAATCGGGCTGTAGAGATACCACGAATACGAGATGCCGCGTTGGCAGCCGCGCGGCTCGTAAGGCGGCAGTCCGTCTTCGAGCAGCGGGTAATCCAGGGCCTGCATTTCCCAGGTGACGATGCCCTGTTTGACGAAGATGTTCCAACTGCATCCGCCGGTGCAGTTGACGCCGTGCGTGCTGCGGACGATGCGGTCGTGCTGCCAGCGGTTGCGATAGAACTCTTCCCAGCTTCGGGTTTCAGGTTTAATGAGGTCTTTGATCCAACTCATATAGCTCCTTGATCCGCGTGTCAGTAGCCCGACCGTGAGGGAGGGCTTGACCTACAGCACAAGCCCTCCCTCACGGTCGGGCTACTGACACATTCATATTCTGCTTCTTCGCACTATCTCCTCGCGCACTCCGCGCAGCCGGTTTTTCCAGATCAGGTTCATGCCGACGATGGCCAGAATCAGCGCGCCGGCGCCGATCAGCGGGAATTTGGCTTCAATCGGAGCCGTCGCCGCGACCTGCGCGTTCGGGTTTTGCTGCTTGGCGTTTTGGAACAGCGCGAAGATTTTGACTATCTCTTCGTCGTTGAGCGGATGCGCGCCGAAGACGCTGTTCATCGTCGGAAAATTAGGGTTCTGCAAAATCGAGATCAATTCAGGGTCGCGGTATTTGATGTTCGCCGTCGTCAGGTCAGGCCCAAGCGTGCCGCCGCCGAACGCGCCCGCGCCTTTGAAGTTGTGGCAGGAGATGCACGCCGGGCCGCCGTTTTGAAACTTCCAACGGCCAGTGAAAAGAAGCAGGCCGTCGTGAGCGTCGGTCGGTCCGATGGCGCGCGCGAGCTTGGCGCCGGGCGGGACGTAAACTTCGCCCTTGCGCGTCAGGTCCTGAATCATGTTCAGAATGCCGTCCATCTCTTCGGGCGTCAGCGCCTGATCGGGCATGACTTCGGGCGCGAACTTTTTGAATAACTCGGCGGCGGCCTGATCGCCTTTACGATTCATCGCGGCGGGCGCCAGGATGTATTCGTGCAGCCAGTCGCGCGTGCGCCGGTCAGTGACGCCTTTCAAATCGGGGCCTTTCTTGTCGCCGCTGCCGATGTTGTGGCAACTGTAGCACCGCTTCTCGAACATCACGGCGGGGCCTTGCGGCGTTTGGGCTGACGCCGCGTGACTCAACGACATCGCCGGCAGCCAGACGCTCAAGACGGCCAGCCCGATTCGCTTCACTGTAGTGTGGATTTTCATAGCTGCTCTATCCCATCGCGCGCCGGTGTGGCGACGATGCTCGAAATCGTCCTGCTCTTCAAAAACGTGAGCAGTTCCTGTCGCACCTGATGCCAATCCGCGTGCAATGGGCAACCGTCTTCCGAGTCGCATACGCCGTGACCGAGAATGCAGGTGTCCAGATACGGATCGGGTTCCAGAATGCGAAACACTTGCCACAAGGAAATCTCCTGTGGCGGCTGCGCCAATTCATAGCCGCCGTGAATGCCTTTGGTGGAGCGCACCAGACGTTGCCGCCTCAGGTCGCTCAGAACTTTGCTCAGGTAAAGCGGAGGAATCTGTTCAGATTCGGCAATCTCGCGCAATCCGCAGGGCTTCTCGCCAAAATGTCTGGCCAAATAGGCCAGCGCGCGAATCCCATAGCCTGTGGCCTTCGAGAAAACCATCGCTTGATTGCCTCACTAACGGACTTCTTTGTCTGCTGGCAGTATTTGTCTTTTCAGGTTTGCCGGACAATGATGCGATCACATCATTTGTTTGATTAGACAAACAGGCTCACGGTCGCTGCGCGGCGATGGCCTTCGCGTCGTTGATTACCCGCTCCAACTTGCCCAGTTCGCCTGTGGAGAAAGCTTTGATCAACTTGCCGTCGGCGCTGTACACGTGGAAGGTCGGCGTAGCCTCGATGCCGTACTGTTTGCTCACCTCTGTCTCGCCATCGCCGATGTTGATGCGTTTGAGCGCGACATCCTGCCGATCCGCCAGCATTCGTTTGAGCTGCGGATCAATTCTTCTGCAGACGCTGCACCAATCGGCGTAAAACTCGAAGACGGTGACGCGCCCAGCCGACAGATGCTGTTCCAGGCTGACTTTCTCGCCGCGCGAAATCAGTTCCGGCTCGGCGGCGGCGGGCAAGGACAATTGCGCAGTCTCCGCGCGCTCACGCCTGCGGAAAGGCGTGAACGTAATGCCTGTGGTGAAGCCGTAAGGCGCGACGAGTTGTCCGCCATTGACGTTTTGATAAACGGGAAGCTGGAACTGGAAAAAGTACCCGACGCCGCTCTTCGTCTCCACGCTGAGGGCGGGGAGCAGATAGAGCCATTGGCCGCCGGTGTTTTGAACTATCTTGCCCTGGTCGTAATCGTGGCCGCTCTTCACGCCGTAAACGCGCATGCCCAATTGCGCGCCGTTCAGAAATGATGAGAGGAAGCGCGGAGCTTTGAACGACCGGCTCAATCCGACGCCGCCTTGAACTTCGCTGCTGAATTTGAGGCCGTAACGATTCTCTCCGCCGGACAATCGCGCCAGCGCGTTGGCCGAAAGCGATGTTCGACCGAACTGCTGATAACAACTGACGCCCAGCATCGGATCAACGCTGCCGTAGCCCGTTTGCAGCACCGGATCGCGCGAGAGGCTGCCCGCCCAGGTGTGATCCGGTTGTGACTTGCCGGTCGGCAAACGCAGCCCGAATTGCGCGGCGAAGGCCGGGCGCGAAGGCTTCTCCGGCATGTTGAACTGGTAATTGCCCAGGATCATCAAATCGCCCAGCCCTTTGAAACTGCGCGTCACCCGCGCATCAGGGCGAATATCCTTGGGCGCCTTGACACTTCGCACCGGCAGCAGCGCGATCAGCGCAAGCCGCCGGTTGAACTGATAATTCACGTTGAAAAACGAAGTGCGAACCATCGTCTGTTCGTTCTTCGGATTGGCGGTGGGTTTCGTTCCCGCCTGAGCGCGGTTGAAATACTGATAATCGAACGACCATCCGACGGACAATTCGCCCGCTTCCTGCGCGCGGCTGGATTGATTGAGGCTTCCGACCGGAAGCGTCGAAGGCGCTCACTTCACCTGAGCCGAAGCCGAATTGACCATCAGGAGCAGGCCAATCAGCGCCAGCGCCGTTTTCAAAAACCAGGCCGGGCGTTGACCCGGCGAGCTAACACACTTGTCGCTTTGCATGAAAATCTCCAGTGCTTGGATAAATTGATCGCGCTGCCAGCCATATCCGATTTATGACTGGCAGCGGCTTTACAGGAAGGAATCTATTTCGCAAGCGTTTGGCACAGGCTCCCGTGGGGCTGACAAGGGACGGATTCGCCGTTGGGCCGCGCTCAACGCGCGGATCATTTACTTTCCGGGCCGCGCCAGACAATAATTACATCGCATCATTTTCTTGATGGAGAAATTCAAATGCTGCTGCGAGAGTTGAAAGAGATGGTTGAGAGCACGGCGGATGCGGCTTTCGCCGTTGATGGAGTTGGCATGATCGTAGCCTGGAACGGGCCGGCCGAGATGTTGTTCGGTGTGCAGGCGAACGCGGTTGTGGGGCGGCCCTGCGGCTTGATCTTGCAAGGCACGGATGAATGCGGCGCAGTCTGTTCGGCTGAATGCAGCGTGCGCCAGGCCGCGCAGGGCAATCATCCCGTCAGGAACTTCGACATGCAGGCGCAAACCGCGCAAGGCAAGCAATGGCTCAACGTCTCAGTCCTGCTCGCGGACATAGCCAATTCAACGGCGCCGTATTCGATTCACATCATTCGCGGGATTGATATGCGCAAGCGGATGGAACTGCTCGTGCGCGATTTCATCGTCGGCGAAGCCAAGCTGCCGGTTGAAGATGTCAAAGCCCTGGTCTCGACTACGCGATCACCCGCGCGCGAGGTCGAATTGACTGAACGCGAGTTGGAAGTTTTGAAATTGCTGGCGAAAGGCGCGACGACCAAAACCATCGCGGGGCAACTTCACATCAGTCAGGTCACTGTCAACAACCACATCCAGCACATACTGAAAAAACTCAACGCTCATACCCGACTTGAAGCGGTCCGGCGCGCCGAACGCGCAGGACTGATCTGAACGGCGCCATCTTCATCACCCGAGACTACTCACCAAAGGCTCCTGTCAGTTCCTGAAATTATGTCGAAACTCGGCGTGACCGAAGCCGAAGCGCGGTGACTGCTTGCGCTCATCAACTCGCCGGAAATCGGCGCGCTCATCGCGGATGATTGGGCGACGAATCCACGCGCGCCAGACCTGTTGAAGATTTTGCGGGCGCCGAACGGAAAACAGAAGATTATGGAATCTGGGTTGCAGTGCAACGCCGAGGTCTTCGGGGTTTCGTTTGAGGACGTGCTCGCAATGATTTGCACCAATCCAGACGTTTCAATCGAAAGCAAGCTGGAACTGGCGAAGATTGCTAAAACGCGAGTAATGGCCGCCTTAAGGCATGGTCTTTGAGCAAATAATGCAACCACATCGTAGGGGCGGGTTTTCCCCGCCCGGATCCGCTATCGAGGGGGCTTGGGCGGGGAAAACCCGCCCCTACGATGT
>WBZO01001434.1_pt1 | contig 37291 bp, 33 predicted proteins | sample 5204261 | NCBI WGS metagenome assembly WBZO01 (sample SAMN12412400, study PRJNA552823) | activated sludge metagenome | isolation source: activated sludge from anammox sidestream of wastewater treatment plant... | place: USA: North Carolina | collected 2017-09
CGTCCGCAGCCCCGCGTTCCTCGATCGCGCCGCCGCGGTCCGGAAGGTGTTCTTCGACAAGACCGGCACGCTCACCACCGGCGCGCTCCGCCTCGCCAACCCCGAGGCGCTCGATGCGCTCTCGCGCGAGGAGCTCGCGGCGCTCTACGACATGGCCGCGCGCTCGGCGCACCCGAAGAGCCAGGCGATCGCGAAGGCGGTCGGCTCACGCGCCATCCTGCGCGCCGACGCCCACGTGATCGAGAAGCCCGGACGGGGCCTCGAGCTCGTCCACGGCGGTCGCAGGTACCGTCTCGGCTCGCGCGCGTGGACGTCCTCGCTCGGCCCGGGCGACGTCGCGTTCACGCGCGACGGCGAGCTCCGCGCCTCGCTGGTCACCGCAGAGGAGCTCCGTCCCGGGGCCGCCGCCGAGGTCCGCGCGCTCACCGAGAGCGGCTACGAGCCGTGGATCCTCTCGGGCGACGCGACGTCGCGTGTCCGTACGCTCGCCGCGACGTGCGAGATCCCGGACGCGCGCGCGATCGGCGACCAGAGCCCCGAGGGGAAGGCCGCCTTCGTGCAGGAGCGCGACCGCGGCGACGTGCTCTTCCTCGGCGACGGCATCAACGACGCGCTCGTCGCCGACGTCGCGACGTGCTCCGGCACCCCGGCGATCGATCGACCGTTCATGGCCGCGCGCACCGACTTCTACGTCGTGACGCCGGGCCTCCGCCCGATCCGCCTCGCGCTCGCCGTGGCGAAGAAGCTGGCCAGGGTCGTGCATGTGAACCTCGGCGTGGCCGTCGCCTACAACGTGGTGACCGTCGCGCTCGCCCTCGCCGGCCTCATGTCGCCCCTGCTCTGCGCGGTGCTCATGCCGCTCGCCTCGCTCAGCACGGTGCTCTTCACCACGTTCTCGCTCTCGCGAAGGAACCTCACATGGAAGTCCTGACCCTGCAGGTCTTCGTCAGCCTCGGGCTCGTCGTCTCGTCGATCGTCCTCTACGCGATCGCGTGCCGGCAGCGCGACTTCGACCACGCCGACCGCCTCGCGCTCCTCCCCATCGAGAAGGAAGAAGACGACTCATGACCGCCATCGCCTCCCCGACCAAGATCCGCATCGAGTACGAGGACGACACGCCTCGCAGGTTCGCGCTCGCGTCGATCCTGTGGGGCATCGTCGGCATGCTCGTCGGGGTGATCGTCGCGCTCCAGCTCGCCTGGCACGGCGCGAACGTCCACCCGATGCTGTCGTTCGGACGCCTCCGGCCGCTGCACACGAACGCCGTCATCTTCGCGTTCGTCGGCAACATGATCTTCGCCGCGGTCTATCACTCGACACAGCGTCTGGTGAAGGCGCGCACCGCCTCGCCGCTGCTCTCGAAGATCCACTTCTGGGGCTGGCAGGCGATCATCGTCGCCGCCGCGATCACCCTCCCGCTCGGGATCACCCAGGCGAAGGAGTACGCCGAGCTCGAGTGGCCGATCGACATCGCGATCGCCGTGGTGTGGATCGTGTTCGCGGTGAACTTCTTCTGGACGCTCGCGCGACGCAACGAGAAGCACATGTACGTCGCGCTGTGGTTCTACATCGCGACGATCATCACGGTCGCGATCCTCCACGTCGTGAACAGCCTCGCCATCCCGGTGATGGCCTCGAAGAGCTACTCGATCTTCGGCGGCGCGCAGGACGCGCTCGTGCAGTGGTGGTACGGGCACAACGCGGTCGCGTTCGTGCTCACCACGCCGATCCTCGGCGTCATGTACTACTACCTGCCGAAGGCGGCAGGGCGCCCGGTCTACTCGTACCGCCTCTCGATCATCCACTTCTGGGCGCTGATCTTCGTCTACATCTGGGCGGGCCCGCACCACCTGCTCAACACGGCGCTGCCCGACTGGGCGCAGACGCTCGGCATGATCTTCAGCCTCATGCTGTGGGCGCCGAGCTGGGGCGGCATGCTCAACGGCCTGCTCACGCTGCGCGGCGCCTGGGACAAGGTCCGCAAGGACCCGGTCCTCAAGTTCTTCGCCGCGGGCGTCACGTTCTACGGCATGGCGACGTTCGAGGGGCCGCTCCTCTCGATCAAGAGCGTCTCGGCGATCGCGCACTACACCGACTGGATCATCGGCCACGTCCACGCCGGCGCGCTCGGCTGGAACGGGTTCATGGCCGCCGGGATGCTCTACTGGCTGATCCCGCGCCTCTACGGCAAGGAGCTCCACTCGAAGAAGCTCGCCAACCTGCACTTCTACATGGGGACGTTCGGCATCCTCCTCTACGTCATCGCGATGTGGATCAGCGCCGGCACGCAGGGCCTGATGTGGAAGGGCCAGAACCCCGACGGCTCGCTGCTCTACCCCACGTTCGTCGAGACGCTGCTCGCCATCAAGCCGATGTACTGGATGCGCCTCGTCGGCGGGTCGATGTACCTCGTCGGCTTCTTCCTCCTGGCGTGGAACATCGCGATGACGGTGCGGGGCGCCAAGCCCGTCACCACCAGCGTCGAGGTCGTGGCCCGCGTGCAGGAGGAGGAGGTCCCCTGGGGCGAGATCGTCTTCTCGAAGCCGATCATCCTCACGGTGGTCGTCCTCGGCCTGGTGGGCGTCTTCCTCGTCGCGAACGCCTTCGTCAGCCCGCTCTTCGTGATGATCGCCTTCCTCGTCGCGTTCGCGGGGATGCTCTCGATGCAGTCGGCGAAGCGCAGCGGCAAGCCGGCGTGGCACCGCGTGCTCGAGGGCCGGGCGCTCCTCTTCACCGTCTTCTCCGGCATCGCCGTCCTCATCGGCGGCGTGGCCGAGATCATCCCCGCGCTCATGGTGAAGCCGGCCGAGATCGCGGCGAAGGACAGCGTGCAGCCCTATCGACCCCTCGAGCTCGAGGGACGCGACGTCTACATCAGCGAGGGTTGCTACACCTGCCACTCGCAGATGATCCGCCCGATGAGCTGGGAGACCGCGCGCTACGGCGAGCCCTCCAAGCTGTCGGAGTCGGCGCTCGACCACCCCTTCCAGTGGGGCAGCAAGCGCACGGGGCCGGACCTCGCGCGCGAGGGCGGCAAGTACCCCAACATGTGGCACTACCAGCACCTGGTCGATCCGCGGGCGATCACTGCCGGCTCGAACATGCCGCCGTACGCGCACCTCGCGGAGGACAAGCTCGACCTCACGACCACGGCCGCGAAGATGCGCGCGATGCGCAGCGTGGGCGTCCCCTACACCGACGCGCAGATCGCCGCGGCCGAGACCGACGCGCGCGAGCAGGGGCAGCTCGTGGCGAAGGACCTCGCCGAGGGCGGCGTCAAGGTCGACCCCGACAGCAAGATGGTCGCGACCATCGCGTACCTGCAACGTCTCGGCGCGAAGCCCGCGCCGAAGAAGCCCGCCGAGGTGGCCCATGCTCCGTGAGCTCGCAACCCACGCGTCGATCTTCGCCGTCCCGCTCGGCGCGCTGTTCCTGTTCTTGACCGTCTTCGTCGGCAACTTCGTCCGGGTCTACGGACGTCGCGCGTCGGCGTACGACCCCATCGCCCGTCTTCCCCTCGACGAGATCAACGAGGAGCCCGAGAAATGAGCGCGCCGAATCCGAGCACCGACGAGAAGGATCGCGTCGTCCACGAGGTCGACGGCATCGAGGAGTACGACAACCAGCTCCCCCGCTGGTGGCTCTACACCCTCTACGCCACGATGGTCTTCGCGGCCGGCTACTGGTTCGTCTACCACAGCGGAGGGTTCGCCGATCAGCCGCTCCAGGCCTACCAGACCGAGCTGCAGAAGAAGGCGAAGTCGACCGGCACCGTCTCGCCCGAGCTCCTCGCCGCGCTCGCGAACGATCCGGCGGTCGTCGAGAAGGGCAAGCAGGTCTTCACCTCCACGTGCGTGGCCTGCCATCGCAACGACGGAGGCGGCACCGTCGGTCCCAACCTCACCGACGACTTCTGGCTCCACGGCGGCGCCCCCGACAAGATCTTCAAGACCGTGTCGGAGGGCGTCCCCGACAAGGGCATGCCCGCATGGAAGCCCCAGCTCGGCGACGAGCGCGTCCAGGCCGTCACCGCGTACGTGCTCACGCTCAAGGGCAAGAACGTCCCCGGAGGAAAGCCGCCGCAGGGCACGCGCGACGGCACGCTCTCGCAGAATCCGTGATGCCCAGCTGAATCAACCGTCATGAATCGCCACCAGCTCCCAGTACTCAACGGCCGCGTCGCGGAGAGCTCGATCTACGCGGACGGGACGCGGAAGAAGATCGAGCCCGCGCCCGTCCACGGCCCTTACGACCGCGCGCGGCACGTCGTCTTCTCGGTGCTGGTGGCGATCTGGGTCCTGCTCCCCATCGTCCCGATCAACGGCCACCCTGCCCTGTTCCTCGACGTCGAGCACCGCCGCTTCTTCGTGCTCGGCGGCACGTTCACCCCGCAGGACTTCTGGCTCGTCTTCTTCCTCGCCAGCGGCGTCGGCTTCGGCCTCGTCTACGCGACGGCGGTGCTCGGGCGCGTGTGGTGCGGATGGGGCTGCCCGCAGACGGTGTTCACCGAGACCTTCTTCCGCCCGATCGAGCGCCTCACGAAGAAGAAGCACTGGCTCCGGCACATCCTCTTCTTCCTGATCGCCGCCGGCATCGCGCACGTCTTCGTCGCCTACTTCGTCTCGATCCGCGCGCTGTGGACGATGATGCTCGGCTCGCCGACGAAGCACCCCGAGGCGTTCGCGTGGATGCTCGCCCTCACCGGCCTCTTCTACGGCAACTTCGCCTTCTTCCGCGAGCAGCTCTGCGTCGTCCTCTGCCCCTACGGGCGCCTCCAGTCGGTGCTCCTCGACGACGACTCGCTCGTCATCGCGTACGACGAGAAGCGCGGCGAGCCTCGCGGCAAGAAGGGCCAGACGACGGGCGACTGCGTCGACTGCCGCCGCTGCGTCGTCGTCTGCCCGACGGGCATCGACATCCGCAACGGCCTGCAGATGGACTGCATCGCGTGCACCGCGTGCATCGACGCGTGCGACGAGATCATGGACAAGCTCGATCGCCCGCGCGGCCTCATCAAGTACCAGCACGGCAAGATCCTGCGCCCCCGCGTGATCCTCTACAGCGTGCTCATGGCGATCGGCGCGACCGTGTTCTTCTTCGCGACGCGCACGCGCACGGACTTCGAGGCCACCCTCCTCCGCCAGCCGGGCCCTCCGTTCGTGCGCGAGGAGAGCGGGCTCCGCAACGGCTTCGTGGTGCACGTCGCGAACAAGACCTCGGCGCCGAAGACGTACCTGCTCGAGCCCGAGCCCGACGCCGGCACCCAGTACATCCTGCCGATGTCCTCGGTCGAGGTCGCGGCGATGAGCGACGCACGCGTCCCCGTCTTCGTCACCGCGCCGAGCGATCTCCACGGCAAGCCGAAGGTCCGCATCCGCGTGCGGTCCGGAGAGGAGACGCGCGTCGTCGAGGCCGTCTTCCTCGGGGGCTCGTGATGCCCGCGGCCCTCCTCGTGCCCGCCTTCCTCATGGGCCTGGCCGGCAGCGGTCACTGCGCCGTGATGTGCGGCGGCGTCGCGGCGGCGGCATGCGGCCGGCCGAAGGCGTCGCTCACGTTCAACCTCGGCCGGATCGCGACCTACACTGCGCTCGGCGCGGTGGCCGGCGGCATCGCCGCCATGTCGACGTTCTTCGCCGTCGCGCTCCGCCCGCTCGCCGCGATCGCGCTCGTCGGCCTCGGCCTCCACCTGGCCGGCATCACCAACGTGTTCTCGAAGGTCGAGAAGCTCGGAACGCCCGTGTGGAAGCGCATCGCCCCGCTCACGAAGAAGCCGCTCCACTCGACGATCCTCGGCGCGCTCTGGGGCTTCGTGCCGTGCGGCCTCGTCTACGCCGCGCTCGCCGTCGCGGCGACGACCGGCTCGGCGCTGTACGGCGCGGCCAGCATGCTCGCGTTCGGACTCGGCACGCTCCCCGTGATGGGCACCATCGCGGCCCTCGCGGGCTCGGTCGCCACCCGCTTCGTCGCGCGCCCTCTCGTGCGCCGCACCGCGGGGCTCTTCGTCCTCGTCCTCGGCATCCACCAGACGTCACTCGCGTTCGCGGGCATCGATCTCTCGGTGACCGGCCAGAGCGCCCACGCCGCATGCCACCAGCGCTGACCGCGACCGCCGTCGGTCCGTTCGCGGGCACTTTCACAAGTAAGGTACTTCTGAAAATGCTTTGCGACGGGCCCCCGGCCCCGCCGGCCGCCGCGCGGGCGTGGTAAGGCGGAGGCCGTCGCAATGAAAGCCGAAGAAGCCATCCTCGCCATCCGCGACGGGCTCCGCGTGTTCGTTGGATCCGGCGCCGCCGTTCCGCTCGGGCTGCTCGACGCGTTCTGCGCGCGCGCGAAGCAGTACAAGGACGTCGAGGTCTGCCAGCTCTTGACGCTCGGCCCGGCGCCGTACACGGCGCGCGAGCTCGACGGCCACGTCCGGCACAACGCCTTCTTCGTGGGCGCCAACACGCGCGAGGCGGTGCAGGAAGGGCGCGCCGACTTCACGCCGGTATTCCTCTCCGAGATCGCGGGGCTCCTCCGCACGACGATGCCGATCGACGTGGCGCTCGTGCAGGTCTCGCCTCCGGACAAGCACGGCTTCTGCTCGCTCGGTGTCTCGGTCGACATCGTGAAGGTCGCGGTCGAGACCGCACGGGTCGTGGTCGCCGAGATCAATCCGCAGATGCCTCGTACGCACGGCGACGCGTTCGTGCACGTCTCGCGGTTGTCATCCATCGTCGAGGTCGACCATCCGCTCCCCGAGCTCGCCGCCGAGCCGATCGACGAGACCGCGCGCGCGATCGGCGGGCACGTGGCGGGCCTGGTCCGCGACGGCGACACCCTCCAGATGGGCATCGGTGCGATCCCGAACGCCGCGCTCGCCGCCCTGACCAACCACAAGGACCTCGGGATCCACACGGAGATGTTCTCGGACGGCGTCGTCGATCTGGTGGAGAAGGGCGTCATCACGAACGCGAAGAAGACGCATCGGCGCGGCAAGCTCGTCACCACGTTCGTGATGGGCACCAAGCGGCTCTACGACTTCGTCGACGACAACCCGCTCATCGAGATGCGCCCGTCGCACTATGCGAACGATCCGGCGATCGTCGCCAAGAACCGCGGGATGGTCTCGATCAACTCGGCGCTCGCCGTCGACCTCACGGGCCAGGTCTGCGCGGACTCGATCGGCTCGCGCATCTACTCCGGCGTCGGAGGGCAGGTGGACTTCGTCCGCGGCGCGGCGAAGGCGGAGAACGGGCGGCCGATCATCGCCCTGCGCGCGACCGCGAAGAACGGCACCATCTCGCGCATCGTGCCCGAGCTCGCGGCCGGATCGGGCGTCACCACGTCGCGCGCCGACGTCCACTGGATCGTCACCGAGTACGGCGCGGCGAACCTCCACGGCAAGAACGTCCGCCAGCGCGTCGAGGCGCTCGTCGCGATCGCGGCGCCCCAGTTCCGCGACGAGCTCATGGCCGCCGCGAAGGCGCGCCGCTGGATCTAGCGGGCGGTCACGTCACTTGTTCGCCGTCTTCGGGTAGCAGACGGGCTTCGAGTCGTTCTGGCCGGTGCCGTTGTAGCGGAGCACGCTCTTGCACTCGTAGCCTTCACGGCATGCAGGCGCGCCGAGGTTGCACACCTGGAAGCAGAAGCCGCCCTCGGGGAAGGCCACGCAGAACGCCTCCGGACGATCGGGCTGCGAAGGACAGGTGCCGTCGCACGGCAGCGAACAGAGCCCGTCCGGATATTGCGGGCTCGTATCGCAGATCGCGCCCTCGTACCCGCAGGTCAGATCCGACGTGCACGCGTCCCCGATCCACGCGCCGGAGCCGACGCCTCCCAGCGGCCCGGCGTAGTCGAGCTCGAGGGAGTAGAGGTTCCACACGTTCCAGAAGATCCACGAGCCGCCCGTGTTGCCCTCGGCGACCATCGGACGCCGATCGTAGACGACCGCGGTCGCCTCGTTCGCCGGGGTGACCTTCTGTCCGTCCAGCGTCGTCGTCGTGATGTCCGGTCCCCAGCCCGACGCGGTCTGCTGCGACTTCGCGATGTCGTCGAGCGCGACGCGGAGCTGGCGGCCGAGACAGTCGACCTGGCGATCGAACCCCGCCAGCTCGGGCAGACAGTTGCCGCTCTGCAGGCAGCCGCAGCCGAAGACGTACTCGACGCGCTCCGGCGGGAACGGGTAGTTCCGCTCGCCGACGAGGCCCTGGGTCGTCTGCGCGAACACGAGCAGCACGATCGGATTGATCCGGTACGTACGCGCGGCCCGCGCGATCGCGTCGCCCGCGCGGACGCCATTGGACTGGTACGTCGAGAGGAAGCTCGGACGGTCGTACGGCGTCTTCTCGAGGAACTTGGCGATCAGCGCGGCGTCGATGGCCTCGACGTCGGTGAAGCTCGCGGTGTCGAGGACGTTGTTCTTGTCGAACGTGCTCTCGAGCCCCTTCGGCCTCTCGAAGTCGAGCGGCTGCAGAACGCGCGACGCTTCTTCCTCCGAGCACGACGCGAGCACGAGCACGGCCGTCGCGAGGACGATGAAGACGCGCGCTGCCCGTGACGAAAGCATACGAAGCTCGCCCCTCAGCATGCCTCTTGCGGGCGGATTTCGCCAGGCCGTGTCGAGCCTCGTTTGGCGTCACTTCACGTGGAGCGGGAGCACGACCCACGCGGCGCCGCCGCGGTTGTCGTGGACCACCGCCCAGACCGTCCCGTCCACGGGATCGTACGGCGCTCGGTACACCACGTCGCTCTCGGAGATGCGGCCCTTGCGTGTGTCGAAGAGCAGCCGCGCGTCGTTGTCGAAGTCCCCCTGATCCGAGTAGTACGCCACCCAGATCTGCTCCTTGAGCGGCTCCCCCTCGGGGGTGGGGTTGTCCTCCCAGCTCGAGTCCGAGACGACGACGTTGATCTTCCGCTCGGGACAGTCGGTGCGCTTGTCGACGCCCGTGCATCGATCCATGACGAGGCCGACCGCCGGATCGACGTCCTTGCCGTCGAGGGTGACCTTCTCGATGACCGGGTGGGTGTTCGTCCTGGTCGCGTACGAGTACACGCGCTGGATGCCGATGACGTAGTCGCTCGGCGGCAGCTTCTGGTCGTTCTCGTCGACGCACTGGAGCGGCACCTGCTGCGGACCGCCCGACGGGTCGCGCTCGGCGAGGATCACGCGCCCGGCGCACAGGATGTTGAAGACGTAGGCGATGCCGTACGGATCGCTCCCTTCGCGCGGCTGGATCGCGTCGTCGGGCATGCGGAACGAGAAGGTCGTCCCTTGCGGCAGGAACGGCGAGAGATCGACGCCGGTGGGGATCTGGGTGAGCAGGCCGCCGCCGCCCGCGTCCGCACCTCCGGCTCCCGCGGCGCCGCCCTCCGGAACGCCCGCATCCGCGAGCGGCCCGGCGGGGATGAGCCGCGTGCCGCCGTCTCCGCCCTGCTGCGGGATGAAGCAGAGGTAATAGAGATCGTCCCGCGGATTCATGCAGACGACCGGGATCCAGAACAGCTTCGCCGGCCGCGGCTTGTCGCGCCGCGCATCGGTGAAGAGCGTCTCGAGCGTCACCGTCTCGCCGGGTTTCGCGTAGGGCTTGTCGACGCGCGTGGCGAACATCCGGACGCTGTCGACCTTGCTCGCCGGATCGAAGCCCGAGCCGCCGCAGGCGATCGCCGCCGCGACGGCGAAGAGCAACAGGACGAGGAGGAGGCCGAGCTTCCGCATCAGAACATCTCGATGCGCGCGCCGATGCTCGGGAGGATCGGGATCCCCGTCGCGAACGATCGCTGCGTGTAGTTGTAGTTGTAGCTCGCGCCCTCGACGTTGCCCTGGTTGTAGACGTTGTAGACGTCGAGATACATGCTGAACTTGTTGCCGCCGGCGAGCTGCCACGTCTTGTCGACGCGGATGTCGAGCTGGTGGAAGAGCGGGTTGCGCTCGTTGAAGGGCGGATACGCCTGCTGCTGGATGTACGCGCCCACGGTCGCGTCGTAGAAGCCGTACGTCAGCCCGGTGCGCAGGCTGCCCGAGACGAGACGGTAGCGCGCGCCGATCTCCCAGCCGCGGCCCAGGCGATAGCTGCCGATCGCCGTGAAGATGTGCGTCTGATCGAAGTTGAACAGGCGCTCGGGATCGTTCGGTGAGTCGCGGCGCACGCTGCGCGAGAGGGTGTACGCGACGAACCCGAAGAAGCGCGAGTCGGGCTTGTAGCGGAGCAACGTCTCGAGGCCGTACGCGCGCCCCTCTCCGGTGTTGCCGCGCCCCGGCACGATCAGGCTGTCGTACTGGCGGTAGAACGCCTCGCTCGAGACCTCGATGTTGCGCGTGATCTCCTGCTCGACGCCCGCGCCGTAGTGGTTCGCGACCTGCGAGCGCGTGCCGGGCACACCGAACGTCGCCGTGGTGTCCTGCGGCTGCGGCGGGTTCGCGAAGCGTCCGACGCCGCCCTTGATCGTCGTGCGCGGGAACTCCTTCGTCAGGTCCTGCCGGCCGTTGACGCGGGGCTGGATGTCCCACGTCTTGTTCTCCTTCGTGTAGTCGAGGCGAACGCCGGGGACGATGCGCGTCCCGCGGAAGGGCGTCAGCTCGACCTCGTCGTAGAGCGCCGGGCGGTAGATCGCGTCGCTCTGCACGAGCGAGAGCGGGGGGCGGGAGCCGAACGGCCCCGGCGGCGGCTCGCCCGGGCGCGGGATCGGCGGCAGACGCGCGTCGACCTCGTACGGCTGGTAGAGCATGTCCAGGCCGAAGTTGTTGCGCACGCCGAGCGCGACCTTCTGCGAGAGCTCCGCGCGGCCCGAGATCGGATACGAGTCGACGCTGAAGAAGATGTCGCCGACCGAGAAGGCGACCGCGTCCTTGCCGACGGCGCCGAGGAGGCGCAGCTCGAAGTCGTCGGAGAGCTTGCCGACGTACCGCGCCTGCATCCGGTAGAACGCGGTGCCGAGCGCGAGGTTGCCGCCGATGCCGGGGTTCGACCCGGCGACCTGGCGGATGAGGACCTCGAGCCGGTCGTCGGCGCCGAAGAAGAAGAGGCGGAGGTTGTGCTTCTTCTTGTCCCAGTCACGCTGGAGCATGACCTGGTAGTCGTAGTAGACGGGCGCGGTCGTCACCCCGGCGCCGCCCGCCTCGAGCGCGGGCTTGAGCCAGAGATCGACGTACGAGCGACGTCCCGCGACGGCGAAGTTCCACCCCGTGTTGCCGATCGGTCCCTCGACGAGGCCGCGCGCGTCGATGAGGTCGGCCTGCACGAGGCCGTGGAGGCGCTTCTCCTTCGTGACGCGCGGGTCCTTCACGCCGACGTCGATGACGCCGCCGGAGTGCCGGCCGAAGTACGCCGAGAAGTTCCCCGGATAGAAGTCGATGTGATCGAGCATCTCGGTGGGGATCACCGAGGACAGACCGCCGAAGTGGTAGATGATCGGCACGAACGTCCCGTCGACGTACGTGCCCGTCTCCTGCGGGGCTGCACCACGCACGATGAGCAGCCCGGCGAGCCCCGGCGGACGCGCGAGGCCGGGCAGGTTCTGGATCGCGCGGAGCGCGTCGCCGCTCGTGCCCGGGATGCGGTTGAGCTCGCGCTGCTCGAGCGTACGCTTCGTGACCTCGCGCGGAGGACGCACGCCGCGCACCGTGACCTCCTCGACCTCCTCGACGCCGGGCGGCGGAGGCGGAGGCGCCTCCACTGTGGGCCGCGCGAGACGCACGTCGATCTGCGCCTCCTCGCCGGGATCGAGCGGCTGCTCGTAGGTCTGCGGAGCGTACCCGCCCGCGGCGACCGTCACCCTGTAGGTTCCCGCGGGCAGACCTTCGATGCGCCACGTCCCGTCCGGCGCGGCCGTGGTCTCGTACTTCTGACCGTCGGCGCCCTCGACGGTGACCGTCGCGCCGCCGATCGAGGCGTCCTTGAGCTGCGTCGTCACGCGCCCGACCATGCGCGAGGCCGGAGGCGTGAACACGTACCTGTGCCGGATCTTCGCGGCGACCGGCTTGCCGTTGCGCGTCGCGGGCTCGAACTCGAGTCTCTTCGCCGCCTCGACGGCGGCCTCGTCGAAGCCGTGCCCTTGCGGGGTCTCGACCTGCGCGTCCTTCACGACGCCGTCCGGCCCGACGACGAGGACGAGAACGACCTCGACGGGGTCCTTCACCTTGTCGCGCACCGCCTGATCCGGGTACTGCGCGCCCTCGTCCTTCTTGAGGACGGGGGGCGTCAGTGTCGGCGCAGGCGGCGGAGGCGCCGGCTGTTCCGGCTGCTCCCTCGGTTGCGTGACCGAGCCGCCGGGCTGCGCCTGCGATGCGCGCGCCGCGAGGAGGATCGCGCAAGCGAGCGCGATGGTCCCCCCCCGGCGAAGCGTGGTCGTACGCATGTCGTCGGGGCGCGCACGCTAACACAACCCGTGACGGAGGCGTCGCGCGTTCTCGGGGTGTCGGATCTCCGACGGTCACTTCTCCGGAGCCGGCTGCGGAGCCGGCTGCTGGGGAGGCTGCGCCGTCGAACCCGCGCCCGTGCCCCAGGTGGCCTTCCCGCCGTAGGTCCCCTGTCCGCCCGTGTACATGCCCGAGGTGCCGTCCCCGAGCGTCGTCGAGGTGTTGACCTCCGGAGCGGGCGTGGGCGTGATCGGTGCGGCGGTCACGGTGGTCTTGCCGACGTACTCCTCGCTCACGGGCGGCGGCGTCGCGGGCTTGGCCCGCGCCTCCTGCGCTTGCCTCGCCTTCTCCTCCTCCGCGCGCTTGGCCTCCATCGCGGCCTTCGCCTTCGCCGCCTTCGCGGCCTTCTCCCTCGCCTCCTTCGCCTTCTCGAGCCGTGCCTTCTCGGCCTGCTCGCACGCGTCGGCCCGCGCGCGCTCCTTGTCCGCCTCGGCCTTCGCCGCCTCCGTCTTCGCGCGCTCCTCGCTCAGCATGCGATCGCTCTCGCTCGTCTTCTCTCCGGCCTTCTCGCCCATCTTCTGGTCGGCCGTCTTCGCGCCCTCCTCGAGCGTGCCCGACGTCGTGTGCGTCTCGCCCGGGCGCATCTGCTCCTCGCGCTTCTCGCATGCGAGCGCCGCCGTCGCGCTCACGAGCAAGATGACCCCAACCTTCGCTGCGTACCTCATGGCTGTGCCCCTTCGTCCGGCGCGGCGTCCCCGCCGCTGCGACATCACCCGTTGCACCCTGCATGCCGCACGCGATCGATCGAGCACGCGCCGTACGGGCACGGTCGGCACGTGAAGCGCGTCTTCACCGCCGCCCGCACCGGGCCCGGGCGCACGCGCACGGCGCGCATCGGCGACCGTCACCCAATCGCTACCGTCGACGAGACGAGCTTCCGTCCGAGCTCATCGCGCGCTTCAGGCCGCGAGCTCCGCATTCCACGCGCGACACCGCACGCGCGCATGCTCATGGCATGCTCACCCCGCGCGGGGCGCCTCCCCGGGCGCGAACGGAAGCGCGCGGGTTCGCGCGCCGCATGGTAGAACCCCGCCGCTCGCAGTGCCCGCCTTGCCCGCTCGCACGCTCCGCGCGATCGACGCGATCCTCTTCCCGCTCTGGGCGGCGGTCTGCACGATCGCGTCGGCGCGGACGTTCTACGGCTACATGCTGAAGCAGACGGGCGGCGAGTGGAGCGCGCCGCTCGACGACGTCTTCATCCACTTCGACTACGCGCGGGCCACGGCGCAGGGCCATCCCTTCGAGTGGACGGTGGGCAACGGCTACTCGTCGGGCAACACCAGCCTGACCTACCCGTTCGTCCTCGCCGCCGGCTGGCTCGCGGGCTTCACCGGCCGCGACCTGATGAAGTGGGCGGCGATCGTCGCGATGGTCTCGGTGTTCGGCACGCTGCTCGCCGCGCGACACCTGTTCATCGAGTCGAAGAAGGACCACTGGGGACGGATCTCGTCCTACCTGCTGCCGCCGATCTTCCTCGGCGTCGGAGCGCTCGACTGGTCGCTCTGGAGCGGGATGGAGGTCGCGTTCTTCCTCGCGACGTGGGCGATCGCGCTCGTCGCCTGGCAGAGGCTCGAACGGACCAGCGCGGCCCGCGACGCGTGGCTGCTCGGCCTCGCCGGCGCGCTCCTCGTGACGACGCGGCCCGAGGCGTCGCTCACCATCGGCATCTTCGGCCTCGCGGCGGCGCTCACCGCCGATCGGCGGCACGGCATGCGTCACGCGCTGCTCCTCCTCGTGCGCGCAGGGCTGCCCGGCGGCGTGATGCTCGCGCTGCAGTCGATCGCGAACAAGGCCTTCACCGGCGAGTGGAGCGCGAACGGCGCGATCGTGAAGCTCGCGCTGAACAACCCGTACATGACCGCCGAGGACAAGCTCGCGGACTGGACGGGGAACATCACGTACGCGACGACGCGCAACCTCGACTACCACTTCGCGGACATCCGCGGCGAGGTGATGAGCTCCTTCATCCCGGACTCGTGGCCGGGCTGGAACCCCCTCGCCTACGTGAGCAAGACGTGGTGGTGGGCCGGCGTCGTCCCGCTCGCGATCGCGCTCCTGCCGTTGATGTTCCCGCGCACGCGACGCATCGCGCTCGTCGTGTGGTCGCAGATCGTCCTGTGGTTCTGCCTCGTCGCGCTCAACGGTCAGGTGCGCTGGCAGAACGAGCGCTACGTGATGCCCGCGGTCGCGTGGATGCTGATCCTGACGGCGCTCGGCGTGAGCGTCGCGTTCCGCGAGGCGGCGAAGGCGCGCGGGCGCGGCGGGCCGCTCCGGCCGGGGGTCGTGTGGACGCTCGTCCTCTCTGCGCTCGTCGTGCAGACCGTCGGCGTGCTCACGCGTCCGCCGGGCCCGCCACACTTCCGCTTCTCGTGGACGTTCTCGCTCGCCTGCGGCGCGCTCGTCTTCTTCCCCCTCCTCTGGTGGCGCACGGTGCGCATCGGCGTCCTCGGCGCGCTGCTCGTGCTCGCCTACGACCACCAGGTCCCGAAGATGCGCGATCAGAAGTTCTTCTTCGGCCGCGCCTCGCGCAACATCCGCGATCAGCACCTCACGCTCGGCAAGTACCTGAAGGAGCTCCAGCCGCAGCGCGTCCTCGTCGGCGACGCGGGCGCGATCCTCTACGAGTCGGAGCGCCCGGGCCTCGACATCATCGGGCTCGGCGGCTACCACACGCTGCCCTTCGCGCGCGCCGGCGTGCACGGCCTCGCGTCGACCCTCGAGCTGCTCGAGCACATCCCGGTGGACGATCGTCCGGACGTGCTCGCGATCTTCCCGACGTGGTGGGGGCCGCTGCCCGGCTGGTTCTCGAGCGGGGTGATGCGGCGCTTCCCCGTGGAGGGCAACGTCATCTGCGGAGGCTACGAGCACGTCGTCTACAAGGCCGACTGGCACCTGCTCGCCACGGGACAGTTCATGCGGTGGACGCCGCCGACCAAGGCCGAGAAGGTCCGCGCGGAGATCGACGTCGCCGATCTCGTGAGCGAGAAGGCGAGCGGCTACGCGTTCGATCGCCCGAACAACGGGTGGACGGACATGCGCGTCCTGCCCGATCCCGCCGAGCCGAAGTTCGATCTGTTCGACGGCGGCCGGCGCATCGCCCTCGATCGCTCGGAGAGCTTCGACGTGCGCGGCCTCGTCCTCGGCAAGCCGGCGCACCTCGTCGTGCGCACGGCGCAGGAGAACAAGACGCGGGTGCGAGTGAAGATCGACGGGCGCGATGCGGGCACGATGGAGCTCTCGCCCAGCGGCGGCTGGCAGGACGTCGCGTTCGACCTTCCGGGCGAGCTCGTGCACACGCCGATGCGCATCTCGCTCACCAACGAAGGACCGGGGGACTTCGTCGACTACCACGTGTGGCTCGTGCAATGACGAAGCTCGCCGCCCTCGTCGGCACGTGGGGGAGGCCTCCGGACACGCTCGCGAAGGCGGCGCTCGCCACCGCCGTCGCGCTCGCGATCCTCGCCGTCCTCGGGCGCGGGCGGTCGCTCCTCTTCACGGACGACGTCCCGCGCAAGCACTTCCTCCGTCTCGGCGCGTTCGTCGCCGCGATGCTCTCGCTGCTCTGGATCGCGATCTACCTCCGCGGCGGGCCGCGCATCGTGGACGCCACGACGTACTTCCTCCAGGGGCGCGCGCTGTCCGAGGGGGACCTCGCGTGGAAGCTGCCGGAGCCGAGCGCGAGCTTCCGCGGGCGCTTCCTCGTCGTGCACGACGGTCCGGAGGGACCGATGGTCGGCGGCATCTTCCCACCGGGCTATCCGCTGCTGCTCGCGATCGGGTTCACCATCGGCGCGCCGATGGTCGTCGGCCCGGTGCTCGCCGGAGCGCTCGTCTTCGCGACCTACCACCTCGCCCGCGCGATCGCCGAGGAGTCGCTCGCTCCGGAGCTCGTCGAGCCCGTCGCCCGCGTCGCCGCGCTCTTCTCGATCGCGAGCGCCGCCCTCCGCTACCACACGGCCGACACGATGAGCCACGGCGCCACCGCGCTCGCCGTCACGCTCGCGCTCGGCTGCGCGCTCCGCGGACGCGCCGCGCTCGCAGGCCTCTGCCTCGGCTGGGTGCTCGCGACGCGTCCCGTCTCCGCGCTCCCGGTCGGCGTCGTCGTCGTCGCGCTCCTCGCCCGCGGAGGCGTGCGCGGAGGGGCGCGCCGCGGCCGCGTGCTCGCGGAGGCGGCGCTCGGCCTCGTACCCGGCGCGCTCCTCCTGCTCGCGTCGCAGAAGGCGGTCACCGGCTCGTGGCTCGGCTCGACGCAACGCATGTATTATGCACTCAGCGACGGGCCGCCCGGCTGCTTCCGCTACGGCTTCGGCGAGGGCATCGGCTGCCTCCACGAGCACGGAGAGTTCGTTCGTGCGCGCCTGGCGGACGGCTACGGCTTGCTCGCAGCGACGGGCACCACGCTGCGACGGCTGAAGATGCACCTCCTCGACGTGGCGAACCTCGAGCCGCTCGCGCTCTTGGTGCTCGTCCCGATCGCGAAGATGCGATCGCGCGCGGTGATCGCCGCGACGACGCTCGTCGGCTTGCAGGTGCTCGCGTACGCGCCGTTCTACTTCGACGGCAACTACCCCGCCGGCGGGGCGCGCTTCTTCGCCGACGTGCTCCCCGTCGAGCACGTCCTCGTCACGATCGCCATCGCGCTCCTCGCGCGCGCGCCGCTCGCCTTCGCGCGAGGCGCCTTCGCGACGCTCGGGCTCGCGCTCGCGGGCTTCGCGGTCCATGCGTCGTTCGATCATCGGAGGCTCGCGGATCGCGACGGCGGCACGCCGATGTTCGACCGCGATCTGCTCGCCAAGGCGAACGCGCGCGAGGGCCTGGTCTACGTGGACACCGATCACGGCTTTTCGCTCGGCCACGACCCGGACGCGCGAACGAAGGACGGGATCGTCGTCGCGCGGCTCCGCGGCGACGACCGCGACCGCCTCCTGTTCGATCGGCTCGATCGGCCGCCGACGTGGCTCTACAGATTCGAGACGCCGCCCGGGGCGACGAGCGCGACGCCGGCGCTCGTGCCGTGGGCGCCGCCCGATCTCGAACGGCCGCTCCGGTTCGAGGCCGAGGCCGAGTGGCCTCCGCTCGCCCAGGAGGGCGGGTTCGCCGTACCTGGTCCGGTCGACGGATGCGCCTCGAAGGCGCGGGCCCTGATCCTCACCCCGGTCCCGACCGATGGGTCGGTGCACGCGACGATCGCGGTGCCCGTCCCGGAGAAGGGGCGCTACCGGGTCGCGCTCCACGTGGTCTTCGGCGCCGTGGCGCCGTTCACCGAGCACCTCGTTTCCCCCGGGAAGAGAGGGGCCGGGAGCGCGCGGATCGGCGGGGCGCGTTGGGAATGGCCAGCCCCGGGCTCGAACCCAGCCGGCGGTTGCCTCGTCCTGCCGAGCCAGGTGCTCGAGCTCGAGGCGCCCTCGGTGAGGCTCGACCTCGAGGCCCGGGGAGGCACGGTCGCGCTCGATCGCGTCACGCTCGAGCGCGAGTGACCGGCACGGGGGGATCCCCCCGAGCTCGACCGTACGACGGAAAGCGTTGACGATACGGCCACTAGCAGCTTCCATGAAGGGGCTTGGGCCAGGGGTGTGGGGCCGTGCACGCCGCATGTCGGCGGTCCCACTGAGAAGAAGCACCGCAGCGGGAGTCGAATCATGACGAAGAGTGAGCTCATCGACGCGATGGCCGCGCGCAGTCAGCTGACGAAGGCGCGCGCCGAGCTCGTGGTCAACTGCGTCTTCGAGGCGATGACCGAAGCGCTCCAGCGGGGGGAAGGCATCGAGATCCGTGGGTTCGGGAGCTTCACGGTCCGTCCCTACAAGGCCTACTCGGGTCGCAACCCGAGGACCGGCGCGCCGGTCCCCGTTCCGCCGAAGCGTCTTCCGTTCTTCAAGGTCGGCAAGGAGCTCAAAGAGCTCGTCAACAACAGCCGGCTGACCTCACAGATCACCGGCGGCGACGACAAGGACGATTGATCGCTCCACCGATCGTGTAGAAACGTCGCGCACATGGGCACGACGTTTCCGCCGGTCGAAGAGCAGATGGCGATCATCACGCGCGGCGCCGTGGATCTCCACGTGCGCGCCGAGCTCGAGGAGCGCCTCACGGCGTCCGCCAAGAGCGGCAAGCCGCTCAAGGTGAAGGCGGGCTTCGATCCGACGCGGCCCGATCTGCACATCGGGCACGCCGTCCTGATGGCGAAGATGCGCCAGTTCCAGGACCTCGGGCACCACGTCATCCTGCTCGTCGGCGAGTTCACGGCGATGGTCGGCGACCCGACGGGCAAGAACGAGCTGCGCCCTCGCCTCTCGCGCGAGGAGGTCCGCGCGTCGGCGAAGACCTACACCGATCAGGCGTTCAAGATCCTCGACAAGGACAGGACCGAGATCCGGTCGAACTCCGAGTGGCTCGACAAGATGACGCCGAGCGAGATCGTCGAGCTGATGGCGAAGATGACCATCTCGCGCATGCTCGAGCGCAAGGACTTCGGCCAGCGCTTCGAGGAGGGCAAGCCGATCTACCAGCACGAGTTCCTCTACCCGCTCCTCCAGGGCTACGACTCGGTCGCCCTCGAGAACGACATCGAGCTCGGCGGGACCGATCAGCTCTTCAACCTGCTCGTCGGCCGCGATCTGATGGGCAAGTACGGCCAGCGCCCGCAGATGGTGCTCACGACGCCGCTGCTCGAGGGCATCGACGCGAAGATCGAGAACGGCGTCGTCGTCGGCAAGAAGATGTCGAAGAGCGCCGACAACTACATCGGCCTGACCGAGCCGCCGCTCGTGATGTTCCGCAAGGTCATGCAGATCGACGACGACGTGATCTTCCGTTACTTCGAGCTGCTCTCGTCGAAGTCGAACGAGGAGATTGCGCGGCTCAAGGCGGAGAAGGCCGCGGGGCGACACCCCAAGGAGATCAAGGCGATCTTCGCGCACGAGCTCGTTTCGCGCTTCCACGACGAGGCCGCCGCGCGCGCCGCCGAGCAGGAGTTCGACAGGGTCTACGGGGCCGACGCGATCCCCGACGACGTCCCCGAGGTGACGCTCACGACCGACGGCCCGACGCTGTGGATCGCGAAGGCGCTCTCGAGCGCGGGCCTCGTGAAGTCGACCGGCGAGGGCAAGCGCCTGGTCGAGCAGGGCGGCGTCGAGCTCGATCGCGTGCGCATCACCGACGGCAACCACCAGCTCGAGCGCGGCAAGCGCTACCTCGTGCGCGTGGGCTCGAAGAATCGAAGGTTCGCGTACATCGCGGTCGCGCCGTGAGGCGCGCGAGCTTCGCGCTCGCGCTGCTCCTGGGGTGCGGCACCGGCAAGCCGCCTCCGCCCCCCGCTCCCCCTCCCGTCCCGCTGCATCTCGCGCCGGCCTGCGACCTCGCGCCCGCCGCGGGGCTCTCGTGGGTCGTCGAGGCGAGCCCGCGCGCGATCGCACAGTCGCCCGACCTGATCCCCGCGATCGCCCTCGTGGTCCCCGAGGACCGCCTCCGCGCGTTCGCCGTGTCGCACGGCATCGATCTCCGGCAGATCGAGGATCTCTGCGTCGCACGCTACAAGGATGCGTCGCTCACGATCGCGCGCCTCCCGATCGATCCGGCCCGCGTGACGTCCGCGTTCGAGGAGCGCTCTTCGAAGCCGGCGACCCGCACGAACGTCGTGCCCAACCCCGCCGTGGTCCGGCTCGGCGGCGAGGTCCACGGCGAGCCGCAGCAGCTCCTCGTCTTCGGCCGTGAGGCGGTGGCCCTCGAGCAGGGCAAGCCCGGTCCCCTCCGCGCGGCCGAGGCATTCGCGCTCGGCAAGCTCCGTCGCGCCTCCCCGGCGCTCCGCGGTGCGGCGCTCTCGCGCGCGTCGCAGGTGCTGGGGGATGCCCCGGTCCGCGTGCTCGCGCCAGGCCCCTTCGAAGGGGAGCTCGCCCAGGGCCTGGGCGGGCTCCTGCGCGCGAGCACGGCGATCGGCATCGCCGCAACGCCCGTCCCGGGCTCGGCGCGCATCGCCGTTCGCCTCGTGCTCACCGGCGCATGGGGCGAAGACGCGCCCGCCGCCGCCGAACGCCTCGCGGCCGCCGTGCACGTCCTGTCGGAGAGCCCCGTGGGAAAGCTGTTCGGGCTCGATCGCCCGCTCGAGGGGCCTCGCGTCCGCAGCGCTCCGGAGGCCCTCGTCCTCGAGGCGACCTACGACGCCGACGCCCTGGCGCGCGGCGTGCACGACGCGGTCGACGCGGAGGTCGGCGAGATCATGCGTCGTTGACCCGGGGCGGGATTCGGCAGAATCGTGGCATACTTGAGCGCGATGAACGTGGCGGCGCTGGCCAGCTGTCGAGAGCTCACGACGGAGCACGTCGAGCTCGCTGCGCGCTCGGCCGAGGGTCTCCGTTCCCTCCTCGCGCGTGTCGCGGAGATCGCGCAGCCCGAGGACGGCGGCCCGAAGATCCTCTTCGTCCTCGCGCGGCTCGCGCGCGGCGACGTGCTCTGGCTCGAGGGGGACCTGACCGTCGAGCTCGCGGGCGACGAGCAGGCAACGACGCTCGATCTGTTCTCGGAGCAGGGCTGGGGGATCAAGGAGCGCCTCGCGCCGCGCGCGCACTTCGCCGTGCCGCTCGACGAGTTCACGCGCGCCGTCGAGATCTCGGCGAAGCGCTTCGAGCCGCTGCGAACGACGGTGAAGCCGAACAAGATCGTCCTCTCCAGCGCACCACCGGCGGCGAGCGCGCCTCCGCCCGCCGTCGAGGTCGAGCTCGCGGACACCAGCGTCGGCGCCGAGCCTTCGGCCGAGCTCGTGGCGATCGAGCCGGAGCCGTTCAGCGTCCGTCCGGCGATCGAGCCCGACCCGTTCCTGACGCCGCTCGCGCCGGATGTCGCGCCCGATGCCGCCGCGATAACCTCCCCCCTCACGAGCGAGCTCGACGATCCGGCCGACAGCTTCGGCGCGTTCCTCGACGATCCCGGCGTTCCGCCGGAGCCTCCTCCCCCTACGGCGCCGCCGCCGAAGAAGCACGACTCGGTGCACAGCCGGCCGACGGTGCGTCGGATGGTCGCGATCAAGCCCGAGGCGCTGCGCACCGGTCGCAAAGATCCCCGGCGAGAAGAGGACGATTGACGTCCTGCGTCGCTGCCCGTTGACGCCGAACCGAAGGCAGTGGTACGCGCGCGGGTGGATGGCTCAGACCGCACGCTCCACCCGCTCCTCTTCTTCCATCGATCGTCCCGCTGCACGCCCCGGCATCAAGCCGGCGGCCGTGGGAAAGAAGAAGGGCGCCGCGAAAGTCGCAGGCAAGCCGGCCAAGCCGGCGGCGAAGGCCCCCGGTTCTCTCTCGGGGGCCCGCCCTTCGGGCGGATCCCCCGCCGCGCCGCTCCGCGCGGTGCCGGTCCCGGCCCCCGTCGCCGTCGCCAAGGCGCCTCTCGCGAAGAAGACCGCGCCGCCGCCGCCTCCGGCCCCGACCCCGTCGACGGACATCTCGCCCAAGCGCGTGTCCACCGTGGCGCCCAAGGGCTACGTGCCGCTGGTCGACATCCCCCCGCTCCCGCCGCCGCCGAAGAACATGAAGCTCGAGGTCGGCGACAAGGCCGTCCACCCTTCGCACGGGCTCGGCGAGGTCATCGCGATCGAGCACCGCGAGATCGGCAGCATGAAGGGTGAGTTCTACATCATCCGCATCCTCGACAACGGGATGCGCGTGATGGTGCCGAAGGCGTCCGCGCCCGCCGCGGGCCTCCGCCCGGTCATGAGCTCGAAGGAGGCCGACAAGGTCCTCGACACGATGCGCGCCCGCGAGGTCGCCGTCGATCTGCAGCCCTGGAGCCGCCGCTTCCGCGCGTACACGGAGATGATCAAGAGCGGCTCGCCCCACGAGGTCGCGAAGGTCCTCCGCGACATGTACCGCCTCAAGTTCGACAAGGACCTTTCGTTCGGCGAGCGCCGCCTCCTCGATCAGGCCAAGAGCCTCCTCATGAAGGAGCTCGCGGCGGCGAAGAAGCTGACCGAGGCCGCGCTGCAGGCCCAGGTCGACGAGATGTTCAAGGCCTGACACGAACGTCAGGGCCTCACTCGACTCCTTCACGCGAACGCCCTTGCATCACCAGGTCCACGTGCCGTGGCATGGCTGCTGCTTGGGCGTCCTCGCATGAGACTCGTGCCGGCTTGCGCCGCGCTCTGTGCATCGCTCTTCCTTCCAGCAGCCGCGTACGCGCAGAACGACGAGCCGCCTCCGCCCGCCGAGCAGCCGGCCGAGCCGCCGGTCGCGCCGCCCGCCGAGCCGGCGACCGCGAGCGAGCTGCTCGTCCCGACGTCGCCCGAGTGGCGGCTCCAGTACGACGAGGCGCGCGCGAAGCTCCTCACCGGCGAGTTCACCGAGGCCGCCGCGCGCTTCGCCGAGCTGGAGAGGACCGCGCAGAACCGCGTCGACCGCGCGATCGCCCACGAGCAGCACACGCTCGCCGCCGAGTGGGCGCAGAAGAACCTCGCCTTCGTGAACCGCCAGCAGCTCGGCGAGAGCACCGCGAGCGCCAAGGCCCTCGATCGCCGCACGACCGACGAGCTCGTCTCGCTCTACACGAACGGCGTCTTCTACGGCATCGGCTCCGGCATCTGGCTCGCCGCGCTCACCGAGCCGAAGAGCGCCGCCGCAGGCATCCTCCCCACCATCGCGCTGACCGGCGCGTCGGTCGGCACCGTCGTCGCGCTCGACTCGGGCCGCGGCTTCCGTTACGGCGTCCCCCAGTCGATCGTCAGCGGCCTCTACATCGGCCTCGAGGAGGGCATCGCCTGGACGGTGTGGCACAACAACCGGAAGGGCGAGACCGATCTCACGGGCAAGGAGCAGGCGACCATCATCTGGGGCCTCTCCACCGTGGGCGCGATCTCGGGCGGGATCCTCGGGCAGACGCTCGGCACCACCCCCGGCCGCTCGTCCTGGGTCGGCTCCACCGCGCTCTGGACCGGAACGCTCCTCGGCTTCACTACCGGCGCGCTCGTGAAGCCCGACGATCCGCCGCCCGCGGTGTTCGCCGCAGCCGGGGTCGGCCTCACCATCGGCACGGGCATCGGCCTCGGCACCGCGAGCGCCGTCTCCCCCTCGATCGCGCGCGTCCGCTTCATCGACCTCGGCGGCCTCGCCGGAGGGCTCCTGTCCGCCGGCCTCTACGTCGCCCTCGCGAACGACAAGGCCGACGGCCGCGCCGCCTCCGGCATCACCGCGCTGGGCGGCCTCGGCGGCCTCGCCGCCGCTTGGGCGATCACCTCGTCGATGCCCGACGATCGCCTTCGCACCGAGGAGCCGAAAGAAGAGGAGAAGAGCGCCATCGCCCGCCTCAGACCGATGCTGATGCCGTCCGAAGGCGGGGGTATGATGGGCATCGGTGGGCTCCTCCAGTAAGTCCTTCTTCGTCCTCGCGATCCTCACCGGCGCGCTCGTCGTCGCCTGCAACGGCGGAGGGCCGTCGAAGAGCGAGGCGCTCGACGCGGTCAGCCGCGACGCGAAGACGTCGGATGCACTCTGCACGCTTCCCATCGACGTGCTGTCGTCCCTCAAGATGCAGTACGCCACCAAGGGCGCGTGCATCCCGAAGGACCTCGCCACCACAGCGCGCGTGAAGGGCTGCATGGACGCGCTCGCCGCGGCCGGCGTCACCCAGCCGATGCCCGCGAGCTACATGCGCGAGTGGCCGGACGAGGTCGCCGCCAGGAGCCTCTCGGACGTGCCCGCGTACGAGCGCAAGGCGCGCGATCTGGTGTTCGCGGGCTGCTGGTCGCTCGACGAGCGCCTGCGGCAGGGCCAGTTCGCCTGCGCGAAGGCGTCGCCGTCGGGCGTCGCCTCGGTCACCAAGCTCGACGATTCCCACGCCGACGTGAAGGTCACGCAGAAGATCGACCCGTCCCCCGCGCTCTCCGAGATCGACCGCGCGTGCGGCGGCGTCACCAAGCCCCCCTCCGACGTCACCGTGCGCCTCGAGAAGATCAGCAGCGGCTGGTCCGTCGTCGCCACCACGACGATCGTGGCGCACTGAGGCCGCAAGATGCCCGAGCGCGTCCTCGGCATCGACATCGGAACGACCGGCGTCCGCGCCGCGGTCTTCGAGCCGACCGGCGAGCGGATCGCCGATGCGTCGCTCCCCTGCCCCCACACCTCGCCCCGCCCCGGTTGGGCCGAGGCCCACGCGGACAACTGGTGGCGCGCGACCCAGAACGTCCTGCGCGAGCTCGCGACGCAGACCTCGCTCGACGCGATCGCCTGCGTCGCCGTCGCCGGACAGGCGCCCACGGCCGTCCTCCTCGACGCCGCCCACGACACGCTGCGCCCCGCGATCCTCTGGCTCGACACGCGCGCCGCCGAGGACGCCGCCGCGCTCAAGGTGCACGCCTACTACCTCGGCCCGAAGCTCCGCTGGCTCGCGCGCAACGAGCCCGACACGCTCGCGCGCGCTACGTGCATTCTGCAATCACATGCGTTCGTCGCGCAGCGCCTCACCGGCGAGATCGCGACCGACCCCTCCACCGCCGCGCTCTGCCTGCCGCTCTTCGATCTCGGCAAGCGCCGCTGGGATCCGTCGGCGTGCGCGTCCGTCGGCATCGCGTCCTCGCAGCTCCCGCCGATCCGGCGCGCGCACGACGTGCTCGGCCGTGTCCTGCGCTCCGCCGCGAACGCCACCGGCCTCCGCGAGGGCACGCCGGTCGTCGCCGGCGGCGGAGACTTCGCGGCCGCCACGCTCGGCGCGGGCGTCGTCGCCGAGGGCGAGGCGTGCCTGATGCTCGGCACCGCCGGCAACCTCCTCGTGCCGCGCAAGAGCCCCGGCACCGATCCTCGCCTCATCAACGCGCATCACGTCGGCGCCGATCTCTGGCTCTCGCTCGGCGGCACCCTCTCCGGCGGCGCGCAGGAGTGGCTGCGGCACGCCCTCGCGCGCCGCTCGTCGGGCGAGGACACCGCCGTCCGCGGCGCCCTCCCCTCGTTCGAGGCGCTCGAGGCCGAGGCGACCGCCGTCGACGCGGGCAGCGACGGCCTGCTCTGCATCCCCTACCTCCAGGGCGAGCGCACGCCGATCTGGGACACGGAGGCGCGCGGCGTCTTCCTCGGCCTCGGCCTGCACCACGGACGCGGTCATCTCTGGCGCGCTCTCCTCGAGGGCATCGCCCTCGGCTTCGTCGACTGCCAGGAGATCCTCGAGTCCTCGGGCGTGCGGCTCCGCGGCGTCGTCGCGGCAAACGGCGGCGGCAAGAGCGCCCTGTTCCGTCAGATCCTCTGCGACGCGCTCGGCGTGCCCCTCTCGTATACGCCCCAGGGCGGAGGCACGGTGGCGGGCGCGGCCATCCTCGCCGCGCTCGGGGCGGGCCTCCTGAAGGACGCCTCCGAGGCCCGGAGCTGGCGCGGCAGCACCCTCCGCCACGAGCCGGACCCGCTCGCCCACGCCCGCTACCGCGAGCTGCTCGGCCTCCGGCGCGACGTGTATTCCGGCGTGAAATCGGTGTTCCCGGCGCTGGCACGGTTCCGCACGCCGGACTGACGCGCCGGCGCCGCCGCCTTTTCTCCGGGCGCACGAAGAAAGTCCGCAACTCCTCCGCGGCCCGGCCGAACACGGGCTCACGCGGCCGACGAGGCCCGCACGGAGGACCCGATGAACGACACGCTCGAGAAGATGCAGGCCGAGATCGAACGCCAGGACGAGGCGTTCGCGGCGTTCGAGAAGACCCTGCGCGATCTCGGCGACGTCGAGCTCGCCGTCCCCCAGGCGTTCTTCACCGAGCTCGAGGAGCTCTGCGAGGCAGCGCCCAGGACCTCGTTCGTGATGCCGCTCGGTATCCGAGCCTGAAAGCAAAGAGGAGGAAACGATCATGTCGAATGTCACTGGGATCGCGGGCGCGTCCGGCGCGGCTCTCTACGGCGTGCCTGCTTCGAGCAACGTGATGCTCTCGCCGGAGTCGCTCATGTACTTCTGCGCGATCCAGCTCCGCTCGATGGACGGGCAGATCACGAAGCGCATGACCGAGCAGCAGCAAGCGCGCGATGCGCAGGAGGTGCTCGGGCAACTCCAGGATCTGCTCGCCCACTTGAAACCGGGAGGTCTCAATGAAAACGACCTGGTCGCGCGCCGCCGCATCCTCGAGTACTACAAGGCGGCGTACGACAAGGCGCCGCCGGACATGAAGGCTCGGCTGCAGGAGTCCTTCAACGCGTTCCGCTCCACGGGATGCAACAACGACGGAGGCGATGTCGTCTCGCTCGCGACGTACTCGCCCGCGCAGCTCGATGCCGATGCTACGCGGCCGACCGTGGACAACAAGAACTCCCTCGACAGCAACGAAGTGACCGCGCGCTTCGACGAGATCAAGGGCATCTGCAACGACATCAACAAGGGCGCAGAGCTGGAGATGACCAACCTCCAGACGCTCATCTCCCAGCGCCAGATGGCCATCCAGATGACCACGAACCTGCTCAGCAAGGTCTGCGAGTCGATGCAGGCAATCGTCAACAACACGAAGTGAGCGCACCCATGAGCACCGCAGCGGCCATCGAGGCACTCTACGCAACAGGTCATTGGCTCCTCGAGCGGGAGCGGTTCAGCGATGCCGCTGCCGTGTTCCAGGCGATGGCGCTGACATCCCCCGAAGACGAACGTGCGTGGCTCGGCCTCGGGACTTGCCACGAGGGCAAGAACCAGCTCGGAATCGCGTCCGAGCTCTATCGGATTGGCTGCGAGATCGGCGCGCCGGCGATCCGCTGTTCGATCGCGCGCGGTCGCGTGCTCCGAACGCTTGGTCTCGACGACCTCGCGGACGAGCTCTTCGCTTCTGCGCATGCCGCGGCCACGGAGGCCGGTGACGACGCCATGGCACACGTTGCCCTCACCGAGCGGAGCGTCCGATGAGCGGCGTCTCCAGCACCACGGGTGCGAGCCACGTCGTCGTGACGCCCCTCGGAGGCATCCAGACGGGGGGCGCTGGCGCCGGCGCGCCGCTGCTGCCGTCGCCATCCGTCGATCCCATCGCAACGCTGTACCAACTCGCCGCGAAGGCCAACGAGGCTCAGGGGCGCCAAGCGCGGAACGAAGCCAGGAGCACCTTCGCCGCAAAGGAGCGCGCCGAGAAAGAGATCGCGGCCGCGATGGAACGCGCACGCCGCGCTCAAGAGGAGCAGAAGGGCTTCTTCGACTCCATGGGTATCGGAAGCCTCGTCGGCATCCTTTCTTCACAACCTCTCATCGTGATGGCCGACATGGGCATGCACATGGCGCGCATGACCCCGGACTTCCTCGAGAGCTTCGAGAAAGACAACGCCGCAGAGATCGAGCTCGCGGCGAAGGCATTCTGCGCCGCGAGCAACGCAGCGCTCCTCACCGACGGGCTTTGTGGCAATCCGCGTGCGTATCAGGCACTGGTCGCTCTGGGCGGGCTCGTCATCCAGGAGAGCGGCGTCTTCGGAGAAGATGCATCCGAGCTGGCTGGCTCCGCGATGCTCGCGTCCTCCGGGAGCGGCTTCGCGGGGCGTGCGAACGCGGTTGCGATCGTCGCCGACAAGGACTCCGCAACGGCCGACAAGATCCGCGAGGCAGAGAAGGAGACGCAGGACTACACGAAGTGGGTAGCCCTGGTCGGTATGGCCGTTGCCGCGGCCGGAGCCATCGTCTCTACTGCCGGAACGGCCTCCGTGGTCGTCGTCGGGATCGGCATCGCCCTGTCCGCATCAGGCTTCGTGGTCTCGGAGACTCAGTGCATCGGCAAGGAATGGTCGAACTGGGTCGGCCTTGGGCTCAGTGTCGCCGGCGCAGTCACGAGCGGCGTCGGCGCCGCAACAGCAGCTTCGGCAGCGACGAAGACCGCCACCGAGGTCGCGCGCGTGCTCGCCGGATCGGGGCAAGCGCTCGAGGGCGTCGCGCAGATGCGCCAGGGTGCCGAACAGATCCGTAGCGCGGCGACGCAGAAGGTAGTGGAGGACGCCAATACCGACGCGCAGGCTGCGCGGTTCAGCGCGCAACGCCTCGAACGACTCATCGAGGACATCCTCGACGAAGTTCGCGAGGCGAAAGACAGCTTCCGCCGTATCGCAACGACCATCAACGAAACCATGGAAATCCAGAACCGTACGCAGCTGATCGCAATCGCGGGAATGAGGGGTTGATCATGATCGAGGGAACGACGAGGGCACGCGCAGTAACGCCTGGCAGCGGAGACGCTGGTGCTTCGACCGCGCCTACGAGCATTCCCGGTTCGCCGCTCATGCCCGAGCCGTCAGGGCTGGACATCATCGGCGGCGACATCGGCGCGGAGCTCGCGAAGATCCTCATCGACATGAGCCGGAAACAACGAGACCTGGCGAAGTCGATTCGCGCGGCAGAGGAGAAGGCTCAGATCGCAGCCGAGAACGCGCAGCTCTCGGCATTGCGCGAAAAGGCCGACAACGCGTTCATGGCCGGCATCATGTCCGGAGCGATGACATTCACCGCCGGTGCGATGGACGCGGCTGGAGGGGCGGGAATGGCCGCTGCGCGAACGCAAGCGAACGCGGACATCGTCGGGAGGATCTCGAGCGGTGCATCCAAGATGCAGGAGGCACAGGGGCGCCTGCTCGGGGCGGCCTGGCAGAAGGCGGCCGACCTCGACGGCACCTACGCCACCGCCGAAGAGCAGCGCGCGGGACATCACAAGCGCGCAGCAGAAGATGCTCGTGATGATGCGAAAGACGCCGAGGCCCTCATCGACAAGGCCACGTCGTTCCTCAAGGAGTATCAAGCCGCCCGTCAGGACGCGTCGAAAGCAGCGCTCTTCCGCGCATGACCGCGACGTGCCATGCTTCGCGCCCCCGCATGAAGATCTACACGAAGACGGGCGACGACGGCACGACGGGTCTCTTCGGCGGAGCGCGCGTCAGCAAGGGCTCCGACATCGTCGAGGCGTACGGCACCGTGGACGAGCTCAACGCCGCCATCGGCCTCGCGCGGGCGACGAAGCTCGAGCCGTTCACCGAGGAGATCCTGGCCCACGTCCAGTCGGACCTCTTCACCCTCGGCGCCGAGGTCGCGTGCGTGCCCGGGCAGGAGGACAAGATGAAGATGTCGTTCATCCAGGAGGACGACTGCCATCGCCTCGAGCGCGCGATCGACGAGGCCGAGGCGATGCTTCCGCCGCTCAAGAACTTCGTGCTCCCAGCGGGCACGCCGCAGGCCGCATCCCTTCACTTCGCACGGACGGTCGCACGGCGCGCCGAGCGCGCGCTGGTGCGCGTGGCGGAGTCGGAGCGCCAGGAGCTCATCGTCTACCTCAACCGCCTCTCCGATCTCCTCTTCGTCCTCGCGCGGCGCGCGAACAAGCTCGCGAGCGTCGAGGACGTGCCGTGGGCGCCCCGCGGAACGCGGACCTGATCAGGCCGCTTCCTGCAGCTGCGACGCGAGCAGCTTGCGGCCGCGGTGGAGGCGGCTCATCACCGTGCCGACCGGGACCCCGAGCTCCGTGGCGGCCTCGCGGTAGGTGAGCTCGTCGAGATCGACGAGCTTGAGGACGAGGCGGAACGTCTCGGGCAGCGCATCGAGCGTGGTCTGCGCCTTCGGCGAGAGCGCCGCGGCGGCCTCGGGCGAGGCGAAGCGCTCGGGCATCGTCCACGCGCAGGGATCGGACGCGAGGGCGCGGAGGGCGTTCTTCTCGCGGCGCGTGCGGCGATAGCGCGTGATGAAGACGCTGAAGAGGATCTGGTAGACCCACGCGCGCAGGTTCGTGCCGCGCTCGTACTGCCCCGCGAACTTGAGGGCGCGCTCGACGGTATCCTGGACGATGTCCTCGGCCGTCGTCGGGTTGCCGCACAGACGGCAGGCACGTCCGCGGAGCTCCGGGACGAGCGCGACGAGCCCCTTCTGCAGGCCGATGAGATCGTGGGCAACGAGGGTCGTGCGCGGCTGGTTCTTCATGGTCTCGGGGGTCTCCGGGACCACGTCTTCGCAACCGCGGTGCCAGGAGCCGAGACCGCGAAACTCCGCGGGAAAGCGCGGTCGGACACGCCCGCGTGTGTCTACGGGAACACGTCAGCGGAGCGCGGCGAGCACGCCGGGGAGCTGGTCGGCGATCTCGGAGGCGAGCAGGCCCCGGTCGCCGTGCTCCTTGCCCCACGCCGCGCCGGCGACGCCGTGGAGGAACGCGGCGCACCACGCCGCGGTGAACGGAGGGAGCGAGCACGCGAGCGCGCCGACGAGGCCGGCGAGGACGTCGCCCGCGCCGGCCGTCGCGAGCGCGGGCGTGCCCGATCCGCTGACGACCACGCGGGAGTCGGGCGAGGCGACGACCGTGTACGGTCCCTTGAGCAGGACGACCGCGTTCGCACGGGCGGCGGCGGAGCGAGCGGCCGTGAAGCGATCGGCCTCGATCTCCTCGCTCGTCGTGCCGAGGAGGCGCGCGAGCTCGCCGGCATGCGGCGTGAGGATCGCGCGGCCGTTCGCGGCCTCGAAGTCCTGGATGGATCGCGCGTGCAGCGTCAGCGCGTCCGCGTCGCAGACGATCGGCCCGGTGTAGCTGGCGAGCACGTGATCGACGATGCCGCGCGCGCGCTCGTCGGTGCCGAAGCCGGGGCCCACGACGACGGCGCGCTTGTTCGCGAGGATGGCATCGACCTGCTCGGTGGTCTCGATCGGCGCCGTCATGATCTCGACCACGCGAGGCTCGATCGAGAGGGCGGCGTCGGGCCACGTGGCGATGGTCGCTGCGCCCGCGCCGCCCCGGAGCGCGCCCCGCGCGGCGAGGAGCGACGCGCCCGTCCTGCCGGGCGAGCCCGCCAGGATCGCGACGTGACCGGCGCGGTACTTGTGCGTGTCGACCTCGCGCGGCGCGATCTCGGCGCGGACGTCGCTCGCCTCGACGAGGCCAGCGGAGTGCTCGGTGCGCAGGGACGCGGGCACGCCGATGTCGACCACGTGGACGCGGCCGGACAGGCGCGCGCCGTGGCCGGTGAGGTGCCCGAGCTTGAGGTGCGCGAACGTGACGGTGACGTCGGCGCGGATCGCCTCGCCCATCGCGGCGCCGGTGTCGGCGTTCATGCCGGACGGCACGTCGAGCGCGACGACGGGCGCGGAGGCGTCGTTGATCGCGCGGACCACGCCCGCGAGCGGCTCGCCGATCGCGCGGTCGAGGCCGGTGCCGAAGAGGCCATCGACGACCAGATCGACCTCGGCGAACGACTCGACGTTCGCCAGCATCTCGACGAGGCCGCCGACGCCGACGAACGCGTCGTGGTTCGCGCGGCAGTCGGCGGTCATCTTCGCCGGATCGCCGCAGAGCACCGCGTCCACGCGAGCCCCGCGCGCGAGCAGGTGGCGCGCGACGACGAAGCCGTCGCCGCCGTTGTTGCCCGGGCCGCACACGACGAGGACGTGCTTGCCCTCGGCGCGGCCGGACAGGACCTCGCGCTCGATCACGTCGGCGGCGCCGCGGCCGGCGTTCTCCATCAGGATCAGGCTCGGCACCTTCGCGACGTCGATCGCGTGCGCGTCGAACGCCCGCATCTGCGCGCGCGAGAGCACGGGGATCATGCGCCGACCTTCTCGAGGATCACCACGGCGACGGCGACGCCCGCGTCGTGCGTGATGGTGACGTGCCACCTGTTCGCGCCGAACTTCTCGACCATCGCGATCGCGTTGCCGTGCAGGGCGAGCGTGGGACGACCGCTCGGCTCGCGGCGGACCTCGACCTCGTGCCAGCCGACCCCGCGCGCGCCGTCGAGCGCCTTCGCGAAGGCCTCCTTGACGGCGAAGCGCCCCGCGAGCGCGGTGGCGACGTCACGGCCCGAGAGGTCCTTGCGCTCGGCCTCGCTGCAGATGCGCGCGAAGAAGCGGTCGCCGTGGCGCTCGAGCGCGCGGCGCATGCGCTCGATGGAGCAGACGTCGATGCCGAGCCCGACGATCATTTCCGAGTGCACGCGGCGAGCATCGCCTTCACCGCGCCCCCCAGGCCCATGAAGATCGCGTCCGCGATGACCGCGTGACCGATGTTGAGCTCGACGATCTCGGGGATCGTCACGAGCGCCGGCACGTTCTTCGTCGTGAGGCCGTGACCGGCGGCGACCTCGAGGCCGAGCTCGCGCCCGCGCTTGGCGGCGGCCGCGAGGCGGACGAGCTCCCGCTGCGCCCCCTCCGACGGCGGTGGGATGCTCGTGACGTCGGAGCTCGAAGGACGGCCGTAGCCGAACGCGTGCGCGTACTCGCCGGTGTGGAGCTCGATCTGCTCGACGCCGAGCGCGCGGGAAGCCTCGATCTGCGCGACGTCCGGCGCGACGAAGAGCGACACCTTGATGTCGGCCTCGCGCAGCGCATCGACATGCGCCTTCAGCGAAGGGCCGGCCTTCGCCACCTCGAGGCCGCCCTCGGTCGTGCGCTCCTCGCGGCGCTCGGGCACGAGCGTGACGACGTCGGGCCCGACTCTCTTCGCGATCGCGACCATCTCGTCGGTCGCGGCCATCTCGAGGTTGAACGTCACCCGGAGCTGCGCGCGCAGGCGCTCGACGTCCGCGTCCATGATGTGCCGCCGGTCCTCGCGGAGGTGCGCGGTGATCCCGTGCGCGCCCGCGTCGAGGCACGCGCGGGCAGCGAGGACGGGATCCGGATACGGGGTCCCGCGCGCGTTCCGCAGGGTCGCGACATGATCGATGTTGATGTGCAGCCGCATCGCCGCCGCACGCTACCACCTCCGGTCAGCGGGCGGGATAGTGGACGAGGACCGCGCCCGTCTCGAGGCGCATGCGCCGCGGCGACTCGGCAACGGCTGCGATTGCGAGCGGCGCCATGCCCGCCATCTCGAATCGCACGACCCACCGGTCGGACTCCGGCGCCTCCCGGAGGATCGAGAGGCTCTTCACGGCGTAGTACTTCTCCTGGTTCACGTAGATGCACTCGGTGCCGCCCGAGTCCCACGTGATCGCTCCGATGCGGAACGTGTCCCCTGCCCCGCTGAAGTCGAGGCCGGCCATCGGGCTGTACGAGCCCGGCGGGAAGTGCGACGTGCTGCACATCATCCAGTGACCGCGGAGGTAGTCCTCGACCTCCGCTCGCGACGCGAAGCGCATGGGCTCCGCGACCGAGATCGGGCTGCACTCGGGTCCTCGGATGTCGCCGCCGTTCGGGACGTCGAGGCACTCGCGCGCCTCCACGGGGGCGGCGCAGCAGTCGCCGCCCTGGGCCTGTCCGGGCGGCGGATACCCCTTTCCCAGCCCCTGCCCCGAGCCGCCCTCCGCCTGTCCTCCGCACGCAGCGACGAGCGCGGCCAGCGACACGGGGACAGTGACGAGCTCGCGCACGCCCACGCGTCGCGCGCTCACGGCTGCCTCGAGGCGTCGTCGAGGAAGGCGCGCGCGACCCCGAGCGCCTTGTCGACCGCGTCGGGCGCGCGTGCGCCGTCGCTCCAGGTCCACTTGCGCACCGACGCCCCGTCGCGGAGCTCGAGCTCGGCGCCGGTGCCGTCCGCGACGGCCTCGTCCGGGATGTAACACCCCTGGTCCTCGTCGAGCACGCCGGTCGCCCGGAGATCGCTCTGGAGCTCGTCGAGCCGGTCGCGTGAGACGGTCACCGTGCGCGGCTTGCCGTCGGCGCTCAGCTCGACGCGGCCGTCGGGGAACGCGACGAAGCTCTGCGTGGCTCCGGTGATCCCACCGCCGCCCGCGTACGAGACCACCGCGCCGTCGGCCAGGGCGACCGCCGGGCAGCCCGGGGTACCGAACGCCTTCGGGTCGGTCGCGGCCTTGCATCCGGCGACGAGCAAGAAGAGGACGGCGGACGACGCGAGCAGCCGAAGGCGCATGCCAGCTCGAGCAGCAACGACCGGGCCACCTCGGGCGGCGTGGATTCCCCGGGAAAACGACGCGGATCGCGCGCGATCTCCGTGATCGTCGCGTCAGTCCTCGGCGGCCTCGCCGCCCGTGTCCTCGTCCGTCTTCGGCGTCTGGAGGAGCTCGCCCTGCGGCCCGTCGCGGCGCACGATGAGCGTCTTGCGACCGATGGTGTCGGGGTTCTCCCGCGCCACGACGGTGATGACGTTCACGCCCGGCCGCAGCGGGATCGCCGCTTCGACCGGCATGCGCTTCGGATCCTGACCGTTCTTGTTGGAGCGGTACCAGATCTTCTTCGAGCCGACGAACACGTAGCCGTCGAGGAGACGATCGGCGTCGTTCGCCGTGCCCTTGATGGTGATCTTGTCGTCACGCGTCGCGAGCGCGACGGGCTGCATCTCGATCGAGGGCGGGAAGCGACGCATCACCTCTTCGAACGGGACGCTCGCCGCCGCGGCGCCGCCCGGCTCGAGCTCCGCGGTCTTGACGAAGCCGAAGCGTCCGTCGCCGAGCGCGACCTTGGTCGTGTCACCCGACGTCCCGAGGACCGTCACCGCCGTGCCGGCGCCGAGGCGCCCGAAGCTCCGCGCCGCCGGATCGGGGGACTCGAGCAGCGTCGCGCCGCCCGACTTCGCCTTCATCGCGCCGGAGCCCTGCGCGATCGTGGCGGGTACGGCGATCGGCATGCGGACCTTCTCCACCACGGTCTCGCGGAGATCGCGATCGGCGATCGAGAGCTCGACTTTCGCCTCGGGATCCTGGAGCGCCGACTCGATGTCGAAGGTGAACGCCACCTTCTTCATCTCGCCGGGCTGCATGTTCGAGATGTCGAAGCGGCCCTCGTGCAGCAGGAGACCGTCACCCGAGAGGTTCCGCAGGTTGACCTGCGTCTCGAAGCTCTTGCCCTTGCCGACGTTCTTCACCGTCACGTACATCGTGAGGTGCTCGCCCTTCTGCACCTTGCCGTCGCCGTTGCCCTTGCGGGTGTCGGCGATCTGGTAGCTGTAGGCGAAGATCGGCCGCTCGAGCGCCTTGATCGAGACGCGCGCTTCCTGCTTCGCCGGCGCGCGCCCGCGGGCCTCGTCGAACTTCACGGTGATGCCGTCCTGACGCGAGAGCGTGTCGCGCGGGATCCGGCAGGTACGCGGCGCGTCCTTGGGGAGCGGCGCGGTCGACCCGGGCTTGCGGCCCTCGACCTCGCACCAGCCGAGCGGGATCTGCGCGGTGCGCGTCTTGCCCGGCTCGAGCTTGCCGATGACGAGCTCCTTGTTGTCGTAGAGCGCGTTGTCGCTCTTCGTCACCGCCGCGAGGCGATACAGCGCTGCGGTTCCCTTGTTGGTCACCGTGAGCTTCAGGTTCACCGGGTCGCCGGCGCTGGCCTCGTTGCCCGGCTTGTCCGTCTCGAGCTTCACCTCCACCGGGGGAGGCGGCGCATTCTGCGCGGCCTGCGGCACGTCGGCGGGAGCATCGCTCCAGTCGACGCCGAGCTGCTGGAGGTCCTGCGCGACCTTCTGCACCTCGGACGTGCGCGTCTGCTCGATGATCGGCTTGGCCGCCTTGATCTGCTCGAGGCGCTTGCCCGGCTGGAGCTTCGCGACGACGTCACGCGCGAACTTCACCGGGAAGTCCTTGTTCGGGAACTCCGGCCCGAGGACCTCGTCGGGATCACCGCCGCGCTCACGGAGCTCGCGGCGCAAGGACTCCGGCAGGTTGTAACGGACGACCTCCTGCGGCTTCTGCCCGTCGCGTGCGCGCGCGTTCGACAGCGAACGCGAGAGATCGCGCTCCTTGATCATGCCGGTGTCGACCGTGAGGTCCATCTCCTGCGGGTCGGCGGTCATCGGATCGAGCTCGATGTCCGGCGTGACGCCCGTGCCCTGGATGGAGATGTCGCCCGGCTCGGTGAGGTACTGCGCGATGGTGAGCTTCAGCGCGGCGCGGTCGGGGAGCTCGGTGAACACGAGCTGCACCGAGCCCTTGCCGAAGGTCGTGTCGCCGATCACGACGGCGCGATCGTGGTTCTTGAGCGCACCGGCGACGATCTCGCTCGCGCTGGCGCTCGAGCCGTTCACCAGGAGCGCGATGGGGTAGTTCGGCTCCGTGCCCTCGGGGTGGGCGACCTTCTCCTCGCGGTCCTCGCCCGCGCCGGGGTTCCCGACGGTGGCGACGATCGGGCCGCTCGAGAGGAACTTGTCGGCGACGCGCGCGGCCTGCTCGAGCAGACCGCCGGGGTTGCCGCGCAGATCCAGCACGAGGCCCTTGAGGTCGCCGCTCCGCTTCATGTCGCGGAGGGCCTCGTCGAGGTCCTTCGCGGTGTTCGCCTGGAACTGCTTCAGGCGCACGTAGCCGATGTTGCCGTCGAGCAGCTTGTGCTCGACCGACTGCACCTTGATGATCTCGCGCGTCAGCTCGAACGGCTTCGGCTGCTGCCAGCCGTCGGGCCCGTCGCGGCGGAGCCAGACGGTGACCTTCGTGCCCGGCGCGCCGCGGAGGTGCTGCACCGCCTCGTTGAGGCCCATGTTCAGCGTCGACTCGCCGCCGATCTTCGTGATGCGGTCGTACTTCTTCACGCCCGCGCGGAAGGCCGGCGTGTTCGGCATCGGGTTGATGACCGTGAGCTGCTGATCGCGGATCGAGATGACGATGCCGAGGCCGCCGAACTGGCCGCTCGTCGACAGGTTCATCTCCTTGTACGCCTCGGGCGAGAGGAGCACGGAGTGCGGATCGAGCGTGTGCAGCATGCCGTTGCACGCCGCGTACTCGACCTCGCGGAGGTCGACCTCGGTGCCCTTCAGGTTCTCCTGGACGAAGCCGAAGATCTCGCGGAGCCGCGCAGAGACGTCCCAGAGGCCCAGCACGTTGTCGACGCGGAACTCGCGCTCCTGCGTGTCGACGCGGACCTTCACGGTGGGCTGGCTCTCCTCGTGCAGGACGATGACCTGCGCGACGTCGCGCTGGACGTAGTTGAGCGAGGAGAGGAGCATCTCCTTCGGCTTCACGCGCTTCGGATCGACGTACTTGTCGCGGACGTTCTTGAGGACCTCGTTCACGACCTTCAGCTGCGTCAGGTCGTAGTTCGCCGGCGTGTGGGTGGTCGGTCCGGTGTTCGCTGCGTTCGCAGGGGCGA
>WBZO01000190.1_pt1 | contig 37290 bp, 24 predicted proteins | sample 5204261 | NCBI WGS metagenome assembly WBZO01 (sample SAMN12412400, study PRJNA552823) | activated sludge metagenome | isolation source: activated sludge from anammox sidestream of wastewater treatment plant... | place: USA: North Carolina | collected 2017-09
AGTACCTTCTTCCAGAAAGTCTCTTTCGTTTTGTCTCTCCTCGACTTCGATTTTGCCACTAATCCTAACCCCGCTTACTCAGCTAATCGAAATTCATTTAACGACACGCCTAATTTCACTTCAAGTATGGGGTTGCTGTGACGCTCTCAAAGCAGCTTCGTAATTCTCTAGTTGTCTACTAAACTTGTGAAAGGTCAGCTCATGAAATAATGGAGCACGTGCGGTGACGCGGCAGAACGACAGAACGCAAAGAAGAGCAACAACCAACAAACAATACGCCCGACAGTCAATCTGGCGGAACCAGCTGAAATCGAAGAAACAAAGACCGCCAAAAAGATCGCGATAACAGAAAGCGCGACAGTCGGCAACGTAACTTCAACTCACGTGCCTCGCAAGAAGAGCGCCAGCACACAGACGACACATCATATTCTCACCGACAAGACAACTCACCGGAGGTCGATTACGTATGGCCATCGTAGCAATAGCAATCGCAATCTTTGTGTTCCTGCTCACCGGAGCAGTGACTAACGAATTCACCCACGACCCAGGCACAGGCGTTTTGCCAGGACTCGTTCTTGGCTTCCTGGCAGCCGCGCCACTCTTCAAGTTCGCCGCGCAGGAACGATTTAATCTCTTGCACCCAGCGCCGAGGGAATACAACATCCCCGCCAAACTAGCATTCGCGAAAATCCGCGACTATCTCGCTGAAGTCTTCTACAACTACGGTGATAAATGGCATGTAGTAACCGTCGATACCCAATCCGGCCGAATAGCAGCCAACCTTCGATTTACCGACGAAGTCACTCGAATCGAGGGGGATGCGCGCGGAAACATCCACACCCGCAAGGAACGCCTGCAACGTTTTCTCTCTCTTGAAGCCCAAGTTCGCAATACTGAGTGTGTCACAACAGTCGTGCAGCTCGATTTCTCGCCCAGAGTCGAATGTGCCAACGATGCTGCATGTGACTCTATCGTGTCCACTCTTTTCACAAGCCTAGACATAAGTCTAGGACCGCCGCCGCCGGTTGCCAAGCGGCGCGTGGTCGAAATCGATATCTATCGCATATCGATTTCGACCAATACTGTTGCCTGAACTGAAACGCCCCTCCAAATAAAGACTAATTGACGGTAAGATCCACTAGTCAATAGCTGGAGGGGTCGCCCTTTGGGAGCTGAGCCTACAATTTACTGTCTGGAGCAACTGACCGACTACGATCAGTTCGAACGATTTTGCTCGGACTTGATGGCATTTGAAGGGTACGACGGAATTGAGCCTCTCGGTGGACACAAAGACAAGGGACGAGATGCATTGCATACCTCACAGAATGGTGGCAAGAACACCATTTTTGCGTATAGCGTCCGGGAAGATTGGCTCGACAAGCTGAAGGAAGATGCAGAGAAAATTAAGAAGTATGCTCATCCCTGCGATGAGCTGGTCTTCTTGTGCACAGCAAAGTACACCGCTACAGAACGCGATAATGCAATCAAAGATATTAAAGCCGCGTATGGTTTTTCCCTGGTGCTGTATGGGCTTGAGCGAATGCGCATGCTTCTGAACAAGCATACAGGGTTAATTGCACAGCACCCACACATTTTTAACCCAGCGTTCTTTCCGAACCATATGGTGCGGTCTCTCACGAATGCAGGCAATTGCTTGTCTGATACCGGTAGAGATGCTGCTCGAATGCCAAAACCCACCAAAGGTAGGAAAGGGTCTAAGCGGTCAAAACCAGATCACAAGATCGATCTGGCGCCGCCGACCGCGGGGCACCAAAAACCTGCCTTCTGGGAATTTGGTGGCACACCGTTCCAGGAATTCTGCCGGGATATTCTTGCCGAGGATGAAGCCGTTCGCACGTGTAATCAATATGGGATCCAGGGAAAGACAGATCACGGAGTTGACTTGCTCGCGCCGCTCAAGGATCAGGATGGCATCATCGTAGCGCAGTGCAAGGCTAAGAAGACCTTCTCTGTAGGCGCCGTAAAAGCAGTGTCCAAGGCTTTTTTTAAGCACTGGGCGAGTCAGTGGCAAACAAAAAACGTGAAGCGGTTCATTCTAATGGTTGCCTGTGACCTGCAAGATACTGACGTTTTGATCGAGTTGGGCTTACAGAAAGCAAAATTTGCTGAGCACAACATTGTCTACGAGTGGTGGTCAAATTCTTCCATAGTAACTCGTCTTCGTACGCATCCAGAGATAGTAAACCGCTACCTGCGATACTGGCTCGAACACATATGCGGTCCCCAAGTCAGTCAGCAATTCTCCACAGTAGCCGGGGCCACAGTGGTATCAGCAGCGCTAACTGCGCAGCTGGAACAGCTGATGTCTGCAGTCGCAAAGGACACAGGCGTACTTCTTGATCAAGCAACACAGTTGTGGAAGGAAGGTAAAGCCACCGAGGCCGAGAACGCATTGTCTGCATTGCAACAAGACACCACACGTTGGTCTGCCTTGCAGCCAAGTGTGCGAGCTGATATTCTGACTCTTCGCGGTAAGTTGGCTTTAGAATCAGCTGATAATGGTGCTGCCGAGAGGTTTGCGAATGATGCGTCAACACTTGGCCAATTTGAGTCAGTAAAATGCTTGCTTGCTTTAATCGCTCTCGTGAAAGGCGATGCTACTCAATCATTGGACCATCTGAAAGAGTGCAACACTGAGGCGGCAGAGCGAATTCGGGTATCGATCATGCTTCAAGAAGGCAAATCAGCTGATGCTTTGCTACTAATTTCTAAGATGGAGCCAGCAAGCACGTCGCTAGCTGACACTCTCCGACTCAAGGCCCTGGCACTTCTCTTGCATCGCAATGTGAAAGAGGCACTAGCCGCGATTGATAGTTCGTTGTCGCTTCAGCCGACTTGGAGATACTCCAGAATCGTCAGTGGCATGATTCGTTATTACGCTGCGCTTTCACCAATCGAAATACCTCCGGTCCTGCCGCCATGGCCTGCTCCAGTCGACTGGTCCTCCGTCAATCACAACGATGAGGCCAGGCAACGCCTCAAGGAGTCTGCCTCCATTTTTGATTCTCTTCGGCAACATGCAAAAGACGACGATGAGCGGGAATGTCTTGAAGGTTGGCTGCTCGGCGCTCTGGCTAGTAACCGATCATCCCAGAAAGAAGCCGAGGATGAATGCAGGAGCTTACTTGAGAAACGAAGTATTCATGCACCAGCCATCGAATGGGCAATCGCACGAAAATACGATGTAATTGGTGCACCAACTCGTTCGGCGCTCGCAGCTGCGAGAATCTCTGACGAGCTTTTGCCTGATCAAATACTATCGCTGGTTCTCATTCACCTCGGCGACGAGGATAGCAGCGGGGCAGGTCAGTTGCTCGACGAGACCCGACAGAAATTCATGGACGCTCGAAGCGAAAATCTTTGGCGTTTTTGGAGAGCCCAAGTTCATTTGGTTATGGGCGAAACTGAGAAGGTGGCGGAAATTTTCGGTGGTAATGATAACGTCCCCCTCGAACTAGTGCCCTTGGTAAAACATAAGTCACAACAGGAACTGTTCCTTGCAAATCGCCAACTTGACGACCTGCACGGCCGCGTCTTGCTCGATGTTTGTATAGCAAAGGCGAAATTGGGCGACTGCGAATATATCATTGCCAATGCAACCAAGTTGATTGCCGAAGTGCAAACCGAGCAATCCATAAGAGTGGTTGCTCATGCTCTAATCAAAGCCGATAAGTATCAAGAGTGCGTTAGTCTTTTAAGTGCACACGCGGCATTATTTAATGGGCAAACACTGCCACACGACCTTCAATTTGTCCAAGCCCAATGCTACCAACGCTTGGGCTTGGTAAACGAAGCCTTAGAACAAGCCGAAAGGTCCGTACTTGTTACTCCAAACACCCAAACGATGCTGGCATATGTGACCATGCTATTGCAGGTGGGTAATATGCCAGCAATGTTAGCAATGGTGAGGAAACTGTCGCGTCAGCCCGATTTGACGCCGGTGCAGGCTATCCGCCTTGCTGAGGTTATTCAACGAGATGATCCACTGACTGCCAAAACGTTGTGGCATAAATCGATGTTAGGCCGTTTGAAAGGAGAATATGTTTTTCGCGCTATTAATTTAGGTTATAACTTGGGACTGGAGCGAGATCCGGCGTATATCAATTTACATAGGCAAATTCAGCACATCGCGCAGTCAGGCTCAAAACAGATCCGCACTGTAACTTTGGACGAAGCGGCAGCAGAGTTTAAACGCCAACATGAAGCGAATGAAAAATGCGCCAAATCATATCGAGAATCAGTGGCACCAGTTCATTTCATTTATACTGTGCCCCTGCTTTACCACAATACATCGGCAACACGGCAAAGCACCGGCAGTGTGATGAGCACATATCACATTTTTGCTTTTCACGAAGACCGGCAGGCTGTCTCCGAATTTCCCGATGAGAAACCATCCTGGAATCTTAATGTGGATATTTCAGCATTGATGGTTGCGCATGAATATGGATTTCTTGAATTCGTGATTGAAGAAGTCCATTCTATAAGTATTCCGAGCGAAACCATATCAGTGCTTCTGGCTGCCAGACAAGAACTTCAGATGCTACCGAATGACCGCTCCGCAGTAATCGAAAATATATTGAAATCAATACTAGAGAAACGCATTCACTCGTTTGACGATTATGTCCTCCATCCTCCCGCCAATCCAGATCTGCGGACTGCACAAAAAGTGCAGATGAGAGCGGAGAAATTGATCGAATATATCCGGCACCAGGACGGTTGGTTTGTTGACTTCATCTCTGCCAGTGGTGCCTCTGGCGAGGAGGACCAACCTACACATTTCTCACAACGAACAGACGCCTCCGCAGTGGTTTCTAGTCTTAGGACTCACTCTTTGATATCGGAGGAACAATTCGCGTCGGCACTCACGCTGCTTCCAAAAACCAATCCAACGCTTGGACTTCTGGAGCCTCCGCCAGGCGCTAAACTTTACACGCATGCCTCCATGCTTGAAACATTGTCGAACGCTGGCGTGCTGGACCAAACGTTGGGTAATTTCTCTGTGTACATATCTCGCGATGATTATTTCCTTCTGCAAAAGACATTTGACGAGCACGTTGCAGCGAAAGAAAACTACGACTGCTTGAAAGAATTGATCGATCACCTTAATTCGTACATTCAGCAAGGGAAGATTCTATTACTCCCTCATTTCAAAAGAGAAGTGAGGCCAGTCCCCGAGGCATCAGTAGAGCCTCTTTACTCTCTTCTGCAAATATCGCCGCAGCAGCACGATGCGCTCTGGATTGACGATCGGTTTGTAAACAAATTCGTTCAACGCGATGAAGGCATACCAATAGTAACTAGTTTGGAAGTCCTTAAAGGTTTGGCTATCGGTCCTTTCGGCAAGCAGAAGTACTACGAAACGCTCATCAAAATGCGTCGCGCAAATGTGCGATACATTCCAGTTGAAGCCGACGAGATTTTCTTCCATCTTCAGCAGGCACCGATTCAGGAGGACGAGCTTATCGAGACTATTGAGCTGAAGACCCTTCGTAGCTATGTCGGAGGCTGTCTAACAGATGGCGAAGCAGTGCATAAACATCAAGCGAACTCAGAGCCTATACTGTTTTTCGAGCGGTTACGTCAGGGCATCATTGGCGCATGGGATCGAGTTTGGCGTTCAAACGCCTCACACAATCACAAAAAGCTATGGGCAAATTGGCTATATTCCAGTTTATTCGCGGAGCCGCGCTCATTGTGCCTGATTGCGACTGGTGTAGTGAACAACACTGCGCTCGCGAGCGTCATTGGGGAGCTGCTATTCACTGCGTTGGTAATGATAGATCAAGGTGCTGAAGCCGCTGATCAGTATTTGAAGTGGCTTTTCAAAAAGTGCCTCAAGCCGTTATTTCAAATCTATCCTGGTCTTGCCCGAGACGTAGCGGTCGCCATCAAGCGTTCCGTCACTGCGCATTTCGTCGGCAATTCTAATCCATCACACACTTTGCCAATATTCCAATGGTGGTATTACCACATGCCGAGCATTATCCGAAATGAACTCACAGATGATGCCGATTCGATGTCCCTCCTGCAACTTAGAAATGTCTCTTTCGGCAGCATGTATGGGTTTACATTTGTGTGGGATGAGCTGGAAAGAGCAATAACAACAGCGCTCTCGTCAGGAGCGCCGCAATCCATCAATACTCGGCAAGTAGGGCCGGTAGAAATATCCGCGCAGATACTATCAGACAACCGGGTGGCGATCACTTTATCCTCTAAGGAGCGCTCTCTGTCCTTCGCTGATGATGAGGCCCAGTACCTCTTCAACAGGCCGCATGAGAGACGACTTGCTCTGATTCGTCAATCGCAGTGGATCGACATTGCTCCCGATCAACTTGAATCAGTGGCGAGTAAGCTTGCTTACACCGAACCAGCTTCCATACGCATCGAGCAACTACAGCGTTGGCAAGAAATCAATGCAAATGCCTATTACGCAATATTGAATGAGGTACTCCGAGCCAGACAGCGTCTGCACTATGATCGCTTCTTGCCTCAGAGCATCGAGTCGCTGCTGAATCACAATCGATTCCTAGATCCAAGTAAATTTGATTTCGCTGAGATGGCAAAGCGCACACTCACAGAGGAGATGGAAAAGTTCGCAGAACTCATTGGCGGTTTACCGTGCATGATCACGGATGATCTGCTTCTCATGATTGACAAATTCTCTCCCGATTCGAAGCGGAAGTTGGTAAGAGCACTGCTGGCAATACGAACACCGCTTTCGTTGATTCAGTTGGTAAAGGTTCTCGGCACGCCGTCGAACAATCGCGCCTACGCAGTGCTGCGCAATCGAATTCTTAGGCAGCTACTGTCTCAAGAGATATTGACGGAATATCAGGCTTTTGAGCGTATTCTCAAGTGGATTGGAAACCGCTTCGCAGGAATACCAGACGCGCGAAAACTTCCCTGGGATGTACGACTGGCTCTCATCTGGTTGCATGCAAGCAAGCTGTTTGGAACGCTCCGCAGAACCGGACATCCTGCCAACTGGATTGCTGAGACCTTCGCTCAAGGACAAACCCTTACGAGCGTAGCGTTACTTGATTCTACAAGTCCCATTCGAGGGGATGCAGCAACGCCGAATCTCGTAAAAGGAGAACGTTTGTTGGCATCCGGGTTATTTTACTGCATGTCTGGAGACGAACTGATACAGAGCGAAAGTCGATTGCTCGATCTAACTTTGATTCGAAACGATAACAACGAGACTTTTCCAAAACCCGATATATTCAGGTCTCCCCCGCAGTCAAACGTGTTCAATTCTTTTCTTGGATTGGATATTGGCGAGCTGGCCCAGCCAGGATCGGAGCTACAGGTATTAAGCGCGAAAAATCTTCATGCGATGTTCGAGGAAGGAATAGGACGAATTAGAGCTAATAACCAGCCATGTTTCTGGTGGTTAGTTTTGGCGTATATGATTCCGCAAGCTGGCGATGCGAACGAATTCTCCGATGCAATAAAGAGCCTGATTTCTGATCGTGGATTGGTGGATTTGTCCAAAGAGGCCGGGAGTGCTTTTGCGCCAATCATAGTGACGACTGCGCACGCGGCAACTGATGATGCGCTGAAAGAGCGCCTTGTCATTGATCTGGGGCACATCGCTTACCATGCCAGCCGATTTATAGACGGTGCAAATGGACACACCCGCGATGAATCAGAGTTCATGCTCTATCAGGCATTTATCGAGGCAGGCATCGCACTCTCGCGTAAGGATGGAGTATTTGCTGCCGACTCATTTGGAGAGCTAATGATTGATTTGGCGAGTCGATGTCCGCATTTCGCAATCGGATTGAAAAACTTCATTGATGATCTCTGGGAAGAACTGCCTGCTCAAGAATCGGCGGCATTGTGGAAGTTAAGAACGTTTCTAGAGGCGGCGGTTCTGTAGCGACAAGATCGCAGGACATAATTTCCTTTTCGACCCTACTTTCTCATGGTTGCAGGGAGAAGATTTGACCTGTCGACCTTTGGGTCATGAGTCATGGGTAACTTCCAAATCGCGCGTAGGACGTTCGAGAACGCTCGTGACCGTCAATGAATAACGTCAACTAAAATTGCGTACCGACGACAATTAAAATTGCGTACCGCATTGACTCATCAAAAATCGTACTTTACCGCGCGTATTGCCTCATTTGAAATCGCACCATGACATATTCCGCTTTGGTGCGGGCTAGAAAGGGTTCTTCGTGGATGCAAAAATGAGTTTGCAAGCAAGACGAGAACTATTGTTCAGAATTAAAGGGAGATACCAAGCCGCCAACAAGAAGGAGAAAACAGAGATCTTAAATGGCTTCATCCAGGCAACTGGTTACGGACGAAAGCACGCAATCCGAGTGTTAGCTGCTTCATCTAATTCAGCGGATCCAGAAGAAGCGGCAACGCGGATTCGGCGAAACAAGTATGATCTTGACGTACGGCAGGCATTATCAGCCGTCTGGAATGCTGCGAATCAGATTTGTTCAAAGCGGCTCGTGCCTTTCATGCCAGAGTTTGTTGATGCACTGGAACGCTTTGGTCACCTTTCTATTTCTGCAGCAACCAAACGTAAACTGTTGGCTATGAGTCCGGCGACAGTGGATAGGATTCTCCGAGTAGAGCGGAGAGGAAAAAACAAGGGACGGTCTACTACTAAGTCTGGCTCGCTACTGAAGTCGAAAATCAAAGTGCGCACTTACGCGGATTGGAACGATGCCTCACCAGGCTTCTTCGAAGCCGATTTGGTGGCTCACTGTGGAGATGCCGTTGAGGGCGGTTTCTTAAACACTCTCGTACTAACAGACATTGCAACAGGTTGGACTGAGTTTCTTCCTCTTCTCAACAAAGGCGAGACCGACGTGATTTCGGCACTGACACATCTTCGTGGTTGTCTGCCCGTGCCTTTGCTAGGGCTAGACACAGACAACGGCTCAGAGTTCATCAATCACGGGCTTCTGGATTTTTGTGAGAGCGAGAAAATAACCTTTACTCGGTCCCGGTCATACAAGAAGAACGATCAAGCGCATGTCGAGCAAATGAACGGCAACATCATTCGCAGAATGGTTGGGTTTGGCAGGTTTGACGGCAACGACGCTGCTGCTGACATGCTTGAGCTTTACCAAGTTCTCAGGCTGTACGTCAATTTTTTCCAGCCGTCCGTAAAACTTTCGGCCAAGTCCAGAAATGGAAGCAGAACAACCAAAGTATACGACCGCGCACAGACGCCTTATCAACGCCTAATCAACATCAATCACATCTCGAGAAGTAAGAAGGAGATACTAAAGCAGCAGTTCTCAACTCTCGATCCGCTGATGCTCTATCGAGAAATTGGTATTCGGCAGAACAAGCTCTGGCGCTATGCCTGGCGACAAGAGGTTCGCAACGTTTGTACCGATGTAAAGCCTGTGCCAAAACCAGTTCTCTGTAAGCCGGAACCAAGCACTTCCGCTATAGACCGTTACTTGGAATTACTCAAGGGGTATCTTCCAAAACGCCAAAACAGAACATCTAACAAGCCGAGGGGGCCTCATACCTGGCGAACAAGACCAGATCCATTCGAGGAGATGGGTGGCGACATTGAATTATTGATGCGCTTGGACCCTGGCCAGACGGCCAAGCAATTGTTCAATGAGCTTTGTGAAAGGTATCCAGGAAAACTCGATGGGAGCCAGTACCGAACGCTACAGCGCAGGTTGAGCAAATGGCGTAAGGCTCTTACCCCTCATCCCTTGCAGATGTCCTTATACGCAGATCCACAAATCCAATCTCACTTGGATGAGCTCATCGCTGCCGCAGTAGACAAGCATCTAAAGTTAAGCTCCTATGGTACGAATATTAATGACGCAACACCGATGTCATAGGTTAGATTTTTAAATGAGGCAATACGGTACGCAATTTTAATTGTCGTCGATCAGCGCAATCTCAGCAAGCCAGCGAGACATCGACGTTCGATTGATAGGAAGACCGAGAGCCTTGAAAATTTCTAACAGATGCATGGCTGATCTAATCACTGATTGCAGAGAATTAAATGACTTGCGCATGTCAATATCCTGAGTGCAAAGAAAGACTCGCGTTTTACTTGGTAAGCTGATCACAATGCCACCTCTCGAAGAACCAGAACGATCTCTTTCAAAGACTCTCTATCGATGCCGGTAGAGATTTTTACAGTTCGTGCCGCAAGATCTAATTCAGCAACAGCTGGCTGCGAATTTGTCTCTGCGCAAATCTTCACTGGATGCTGCAGTTGAGCCACCTTCATGAAGACAGGATTGCTATCGGTCTCAGTCTTCGCGCTCTATTCCTGATCTCGCTGCTGAATAACTTTTCTTCAATGAGAAAAAAGTATTCGGATTCAAGCCTTCTCTCATGCAAAAGGCGTTCTGGCTTAACCCGCTCCCAATCTGCGCAGCAAGTACCTTCTTCCAGAAAGTCTCTTTCGTTTTGTCTCTCCTCGACTTCGATTTTGCCACTAAACCTAACCCCGCTTACTCAGCTAATCGAAAGCATTTAACGACACGCCTTTCTTCACTTTAAGTATGGGGTTGCTGTGACGCTCTCCGATGATCTGACTGCTAGCGATACTGTGTTGCGTACCGGAGACCAGCTCGCGATGCCCGACAAACTGCGGAGCGATTGATTGGTGATGTCCAATTTTGCAGCGGTGCACGAAAAACTCGGGAAACAAAGAAAAAGGAAATCAGCAGGAACTTGCGCGCCTGCTGAAATTGATTCATGATCTATTTCTAGGCGATCGCCTCCTCTTTTGCCGGCTTCTTGCCACAGAGATGGAAGCTAGTGAGTTTGATGACCGGCTTGGTCATTTGGACTTTGACTCCGTTCACTTCCTTGGAGAAGGTTGCGATTGCCAGCCTGCCATTTACCACTACCTCGCGGCCCTTGGTGATGGTCTTCAGCGCGCGCTCACCTAAGCCGTTCCAGGCATCGACATCTTTCCACATTGTTTTGTCTTCGTCCGTGTTGGAAGAAAACTCTTTCACTGCGACCGAGAATTTCACCACCTTGTTGCCTGTGTCCCCGAAGGAGACGGTGTGAGGAGCTTGTCCGACGTGTCCGACGATAGTGATTGAGTTGTTCATTTGGCACCTCCAGTGCGTGTTAGTGCGCAGGGAAAAGACACAAGCGTCAGACGCGTTAGCGCCTTTTGCTGCTGCATGGACGCGAAGCGCCCTTTGGGGTTTGCCATTGCGGCAAGCAAAAAGTTGTGTCAGTCTCCGCACGTTAAGACATGCACCGGCGTAGCCAAATGTGTGGATTCAGCTCGTCGGTTTCGTTGGCTGCCCTCCCGCAGCACGCCATCGGGTTTGCATCAAGGTGGTCGTCCAGGTCGCCATGGAAATGGTTAGTCCAAATGAAGAAGAAGTGGTGGCACATAGTCGATGCTCAGATCGGGAAGGTGAGCTGGTGCAGTCCGGGGACCGCGAAGTTGAAGGTATGCCAGCGGCTGCCTACGCAACCAAGACAGCAGTGAAGGTTCTTGGGTGACAAAGGCGGTCTGCTCACCCGCGACTCTCTCAAAAATCCAGCCTCAGAAGCACAGACCCAAAACTATTAGGCTAATGCATCGCCTTGGCGAGAGTCCTTAGGGGCGCTACTGCCGGATTCGTTCCGTTAGAGCGAACTAGAAGACGTGTGCCTCAGTGTGCTGTTAGCTTGTCATGTCTGTCTTGACCGCTCCGCTAAAATCGAGCGGGCGAAGGCGTGCATGTTTTCCTTCTGCCGTCTATCGCCCGACTTCGCTCGCAGCCGAAAGAGCGGGGCGAGTCAAGACGGGTCGTTAGAGGGCATGCGATTGCCGTAGCAGCCGAAAATAGAATCATCAGCGCCTGACAATCCCGTTGCGTTACTGGTGAATTCTCCGGTAGGAAGCTATCGGTGAAAATCTTCAGCAGTGGGTCCTTTTCGATGGCACCAGGGAACATTCGCCGTGTCCGGCAAGGTGCCAAGGGGGGGGCAAGGTGATAGAATGAATTGCCTATTTCTCGTCAGCAACGACAATCCTGTAATGCCCACAGAAGAGCAAATCTTAAGTATCCTCAGAGGTCTGAGCCCAAGGGATGTCACCGTAAACTCGGACGGATCAGCGAAGTTCGCTTTCGGTGGACTCGTGGTGTCAATTTCGGCACAAGAGCTCGATGAGTATCTCCGTTTAAGGGACACAATCACTCAGCACGGTAACACAGGTATTTCCTACGCTGGTTTTTTTGAGCAGGCCATCGAAATTCAAAGTAAAAGAGCTGGCGCCTTCCGGTTATTTTCGGATGACGATGAAGTGGTTTTGGAACATGATCAGTCGGGACTTAGAACAGTCGTCGGTCCCATTTCCGCAAATTTGATTTTGCGCCTTGCGGATTCTGATTCTACAGATAGAGATATCAAACGCTTCGTTCTAATGCGGCGAGCGGGGCTGCGCGGAAGAGAGGAAGTAACGCTGACCGAGGCTTTTTCGAGGATGCTCTCCGTCAAAGTGTTCGTGCCAGAGAACCATGCATTAAGAAGTAGCTCAAAGCAATTGAGAGGAATTGCAGAGGCGGCATTGTTTCATATCGCTTACGGATACGGCGTAGGGCTTGTTTCAATTCAATCCTGGGAGCGCTCTCTTAATTTCTTGAGTGTGAAGAAGAAGGATGGAATTCAATTTCCGCTGCGCACATATAACAACGAGCTCGTCTCATATTATCAAATGGCGCTAGCCGGCGAAAGTTTGATTCTGTCCTACCTCGCGTTTTACAAAATATTGGAGTACTTCTTCACCGGTGCGTCGGAACTTTTGTTGCATGAGAAAATTCGAGAGCAGTTGGTTGCTCCGGACTTCTCGCACACGAAAGTTGCAAAAATCAGAGAGCTTGCTCGGGTTGTTCGTAAGTTCGATCAGAAAATGGATGAGCGGCGCATGCTGCAAACCGTATTTGATCAGAATATCAACAAAGAAAAGTTGCGCTCATGGATAGAAGAATTCGACAAGGAAACTTCTAATCATTTGACGACTGAGCATGACGTATTTGGGGAGCCACAGAGGATAGATTTATCTGACAACCAACTTTTCCCGACCGTATGCAATCGCATTTATCACGTGCGGAATGCGCTGGTGCACAACAAAGAAGGCGAGACTGCACGATTCATCCCCTTCTCAGGTCAAGAAAAACTTCTTGTCCATGAGATACCCATTCTCAAGCATATTTCGGAAGAGTTGATCCTCAGAACTGGCAAAGATATCCAGCTCTGACCTTTGGTCAGGATCGATTAGCTGGAACTTCTGGTCCCAGCTAGTTACGTTTTGCGTTCCGTGAGGGTTGAGGCAGAACCGATGACTTGGTGGGACGAACTTCCGAGATAAGTGAAAAAAACGCCCCGACACTTACTTGTGGGCGGGTTCAATTGTGTTGGGAGGTTTATGCTGCGATTGGTTGCAGCTCCTTCTTTAACTCAGTCACGACAGCTTCTGCTATCTGCTTGCAGGCGAAGGAATTGATAGGCGATTTGGCTTTGACCTCGATTGCTAGTACTACCGAAGACTTTCCTGGTCTGGCTTCCAGTCTGATTACGAGGTGTCGTGGTCGCTTCACTTCGGGAAAAACTTCCTCCACAAATTCGATAGTCGCTTCATGCACTGGGCCGCTTGTAGTGAATTTCCATTCGGCATTCGGGCGGGATTGCTTCGCAATGGCGCTTTTCGCAAGTTCAACGATGTCTGACAATGTTCGGTTGCTCTTGAAGTACAGCTCTTTCTGCTGGAGTTTTATCAATTCTGCTTCTGAGAAGAACCAGCGAAAAATGTACCAGCTACACCAGCCTGATCCTAAGAGCATCAGTGCTTGCATCCAGTCTGGAAAGTGTCCAGTCAATTCTGGGAAGACTGTTCCAAGAACCGAAGTGATTACGAACAGCGGTCCAAATGCACCGGCGAAACAGAGAATCATTCCGATAACGGAGGGTGATTCGCCAGCGCAGTGCATATCTATTGTGTGCACAAGCTCCTGCATCGGCGTGAGTTTGATGGTGGACGCTTTGAACCAACCAGTAGCTCCGGTCGTGGGTTGCGCTGATTGTTCCTGGGATGTTGATGAACGGCTGGAATGCGTATAATGCCACTGATGTTGGTCACTTTGTGACGTGTTCTCGGTTTTATGTTGTGAGCTGTTTGCGCGAGATTGCTTGGTGTTCCGGTTTGTTGACTGCGAATTGGTTGACTTGCTTTGCGTATTGGTGGAACCGGGGCTTGGATTGCTTCGTGGTGGCATCGCGTGTGGATTCGCTTCGAACCACTTTTTCAAAATGTCTCGCGCATTGTTTATTTGTTTCTGTTTTTCGAGAGCCTGACGATGGGCCGTAGGATCGCCGGCGTGGAGATCGGGATGATGTTTGCGCGATAGCTTGCGCCAACTCTCATTCACTTCTTTTAGACCGGCACCGAATTTCAGTTGTAGCGCTGTATAGCAGGCTTCAAAGTCCATTACTGCCATTGCTGATTTCCTCTTGTCTGCGCTTTTGGAAAGCGGAAAGAGGGAAGCATTACTGCTTCCCCTGGATTGAAATGTGTTGCGGATTCACTTGAAGCAAGAGAGCCAAGGCGTTGTATTTCATTGCTTCGCGATGCTTGCCTTGTCTACAGCACACGTGGCTAAGGAGCTTGTAGATCACCACGATTCTTGCGTTATCCGCGGGGGCGACTTTGTTGATGATGCGATACGCCGTGACGAGTGCTTTCTCGGCAAGCCGATAACCGTTTCGTCTTCCGACGTGCGCTTTGGCTGCTTTGACCAGCGCATCAGCAATTCTTTCGGGACACTCGATGCGAGTCGCGACAGCTTCGCCAAATGCGTACAGCCGTTCAACAAGTTCTTCGTAGAGTGCTTCTGCTCGGTCGACTTTAGTGAACGCGGAATTGCCGAAGGCGACCGCGTCCTTTAGATTTAGTCTTTCCATTGTTGTTTCTCCTTAAGACAAGAAGGAGAGAGCGAATAATTTCTGCTCTCTCCTTCAGGAAGATTGTTTGTGTTGTTTAGCGGAAACAGATACCTGTTTCGGAAGAGCAGTCTCGTTGTATTGAGTAACTGTTCTTTTTGATGAGATGTGCGATCCCGCTCCGAGTGAGCATGATGCGCTGCTCGATACGTACCACCGGCAGTTTGCGTTGTTTGATCAACCTGCGTATTGTGTGTTCTGACATATCGAGCAACTTAGCTTCATCTCACACAGAAAAGAGCTGAAGATTGCTCCCCGCTTGTGTCATGTGACCTCCTGATTGCAGGCACCGAATGCGGTGCACAAAGTTTGGGTCGTGAATTTAGAACACGGTCGGCATATTTGATAAGACAAGAAAAAGGGAAGGAATGGTCAGAAATGTTCGTCAAATTCGACCAAACAAAAACCGAGGGGGCTGTATCTTCAGCTCGCCTCGGGGGTAATTGGCGCCTTGAGCACCACATTCATCGTATCCCCGATTTCGAAAATCGGACCATAGGGTAAACCCTGATCTGTTCATTGCAGCAGCAAACCGGTCAAAGAAACAGGGTGGCCCGGGCGGTAATCAAGTTCTATTTGACAAGCACCTTTTCGGATTTTGACGATTTCGTTTTTGGTAGCGCAACTGATTGAGCAGCTTGCGCCTGAATCCTGGCTAGCAGGGCAGCCGCCGACTCGTCTTCCGGATCCTGTGGCACCAGCTCCCCGCGAAATGCCTTGGCTAGAAGTGTTGGGATCAAGTGCTCAATGTTATCATTGGCGAGTTGCAGAGATTCTTCTACTTCGTCAACCATAGCTAGCAGTGCTGAAGCTCTACTCGCAATTTCAAACTGCTCCTCCGTTGGTGGAAGAGGAATTAGTAAGTCGCTGACGTCACCAACGCGTAAATGTTTTACACCGGTTCCGACGGTGGCTTCTAATGCGCGTGCTCTAAATCCAGGATCAAGTATTGCCAACAAAAGATATCTCGTAGCGCAGAGTTCCTGAAGCGGCCTAAAAAGCATGGTACGTTGCCCGAGGCAAGGATGCATGCCCTCTGGTATTACAGCGGCTTCGGCAACTGGCGCTTCTCTTGTGAAAATGATATCGCCCGGTTCGGGAGGGCAACGTCGGGACCAATATGCAAATGTCTCGTCGCTAACGAATCTCATCTCCTCCCAAACGATTTCTCCTTGTCGAATATTCGAGGTACGAACTAGCGGAATACCGGAGCTAGTATACGGTGCTGTTTTATTGTGGCAATCAACGATCATAAGCATGGCGTCTTCGATTGGTGCCCAGCACCAACCCTCGGGCAGATCAGTAGAAGCCGCAGTTTTAGAGGTCTGTACTGCTTCTGCTCTCTTTCGCACGCGCGCAGCTTCGTTGTGATTTGGGTTCTTCTGAGCCCATGCAAGTTTTTGGCGTGCGATCTCCTCTATAAGCACGCGCCTTTCGCAGCCATTCCTCTCTTGTCTCCAGTCTCGGGTCAATCTCCCCGATGTGGCAGCAGCTAGTACTGCTTCACGGAAGCGATCTAGCAGGGAAGGAACTTCTGCAATTCGCCGGCGGCAAGCTTCCACGCGGCCCATCAGTAGATCCAGTTTGTCTGTGATGCGCTTTTGTTCCTTAAAGGGTGGTAAGGGAACAGCCCACTCCTTGATGATCGCTTGCGAGATATTCGGCTGCGCTCCGCCTTTTCCTGCATCTATAAAAGCGTCTTTCTGCGAGCGTAAGTAGTAGTACAAATACTTTGAAGTTGTTAGATTGTGATGAGGAATTCCAACAGCACACGCTTGGTTCGTGGTGGCATCGATACCCAGAATACTGGTCTTGCCAATTGTTGCTCCATACATGGCTATTGCCACGGCTCCTCGTGGGAACAGCTTGGCACTTGAATGTCTGAGCCCTTCGTCAGTAATATGTTCTTCCGTCTGTGTGATGAACAAGGGACCAAGCTCACCGGTTTTTATCCAAGGAATTGAACCACCATAGTACGATTCGTTACCGCGAGAAGGTGTACCGCCTGAGCCCCATTTTGCGATATCTTGAAGTTCTACGATAATCCACCCCGATGGCAAAGTGGAAATCATACTCCTATCTCCTCTCCGAGCTCTGCCAATATGGCTCGGAGCTCCGACATTGCAGCATCCAGTTCGCCTAATGCAAGCTGAGCCAATTCGGTCGGTTCGGGCTGCTCCATGCCGTCATCTATACTGTCGTCTCTCAGCCAGCTGATATCAAGGCTGTCGTTTCGTTCTTCACGAATCCAATCTCTGGTAAACCGACGAAAGCGACCGGATTCTCCCATATCCTGGCGATCAGCTAAGCTCTTAAGCTCGCCCCAGGGATTGCTTCCGAATGCAGCGCGGAATTCGCGAAAGTGCTCCTTGGTCAAAACTGTTCGCTTACCAAATTGAGGCATGTTCGAACGGAGGTCATAGACCCAGATTTCTTTGGTGTTTCCTTTTTCCGTCGTGCCTTTTGTGAAGAAGAGCACGTTTGTTTTTACACCCTGTGCATAAAAGATACCGGTAGGCAGCCGCAATATCGTATGCAAGTTGCACTTTTCCATGAGGTCATTGCGAATTTGTTTGCCGACATTGCCTTCAAACAGTACGTTATCCGGTAAGACAACTGCTGCCCGCCCGCCGGGTGCAAGTCCGCGATAGACATGCTGCAGGAAGGCAAACTGCTTGTTGCTGGTCGCGAACGTAAAGTCATCGCGATCCGGCAGTCCTCCGCCTTTCTTGGTCCCGAAGGGTGGATTCGTAAGGATAAGTGTCGCCCTTGGCAGAGCTTTGCCGAGCGGGCTGAGAGTGTCACCGTATCTGATACCAGCATGTTCGTTATCTGCGTCGCTATCGATACCGTGGAGCATTAAGTTCATCAAGGCTAGGCGATGAGTGTCTTGAACATGCTCCATTCCGTAGAAGGTCTGAGTGTAATACTTTTTCTGCCGCTTTTCGGTCCATGAAGAAGCCTCTTCGTGGGTTTGAACATAGTGGTGCGCAGCGATCAAAAACCCGCCGGTGCCGGCAGCTGGATCCTGGATAATGTCGTCCGAGGTTGGCTTCATTACCTGAACCATGGCATCGATTAGCGGTCGCGGGGTGAAATACTGGCCGGCTCCAGATTTCTTCTCGTTGGCGTTCTTTTCTAGCAAGCCTTCATAGAGATCGCCTAAACCTTCCCTCTTTGCGTCGTACCAGTTGAGTCCGTCGATTTCGGTGACCAGCGTTGATAAGGTGACTGGCTTTTTGATGAAAGTGGAGCTGTTCGCGAAAATCTCTTGAACCACGCCGCGTCCATTGCGTGCGAGTTCGCGCAGTAAGTCCTCGTAAAAGCGTAATCTGTCAGGTGCGGATTTTTTGACCAGATCGGGCCAGCGATGGCCGGTTGGCAGCATGTTTTCTTTTTCTGTTTCCTGAACCATTTTTAGAAATAGCAAATAGGTCAGTTCTGTCACATACTGATGGTAAGTGACACCGTCGTCCTTGAGGACATTACAGAGGTTCCAGAGTTTCGCTACGATGTCTTGTGTGGTCATTTGTGTCCTTGTGTTATCCGTCTTATGATGCTACGTCCGGGTTCCAGATCAGTTCGTTGAATTGGTGCAGAATATCTTCTAACTGTCCATCAAATTTTCTGTTCAACGCATTGAAACCGCCTGCTTCGCGTTTGAAATATTGATCGGGCGCATCCATCACTTCCTTGTCTACAATCATCGTGGCTTTGGTTTGACTGGCGATTTTTTCTAACCACTGTTTTTGCGGTGTAGTCCAGTCACGTGAAGCAAGCAATTTGCGCATTGCCGCGTCCACACGTTCGCCCCAAGGACGGAGCGGATCTCCGAGAGCTGCCTGCCTAATATATCCGATAATGCCGGCGGCGATTTCCTGGTTGGTCTTTTCTTTCCACGCGCTTTGCAGGCTCTTCTCGTCAAACCCCTTCTCGCTAAGTGCCAGCGCAAGCGTTTTGAGATCTTTCCTGGTTAGATCGCGCGGACGCTGAAGCACCGCTTGCAGAGCCGGGAGCTGGTTGCCCCCATCCTTGATGAAACGGGTAAACTCTTCCAGATAGTCTTCCGGCCGCAGGTTTCGTCCATAGCCGCGTGTGACCGACAGTAGAGTGTCGGTGTGTTCGGAAACAAGTAGCATAGGCGGTGCCCGATCTGAATATCTGCTGTCAAGAATCTCGCCGATACGTGCATAACTGTTGAACCAATTAGTGATGGTATCGATCGGCTGGTGCCGCATTGCGTGGATGAAGCTGTCGACCGCCTGTCCGGTTGCAGCCTCAAAAGCCGCAGCTTGTTCGTCGCTGAGGTGGCGCTTCTTGCGAGCAAGCTTGGCGAGGAATTGATCGCGCGCAAGTGACAGATGGGCTTGATCGGTTATGGCGGTTAACTCCCTCGCAAGCTCTGTGAACGTGATCGCTGGGTTTACCACGATCGGTTTCATATCGCACACGTCTTGCAGCGCGTCGTAAATTCCAACTGCGTCATAGATGCGGAAAACTTCCTTGCCTATCTCTTCGCAGGTCCTCGTGGCGCGACCCAACATTTGTTCGTATAGTATGCGGCTGTTGACCGTGCGAATGAATACGAGATTGGTTATCGGAGGAACATCAATGCCTGTGGTCAACAGATCTACGGTAACAGCAATTTGAGGTAACGACTCATTCTTGTATTTGCGAATCAATTCGAGCGGCTTATGGGCTTGTCCAGTAATTTTGACAACGGCATCGTCATCGACGTCACCGTATCGCGCGCTCAATTCTTCCTTCAAAATTCTGACGACCGTGTCGCAATGTGAATCGGTCGCACAGAAGATCAGTGTTTTTTCCTTTGAAGGAACGTCAATTTGTCGGGCAAGCTCTTTGCAGACCACGCGGTTGAAGTTTTCTGTTATCACTTTGCGGTTGAATTCTTCAACTTCGATATCGATTTGGTCAGGTGTTGTGAACTGATCAAGCGAGTTTGTTTGCTTGTTCAACACTGTGACTTTGTCCCCGGCCTTCCACTTAATGCCCTTCTCGGATAGCTCGGTTTTGATGTTGATCGGTGGTTCGTGGTCAATGAGAACTTCATCAATCACGGCTTCGCGATAGGTGTATCGGAATACGGGCTCACCAAAAATCTGTGTCGTGTGTAGGGCCGGTGTTGCCGTAAGACCTATTTTGACCGAATCAAAGTACTCCAGCACGCGGCGATAGTTAGAGACATAATCTTCTTCGTCGCGAAAAAAAAGTTCGCTGGTGGATAGATCTTTGTCGAGCAGATAACCGCGGTGGCATTCGTCCACGATGATGCAGTCATATTGATCCACAGGCGGGGGTGCATCGGAGTAAAAGACTCTTTTGATCAGTCCCTGAATGGTGGCAATATGAACGCAGGTATCCTTGTCTGCTTCCTTATCTTCGATTTCCTTCACGCCGAAAACATCGGAAAAGTTTTGTAAGTTTTCCATGCGAGTGGAATCGAATGCCCGCGCGGCTTGTTCACCGAGGGCAAAGCGATCAACGACGAACAAAATCCGGCGGAACATTTTAGTTTTAAGCAGGCGATACATCAAAGCAATCGCCGTCTTTGTCTTGCCCGTACCAGTAGCCATTGCGAGCATGCAGATGCGACGGCCTTCGCGCAGTGATTTTTCTACTTGTAGGACAGCCTCTTTTTGATATTCTCTGAGCTTGAGGTCATAGTCAAAAGTCTCTCGTTCTAGCTGCTTCTCGGCTTCTTCCAGATTCTGTCGCAGCATCTGCAGCAGACCGTCGGGGCTATGCCAAGCGGGAAGCGCTCGTGCGTGATTGGTGGCACGCCGCATGTCAACGAACCAGATACCGCTCTCGGTGTGCAGTTGTTTCAGATACGGGCGGCCGTTGGTCGAGAACCCAAAGGGAATCCTGTACCGTCCCTCGGCCCATGGTGAGCCTTCTGGCTTCTGCAGACCCTCAGAAAATTTGAACTCGCTGCTATAGCGTTTAGCCTGTTTGATATCTTCGGAAACATTCTTGTTGCCTTTCTTCGCTTCGACCGTGGCCACAGGTGTTAGCCCAATAAAAAGGACGTAATCGGCGCGGCCCGTTTCGGTCGGCCATTCAGCAATGGCCATGTTGCGGCCTCTTTCCGGTCTGACGCCGAGCCCGTATCGCAGTGTCGTGGAGTCAGTCTCCCAGCCGGCATCTCTCAGTTGTTGATCAATGATTGTGCGCGTCGCCGCTTCGTCCATCTCCAACCATTTGATCGGAGGTTGTGACATGCGCTGCGTGGTTTCGGCGGCCGCCGTTGGATTCGCTTCAGCTTGAGCTTGGATTGTTTCCAGTTGTGCATTGATATCGGATTTGGCTTTTTCGGCTTCCTGTGCAAGTTTTTCCCAGAGTTCTTTTTCGTCTTTGGTCTGCGCGAGTAGGGACTGGATCTGTTGCAGTGAGCTTTCCGACGTCTGTGCTTTTTTCAATGCATCATCAAGTTCAGCTTTCAAACGCGCGAGTTCTTTGGAGACGGCGGCGGATGTATCCTGGGGCGGTTGAGGTGGTACAAAGGGTCCGCTCTTGAAGGCGGTGTCTCTGGTTACGCGGTGATACCACACTGCAAGAGCGCGAGCCATCTTCAGAGCAGTCAATGCGTCCCCGCTGCTGCCGCTAAGATTGTGGTTTGCGTCATTTCCAACGCGCCGAATATTGTGAAAAGTACTGGCAACTTCGCGATTGAGATTACCGCTGGATTCCAGTCTTCGCAACAAATCCAGCTGGGTTTCGCTACTGCTTGTGTACATGCCGACATTGGCCGCGACTGTTTGGGCAAGCAACTCTGCGAATTGGCGCACCTTGAGCAGGCAGGTGTTCGGGTCGTCGGCGAAATACTTCTCGGCTCGCATGCCCAGCTTGGCAAGGTCGGGAGCATAGGTGGAAAGCATCCAGAAATTACTGGATAGGGCGTCTGTCTGGCTACCGGAGGGAGTGCTGGTCATGAAAAGAATGGGCAGATAAGGAGCTTCATATTATAGTGTTTATGGGTTGCTAAAGTTATGCCCAGCCTGTGTAGTGAGCGTATTAGACGGCGATGCAAAATGTCTGCAGCGCGTCTGATATGTCTCCGATTGCGTTCTGTGGTGCGGGAGCCTGTCTCAGAGCGAAAGCAGCCAGATGAAGAATTCAGTCATCCCAAGAATGATCGTTGACGCAAATTTCCTCACGTTTTTCCACGCCGGGGTCTATATGGGGTCCAGGTCAGAAGACATCCCCCAAAAAGAAAACCGCCTTTCGGCGGAAAGATAGATGGTGGGCGAGAAGAGACTTGAACTCTTACACATTGCTGTACTAGATCCTAAGTCTAGTGCGCTTGCGCTTCTGCTGCGAACGTTAGAGAGTTCCATAGTATGTACTTAGAGCACACCCAATCTAGCCCTGTCTCAAGACAAATCATTCTCGAAATTAAATCTCGCAAAAAAACAGCAAATTGTTAAGAAATATTGCCGAAATCGCACTCTCTCCCCCGCCACTCATATCGTAGATCCTATAGTAGCCCCGTCCGGGTTCGGTCAGCTCGTCCCGTCGCCCGTCGCTCCCGTTGACGCACTTCACCCGCCCATCTCGAGCCCCGTCCACCCACCCCGGCACTCCCCGCCCCGAACTCTTCGTCCCCGTCACCTTTCTACACACCGGCGACCACCAGCATCGGCTCGCGCCCCGTCCACCCAACCCAGAACTCCCCGCCCCGAACTCCTCGTACCCGTCACCTTTCTACACACCGGCGACCACCCGCGACTGCTCGCGCCCATCACATCTCCACACACCAGCAACTACCAACAACGGCTCACGCCTCAACCATCTCCCAATTGAGGTTGGTATCCACGGTCATAATGCCGGTGCTAAACGTCACTTCCAGCGGCTTGTTTATCGGTGAACCACCGCGATAGCTGTGGTACTGCTCAATCTCAAAAGCAACCTCATCGGCCCATTCAAAAACCCGCCTGCGGTCCGCTTCCGGCACCCTGCTCAGCATCTTTGCCTGTTGCCAAAGCTTCTTGCGCACCTCAGCAAAAGGCGGGTCGTAAGCCTCAATACCGACTTCCTTTAGCCACAAGTTCAGCACGTCTGCGCAAGGCAGCGGCGCCTCAATCTTGTGATAGGCATCGTCATCGCCGGTCCACGCTGCTTTTACTCTGACACCACTTTTGTGCCTAGCCGGTCCATACTCGCCATATGCACAAAACAAACCAGGAAAGATCTGCCTAAAATCTGCATCGCCCTCAAGCACATCAATGGCTGTCTGGTTATCGCACAGAGTGTCTGCAATCTCTTGCAAATCATTTATAGATAGCTCTACCTCATCAAACAAACTTGCGTTTCTATCAAGCACGATTTTTGTCTGCGGCAAGTGCTTAACTAGAAAATCTTTTGATGGAAAGTAATCTTTATATCTCCCTTCAACAACCGGATTTCCACCTATCAAGGCTGCGCCCAGAAACATGGCTATGGGCATGACTAAATCTTCTTTCTCTACTTCGACATCTTCATCATCTTCTAATGCGACTGAGTAACCACCATCGGTGCTAAAGATTTCATAGATAAGTCCGCGCACTTCACATTTGTTGAGTGCAGTGACCGAACCATCGCCACTTACAGCTAATAGCTCGGTCAAGGCGCCCAGCCCAATATCGGTTGTGACCTGCATACTCTCAAATCGCTTCATATCTCTACCTGCTGATTTCTACCAGAACGCCGAACGCCGCTCTCCAACCCCATCACCATATCGAACTAACCCCTACAACACTCCGCTCTTCGTCCACCCCCCCTATCACCACCAACCACCCCCACCTCACTTCAAACCACCACACCGCGCTTCTTTATCAGCGCCGAGAAGATTGGATAATAGATAAATCCGAGCAGCGCCCAGCCCAAGAGACAGCCGCTGGTTAGCGCGCCGGCCTTGCCTATGTTTCTCAACTGTTCATCTGTCTTTGCAATAATCGTTGTGCATTTATTGGGCGGCTCAAGCTTGAAGCCGTTATCACCTTTTACTACTTTACCCGCCACCATGACTGGTGCGTCTTGCGGCAGATTGTAAATCTGCACATCTATGGTGTCGCTCAGCTTTAGATGTTCGTCCATCTCTTTGTCTTGTTGGGGCACGATGGCATTTGCGGCATTGGTGCTGCGCCAGTTTTTATCTAGCGAGCTTAAGCGATCGCTGACACTTAGATAATCTCGATGTGGATCTTGCATGGTCACTTCGACCTCGTCTTTGTCCTCTTGCAGCCACGCCCTGGTCGGCGACCAAACACAACAGTAGTCGTCGCTCGATGCGCCTTGCTTTTGTATGTTGCTTAGCTGCAAGGCGTATTTTGTCTTGCCGTCACGCGAAAGCAGCACCGGGTCACTATATAAAATGCCCTGCATCTTAATCGTCTTGCCGGTATCTGCATACTTAGCGGCATCACTAATGGGCACAAGCGGCGTCATAAACGCCAAGGTGATGTCTTGCAGTTGCGATGCCGTCACCATGCAGCCCAATATCAGCGACACAGTAGCGATCGCCAAACTATCCATGCCCGGCGTAGTCGGCAGCTGCGGCAGGTCAGGCGGCGGCGGTATGTCGATAATCTCATTTCTGCCTGTGGGTTCGTTCACGACCTTGTGGCAAATCTCAGAAAGATAGGGAAAGTTGATGATGTTTTCTGTGAACTTTATATCGCCCTTTTCGCTCTTCAATATATGAGTTTCTGTGCCCTTGACGCGCACTTTCACAAAGTTGGTTGCGTCTATCCAGGCGATGTATTTCTTGCCAAAGATGCTCTTAGACGAGATGCCGTCTTTGTCTATTACTATTTTTGCGCTTTGCATATGCCAAACAAGCGCAAACGGCAAAGACAAAAGCAGCTCTGACAGCACCAATATGACTATGCCGACATTGGCTTGGTACAAGAGGGTGCCCATGAAACCCTCTATAGTCAGCAATAGCACGAAAAATGTGGCAATGTTGTAGTGGTTGACTAGCCGCTTGAACTCAATCGGCTTTTCTATATTTAGTCGCTTTTGCATGAATTACCCTGGCAGGCTAAGCGACAATTTTACTATCTTGGCGTGCCTTTAGAGCCAAGAGGTCAGTTTTCCCAACATTAGCAGTTGCACCATCAGCCAGGGCTGGCTGCTCTTCCAAACTTCGCGGCGCACAGCCGAAGACGCTGGCACCGGCACCCGCGCCTTGGCCAGATTGTCTGCCGGGCGGCGCATTTTGTTCAGCACTGCCGTCAAAACCAGGGCCACGATGGAGCTTGTCACTATCGGCGCCGGCTCAAATCTGGTCTGCTGCGCCAGGGCGAGCCCGCCACGCAGCGCTATGTCTAAAACTGCCGAGGCAAGCAAGACTGCCGTCACTATAAATCTGAGCCTATAGATAGTATCTACTTTCATGTGCGCGATCTCTCGTGGTTTCCTGCTCAAATATAGACCCATGCGTGCTTTGGCGCATCCGTGGTTTCACCATGCCTTTGCCAGGCAAAAACCTAGTTCTGCCCTGCTCAAAAGTCACTCAGAAAATAGGCTAAAATGGCTTTTTGTGAGCCACCGTGGCGACCTTTGCAAAGCCAAACCAGCCCCCAGCTCACAATCTTGCCATTTCGACCTCGCGCTCGCCCGCCCACCCCTTTTACTTGACCCACCATCTAAGGAACCGCCTTGAAAGCCGCCAAGTCTAGCTTCGTTTTCAGCCTTGCCCTTTCGTTTGTACTTTCTGGGTCGCTCTGTCATGCCTTCGAAGTCGAAGCCCTGCTCGCCGATTCGAGCACGAACTCGAACACGAAAACGAAGACTCACCCGAGTGCGAGCACCAGCGACAGCACGATCCCGACCAACAGCCCCGGCACCACCAATAGCACGAGCCCGACCAACACCACAGGGACTGCTAACACCACCACCCCCACCCCCTCCCGCTCCTTCCGCTTGAGACGCGGTGACCAACCTAACCAATCTTCTCAATCGTCTTCAATTTCTCCAAGTTCGCCAGCTTCTCCATCCACTCAATCGTCTTCCCCTACTTCCCCTTCTCCACCCACAGATCCGTCCACCCCCGCAGCCAGCGCACCAAACCTACTGCAACCATCTACACCCACCCTCGACCTCGACACCGCCAGCCCCCCGACCGCAAACCCCAGCGCTAGCGCCGACTCAAGCCCAGCCACAAGCCCCGCCACAAGCTCCTCGACCGCAGCACCACTACAAGGCGGCATAACCGAGAATAGAAAATATCAAGGAGCGTCGGCTATCGATGGTTTGTCTGGACGTGCCGGTGTGAATGGACCGATACCCACCACCCTCGGTGCCGCAGTTGCCACCACCGATAGTTTGCCTGCCACCTATCAGGGTTGGCTCTCTCAAGCGCACCCGCAGTTTTTTCTTGGTCTTAGCAATATGTCTGACCGCGAGCTTGTTATCGTCACCGATAAGTACGACCAGACCGAGCGCACACTTTCAGATACCGGCTTTCGCTTTACCGAAGTCGACAAGAAAGACTTTCAAAACTTTGACCTTACCGGTGTGAAAGTGCTGGTCATAGACTGCGGACCGCGCAATCTGTCTTATCAGGCGAGCCTCAAGGTGCGCGAGTTTGTCATCAAAGGCGGTTATCTTTTTACCACCGACTGGATGCTCGACCGGCTCAATCAAAAGTTCTTTCCTGGTTATATCGCCTGGACCGGTGTCATGAATCGCGGTCGCATGTATGACGCTCATATTGTGGGTGAGCACCCGGCGCTGTTTCAGCATGTGGCTACCCATGCCTATTGGAAAATGGACACCCACTGTCACCTGATCAAGATTTTGCGACCCGATGCCGTGCGCGTGCTGGCTAAGAGCAGCCAGCTAGCCGGTGAAGACGGCGACGGCGTGCTTGCCTGCGTCTTTCAGTATGGGCGCGGCTATGTGCTGCACATGACCGCCCATTTTGATCGCAGCCAGTCGGCTAGTCGTTATAGTTTGCCCGACCCGGCGCCGGTTATCGGCATCAGCTTGCGCCAGGCAATTGCCATCAATTTTGTGGTCGCCGGTCTTGAGGGCAAACAGCTCTAGCGCCGTTATTTGCCGTTTGTATAGTTTCTGATTATGCCGTTTGCTTGCCCTTTCGGCGTGTAAATGAATGGGTTGGGATTGCTGCGGTTTGTTAGCCTGTCGTTGCTCGAGCACACCACATTTGTGGTTACCCACTCGCCCAGCGGTACGCCAGGGTCTTCCGATTTGTGGATGCGCCATCTCGATACTTTGCCGTCGACGAGTTCCATATAGACCTTGGTAAAGTCGAGCCCGCACATGCCAGACTGAAGCAGGTATGTAAGCGTGTTTGGCTCTGCCCCAATCGAGGGTCCAAGCAACTCTATGACCTTTTCTTTTGGCATGCCAATCAAGTTGTATTCTTTCAGAAATGTGAAGAACATGTCGACGCGGTCTTTGCCGAATCCTTGCAGCAGCCGCGTTCTAAAAGCACTTTTGTCAAAGTGGCTGTCATTTTGGCTGGCTGAAGTGGTTTCGGTCATGAAGTCGTCCAATGGTCTGCCGGCTCTGTCGTCCACTATGCTCGGGGCTTGCGCCCAAGCCGGAAGATGCATAGAGGCTGATATTGCGGCTATCGCCAGGACTGCCTTGAAGCCATTTTTCATTTTGCTATTTGAATTTGACCGCAATAGATTTGTTGAAAAGTATCTGTATGTCATTTTCGAGATTTGCGCCTCTTAGTTTGTTTCGGCTATGGGCTGCCTATGCGGTTGCTCATTTTGCAGGAGGCTTGACCTCAATTTGATAACCCTGAAAGTCAAATCTAATTGTGATGATTTGATTTGGCTTCATACCGGCTGGCAGCGGTCCGAAATTGCCAGCCTTTTCTATTGCCGAGAGGCAAGACTCTTCGAGCAAGCCTAGCTTGTTTGTCTTGCTCAAGATTCTCGGATTTTTAGCATTGCCTGCCGCATCTAAAGTAAAGGTAGCGACCGGCGAATGCCATTCACCCATCTTGGGCGGAAACCAATGTCTCTTTATTTTGCGCCGCAAGTTATTTATGTATGACTCTAGTGCTTGCGCGTCTTTGGCTGCGGTGTCGACCTTAGCGTCGACCCCAGTGTCGGCAGCCGTGTTAACGGCAGTGTTGGCACTCGAGTCGACCCTTGTGTCGACCGGACTCTGGCTGCCAGAGTCGCCATTTGAACATATCTGAACATTAGAGTCGTATTGGTTATAGGAAGTATCTTGGCTGTAATAGCTGTCTTGGTTATATGCGATGTCTTCGCTATAAGAGCTGTCTTGGTTATATGCGATGTCTTGGCTATAAGAGCTGTCTGGGCTGTAAGAGCTGTCTGGGCTGTAAGAGCTGTTTGGGCTGTAAGAGCTGTCTGGGCTGTAAGAACCGTCTTGGTTGTAAGAGCTATCTTGGCTATAAGAACTGTCTTGGCTATATGCGCTGCCTTGGTTGTAAGAACCGTCTTGGTTATAGGCGCTATCCTGGCTAAGAGCATCTGCACTTTCAGCATCACGATCGCCGCCGCCGAATGCATATAACTGTTCTGCCGGCGCGGTGTTGGTGCTTGTGTTATATGCTTCGGCGTCGCTTTGCCAGACTTCGGCGCACCGACAGTCTACGGCATGGTGCTTATATTTTTCGTGACAGTCATAACCGAAGGCGATAGTAATTAGTGGAACGGAAACTGGCAGCACCAAAAGAGCCAGGCTCTTTTGTATTCTGTCGCTAAACGGTTTGCAAATGTGCATAAAGTCAACCTCGGCGAGGTGCATCAGTTTTGTCGAATATCGAACTTGATTTTTGATGTTACTGCAGTTGCCGCCGCTAGACTCCGGTGTATTCCCTAAGTCTAGATTAAATAGAGCAAACAGAACTGCTGCTGTCACAACAGCCTCAGTCAAAACTGCTGGTGTCAAAACAGCCTTAGTCAAAACTGGCGCTGTCAAAACAGCCTTAGTCACAACAGCCGCTGTCAAAGCCATCAATCGCCATCAATTACTTGGTCTTTGATGCGGCGTTCAATTTATCTAGAGCACTTTGATATTTCTTATTTGCCGGATCGTATTGCAGCGCTTTCTTATAGAGATTGCCCTTAACGACGTTGTCGTCGCGAATATCATTGCCCAGGGTGTAATAGTTATATGCAAGTCCCTTCTTGATTCTATCGTCAAGCGGGTCGGCAGCTAAAGCTTCTTGAAACTTTTGGGTAGAAGTCGGCAGGTGTCCTTTGCCTCTTTCCATCATGGCTTCTTTATATAGTGCGGCGGCAGCGGTTTTATCAACCTTGACTGCGGGCGCTGCTTTGTCTGGTTGGCTGCCTGTATTTGCTTTATCAGATTTCTCGACTTTGTCAGATTTCTTAGCCTTCTCTGTTTTGTCAATTCTAGCAGCAGCGCCTGCCTTATCGACTTTGCTTAGCGGCACTACTGGCGGTGCAGCATGCGGTCCGTCTTCTTTTGCCCTTTGAGCATAGACCGGCTGCAAAAGCTGATTGTTTGGCAGCATGTTGCTAAGCGTGCAGGCAAGTAGGCAGGCGCGCAAGAATACTGTTTGATTTACTGCTTTCTTTTTCATGGGCGTGGGTCTCCGCTGGTTTGGCAATTTTATCGCAGACATAAAAACATACCGCCATAGCTTTTGGCTAAGTTGCAATCTTATATAAAGATGCCGCCCGATGCTTCCAGTCTCTGGGCGTTCACCCAGCGTCCGGCTTCGCTGCACAAAAAGGCGACGACGCCGCCGATGTCGTCCGGCACGCCGACCCGCCCCAGGGCTGTCGAACTTGCAATCATTTCGCGCGCACCCGGATGCGCCAAATGGTCTTTGGTGAAGTCTGTCTCGATGGCGCCCGGCGCCACGGTGTTTACGGCAATTTTTCTATCTGCCAGTTCTTTTGCCATATAGCGGGTCATTACTTCTACTGCGCCTTTCATGGCGGCATAAGCAGAGTAGCCGGGAATGCTGAAGCGTGCAAGCCCGCTCGATATGTTGACGATGCGACCGCCGTCATTCATGAGCGGCACAAGCTTTTGTGAGAGGAAATAGACACTCTTGAAGTGAACGGTCGTAAGCAGATCGAACTGTTCTTCGGTTGTCTGCATAAAAGGCGCCGCGCTGTCGACGCCTGCGTTGTTCACCAAAAAGTCGAACTTGTCTTTGCCAAAGCTCGCCTTGAGCGCTTCGGCAAGCACCTTAGCAAAGCTGTCCCAGGTATTGCTTTTTGATACATCTAATTGCAAGGCACAGGCTTTGCGCCCCATAGCATTTATCTCTGCCACCACCGACAGTGCTTCGTCTCTGTTTTTGTTGTAGGTCACCACTATGTCGGTGCCGTTCTTGGCCAGCGCCAAGACCATGTTCTTGCCAAGACCGCGGCTCGAACCCGTCACTAGTGCTATCGGTGCATCCTGGCGCATATTGAGACTCCTCAAGGGCATTGGTCAATTTTGTATCGTGGGTTAGTGAGTATAAACTATAGTGACTATGCTGGGATCTTCGCCAGAATTTATATTTGGATTTTATATTGATTTATATAAGGTATATTGATAACCTGCGCTTGCTTAGCGCGGCGTCTCTGTCGAGTATCGGGCATTAGAGCATCGGGGCGGCAGAGTGTATTGTCAAAGCAGATTGCGAGAAGTGGTGTGAGCAAGCCAAAATCAAAGATTCGCCAGTTTTTAGCAGCGATTGCGGTAGTTACCCTCGCTCTGTTTTTGGTTTTGGCTTTTGCAGCTGCAAATGAAACAGTTGCTCTAGCCAAACCCACAGCCGCAAAGAAAGCCGCTGGCAAAGGTCGATCTGCTGCGTCTAAATCTGGCGGTGGCGCGGCTAATGTCGATGTTGAAGCCTTGCAAAAGCAGGCGCTTGCCGCCTATATGAAACGCGATTTTGCCTTAGCCAAGGAACTCTTTCAAAAATGTGTGGCGGGCAAAGGGCGCGATGTGTCGCTGCAATATTATCTTGGTGTTTCGGCTTTGTATGCCGGCGATTTCGACCTGGCTGAGCGCGCCTTGTGCCGCGTCGTGGTGATGACGCCGCCGCAAAATCAGTTTAGTCAGCTTGCTGCAAAGACTTTGCAAGACTGGAAGCAGTTTGGCAAAATTAAGCCCTATAGCCAGCTTCAGGATGGGCGTCTGGTGCGGTGGTGCAACGCCAAAGAGCCTGGCGAAAAGTCTAAAGTGAAGACCATAAAGATTTGGGTCGCCGATGGATTGCAGCTGCCTGCCGGTTATGTGGGCGAAGAGTTGACCAGGGATAAATGCAAAAACTTATATGGAATGTTTCGCCGCCCGGGCTTTTTTGAAGGTCTGGGGCGAGTCGAGCACTATATTTCGGGATATCGCGATGTCGTCATAAAGGGCATAAACGACTGGAAGTGGGTGGCGCCCCTGGGCATCGTCGACTTTGAGTTTGTGGAAGACCCGCGCCGCGCCGACGTGCTTTACTTTTGGTGCCCGCGCAGTGGCGGCGACTCAGTCGGGCGCACTTACTATTCATGGACCGGCACTTCCAATTCGGTTTGCATCGTGCATATCGAGACCGAATATCTGCGGCGCTGGGGTGCGCGCTGGAGCAAAGAGCTGCGCGACACAAGCTGCCACGAGTTTGGTCATGTCTTGGGTCTGGGGCACAGCGACAACGAAATGGACGTGATGTGTGGTCATGGCATACGCGTCAGCTACCGCGCTAAGGTTGAGTATAGCGATGCCAGCCCGGTGACGCGAAATGACTTTGTCTCGCTGCGCGCGCTGTACGAGCTGCCAGGGGACGCCGAGTTTGAGGTAAAGTAGGCTTTTGGTTTGAGTGATTTTGTTTGAGTGTCTTGGGGGCGAGACCGCAAGTCCAGTAATCACCAGCATTTAGCTGAATGTTTTCGTATCTTGGTATTTCTTTTGATGTAAGCACCAGCAGCGCAGGGTTTTTCTGTTGCTTTACTATTCCTTCTTGCGTCGCTGGCTCATTGAGCTTACTTTCAGAACTTATGCCGTTTTCAGATTTTGCATTTTCTAGGGAGACCTGGCTTTCTGCAAAACGCTTTTTGACGTCATCTGTCGGGGCTTTCACTCGGTGCTTTTTGTCGTTGACATCAAGAATGAACTCAATGTGTCTGCCTGATGCATCGACTTTGAAAACTGGAATCAAGCTATCGATAGGTTTGCCAATCAGATCGTATTTGGGTTCTAGAATTATCATGCCATCTGGTGTGGTCAAGCCAAAGCCATCTGGTCCTGCTATCTCTAATATAGTCGATTTGGGTAGGCTGACTAGCTCGGTTTCTATTGCGCTTTTGGGCACTGCGGCGCTGCTTAAGTGAAGGTCAGAGATAGTGCAATCAGGTGGCAAAGTTGGGGTGATTTCAATACCGCTTGCTGTAAAGATCTTACATCTATAGCTGCGTGATTCGGGAACCAGTAGATTGAGGTCTTCAGCCAGTATCAGATTGCCTGGCAGTAGTTCAATGCGATGATAGGCGCAATCTAGAATGACCTTGCCTTCTGTATTTTTCACGCCTTCGACTCTGTACGCTTGTGCCGGCGAACAACAAAATGCAAGCAGCTCAGTACAAAGCAGCGTCACTATAGTTAGCCACTTGTATCTAGTTATCTCTCTGGCAGTACTTCTTCTCATCGTATTGCCAGTTTAATTTCAAGCTAGAGACATTACCAGGCTCTGGCTTCGTATTATCCTGGGTATACAAGTGATTTCCCCACCCAAGAGTCCGGCTTCCTGTGCCATCTGCGTAAGTTTCTTGAGCGCCTTTCGACGAATTTTGATTGACTAGATTATTTCGATTCCAGTCCAAGCGGTTCAGCAAATGCCGCAGCCGAGGCAATAGAAGTTGACTCGCTTGAAAGCTTGTCCACTAGATATTTTGCCACAGGTTTGCAGTAACGAATCTTGTCAAATGTCCTACGTTTGTGGTCGCGACTATAACCGTTTCATTTGGGTGAAGACTTTGCAGGGCAAGAGTCTGGGCACAGAGAATTACATCTCCGTCTAGCGCCTGTGGATGAGCCATTGGTTTTCCCGTTTGGCGCGCCTGAGCCCACAGCTGCGCAGCGTTATTCATTGTAGTTGTGTCCAATGCGATATAGCCAAGTATTTGTCTAAGCGCATTTAGGTCTGCAATGCTTTTCATGAACTGGTTTCTGATTAGCTCTCGGCGTAGCTCGTAGTCTGCGATTTCTGGAACGCGGAACTGATTGCCTTTCAATTTGTGATCGGCGATCCATCTTAATGTAGGTTCTCGTACTTTTGAGCTTTGGTGTACTGCAGCGCCGAGAACACCGGTATCTAGAACAATTATGCTATTCATCGAACAGCTTTCTATCAGATGTTCTGTTTTGATTTAAATTCGACTTTAGCTCTTCCCATTGCTCTATTGTTTGATTATCGTCGGCAGACATCATGCGATTGAGCAAAGCCAAACTTTCAGCCCTAGACATAGATGGACCGAAATCTATACTTTGTGTCTGCTTAACACTGAAGAGCGGGTTCCTTGAGGAAAAAGGCAGTGCCGAGCTCGTCACATAATCAGCAAGAATTTCACCAATTTTGATGTCTAGAGAATATTCCTGGCAATAGCCGGTATTGCCCACGAACCGAAGCTGCTGGCGTGGTTTATCAGCTGCGCGGCTTTGCTCCAAGCTTCTTGAAGCAGCAGGAGAAGCGAGATTAGTCTTTTCAGCTCTTCTGGATGGTAGATACTTCAGCATCAAATACCTCCCTAGTCTTATCTGTGATTAGCCCTTCGAACACTTCTCTTTCTCTGTCTCGCAGAGCTGACAATTTCTCGTCAAATACCTTCAGCGATTGGCTTAAACCACCTAGAACAATCGGACTATCATTATTTTCCCAAATTGCATCGATATCCAACATGATTATAAGTTCTTGGTCCGAGCTATCTCCGTTAGCGAAGGTTACTCGAATTATGGAATCTTCCTGAGGGTAAGCGAAGTCTACTCTGGCAAAGAAATTGACTATGGCTTCAGGCAAATTGCCAGCCTTTTCCGGAATGCATGTGAAAAACGAGCTGAGTTCTGCAGATTCTTCCGGCACTGCAATACGATTTATGTATCTGATGCCGATTCGGTGAACGGTAATCTCATTTGTAAGACTTGCGAGAGCTTGTACCGACGAAAGTATGCGCGCATTAAAAGCAGCCCAACCGCTATAGGGTTTGAGTTCATGAACACTGAAAGTCCCAGGTGAAATTCCTAGAAGTCTCTTGCCGTCAGCAGATACTATTTGAGTTGTCTGCGATTCTGGTCTAATAGTTAGGCCGCTACCGGGCTCTATCGAAACGATTGATTGTTGTTGAATGCGGGGCTTCCCGGTGTATTCGTTCTTTGTGCGGTCAATCAGTCTACTCGGCCATGTGATGTCCCAGTCAGGTGAACTGAATTTGAGTTCACAAACAGCTTCTTCAATGGGGGGATTTTTGTATTGCCTTGCACTTGCCATTCCAGTTCCCATAGCGCTTGCTTGACGGTTGAAACTACCATCAGGTTACATCTTTACCCTCTCTAATGGCAACTACTAATTTTCTCGAACGCAAAGCTGTTGGTCTTGGGTGCAAGCATTTTCTGGAAAAGAGCTTTTGGATTGTCTGGATCTGACCAATGTGGACGCCGCCGCAGCCACAAGCTCGTTCTCTGATAGACTAAAAAAACCGCCTTTCGGCGGCTTTCTAAAATATCTGGGCGAGAGAGGACTTGAACCTCCACCCTTGCGGACTAGATCCTAAGTCTAGCCTGATAGGTGTTATCGGGTTATACTGATTTGTACGGTTTAGACAAGATGCCCAATAGATGGGCTTTTAATTTATACCGATTAGTACCGAATTTTAATAGTTTGCATTTTTTGTGTCACCTATACGTCACCTAGGCATTGACGGGAGTTAATAATGAAAGTAAACCTAATCAAATCTGAGATAGATAGGATTACCGAGCCGGGTGATTATCGAGACCTAAAACTGCCAGGTTTTATCATGGCGGTCTCTCAAAGTAAGAAGGTTGATAAAGACGGGAAGGAGCACAAGATTATTGTTCGTACCTTCAAGGTCAATGCAAGGGTCAAAGGCGGCAAGTCTATAACCTGCCCGATAGGTCTTTACGGGGTGCTTACTCCGGCTGAGGCTAGAGACAAGGCCGCTAGATGCCTAGCCCAGATGAAGGAAGGCATAAACCCTAATGAGCAGTTTAAGAAGATGAAAGAAGCCGAGAAGGCTCAAGAGCAACTAATCAAAATAGAGAGAGAGAAACGCGCATATACTTTGCGCAATGCCTTGAATGACTATCTATCTTTCAAGGCACCTTCCAAGGCTGACAGGAAGCAAGCCGGTGAGTTATCGCCTGAGACAGTAAAGCTCTATCGCTCGATGATTGAAGTGCATCTAAAGGATTGGCTAGAACTTCCTATAGCTGATTTGTCGAGAGACATGATAATCGAACGGTACCAGAGCGTATGCCAGAAAAGTAAGGCATCTGCCGGTAACACCTTTAGAGTCTTGCGAGGCATCATAAACTGGGTGATTGAAAGACACGCCGGGAAGTATGTGACTGCTAACCCTGTAAGTGTGCTGTCAGCCTTAAGCGCTTGGAAGGAAGTTAAACCCCGCGAGGCAGTCATACCAGACACTAAGCTTAAGGCTTGGTGGCTAGAAGTGTCTAAGAGTGAATATGGCTATCACTCCGATTATTTCAAGATGCTACTGCTTACCGGTCTTAGAAAGAATGAGTTAACCGAGTTGAAATGGTCCGATGTAGATTTTCATAACCGCTTCTGGACCGTGCGCAATACAAAGAATGGTAGAGACCATTCACTGCCATTTACAAATGAGGTCGAGAAGATTCTCACTAGGCGATACTCAGAGAGAACCCAAGATTTATATGTATTCCCCGGCAAGGGGTCTGATGGTTGTATCAGAGATGTAGAACACGCCCAGAAGCAAATCATCAAATCCGCAGGGGTAGAGTTTACCCCTCATGCCTTAAGGCGCACCTTCATATCTATAGCAGCTAGAGAAATGCCTGATTATCTGGTCAAGAGATTTGCCAACCATCACGATAAACAGAACGTTACCCAGAATCATTATGTAGTGCTGAAAGATATGGAAGCGCTTAGACCTGCTTTGCAGTCAGTCGAAGATTTCGTGATGCGTCATGTTAATGCCGGTGAAAAGAAGCGACTAACCCAGACGGAAAAGTCTACATACGGTGACAACGGTGACAGCGGTGACAGCCATCTGAAAAGGCAAGCCTAGTAAGGGTTTCGGCTGTCACCGCATAGGGTGACAGCTAGGTGACAGGGGTGACAGCTAGGTGACAGTTCATAGATTTAGTCGTCAATCTTTATTTCGATGGTTTTTTTGTTTGCAGGCATTGCTGCAAAATTTTGCCTTTGTGCTTCTTATGAAAGGCTCTTTGCATACTGGGCAGTATGAATACTTAGATTTGCCAAGAAATTTTCTTTGAAGCTCGATACACATAAGATTCCATGGTGAATCTAGTTTGAATGCCTCGGCTAAGGCAAAATCCTTAATTTCCGGCGAGTACTTCCATATTAGTGTCGGGTTGATGCAAGAAAGTAGAACATCAAACCGTTTCTTTATTGCATTACCGAGAGCATATCTTGAATATCTTTCCTTGTCTTTGTTCCAATCTTGAGTGAGGATAGCCGGTAGTTCAAATTTGTCATCTGGTACTGTCTGAATGAATCCTTGAGGACTGAAATACTTTAGGGTCAATCCTTCATAGAAGTCTGAATGAACGCTTGGCTGTAACCATTTTCCTGGCTTTTCTCGTTTCTTATAGAATTTAAAGACCCATTTCTCAAGGTCGGTGCGTTCTTCCTCTTTCTTTTTCTCGGCGGCTGCGTAGCACTCGCAGAATACTCCCCAATGGTCTTTATCCAGATAGTCCTTGCGAAGTTTTTCCTCGCGAAGTTGTTCCTTCAGTTTGTGAGAGTAGCTAAGGCTATAGAATTCAGCTTCGCAGTCCACCCATGGTGGAAGCTCTTTTGTGCTAATGGAATTTTCAAAAGAATATGATTCATCATGGAAGCATTCAATCAATTGCGATACGACCCGAAGAGAGTCAGCTAGCCCGGTAATATCCGTCAAATCAATATCTGAATTATAGGTGTGACACGGGAAACCATATTCATCAAGAAACTCGATTGCCGACTTGGAATCTTCAATATCAAGAAAAGCTCTAAGCATTTTTGGGGCTATATCATCAGTTAGAGAGTATTGCCGAATCTCACCCTCTCCTTTAATCGCTTTGTGATTGTTTATCGTGATTTCCTGGTAAGAGGAAAACCTCGTC
>WBZO01001435.1_pt1 | contig 37287 bp, 36 predicted proteins | sample 5204261 | NCBI WGS metagenome assembly WBZO01 (sample SAMN12412400, study PRJNA552823) | activated sludge metagenome | isolation source: activated sludge from anammox sidestream of wastewater treatment plant... | place: USA: North Carolina | collected 2017-09
CGAGATCATGCTGTAGGTAGCGGAGCCGGAACCGCATCCCGTCCCGCACATCAAATACCGGCTTCGGAGGCAGGCCGGCAAGGAATCAGATTCGCGCGGAAATCCGGCTGAACTTTCGCGGGCCCCCGACCGTCCCGTGCCACGCCTCGCTTTCGTCCCATGCGCGGCGCGCTCAAGACGGCGCGCGCGAGCTCGCGATGGGCGGAACGGACGACCGGACGCGCTCGAGCGCCGCCAGGGCGGGCGCTTCCTGCGGGCTCGCATGGAGCGTGCGGGCGTACGCGGCGAGCTGCTCGATGGGCTCGGCCATGTCGGCCGGGAACCGCGAGACGAGCTCCCCGAGGCGGTCCACCACCTCTTCGGGGGCGACGAGAGGCACGCGACGATAGACCTGAGCCACCCAGAGCCCCCACATGGGGTCGCCGATCGCGAGGGCCGCGCGCGCCGCGCCGTCCGCCAGCTTCGCGAGCTGGGGGCCGTCGATGGGATCCCCGCGCACGATGCGCTCCTCGACCTGCACGGTCGCGCGGCGAAGGATCCGGTTCACGTCCTCGTACCGCTGGAGCGACAGCGCGCGCTCGAGGACCTCGAGGAACAGCTGCACGCTCCAGATCGCCTGCGCGGCCGCGCCGAACTGACCGGAGAGCGTCTCCTCGTCGAGCGCCTCGGTCGCGCCGCAGTTCGGACAAGCGCCCGCCTCTTGCGGATACGGCATCCGGCACCGCGCGCAGTGACGGAGGAAGCCCGTCGTCTTCGCCGACGCGTGAGGCGCCGCCTCGACGCGACAGAAGACGAGCTCCTGCGTCCCGATGCGAAGACGGTCACCGTCGGCCAGCTCGGTCGGCTGCTTGATCGCCTGGCCGTTCACCTTCACCCCGTTGCGGCTGTTGAGGTCGTAGAGGACGGCGCGATCGCCCTCGAGCACGATGCGCGCGTGATGCCGCGAGACGAGCGGATCTTCGATCGTGACATGACAGTCCGAGCTGCGTCCGAGGATGGTCGCTCCCCGAGGGAGATCGAACTCCTGGAGCAGAAAGCGCAGTCGGTACCTAGCCACCGTGGAACTCTCCCAGTGTTCGCTCGCGCGCCCCCGCCGCTCGGCGCGCCACGAACGTCTTCACGAGTATACACAGCAGCAGCGACGCTCGTCATCTCGCGCGCGAGCGGGATTCTCGGGGAAAAGGTGGTCGCCGGGGCGACCAGCTGGCATGCGAGGCGCCGACGTCTGCGGGCGCCCGGGCGCATTTCGAGTGTGCTAACCTCTCGCCAGCGGATGGACGATCGCGAGCTCTTGAAGGCGCTGGCGGAGCTGGCCGTACCCCTCGTGAAGGCGGATGGTGGCGAGCTGTACCTCGTCAGCGCGAGCGCGGACGACGTCCACATCCACCTCTCGGGCACGTGCGCGGGCTGCCCAGGTGCGACGATGACGCGCGAGAGGCTCCTCCAACCGACCATCAGCGGCGTCGCTCCCAAGGCGAACGTCAAGGTGACGACCGGATGGCGGGTCCCCGAAGGCGCGAAGAAGGTCGAAGCCTAGCGGCTTCGACCGAACCGGGGAATGTAGAACAGGGAACCGGGGAACCGGGCGAGATCGCTCTCACGCCCGGTTTCCTGTTCCCTGTCCTGCATTCCCCGGTTCGCCCGCCCCGTCGGCGCGCGAACGGACCCTTACTTCTTCTTGGGGGCGGGCGGCGACTGCTTCTTGCCCGCCGAGGCGCTCGCCGCGGCGTTCGGATCGCTCCGGTTGTCGCCCTTCGTGACCGCCGCGATCGAGGGGTCGATCGCCGTCGGATCCACCGCCTTGTTCGCGCGCAGCGACGCAATGTTGCCGAGGGTGTTCGCGTCCTCGATCACGACCGCCACGACGTGCTCGCCGGAGCGATCGACGGCGCGAAGATGGGACGACCCGTCTTTCCAGTCGACGGTCGTCGCATCGATGCCCTTGGCCGCGTCGGCGCCCTGCACCCGGCCCTGCGCGCCGAGCTTGGCATTCAAGTTGTTGACCGCCTCGATGTACGACTTGCCCCAGGGGCCGGCGTCCGCGAGCGGGACCTCGTCGTAGATCTTCCAGAGCCGGTCGTTGATGAAGAAGAAGTAACGCTTCTTCCCCTGCCGCTGGATCCACATCAGCGACTCTTTGTTCCGGTACGTGTACTCGCCCTTGATGCCGGTCGCGTCGTAGCCGGTCGGCGTGTCCTTGAACTCGATGAAGCTGCGGCCGAAGGCCTGCTTGACCTGTTCGCGCTCGGCCTCGAGCGCGGTCTGCTCCGGACCGACGCGCGCCTTCGCGAGCTTCTCGTCGTAGTCCTTCCAGATCACGCCGCCCGTCTCGGTGAACATCTTCTGGACCTCGGCGTGGCTCATGCCCCAGCGGAGGCCGTCCATGAAGGTCGCGAGGCTGCCGACCGTCGGCGCTTCGCCCTTCGGTGTCGCCGCCTTGCCGGTCGCGCCCTTCCCGCCGCCACCGCCGGCGGGCGGGGGGACGAGGATGTCATTGCCGCCGCCGCCCTTGCTGCCGCTGCTGCTCGACGACGAGCTGCCGCTCGAGCCCGACTTGCCGTCCGACTCGTTCGTCGGGTCCGGCGGGTCCGGGATGTTGGCCTGCCTCGGCGGCTCCTTCGGACCACAAGCGACGGCGAACGCAACGAATGCCAGCGACGCGAAGAGCGCTCCACGCTTCATGAGCTGGACGCTACCACTCACCGCGGCGCTCCGGAAGAAGCCGGAGCGGGGTGCGACGGCTGGGCTCGACCGTCCTCGAATCCGGACGCGTGGGGTGGTAAGGGAGAGCCCATGGTCCGCCCCTTTCTCGTCGCGTTCGTCGCGCTCGTCGCCGCCGCGGGCATCTCGCTCGCGACGGGGTGTGGGAGCAGCGCTCGCGGCGGGAGCAATCCGAACCGTCCCCTGCCCGGGTGGTCCGGGCATTCGGTCGAGGTCTTCGACGACTCCATCGAGCCTGCGGCGGTCGGCCTCGATTACGACCGCGGCTACAGCCCGCGCGGCGACGCGATGCTCCGCGAGCGGGCGCAGCTCGCCGATGCGGTCCTGCGCGTCCGCGTCGCGACCGTCACCGGCAAGAGCGACGGGCCCGACGCCGTCTACCAGCTCGGCCTCACCACGGTGGAGAAGCTCGCCGGCGAGCACCCGCCGCCGCCCGAGTTCACGGTCACGGTGAGCAGGGCAAGCGAGTCGCATGGGATCATGAAGAGCTTCGAGGGCCGGCTCGTGGGGCGCCCCTTCGTCGCGTTCGTCCGCGAGTTCGTCCGTCCCGACGGGGACCGGGAGCTCCACTTCCATCTCGCCCCCGACTCCAAGGACGTGAAGCTCGCGGTCGGCGATGCGGTCTTGCTCGGCGAGCTAAAGTAACTAGAAGGCAGCAAGGAAGAAGGAAACGTGGCGATCGACATCAAGAGCCCCAAGGAGATCGAGCGGATGCAGGCCGCCTGCACGATGGCGGCCGAGACGCTGGTGCTCGTCGGCGAGAAGCTCCGCGCCGGGATGACGACCGAGGAGATCAACGCGATCGTGCACGAGGACACCGTGCGTCGCGGTGCGCGCCCGGCGCCGCTCAACTACCGCGGGTTCCCCAAGAGCGTCTGCACGTCGGTGAACGAGGTCGTGTGCCACGGCATCCCCGGACGCCGCGCGCTCCGCGACGGAGACATCATCAACGTCGACATCACGACCTTCCACGACGGCTACTACGGCGACACGTCCGCGACCTTCTACATCGGCACGCCCAGCGCGGCCGCGCGCAAGGTCACCGAGGTCGCACGCAAGGCGCTCGACGTCGGCATCGCGCAGGTGAAGGAAGGCGCACGGCTCGGCGACATCGGCGCAGCGATCCAGGAGTGGGTCGAGAGCCAGGGCTGCAGCGTCGTGCGCGACTTCGTCGGTCACGGCATCGGCCGCCGCTTCCACGAGGACCCGCAGGTCAAGCACTACAAGTCGAACAGCTCGGAGGATCGCATCCGCCTGAAGGCGGGCATGACCTTCACCATCGAGCCGATGGTGAACCTCGGCGGCTTCGAGGTGGAGATCGATCCGGTCGACAAGTGGACGGTGACGACCTCCGACGGCTCCCTGTCGGCGCAGTTCGAGCACACGATCCTCGTGACGAAGACCGGCTGCGAGATCATGACGAAGCGCCCGCGTCCGCTTCGCATGAGCGAGAACGTCGCGACGATCTTCGCCTGATCGCGCGGGCTCGGAGTCAGAGCTCGAAGCAGTACAGGCGTTGGGGCTCCGCGCAGTCGGTCGTGCCGAGGCCCTGCCTCCACTCGGCGCCGTTCGTGTCGGCCTTGCCGTACCCGCCGAAGCCGGTGGTGGCCGTCCAGTCCGCGCACGTGCTCTCGCCCGCGCTCGGCAGCGCGTTCCCCGTCCACACGAACACGGGTGCAGCGACGACGCCGCCGTCCTCCGTCCGGTCGATCGGCACCGCGGGCGTCGCCTCGAACGCGGGCCCCGCGTCGAAGACGCGCGCGCCGTCGCCCGTCCGGAACCACTGCCCGGGAGCACCGAGGCGCGCCTCGGCCGAACCAGCGTCTGTCGCGACGTAGGCGACGAACGTCCCGGGCAGCCCCGCCGCGGCGGCCGCGGCCGCGCACTTCGCATCGGCGCCGAGCCCGCCACCGAGCGCGCCGTCGAACCGGCTCCCCGTCACGAAGACGCGACGCGGCCGAGGAGGCGCGACGTCGGCCGGCGCGTCGACCGTGACGTCCGGCCGCGGTTCCGTCGCGACGTCTGCGCTCACGTCGGGCGGGGTCGCGGCGTCCGTGGTCTCGCGCACCGGGAGCTCTTCATCGTCGTCGCCGAGGCCGAGGAGCATCCCGCACGCAGACAACGTGAAGGCGAGCCCGACGATCGGAACGGCACGATGCAGGTACACGCATGGATCCTACCCGGAGCCGGCCGCCTGCGATCACGGGGGCTTGCGCTCGACGGATCATTGGATCGGCCACGATCCGCATCCATTCGAGATCATTGAGCAGTTGCCGAAGCAAAGTCAGCTGCTACCTTGCCCCACACTGTGCGGCGATCCCTCCTCCTCCCTGCGCTCCTCGGTCCGCTCGCCCTCGCGACGTCGATCCTCGTCGCCTGCACCACGGAGTCGAGCGGCGACGATGCGGAGTCAGCCGAGCAAGGCATCGCCTCGGGCGTGCACGTCCTCACCTCGCGCAACGATCTCGCGCGCACGGGAGCGAACCCGAAGGAGAAGATCCTCAAGCACTCGAACGTGAATGCGCAGTCGTTCGGACGCGTGTGGTCGCGCCCCGTGGACGGGCAGATCTACGCGCAGCCGCTCTACGTCGGCGGGGTGAACGGCAAGAACGTCGTCTACGTCGCGACGGAGCACAACTCGGTCTACGCCTTCGACGCCGACGACATGCGCGCGAACGCCGCGCCGCTCTGGCAGAAGAGCCTCGGCCCCTCCGTCCCGTCGCAGGACACCGGATGCGGTCTGCTCACCCCCGAGGTCGGCATCACCGCGACGCCGGTCATCGACGTGGCGAGCAAGACCATCTGGCTCACGGCGCGCACGAAGAAGAACGGTCAATTTCTCCACGAGCTCCACGCGCTCGACCTCGCCACGGGCGCGCCGAAACCGAACAGCCCGGTCGTCATCACCGCGCAGGCGAGCGGCACCGGCTCGACGTCGGTGAACGGCGTGATCACCTTCGATCCGCTCCGGCAGCACTCGCGGCCCGGCCTCACCAAGGTCGGGAACCGGATCTACCTCGCGTTCGCGTCGCTCTGCGACATCAGCCCGTATCACGGGTGGCTGCTCGGCTACGACGCGACGACGCTCGAGCAGAAGGCGGTCCACATCACGACGCCGAACGGGAGCGAAGGCGGCATCTGGCAAGGCGGCGTCGCGCTGCCCGCCGACGAGAACGGTGACATCTACTACGCCGCCGGGGACGTGTATCCGAGCAACCCGAACGCATCGCCCTTCAACGGCGCGAAGAACCTCGGCGACAGCCTCGTGCGCCTGACCGCGACGAACGGCGGCACCGGGCTCGACGTCGTCACGACGTTCACTCCGTTCGACACGCGCCAGTGGAGCCCGCGCGATCTCAGCCTGAGCACCATCGGACCGATCCTCGTCCCGGGGACGCATCTCCTCGTCGCGGCGAACAAGCGCGGCATCGTCTACGTCGTCGACCGCGACGACATGGGCGGCAGCGCCGATCAGGACGCGCAGATCGTCCAGAAGTTCCAGGGGGCGACGCGCGGCGTCTGGGGCGGCGCCGCGTACTTCACGAAGGGCGCGGGCGGCATCTACTACCTCTGGGGCCCCGGCGATCGCCTCAAGGCCTTCCGCTTCGACGGTCAGAAGTTCCTCCTGCCGCCGATGACGAACGCCTCGACGCTCACCGGTTACCCCGGCGGGCAGATGTCCGTGTCGTCCGACGGCGGGCTCGCGGGCACCGCCATCCTCTGGACCGTGCGCGGCAAGCGCACGAGCCCGGGGCTGTCGGCGGCGGCAGGTCCGGGCGTGCTCGAGGCGTTCGACGCCGAGGACGTCACGCAGCGGCTCTACTCGAGCGAGACCATGAACGGCGACGCCGTCGGCAGCATCGCGAAGTTCGCGCCGCCCACGATCGCGAACGGACGCGTGTACGTCGGCACCGCCTCGAACGAGGTCGTCGCCTACGGGCTCCGCAACGGCAACCCGGCGCCCTCCCCGGAAGCAGGCGCGCCCGACGCGAGCGCCGATGCGGCCCCTGGTGCTCCGGGCGATGCAGGCGCGCGACCGACGTGGACGCAGATCTACACGCAGTACCTCGGCCCGAACACGCCGGGGCACTGCAGCGGCACCGGCGGGTGCCACACGAGCTCGCGCGGCGGGTTCAAGTGCGGCACGAGCAAGACGGACTGCTACCAGGGGCTCGTGTCGTCCGGCCTGATCACGCCGGGCAACCCCGCCCAGTCGCCGCTCGGGATCCCCGGCGAGTCGCCGCTCGTGTGGCTCGGCGGAGGCATGCCGCTCGACGATGCGAGCCCCAACCCGGCCGCGGCCGCCGCGGTGCAGGCGTGGGTGAACGCCGGCGCGCCCGACGACTGATCAACGACGCCTTCGCGGTGCGGCGAACAGCTCCGCGCGCGCGGCGCTGAAGATCGCCTGGATGGCGGGATCCTTGATCCGGCGCTCGCTCGAGATCGCGTAGAAGTGCTCACGCACCTCCGGGACGCGGCCGAGCACCTTCACTCCGTAATGTTTCTCGATCTCGCGCTCGACCGCGGCGGGCGACGCGAACACGCCGGCGCCGTCCTGCGCGATCACCTTGAGGAGCGCGCTGTCCTCGAACTCGGCGATCACGCGCGGGCGGATGTCGTTCGCGGCGAACCATACGTTGAGCGCCCGGCGCAGCGGCGAGCCCTCGAGCGGCAGCAGCATCGGCGCACCGTCGAGGCTCGCGGGGAACCCGCGCTTCAGCGACTCGTACTTCGGGGCGCCGAAGAACGATGCCTCGCACGTGCCGAGCAGATGGTTGTACGCGCGCACTGCGCTTCCAGCCTCCGCCGGAGCGTCCGCGATGACGACGTCGATCTCGTGGAGCGCGAGCTGGGCCAGCACGCGATCGTGCGCGTCCTCCGAGCAGACGACGTGGATCGGCGGCGTCTTGGCCAGCAGCGGCTCGAGCAGCCGCCGGACGATGAGCTTGGGCACGACGTCGACGATCCCGACGCGCAGCCGTGACGTTTTTTCGGTCCCGCCGCGCACCGAATCGAGCAGCTCGCGCCCCAGTCCGAAGATCTCCTCGCCGTAGCGGACGACCACGCGACCGGTCTCTGTCGGGACGAGCCGACGCCCCTGCCGCTCGACGAGCTTCGCGCCGAGAGCCTCTTCGAGAGCGCGGATCTGCGCGCTGATCGTCGAGTGCGAGAGGCGGAGTGTTCGGCCAGCGGCGACAAGGCTGCCCTCTCGAACCAACGTCGTGAACAGCAACAGGTGGTGAAAATTGAGCCACTCCATATGTCGATGCCATGAACATATTTGGTTGAAACTTTCTGATTGTCCACCATATCCCCCGGCTTAAGGTGACGTCGTTCCACGATGTTCGCCCTCCACAAGCCCGACGCAGTCTTCTCCCTCCGGCACCTGCCGAGCTGGCTGCTCCTGGCGTTCGCCGCCGGGGCGGTCAACGCGACCGCGTTCCTCGCGTGCTCGCGCTTCGTCACGCACGTGACCGGAACCGTCAGCCGCATCGGCATGGACGCCGGATCGGTCACGCTCGCGCTCGACTACGCGGTCGTGCTCGGGTGCTTCGTCATCGGCGCGATGTCCGCAGCGGCGCTGCTCGAGGGCCGCCACTACCAGCGGAAGCGGCCCCTGTTCGCCGTCCCGCTCCTGCTCGTGTCGGCGATCCTCACCGTCATCGCAGCGGCCGGAAGCGCGGGCGTGTTCGGCGTGTTCGGCGGGGACGTCGAGACCGCACCGGACTTCGCCTTCCTCTCGGTCCTCGCCTTCGCGATGGGCCTGCAGAACGCGGCCGTCGCCACCAGCACCGGTCTGCTCGTCCGAACGACGCACATGACCGGCCCAGCCACCGATCTCGGCATCCATCTCGCCTCCGCCCTCTACGTCGACGGTGAAGCGCGTCGCGCCGCCCTCCGCCACGCCGGGCTGCGCGCCGGGAAGATCGTCGCATTCGCCTCGGGCGGCGCGATCGGCGCGATCGGTGCGACCGCTTACGCGTACGCCGCCTTCCTCGTGCCGGCCGCGGTCGTCCTCGCGGCGACGGCGCTCAGCTTCGTGAACGTCCCCTCTCACCGCCCCCAGGAGATCTCGTCATGACCTCGAACGATCGTCGTCCCCTCCCCGCCGCGGAGGCGCTCACTGCCCTCCGCGAAGGCAACGCGCGGTTCGTGAACAACGTCCGCAGCATCGAGGCGCTCGCCTCGCAGTCGCGAAGGGAAGCCCTCACCGACGGGCAGTACCCGAACGCCATCGTCCTCTCGTGCTCCGACTCGCGCGTCCCGTCGGAGCTCGTCTTCGACTGCGGGCTCGGCGATCTGTTCGTCGTCCGCGTCGCCGGGAACGTGTGCGCGCCGTCGCTCGTCGGCAGCGTCGAGTTCGCGGCCGCCACCTTCGGCACGGAGCTCGTCGTCGTCATGGGGCACACCCAGTGCGGCGCGGTGAAGGCGACGCTCGAGGCGCTCACGAAGGACGCACATCATCCTTCGGAGAACATCCGCGACATCGTCGAGCGGGTCTCCCCGGCGGTCCTTCCGCTGCTCGACAAGCAGCTCGACACGCGCACGCTCCTCCGCGAGTCGACACGCGCCAACGTGCGCCACACCGCCGACCACCTCCGCCACGGCAGCCGCGTCCTCGAGGAGCGGATCCGCTCGGGCAAGCTCGTCGTCGTCGGCGCCGAGTACGCGCTCGAGACGGGCGCGGTCGACTTCTTCGACGTCCCCGCCTCGCTCGCGACCGTCGCGGCCTAGAAGCGATCCGTCATTCCCTCGCCCCGAGCAGCTCCACCGCCGCGCGGCGCGCGGCATCCCCTACGCGAACGCCTCCGATCATACGTGCGATCTCCTCGACACGCTCCTGGTTCGAGAGCTTCCGCACGCTGCTGGTCGTCCGCCCCTTCGCCTCGTGCTTGCCGACGACGTAGTGCGCATCGGCGAGCGCGGCGATCTGCGGGAGGTGCGTGATGCAGAGCACCTGGCGATGGCGCGCGACGTCGGCGATCGCGCGCCCGATCACCTCCGCGATCGCGCCCGACACGCCCGCATCGACCTCGTCGAAGACGTAGAGGCCCGCGGGGCCCTTCTCTGCGAGCACGCGCTTGAGCGCGAGCAAGGCGCGCGAGAGCTCGCCGCCGGACGCGATCTTGCGAAGCGGCCGCGGGTCCTCGCCCTTGTTCGGGGCGATGAGGAACTCGACGCGATCGATGCCGCTCTGCGTGAGGCGGGCGCCGTCCACCGGCGGCAGCTCGCCCGCTTGCGGCGCGGGCACCGGAGACACGTCCACCACCACGCGCGCGCGGCCCATGCCCAGCCCGGCGAGCTCCTTTCCGATCGCGTCGGCGAGCTTCGCCGCCGCGTCGCGGCGCTTGCGCGAGAGGGCACGAGCCTCGCTCGCGACGGCCGCGACACAGGCCTCGCGGTTCTTCTCGAGCAGGGCGAGCAGATCGCCGGCGCCGGCGATGCGCTCGAGCTGCCGCTTCACCTCGTCCTTGTGCGCGAGGAGCTCCGCGGTCGTGGGGCCGTGCTTGCGCAGCAGCTTCTGCAGGCGGAACCAGCGATCCTCGATCTCCGCGAGCCGCCCGGGATTCGACTCGATCCCGCCTGCGTACCGGGAAAGCGCGCGCGCAGCGTCCGCCAGCTCGGACCGCGCGGACTCCACGCTCCGCGCGAGCGGTGCGAGCGCCTGATCGATCGCGGCGGCGGCATCGAGATCGCTCGAGATGCGCGCGAGCTGATCGCAGACGGCGTCCTCGCCCTCGTAGAGCCGGTCGGCCGCGCCCTGCGTCGCGAGCGACAGCTTCTCGGCATGGCGGAGCCGCGCGCGCTCGCCCTCCAGCTGTGCCTCCTCGCCGGGTGAAGGGTCGAGCTCCTCGATCTCGCGCAGCTGGAACGCGAGGAAGTCCTCGCGTTCGGCCCGACCGCGCTCGGCCTCGCGGACCCGCTCGATCTCGCGCACGATCGCCGCGAGCTCGGTGACCTTCTCACCGAGCGCGTCCCGCAGCTTCTCGAGCTTGCCGAAGGCATCGAGGTACTCGAGATGCGTGGCCGGATCCGTGAGGCTCACGCTCTCGTGCTGCGAGGCGATGTCGCAGAGGTCGGGCGCGAGCTCCGCGAGCTGCGCGGCGGTCGACGGCTTGCCGTTGAGGAAGGCGCGGCTCCGTCCCTCGGCCTGCACCACGCGACGCACGACGAGCTCGCGATCGAACGGCACGCCGGCCGCTTCCAGCTTCGCGGCGACACGCGACCCGTGCTCCACCTCGAACACGGCGGCGACCTCGGCCTCGCGGGCGCCGGAGCGGACCGCGTCCGGCCGCGCACGCCCGCCCAGCACCAGCGAGAGCGCGTCGACGACCATCGACTTGCCCGCCCCGGTCTCTCCGGTGAGGACGTTGAACCCAGGAGCGAGCTCGAGCGTCTGGCGCTCGATGAGGACGACGTTCTCGATGGTGAGCTCGTGCAGCATCGGCAGCGACTACGCACGCTAGCGTAAGACTGAACACTTGTCCAGTCCACTACCGCGTCGGCCAGGTCGGCTACGCTCGGCCGCGATGACGACGCGCGTCCTCCTGATCCGCCACGGTGCGACGGTGCTCTCGGCGGAGGACCGCTTCGCCGGCTCCACCGACGTCGATCTCTCGGACGAGGGACGACGTCAGGCGCGCATGCTCGCCGAGCGGCTCGCCGACGAGGCGATCCGCGCGGTCTACGCGAGCCCGATGAAGCGGACCCGCGAGACAGCCGCGATCGTGGCGACGCCGCACGGGCTCGAGCCCGGGATCGAAGACGGCCTGCGCGAGATCGATCACGGCCGCTGGGAGGGGCTCACCCGCAAGGAGGTCGAGGGGAGGCACGCGGACGAGTATGCCGCGTGGGAAGAGGACCCGTTCACGTTCGCGCCCGAAGGGGGCGAGAACGGCCTCTCCGTGATGGCTCGGGCGCTGCCCGCGCTCCGCGAGATCGTGAAGCGGCACCCGGACGAGTCCGTGGCGATCGTCTCGCACAAGGCGACCATCCGCCTCGTGCTCTCGAGCCTGCTCGGTTTCGACCCGCGCGGCTATCGCGACCGGCTCGACCAGGCGCCGGCCTGCCTCAACGTCGTCGACTTCCGGGATCCGGTGCGCGCGCGGCTCATGCTCTACAACGACACCTCCCATTACGTTGACTGGCCTCGGCGCTCCACGGCCGCGCTGTCGAAGTGGTGGGACACCCGATAGGCGGGGACCGGCCGAACGCTCGCGCTTCGGTGTTTTGACCCACCTTTCCTTACCTCCTGCAAAGGCTTGGAAGGACTGGTATTTCGCGGGTTTTCCTTGACGATCGCGACATCACGCCACTAGCCTGCGCGCCCGTCGTGCCTGGGGCCGCCGGCCCGCGCGGCAGAAGAGCACCATGGCCGCGAAAGCTTCCGCAAAATCCGCGAAGTCCTCGAGCAAGGAGCCGGTCGCGGCGCCCGCGCGGTCGTCGAAGCGCAAGCTCGCGGCCGCAGCGCCGGTCGAGCCCCCGCCGAAGCCGCTCACCGTCGAAGAGCGCGTGACGCGCCTCGAGGAGCGACTGCAGAAGGCCGACCCGGAGTTCCAGAAGGCCTACCGGGACAACCTCGACATGTCGTGGATTTACCACGACAGCGCGCTCGAGGGGACGGTCTACACCCGCGAGGAGCTCAAGGGCGCGCTCGAGAGCGCGGTGGTCGATCCCGCGGTCGCGCCCGTCCTCACCGACTCGAGCATCCAGCCGGTCTGCGAGGAGATCCGACGCCACCGCGAGGCGCTGGACTACATCCGCGACTACGCGCTGAAGAAGCGACAGCCGATCAACATCGACGTCGTGAAGAAGATCTACCTCATCCTCCATCCGGAGGAGGGGGACATCAAGACGGTCAAGTACCGGAAGGACATCCCGCAGCACCGGCTCTACTTCCACGAGTACGCGCCGCCCGACAAGATCACCTACAAGGTCCGGCAGATCGTCGACTGGGTGAACGATCCCGAGACGCGTCGCACGCGCAGCGCAGTGCGCATCGCCGCGCGCGCGCACTATGATCTGCTGCGCGTCTTCCCCTTCACCACCGACAGCGGGAAGGTCGCACGGCTGTTCATGAACCTGCTGCTGCTCCGCTCGGGCTTTCCGCCCGCCATCGTCCACTCGACGGACCGCCAGCGCTACTACGAGGCGCTGAAGGGTTCGAGCGCGACGATGACGCAGATCGTCCACGAGTCGATCGAGAACAACCTCGCGTCGGTCGAGAAGCTCCTCGAGCAGCACGAGAGCAAGGGCTACTCCGTCAAGGTGTAGCGCCGGACAAGGCGAGCGAGCACCTTGCTCACCAAGCGCATCATCCCGTGTCTCGACGTCCGAGACGGTCGGGTCGTCAAAGGGGTGAACTTCGTCGACCTGCGCGACAAGGGCGACCCTGCCGAGCACGCGCGCCGCTACGACGAGGAGGGCGCGGACGAGATCACGCTCCTCGACATCACCGCGACCCACGAGGGCCGCAAGGCGATGCTCGACGTCGTCGCTCGCACTGCCGAGGCGACGTTCACGCCGCTCACGGTCGGCGGCGGGATCTCGACCGAAGCGGACATCGAGGCGCTCCTCGCCGCCGGGGCGGACAAGGTCAGCCTCAACTCCGCGGCGGTGAACGACCCGAGCCTCGTCGAGCGCTGCGCCAAGCGCTGGGGCTCGCAGGCCATCGTGGTCGCGATCGACGTGAAGCGTACGAGCGAGACCGATGGGATTTGGGAAGTCCACACCCGTGGTGGTAGGTGTCGAACCGGGATCTCCGCACGCGAATGGGCCGTGCGGGTCACTGGCCTCGGCGCCGGCGAGATCCTGCTGACCAGCATGGATCGTGACGGCACCCAGAGCGGCTACGACCTCGACCTCCTGCGCACCATCGCGGATGCGGTCTCCGTTCCGGTCATCGCCTCCGGCGGCGCGGGGACGCTCGAGCACCTTCGCGACGCGATCCTCGTCGGCGGCGCGAGCGCCGTGCTCGCGGCGTCGATCTTCCACGACGGGACGTTCACGGTCGGCGAAGCGAAGGCCTTCCTCTCGCGGGCGGGCATCCCGATGCGCATCGCCGCGGGTGAGGACGCAGCATGAGCGTGCTCGATCAATCGGTGACCCTCGAGGACGTGTTCGTGGTCGTCGAGGCGAAGCGCGTGCCGCTCGCCCCGGAGCTCGCCGGGTATCTCTCGCTCGAGATCGCGGACGGCACCGACGCGGGCAGCGGCGACGTCGATCCGAAGACGGTGTTCATCAGCGAGGAGGGCACCGTCGCCCTCGTGCGTCCGAAGAAGGACGTCGTGACCGGCGAGGCCGAGTCCTCGATCCGCGCGCTGCTCGCCAAGCTGCTCGATGCGAGCGGCTCGTCGACCCCCGCCCTCACGCTCGCGGCGCGACGCAAGCCGGGCAACGGCCTGCCTGCTCTCGTCGAGGAGCTCGAAGCGGCGCTCATCCCCGTGAACCGCGCGGCCGGCCGCCGCGCCCTCGCGCGCCTCGCACGCGAGGTGAAGCGCGTGATGCTCGGCGTCGGCCGCAACGCCTCGTCTCCTCCGATGCTCTCGTCGCCCCCGAAGCGCGAGGAGCCGCCCCCTGCCCCGGCGCCTGCCCCGGCACCGACGGCCGCACCGGCGCCGGCGCTCCCCGGCGTCCCGAAGGACGTCGAGCTCCGGCCGAGCCGCGTGTTCGACGACGAGGCGGCGACGGTCCCGCGACGCGCCAACCCCCTCGCAGAGCCGCCCGCGCCCGCGCCCGCGCCCGCCCTGCCCGCCCCGCCGGCCGCCGCGCCGCGAGGCGCGTCGCCCCTGCCGCCCCCGCCCGGACGGCCCGCGTCCGGCCCGCCGGCGCCGCCGCCGCCGCCGGCGCGAAACAACGACAGGCTCTTCGGAGGCGACGAGGTCGAGAGCCTCCTCGACACCTTCGAGGTCTCGAACCTCCACGGCGACAAGCAGATGTCGCGCGAGCTGAAGGCGATCGCCGGGCTCAGCCCGACGCCGCCGCCGCCCGACGCGAAGTCGATCGACGCGCTCGTGAAGGACATCGGTAAGGACTTGCCGAAGATGGGAACGGAGGCGGAGCCGGACGGCGTCGAGGCGTTGCTCGCGCTCGCCGATGCGAGCGGTCCGCTCGCGCCGCCGCTGCCCCCGCCGGGCTTCCCGGCGAAGCCGGACATCGTCGAGGTCGCGCCCCCCGCCGAGCCGCCGGCCGTGGCACCTCCTCCGGCGGCCCTCGCCGCTCCGCCGCTGCCCGCCCCCGCTCCGCCTGCCGCGCCGGTGGCCGCGCCGCCTCCGCCCGTGCCGGCGCCTGCCCCCGCCGCATCGGCGCCCGCCATACCGGCCGCCGCGCCCTCGCGCGGCGCGAGCCCGTCGTCCCGCCGCGAGCCGGTCTCGGAGGCGCCGGGCGAGCAACCGAGCCCATCCCGGCGCAAGCGACGAGCGACGGGCGGGTCCGGGAAGCATCGTCAGCCGCGGGCGCCGAAGACGAGCCTCGCGATCCTCGTGTTCGTGCTGTTCCTCCTCGTCGGCGCGGTCGCGTTCGTCTGGATCAAGGCACCGCGGCTCTTCACCGGGAAGAAGAAGCCCCTGGCGAGCGCGAGCGCCAGCGTCTCGGCCGCGCCGGCAGTCCCCGCGCCGCCGAAGTGCAAGGTGGCGCTCGTCGTGAGCGACGTCCCGGCGAACGCGGAGATCCTCCTCCGGATGGGCCAGGCTCCGCTCGACGTCGAGCGGATGCCCGTCGGGACGCGCCTCGAGTTCGTCGGCACCGCCGAGGGCTATGCGCCGAAGCGCGCAGTCATCAAGGCCGAGTCGACGTGGGACAAGGGCCCGGACGGAAAGCCGCGCATCGACGTCCCGATCCAGCTCGATCCATCGAAGGCGAAGCCGGGCGCGATCGACCCGTGGCCGGGTGCGGAGCCCGGGAGCCAGGTCGGCGGCTCGGGAGCGCCGGGAACGGTCCACGTGGTCTCGAACGTGCGCGGCGCAGAGATCTGGCTCCTCGCCGGCCTCGGACCCGAGGCGCGCATCGAGCAGCTCCGGTGCGATGCAGACATCGACGTGCTGCTCGCGGGTCCGCCGACCCTCCGCAAGCGCCTTCACGTGGCGGAGAAGGAAATCGGCGACGCGCCCGCGGACCCGCAGGGAAACAAGGTCATCAGCGTCAGCGCCAAGTGACCGCCGTTCCTCGTTGACGGCGGCATCGCGGCCCCGGCATCCTCTTCTCCATGCACGAGCAAGAGTTCGCGATCGTCCGCGCGCTGGTCCCCGTCGCCTGGGCCGACGGCCACTTCGCCGAGAAGGAGCAGGAGATGCTCGATGCGCTCCTCGACGCATACTCGGCCAGCGAGGACGAGAAGAAGCAGCTCCGCGACTACGCGAAGGAGAAGCGGACGCTCGACGACATCAATCTCCAGGATCTGTCCGCCGCGGATCGGAGGGTGCTCCTCCAGCACGCCGTGCTGCTCACGTTCGCCGACGGGCACCAGCACGCCGACGAATCGAAGTTCCTCGGCGAGCTCGCGGCGAAGCTGAAGGTCCCCGCCGACGAGGCGAAGGCGGTGATCGCCGAAGCCGAGGCGCGCGCGAAGAAGCACCTCGACCTGCTCGGCTGATCGACGCCGCTACCACTGCCCCGAGCGGCGATAGAGGCCCTCGATCTCCTTGAGGAGCGCGAGGGGGCTGAACGGCTTCTCGTAGAACGCCGTGGCGCCGGCCTCGTGCGCGCGACGCTTCAGCTCGTCGTCGGTCTGCGCGCTGATCACGATCACCGGGATCTCGCGCGTCTCCTCGGAGGCGCGGAGCCTCCGCAGCATCTCGATGCCGTCGAACGATCCCGGCAGGTTCACGTCCGCGAGGATGACGTGCGGCTTCCACGCGAACGCATCGTCGAGGCCGCGCGCGCCCGACCTGGCGCTCTTCACCTCGTAGCCGCGTGGCGCGACGAGCGCCTGGATCATGCCGACGATCGAGTCGGAGTCCTCGACGATGAGGAGGCGCATCGGAGATCGGTCTCCTAGCCCTTGCCGGGAAAGGTGACGGCGACGCGCAGACCGCCCTGCGGCGCGTCGGACAGCTCGAGCTGCGCGCCCTGACATCCCGCGAGCTCGGCGGCCATGAAGATCGGCAGGCCGCTCGGACGGCCGTACGCGCCCGCGTGCGTCTCGAGCGCGAGGAACGTACGCCGCGCCGACGCGGGGAGCGGCGGACCGGCGTCGTCGACGACGAGGCGATGTGCCTTCTCGTCGGCCTGCACGGTGATCTCCACCGCGCCGCCGCGCGGCGAGGCCGCGATCGCGTGGTGAACGAGCTCGCGGGCGAGCGCGCCGACGGCCTTCGGACCGCGACGGACGTAGGCCCGCGCCCCGTCCGGGCGAACGCGGAGGTTCACGGTGACGCCGTCGCGCTCGGCATGCGCCGCGGCGTCGGCGACGGCGGTGCGGGCGCACTGCGCGAGATCGACCTCCGCCTCGAGCTCGTCGGCACGGAGGCTCCCGATGGACGCGATGCTCGCGAGGATCCCCTGCGCGTGGGCGAACCGACGGCGGAGCGTATCGAGCTGTTCGTCGGTCACGTCATGACGGCGCATCGCCGCGACGTCGCGCGCCGCCGAGCCGAACGCGTTCTTCAGCTCGGACGCGATCCCCGCGCAGATCTTGGTGAGCGTCGTGAAACGATCGAGGTCCGCGTGGCCGGGCGGAGGCGGCACGGTCGACGTCGTCGTGACCTCCTCCCAGCGATCGAACACGGCGGCGAGCTCGCGCGCATAGACCTCGCTCTGCTTGCGGACCTCGTCGAGCTCCTTGCGCAGGGCCTCGCGCTCGCTCCGTTCGCTCGCCCCCTCGGCCGGGAACGAGAGGAGCTCGTTGCCGCCCTCGAGCTCGTGTCGTCCTCCGTATCGCAACGCCATGCGCGAGAGCCATGCGCGCTCGGTCTCCGCGGTCGGCGACGTATCCGGGCCGAGCGTCACGCAGACGCGTACGTCGTCTCCTTCGCGCCGGACCGTGATCGGCGCCCCCGCGCCGCTGCCGTGACCGACGAGGATCTGCAGCATGCGTCGCAGGTCGGCCTCGTCGCCGTACACCTCGGTCCCGCTCCCCGGCTCGATCTGAACCGGCGCCTCCGGCGCGAGCTCGACGAGGAGCGCCGCGACGTCGATTCGACCGCGGCGCGGTGCGGCGCCCGACGCCGCAGCGCGATGCTGGTTGAGGTTCGAGAGCATCTTCATCACGTCGTCGAGCGCATCGAGCGAGGCATCGACGTGATGAACCGGATCGTGGACGCCTGCGTCCGGCACCGACGGCGGGGGAGCCTGCGTCCGCAGCACCTTCACGCCGTCGCGCAGGCGCTCGGCCGCGTGCTGCGCCTCCTGCGTGAGCAGCCAGCTCAGCTCCTGGCGGGTGAGGCGTCCCTTCGTCACGAGCGCCAGGATAGGAGATCAGCTGCGCGAGCGCGAGGCTCGCGGCGAGGCGGTGCCGGCGCTCGCCCACGCGCGCTCCGGTCCCAGCGCGAGCCACGTGAGGGGGACCTTCTGCGATCCCAAAGCCACCACCGTCGGCTCCTTCTCGTTCCACTGCGCGGGGGCCGGCAGCTGGATCGTCTTCTGGCCCTTCGCGCCCTTGAGGGCCTGGGCGTCGACGCGGATGGCGGCGATCCCGAGCCCGCTGAACAGGCCGACCGCTCCGCTCGGGATGAACGGCGCGAGGACCGCGCGGACGCTCGCGGCGAGCTCGGCGGCGCGCGATGCGACCTCACGCACCTCGTCGAGGGTCGAGCAGAGGACGGCGAGGCCGCTGGCCGCTCCCGCGGACGTCTTGCCGTTCGCGAGGTGCGAGGGCCCCTCCACCAGATCGAGCGTCTGTGCGCTCTTCCACGGCGTCGGAGGCGTCGGGGTGAAGGATGCGGCCTTCTTGGCGTCGCCGCCTGCGCCCTTTCGATCGCGGACGACGAGGACGTCGTCGGTCGGCAGGGCCCGCGGGATGGTGACGCGCACGGGACGCTTGAAGCTGCGCGGATCGCCCATCTCGCCGGTCGCCACGGCGTAGGCGAGCGTCTCCGCCGAGGCGACGGCGACCGGCTTCGGCAGCGTCGCGCCGGGCTCGAGGTCCTGCGTGCGCGCGGAGATGCCGCCGGGCGCCGGCGGATAGAGCTCGCCGGTCATGACGCGACCGTCGGGCTCGACGAGGCGCGCGCCCGTCGCGATGAGGTCGGTCAGCGCGCCGCTCGAGGAGAGCACCTCGAGCATCTGGCGCGAGGGCACGGCGAGGAGGAACTCCACGCGCGACGGCACCCGCTTGCTCTTGAGCAGCGCGGCGGCCGCGAAGAGATCGCGCAGCGTGCAGCCGCTGTCGCCGCCGAGGAGGACCTGCGTGACCGGCTTGCCCGCGAGGTCGCGGACGCTCTTCACCTGCCCCGCCTCGTCCATGTAGAGCGGGTCGACGGCGCCGAGATCGACGTTGAGGACCTCGTCGCACGGAGCCCCCGCGTCCGGCACGAGCGCGCGATGCGCCTTCGAACGTCGCTGATCGCGGAGGAACACCTCGGTGCGCTCGTCGCTCGTGAAGAGGGCACCGGCGGCGCCGAGCATCGGTGCGATGCCCGCGAGCACGGCGCGCTCGCCGACCGAGAGCAGGCGAGCGGAGGGGCCGGCGAACTCGATGATCACCGGCGCGGCGTGCTGCGCCTCGATTCGGGTGACCGCTTCGCCGAGGCCGCGGCGCACGAGCTCGTGGGCGATGTCGCGCGCGCAGACGAACGGGCGCGTGCGCCCCGAGAGGAGCACCTGCACGCTGCGCGGCGGGCGCACGAGGATGCTGCCCTGCGCGAGCGCCTGCGCGAGCATCCCCGGCGGCACCACCAGGCTCATCATGCCGATGCCGCCGACGCCGGCGAGGCGCGGGTCGTCGGTCACGCAGAGCCGCGCGGGGCTCGCGAAGCGCTCGAGATGGACCGGCGCCGGGTACCCGACGCCGGGCCGGGCGAGCACGATGCCGTGCGAGAGCATCTCGCTCGTCGCCGCCTGCATCTCCTCCTGCGCGGCCCGCGACGACGGGCTGGTCGCGCACGTCGTGTCGTAGACGATCGCCACCTCCGCCGACGTCTTCTTCAGACCCGCCTCCCGGGCCTCGGCGACGGCGCGGAGAGGCGCGCGCGTCAGGACGATCTGGTCCACCTTCACCTGGACGACGTCGCCCGAGAGCATCGGGTCGGCGCACCGACCAGCGAGGATTTTCTGGGCCATCGTGCGGGGGGGATCCCCTGCTCGTGCGCGCATCGTCCGCGGACGTTAAACGTTGGCATCCCGTATGGTCAAGGGCTCCCTGGCCCGCCCGCAGAAGGGATTTCCTCTGCGATGTTGACGCAAAGGAAGCCTCGCCCGTAGCCTTCTCTCCCATGTTCAAGGAAGCGCTTCGCGACCTCGTCGAGGGGACCGAGGGTGGCCTCGCCGGTCTGCTCATGGACTCGAGCGGAATCGCCCTGGAGAGCTACGCGAAGGACGGCTCCCCCTTCGACATCAACACCATCGGAATCGAGTTCAGCGTCGTGATCGGCCAGATCAAGCGCGCGGCCGAGATGCTCGAGGCCGGCTCGGCCAACGAGATCGCCGTGGGGACCGACCGCCTCGTCACCATCATCCGGACCCTCGGCGAGACCTACTTCCTCGCCCTCGCGATGAAGCCGGAGGGCAACTTCGGCAAGGGCCGGTACCTGATGCGGACGGCCGCCCCGAAGCTGATCGCCGAGCTCCAGTGAAGGGCAAGGCGCCCGCGAAGCTCCGCGTCCTCTGCCTCTCGGGGCCGAACCTCCAGCTGCTCGGCACGCGCGAGCCTTCGATCTACGGCACCGAGACGCTCGCCGACATCCACCGGCGGCTGATCGCGCGCGGCAAGGAGCTCGGCGTGGCGGTCACCTGCGCGCAGTCGAACCACGAGGGCGAGCTGCTCGACCGGATCGGCGGCGCGCGCGGGAAGTTCGAGGGGCTGCTGGTCAACGCCGCGGCGCTCACGCACACGTCGCTCGCGCTGTTCGATGCGATCAAGGCGGTCGGCCTGCCCTGCGTCGAGGTCCACCTCTCGAACCCCGAGGCGCGCGAGGCCTACCGGCACAAGTCGTGGGTCGCGCCGGCGTGCGTCGGGAAGGTCGCGGGGTTCGGCGGCGACAGCTATGTGCTCGCGCTCGAAGGGCTCGTGAAGTACCTGCAGAAGCGCGCTTAAGAAGTTCTCAGGATCCGCGAAGGATCCATTTAGGAACGCGCGCTCGGGCGCGGATCCAAAGTGGAGCTGGGTCGAAACGACCCCACTTCACGGAGGACCTCCCCGATGCGCTTGTTCGTGACCATCGCTTCACTGTCCGTCCTGCCTCTGGCCGGGCTCGCCTGCACGGTCGAGACGAAATCGTCGACCCCTGCGGCCTCGAACGACGGCGGCGTCACCGGATCGGGTGACGGAGGCTCGAAGACGGCCCCCCTGCCCGGCTCGGGCACGAAGAAGGACGCGGGCACGTCGAGCACGCCGGCCTCGAACGACGCGCCGAAGACGTGCCGCGCCGCGGCCGAGTGCCTGGGCGAGTGCGCCGAGGACGACGAGAAGTGTCAGGACGCGTGCCTCACCTCCCTGCCCGACGGGGAGATGCAGGAGCTCGGCGACCTCGCGGTCTGCATCCAGAACAGCGGTTGCCAGGACCAGACGTGCGTCGAGGACACCTGCGCCGCCGAGTTCGCCGCCTGCGCCAACTGATCCGAAGAGCTTCCCAGGAGAAAACGAAGATGTCCCCGCGTATTCATCTCACCGGCCTCGCGCTCCTCGCCCTGTCGCTCGCGGCGTGCACCACGACCTCCAGCTCCTCGTCCGGCAACGGCGCGAGCGGCGCCGGCCCCGGCGGCGCGGGCGGAGCGGCCGCCAAGTTCTTCCTGCCGACCGGCGAGCCGACGAACACCGCGGCGCCGACGGTCGAGCTCGACGCGAACGACAACATCCACACGGTCTATCCGGCCTTCGTCCAGGGCAACGCCTTCTACGGCTACTGCCCCGCGGACTGCAGCGGGCCGGACCAGGTGAAGGTCGTCCAGCTGCCGACCGAGGGCACGGTCCACAACGCGATGATCGCGCTCGATGCCAACGGCAAGCCGCAGCTCCTGCTCTCGACGATGATGCGCGTCTACTACGCGACGTGCGACGGCGACTGCACCGACCCGAACGCATGGACGAGCACCGTGATCCTCGAGCACGGCGGAGAGCGCGAGGTCACCGGAGAGGCGTTCGCGCTCGACGGCGACGGTCATCCGCGCTTCCTGATGCACACGTACAAGGCCTATCTCGGCGTCGGACAGAAGACGCCGGAGACCTTCTGGGTGTCGTGCGACGCGGACTGTCACGACGCCCGCTCCTGGAAGACCAGCAAGATCGCGAGCGAGATGTGGCGCGGCTCCTCACTGAAGTTCGACACGGAGGGACGCGCGCACGTGGCGACGGTCGCCAACCTCGGTCGCACCGAGTCGTCGTCCGGCAAGGAGATGGGCGCCTACGTCGTCTGCGACTCGGCCTGCGATCGCGAGGAGAGCTGGGTCGGCACCGCGCTCGCCCCGGCGTTCGAGAGCGAGATCGACGCGGTCAGCATCAAGCCGGCGATCAGCCTCGCCCTCACGAAGGCAGGCCACCCGCGCGTGATCATGCTCGGCATGTTCGAGGACACGATGAAGCGCAACCTCACCTATCTCGAGTGCGACGAGGACTGCACGGCGAAGGGCTGGGTCGGCAGCATCATCAGCGACCACGAGAAGCTCGGCGCCGGGCTCGATCTCGCGCTCGACGCGAACGACCATCCTCGGTTCGTCCACACGCTCGACTACAACATCGCGCTCGCCTACTGCGACCAGGACTCCTGCGCGCAGCAGGACTCGAAGTGGGATCTCACGAAGGTCGAGTACGGCGGCGAGATGAAGCCGGACGAGATCTTCCTCTACGAGAACTGCACCGTGGGCGCCTGGTTCCTCCACTCGCCGTCGCTCGCCCTGACCAAGGCCGGCAAGGCGCGCGTCGGCTACCAGGCCCGCGACATCAGCGGAGGCTGGAAGAACCCGGATCCGGCGACCAAGCCGGACTGCGTCGCGGGGACCGACATGACGTGGAGCCGCCTGGCGGTGCTCCAGTAGTGCGACGTTCTTTACGCTGCGTACGACGCACCGCGCCGCTGCTTTTTCAGTCCGCGCGCGCGTCGGTTGCGCTAGCGTGCGCGGCCGAGCCATGGTCGACATCGACAAGCTGCGCGAGCTCCTCGCGGTCCTGAAGGCCGAGAACGTCGCCGAGTTCGAGCACGAATCGGAACAAGCTCGGATCCACATCGTCCTCGCCACGGCGCATCATCACGCGCCGGTGCAGTTCGCCCCCGCCGCCGCACCCACGGTCCACGTGGGACAGGCGGCGGCGCCGGCCGCGGCGGCTGCGGAGGAGGCGCCGAGCGACGCGGTCGACGTGACGTCCCCGTTCGTCGGCACGTTCTACCGCGCGCCGAGCCCCGACGCCCCCTCGTTCGTCGAGGTCGGATCCGTCGTCCGGCCCGGTCAGACGCTCTGCATCGTCGAGGCGATGAAGCTGATGAACGAGATCGAAGCGGAGCTCTCGGGCACCGTGGTCGAGGTCTACGCGCAGAACGGCAAGCCGGTGGAGTTCGGCCAGAAGCTGTTCCGCATCAAGAAGGCATGAGCCGGCCCTTCAAGAAGATCCTCATCGCGAACCGCGGCGAGATCGCCCTGCGGATCATCCGCGCGTGCCGCGAGCTCGGCATCGCGACGGTGAGCGTCCACTCGGAGGCCGATGCCCGCGCGCTCCACGTACGCTTCGCCGACGAGGCGGTCTGCATCGGACCGAGCCCGGCGAACAAGAGCTACCTCCACATCCCTGCGATCATCAGCGCGGCGGAGATCACGGGCGCCGACGCCATCCATCCGGGGTACGGCTTCCTGTCCGAGAACGCCGAGTTCGCGCGCCTCTGCGGGAAGTGCGGCATCACGTTCATCGGCCCGACGCCCGAGGCGATGCGCGCCTGGGGCGACAAGGTCACCTCGCGCAACAACGCGAAGAAGTTCGGCCTGCCCCTCCTGCCCGGCAGCGAGGTCCTGCGCGACGAGAAGCACGCGGTCGAGGAGGCCAGGCGCATCGGCTTCCCCGTCATCCTGAAGGCCTCCGGCGGCGGCGGCGGGCGCGGCATGCGCATCGTCCGCAAGGAGGAGGATGTCGCGGCGAACTTCACCCAGGCGACGCGCGAGGCGGAAGCGGGGTTCAAGAACCCCGACGTCTACATGGAGAAGTTCATCGAGCGCCCGAAGCACATCGAGTTCCAGGTGCTCGCCGACAAGCACGGCGGCGTCTGGACGCTCGGCGAGCGCGAGTGCTCGCTGCAGCGGCGCCACCAGAAGGTCATCGAGGAGGCCCCGAGCCCCGCGATGACCTCGGACCTCCGCCAGGAGATCGGGGACGTCATCCGCAAGGCGGTCCTCGAGACGAAGTACTACGGGCTCGGCACCTTCGAGTTCGTCATGGACGAGGACAAGCGCCTCTCCTTCCTCGAGGTGAACACGCGCGTACAGGTCGAGCACCCGGTCACCGAGATGGTGACGGGCCTCGATCTCGTCGCGCTCCAGATCCGCGTCGCGGCTGGCGAGAAGCTCGACCTGCCCGACACGCGACCGTGGAGCTTCCGCGGCCATGCCATCGAGTGCCGCATCAACGCGGAGGACCCGAAGACGTTCGCGCCGTGGCCGGGCAAGATCACGGAGTACTTCCCTCCCGGCGGCGCCGGCATCCGCGTCGACTCGGGCGTCTACGGCGGCTGGACCGTGCCCCCGCACTACGACTCGCTCATCTGCAAGGTCATCGCCCACGCACCGACGCGCGCCGAGGCGATCTCCCGCATGCGCCGCGCGCTCGACGAGACCATCGTCGGCGGCATCCGCACGAACATCGCGCTCCACAAGCGCCTGCTCGTCGACGAGGAGGTCCTCGCGGGGACGATGACGACGCGCACGATCGAGCGGATCATCGCGCAGCCCGAGGCGTGATCCTCCGCCGCGCCGGGGCCGCCCGGCGGCGCAAGGGCTAGCGTAGCTCGGAGGCGACGCGGCCGCCGGACGGCGCGCGGGAGACGCCGCCGTCGCTCAGACCGAACGCGGGACCGGCGGTCCCGGCCCAGGCGACGTGCGCGACGTTCTTGATCGCGATGTCGGAGACGGCGGCGCCCTTCGCGGTGAGCGTGATCGTCGCGGCGGTACCGTCGGCGAACGCGCAGGCGAGCTTGCGGCCCGACTGCTCGAACGCGAGGCCCACCGGGGTCTCGCGCACGCGGAGCTTCGCGAGGACGCGCCCCTTCGCCGGGTCGACGAGCGCGACGATGCCGTCGTCGCCTCCGGACGCGACGATGCGGCCGCGCGGGTCGCACGCGAGGCAGGTCACGCCGAAGGCCTCCTGATGGGGCGAGAGCCGATGGACGACCTTCGCCTCGGCGACGTCGACGAGGAGCACGCGACCGTCGAGGGCGCCGGTGCCGACCGCGAGCAGCGCGCCCGGGAGGCGTGCGAGCGCGGTGATCCGATCGTCCTCCGTCAGCGCGTACGAGGTGACCGGCTTGCCGTTCTCGAGATCGTAGACGTCGACGCCGCCCGTCATCGTGCCGGCGAACGCGTAGAGATCGTCGGCGGCGAACGCGGTGGCGGTCCCGCGCAGCGCGACGGGACGCGGCGCCGACCAGGGCTTCGGCGCGCGCACGAGCACCCGGGCCGTGGCGGCGACGGCCATCTCGCGCTTCGTGAGGTGCACGCCGATGACCGCCTCGCCCGCGGAGAGGGTGCCCGCGTCGGCGTCGCCCTTCAGGATGCGCACGCGACCGGCCTTGTCGCCGGCGATGACGAGATCGCCGCGCGCGCCGATCGCGGTGATGGGCGCGGCGACCTTCGCCTCGCCGGTCTGGACGCCGAACGCCTGCGTGAGGCCGTCCTCGATGCGCGCGACGAGACGGTCGCCCTCGACCGTCAGGCCGGTGACCTTCGCGCGGGCGCGGACGCGGCGCACGACCTTGCGTGCGTCGCCGTCGATCCAGACCAGCCAGTCGCCCATGGCGAGGACGAGCTGCGAGAAGCCGAACTTCACGAGCCGCCACGTGTCCGGCGGATCGACCGAGGCGAGGCGGAGCGTCCCCTCCTCCTCGCCTTCCCGGTTGGTGAAGCGGAGCGTGCCGTCCTCCTCGATGGTGACGGCGCCCTTCTTGATCTCGACGCGCGAAAGGCTCAATTGCCCTCCCAGCGCAAGCTCTCGCCCGTCACGCTGGCGATCTTCTGCTGGTTCTGCCCCTGCGGGTTCGAGATGAAGAGGCCGCCGCGGGTCGAGAAGAACGCGACCATGCGACCGTCGGGCGAGCACGCCGGATACGTGTTCGAGCCCTGGTCCTGCGTGAGGCGCTTCACGTTCCCGCCGCCCGGATCGCTCGAGAAGATGTCCCACGACGCGCCGTCGCGGCCCATGAAGAGGATCTTCAGACCCTCGGGGTCGTTGCACCAGACGGGCGCCATGTTGTACGTGCCGCGGAAGCTCTGACGCTTGCCGTCGACGTAGATCTGCGGGTTGCCGCCGGAGTTGGAGACGTACGCGAGCTGCCCCCCGGGCCCGAACGCGGGGTGCGTGTTGAGGCCGCCGTTCGTGACCTTGCTGAGGTTCGAGCCGTCCGGCGACCCGGTCCAGATGTCCGACTGGCCGTTCTGCGAGATGACGAGCGCCATCTTGCCGGCGCCGAACGCGACGCCGAAGACGAGCCCCGCGTGCTTGAGCACCGCCGCGGGATTGCCGACCTTGAAGAGCTGGTAGCTGCCGTCGGTGAGCCCACCCGCGTAGTACACGCCGCCCGGCCCCGCCGCCGGCGCGAGGGCCACGTTGGAGACGGCGGGCAAGCGCCCGAGCCCTTGGCCGTCGCTCTCGATCGAGAAGATGCCCTTCTGGCCGCGGCCGGTCGTCGCACTGAACACGAGGCGGCCGCCGAAGCTGCCGGGCGTGCCGGTGAACCACTTGACGACCTCGTTGTCGAACTGGTGCACCGCGGAGCGGATGGCGTTCGGCGCGACGTCGTACTCCTTCTTCAGGACCTCGTTGCCACCGCGCGAGACGACGAACAGGCGCAGCTCGACGTGCACCGAGGAGCCGCGGTTCTGCGTCTGGCCCTTCACGACGCCCTCGGCGCCGACGTTGCGCCACGACGTGGGCTCGATCGTCATGCCCTCCTGCGAGAGGTTCGCGGTGAAGCTCTTCGGATCGAGCACCTGGAACATGCTCGAGAGCGTGAAGTCGCGCGTCGCCGTGTCGACGACCTGGCTCGCGATCTGCGAGTCGCCCAGCGGCGGCGCGACCGCGATCTTGAAGAGGCCGCGGCTGCCGCCCTGCACGGTGACCGTGGTGACCTGCCCGCCCGCGTTCGTGGCAGTGGGCAGCGCGTTCGCCGTCGCAGATCCGGAAGGCGCGCCCTGCTGCGCTCCGGCCGGCATCGCGATCGTGAGCAGCACGGCGGCGCCCGTGGCGATCGCGAGGGGAAGGAACCGGAAGGCAAAGCGCGTCACTTGCATGCGGAAGCTCCTGCTTGAGGGTCACCGGGGATCTGGACCTGGATTCGCCTGCCGCGCCACAGCTCGTCGACCTCCTTCGGCGGCTCGGGCAGGGCCTTCTTGTCGTCGAGCAGCTTCAATAGCATCGACCGTGCGGCATCGTCGAAGAGCTCGTTTCCGCTGCTCTTCACAGGCGTCGTCTTCACGTGCCAGATGACCATGTTGCGGCCGACGTTGATCTCGAACACCGCGCAGAGGCGCCTCGCCTCTCCGCCGCTGATGATCGACGGAATGCTGAGGTGCTGGCCGAAGAACTGCCCGACGCGGAGCGCGTACATGTCCCCGGCGTGGACCTTGGTGGGATCGGTCTCGTTGCCGCCGTCGACGCCGAGCTCGTGACCTTCCTCCGGGCGGCGCGCGCCCGCGTCCTCGGCGAACGGGTCGCTCTTGGCGACGAGGTTCGCGATGTCCGAATCGACCGTGTTCGGCGGAGGCGCGCCCGCGTCGGGGTTCTTCTTCCCCGGGTCCTCCTGCGACGCGGTGAGCGTCTTCTTCGGCGCGGTGCGCTGCTGCGGGACCAGACGGTCGGGCAGCTTCTTCGGATCGATCGGCTTGCCGAGCTTCAGGATCGACGCCTGCACCACGGGACGCGCGACGAGCTCCTTCTCCTCCGCCTCCGGCGCCGCGGGCACGATCGCGCGGTAGACGAAGGGCCCGATCGCGAGCAGGTGCAGCGCGATGGCGACCGCCACGCCGAGGACGACCTCGTCGCTCGTGTATCGCGGAGTGTACGGGACGCCGGGCAACTTCATGAAAAGGATGAGCTCTCGCGGACCGGGGAAGCCTAGCGTTGGACGGGCGGCGGGCCCTAACGGTTTAGAACCCTACTTCACGACCAGCGGATCGGTGACCATGCCGAGCTTCTCGACACCGGCGCTGCGGGCGGCGGCCATCACGCGGAGGACGGCGCCGTACTTCACGTTCTCGTCGGCCTGGACGTACAGCTCCTTCTCCTCCTGCAGGCGCGCATTCGACTTGAGACGGTCCTCGACCGCCGAGGTGATCTCGTCCTTGCCGAGATAGACGTGCTCGTCGGCCGTGACGATGACGAGCATCTTCGAGTCGTCGGCCTGCATCGGCGCGCTCTTCACCTTCGGGAGGTCGACCTGCACGCCCGTGGTGAGGAGCGGCGCCGTCACCATGAAGATGACGAGCAGGACGAGCATGACGTCGATGAGCGGCGTCACGTTGATCTCGTTCATGCCGCCCGCACGTCGGCGACGACCGCCGCCGCCCGCGACGCCCATGCCCATCTCAGACGCCCCCGAGCTTGGCGCGCGCCGCCACGTCCTGCGCGAAGGCGTCCATGACGTCGGCGAGCTCGCCGACGCGGCGCGCGAAGTAGTTGTACGCCATGACGCTCGGGATCGCGGCGACGAGACCGATCGCGGTCGCGATCAGCGCCTCGGCGATCTTCGGGGCAACGACCGGGAGGTTCGCGCTCTGCTGGTTCCCGATGCTGAGGAAGGCGTCCATGATCCCGTAGACCGTGCCGAACAGGCCGATGAACGGCGCGGTCGACCCGATGGTGCCGAGGAGGCTCATCCAGGACTCGAGGTGCGTGATCTCGCTCGCCGCCGCGCGCCGCGTGATGCTCTCGACGTGCGTCCCTTGCGCCTCGTCGAGCCGCGCGCCGCGCTCGCCCTTGGTGAGGCGGACCATCTCGTCGTAGCCGGTGGCGAAGATGCGGGCGAAGGGCGATCCCCGGAACGCCGCGAGCCCCTGCTGCGCGAGCGCGTCGAGCGATCCCGCGGAATCGAAGGCCTTGATGAACCGATCGGAGTCCGATCGGGCGCGCATGAGGTGCAGCGCCTTCGCGAAGATCACGATCCAGCAGAGGATCGAGAATGCGACCAGGACGACCAGCACCAGTTTGACCGGCAGCGACGCATGGAGGACCAGCTGCACCGGGTCGAGGCGGTCAGGGGCCCCGGACGGGGGCGCCGCAGCCTGCTGGGCGACGAAAATCATGGGCGTCGTTATCAACCCGTCGGTTCCGTCGTGTCAAACCTGACTGGATCCCGGGGCATTCCCAACGTAAAAGGGGCACGTGCTTCGCTTCCGCTGGCTCGTCTCCGCGACCCTGATCGCGCTCGTGGCGATCGTCGTCGCGTGCAGCGGCTCGAGCTCGACATCGGGCATTCCGCCGATCACCGGCATCGTCGTCCGCGCCGAGACGCTCACCACGGGACGCGGCTGCGGCCCCGGTCCGACGCAGCTCTTCAAGTACGCCGCGGTCGTCTACAGCTTCAACACGGACACGAAGAAGTTCGACCAGGTGGTGACCGGGGGCCTCTACGACTGCTTCGCCGACGGGACCTTCGTCGAGCTGAAGCCCGTGGATCCCGCGGGGGGCTTCACCTTCGAGCTCGAGGTCTTCGGGTTCACCCAGGCCGCCTATGCGGCGCAGAAGCCGGTGATCGACGCCGCGGGGTCGGACGCCGTCAAGCTGCGGGCGGCGAGCCCGACCTGGACGACGACCTGCACCGCGACCCAGCAGCAGGACGTGCAGTCGCTCGCGGTCTGCGCCCCGCTCGTCGAGGTGAATCCTCCGGAGGCGCAGATCGTCCTCGCGACCGGCGCGTTCCCCCGCGCGGACGGAGGGACGGCGACGTGCGGGCGGACGAGCGGCGACGCCGGCGTCGACGCCGGTGCGGACGCCGACACCGATGCCGGCGAGGACGCGGGCGACGACGCCGGAGAAGACGCGGGCGCCGACGGTGGCACGGCTGGACCTTCGCTGTCGTTCCTGTCCGTCCGCGTGCGCGCGTCGCTCGGCGGCGCCGAGGTCGTGCCCCAGACCGAGCTCCCCTGCCCCGAGGCCTTCGTCCTTCGCAACGCCGTCCCGAGCGGGAGCTACACGCTCGCCGTCGAGCTCCTGGACGGCTCGGGCACGGCGGTTGGCACGACCACGTGCACGGCCGTGGCGACGGCCGGCGTGCAAACCGCCGCCACGTGCGCCCCGGTCCAGTGACCCTCCTTGCTCCGACCCCGGGGCGAAACTAAAGTTCAGGGAGATGAGAGAGCCCGGCGAGATCGCTGCTGCTTTGCCGCGGCCGGGGCGCGCCCTGAAGACGGTGCTCGCGCTCATCGCCGCGCTCGCCCTCGCCGGTGCGATCGTCGTGAACTGGGCGCCGGGCGGGACCACGGGCGCCGAGCTCTTCCTGTGGCTCGCGTTCGACCCGCGCAGCCTCGCGACGCGGCCGTGGACGCTCGTGACGTCCGGTCTGCTGACGAGCCCCGAGGGGATCAGCCACGCGCTCTGGTCGCTCGTCGGCCTCTACTTCCTCACGACGGACCTCGAGAAGCGCTGGGGCGGCGCCCGCCTCATCCGCTTCCTCCTCCTCAGCGTCGTGACGGGCAACATCGCCGTCCTCGCGGCCTCGCTGGTCCCGACCGGAAACAAACTCTTCCACCCGCCGTTCGTCCTCGGGCCGCTCGCTGCGATCACCGCGACGGCCATCGCGTGGTCGAAGGAGAACGCGCACCGGCAGATCCGCTTTTTCTTCTTCATCCCGATGAGCGGCAAGACCCTCTTCTGGGTCACGATCGGGCTCGCCGCCCTCGCCCTCGTCTTCGCCCAGGGCGCTCCCGAGGGAGCCGTCGCGCCGCTCGGCGGCGTCCTGGCCGGGCTCGCGTTCGGCGGCACTCCCTCGCCGGCGCGCGCGCTCTGGCTCCGGTTCAGGCTCGGCGTGCTCCGCCGCAAGGGCACCGCGGTCACGGTCGAGTCGATCCTCGAGCCCCCGAGCCGCCCGCGGTCCGCGAAGCGCAGCGGCAAGGGCCCGCCGCTCCGCGTGGTGCCCGGCGGCCTCGAGGACGAGCTCAAGAACCGCAAGCCTCCCAAGGACAAGCGCTACCTGAACTAGTGGGGAGCTGCGCTCCCCCTCATCGGCTCCGCCGATGAGCCTCCCCCGGCCCTTTTCTCACCGGCCCGCGGGCTTCGCCTTCGGCGAACGCGCGCTCCGCGCGCAAGGGCCCGCTGCGCTCTTCCAAGACTTGCGCGGGCGCCCGCGTGCGGCCGACGGGTTTGGATGTCTTTGTGCGCGGTGGGGTGGTAATCGGATGGGCCGATGGCCTGGCAGCACCGGCACCTGCTCGACATCGAGGGCCTCGACGAGGCCGACATCGACACCGTCCTCGAGCGCGCCGAGCGCGGGCTCGCGACGGACGCCCTCGCCGATCGAACGGTGGTGAACCTCTTCTTCGAGGCATCCACCCGTACGCGCACGTCGTTCGAGATCGCCGCCAAGCGCCACGGCGCGCACGTGGTGAACGTGAGCTCCTCGTTCTCGAGCGCGACCAAGGGCGAGACCCTCCTCGACACGGCGCGCAACATCGAGGCGATGAACGTCGACGCGATCGTGCTGCGGCACGCGAGCTCCGGCGCCCCGCACTTCCTCGCGAAGCACCTGCCCTGCTCGATCGTCAACGCCGGCGACGGGACGCACGAGCACCCGACGCAGGCCCTGCTCGACGCGTTCACCATCAAGAAGAAGAAGGGCCGTCTGGACGGCCTCGTCGTCGTGATCTGCGGAGACATCGCCCACTCGCGCGTCGCGCGGTCGAACGCGCAGCTGCTCGGGAAGAAGGGCGCGGAGGTGAGGCTGTGCGGGCCGCGCACGATGCTCCCGCGGAACCCCGAGGCCCTCGGGCCGACGGTGAAGCTCTTCCCGCGTCTCGAGCAGGCGCTCGAAGGCGCGGACGTCGTGATGATGCTGCGCATCCAGCAGGAGCGGCTCGTCGGCGCGATGATGTCGACGACGCGCGAGTACAGCCGCACGTTCGGGCTCAGCCCGGCCATGCTCGCGCGCGCGAAGCCCGACGCGATCGTCATGCATCCAGGCCCGATCAACCGCGGCGTGGAGATGCCCGCGGGGGTGGCCGACGGTCCGCAGAGCGTCATCCTCGACCAGGTCGAGGCCGGCGTGGCGGTGCGAGCGGCGGTCCTCGACCTGGTGATCGGCGCGTCCGCGTCATGAGCCGCGATCGGCAGGCTCCGCTCGGGGTGTTCGACTCGGGCCTCGGCGGCCTGACCGTGGTGCGAGCCCTCCGTGCGGCGCTGCCCCACGAGGACATCGTCTATCTCGGCGACACCGCGCGCGTGCCCTATGGAACGAAGGGGCCGGCGACGGTCACGCGGTACGCGCTCGCGTGCGCGAACCACCTCGTCGCCCGCGGGGTCAAGGCGATCGTCGTCGCCTGCAACACCGTGAGCGCGGTCGCACCCGAGCGGCTGCGCGTCGAGCTCGATCTCCCCGTGCTCGGCGTCATCGAGCCCGGCGCCCGCGCGGCCGCGGCGGCGACGAAGCGATCGCGCGTCGGCATCCTCGCCACCGCGGGCACCATCGCCTCGGGCGCCTATCCCCGCGCGCTCGCCGCGTGCTCGACGCGGATCGAGGCCCACGGGCAGGCGGCGCCCCTGCTCGTCCCCCTGGCGGAGGAGGGCTGGACGGAGGGCGAAGTCCCGCGGCTGGCCGCACGTAAGTACCTCGAGCCGCTCGCCAGGGCGGGCGTCGACGTCGTCGTGCTCGGGTGCACGCACTACCCGCTCCTCTACGAGGTCATCGCGAGCGAGGCGCGCGCGATGATCGGCGAGCACGTGCAGATCGTCGACAGCGCCACCGCGGTCGCGCGCGAGGTCGCAACCTTCCTGTCCGATCGCGAGCTGCTCCGCGACCCGGCGCGCGGCCCGGGCGGGACGACGCTCCTCGTGACCGATCTGCCGAAGAGCTTCGATGCGACCGCGTCGCGTTTCCTCGGCGGCGACGTCCCCGGCGCCGAGCAGATCGATCTCTGACCCGCCGCCTCCGCCGGCCGGCGGTCGGGGCCTCGGTCCAGAGACTCACGCATCAGGCCTTGCTATCAAAGCCTGCTCGCCCCCCCTCCGCCCTCCGCCCTCTCCCCGCTCTCCGGATGCGGGCCTCGATAGCACAGCCTGCTCTGAGCGTGACCCAGAGCAGGGCTCGATAGATGGGCCTGATGCGTGGACTTCCGGGAAGGACACGCCCGCCACCGCGGGGCGGCGCGGCGCCGCAGGCTCAGGCCACGCGGATCATGCGCGGCGGCTTCGCCACGTAGTCGCTCGCGCCGATCTGCGCGAGGGCGGTCTGCATCGCGGACTCCTTCGCCTCGTGCGTGAGCATCACGACGTCGACGGGGACGTCGGCCGAGCCGCGGCCCGTCTGCACGATCTGCTCGATCGACACGCCCCGCTCGCCGAGAGCGCCGGTGATCCGCGCGAGCACGCCGGGACGGTCGAAGACCGAGAAGCGGACGTAGTAGCGCGTCTCGACCTCGCTCATCGGGGCCAGCGCACGCGGGGCGAGCCGGATCGCGCGGGTCATGAGGCCCGAGACGCCGCTCTTCTTCGCGATGGCGACGTCGACGAGGTCGGCGACCACGCTCACCGCGGTGGGCATGTCGCCGGCGCCGCGGCCCGACAGCAGGCACGGACCGAGCGCGCGCCCCCGCAGCGAGATCGCATTGAGCACGCCGCTGATGTTCGCGAGCGGCGCGTCCTTCGCGACGAGCGCGGGGTGCACGCGGAGCTCGAGGGCTCCGTTCGCGTGGGTCTTGGCGATGCCGAGCTGCTTGACCACGAAGCCGAAGCGCTCGGCGAAGGCGTGATCGATCGGCTCGACGACGTCGATGCCCTCGGTCGGGACCTTGGCGCCGTCGAGCCGCGCATGGAACGCGAGCATCGCCAGAACGACGAGCTTGTGCGCCGCGTCGCCGCCGCCGACGTCGAGCGTCGGATCGGCCTCCGCGTAGCCGAGGCGCTGCGCCTCCTTCACCGCCGCGTCGAACGAAAGACCGTCGGCGCGCATGCGCGTGAGGACGTAGTTCGACGTGCCGTTGATGATCCCCTCGATGCTCTCGATGGTGTCGCTCGCCATCGAGTCGCGGAGCACGCGGATGACCGGGATGCCTCCGCCGACGGCGCCCTCGAACGCGAGATCGACACCGCGCGCGCGCGCTGCCTCGAGGAGCGCCGCGCCCTTCGTCGCGAGGAGCATCTTGTTGGCGGTGACCACCTGCTTGCCCGCGGCGATGGCGCGCTCGACGTAGCCGCCCGCCGGATCGACGCCGCCGATCACCTCGACCACGGCGTCGAGCGAGGCGTCGCCGAGGACCGCCTCGGGATCGGTGGTGACCTTCGCGCGATCGAGCTCCGCGACGCGCTCCTTCTGCGGATCCCGCACGAGCACGCGCGCGATCTCGATGGGCGCACCGACGCGGGCCTCGATGTACGCGGCGTTCGCGCGGAGGAGCTGCACGACACCGCCGCCGACGGTGCCGCAGCCGAGCAGACCGACCTTGATCATGCCGGGATGATGGCGCGGTCAGAAGCCGGGGTCACGCGCGATCTCGCCGCGGCTGCCCCTGTCCTTGTTCGGCTCCTTCTTCGGCTCTTTCTTCGGCACAGGGTCGCGCTTCGGCGTCGCGATCGTGGCGGTCGCGGTCGCAGTCGCGGTCGCAGTCGCGGTGGTCGTGGTCGCGGATGCGGTCGCGCTCGCAGGCGCCGGGATCGCTTCAACGACGGTCGGCGAAGGCGCGGGCGAAGGCGCCGGCTCGGGCGCGGCCTTCGCCGTGGCGGCGGCGCTCGGCGGCTCGGGCGCGGGGCCTACGATCTGTCCTCGGATGAGCGCCGCGAGCAGGATCGCGAGCGAGACCCCGACCGCGCCGACGACGATGCGCGCCGCGCGCGTGCGCCGCTGCGGCAGCTCTTCGATCTCTTCGCGCTCTTCGTCCGGAGCGACCGTCTGGCTGCCGACCGGCGGCAGCGAGAGCTCCGAGTCCGAGGTCACGCGCGGCGCGATCGGGATCGACGCCTCCGACGTCGAGCGGCGCCCCGAGGCCTTGCGTAGGGCGATCTGCAGCTCGGTGCCGTCGGCCCAGCGCTGCGCGGGGTCCTTCGCGAGCGCCTTGGCCAGCACCTCCCAGACGGGCTCCGGCAGGTCGGGGATGGGTGCGGGCTCGCGCTCGAGGATCGCCTCGATGACTGCGTGGAACGACGCGTCCTCGAACGGGTTCGTCCCCGTCAGCATCAGGTAGAAGAGGATGCCCGCGGAGAAGACGTCGCTCCGCGCATCGACCGTCGGCGCGCCCTTCGCCTGCTCGGGCGACATGAAGGTCGGCGTCCCGAGCATCACCCCCGCGGCAGTGAGCCCGGGCGTGTCGGAGGAGGCGATCTTCGAGACCCCGAAGTCGAGCACCTTCGGGATCACGATCCCGTCGGGATCCTTCGCGAGGAAGATGTTGTCCGGCTTGACGTCGCGATGGATGACCCCCGCGCGGTGGGCGTGCGCGAGCGCCCCTGCGACGGGGATCATGAGGTCGAGCGCCTCCTCGAGCGGCAGCTTCCCCTTCTTCATCAGGAGGTCGGACAGCGTCTCGCCCGAGAGGAGCTCCATCACGATCGCGAGCGCATGGGGCTTCTCGGCCTTCGACGTCTGACCGTCGGCGCCGAGCTCCATCAGATCGAACACGCGGACGATGGCCCGGTGGCTGAGGCGCGCGGCCGCGAAGGCCTCGCGGCGGAAGCGCGCGACGGACTCCTCGTCGGCCGCGTCGGGCACCAGGACCTTCACGCAGACCTCGGCGGCGGTCGACTCGTTCTTCGCCACCCAGAGCTGGGCCATCCCCCCGAAGCCCGCCGGCTTCACCAGGCGGTACTTCTTCGCGAGGATCCTCCCCTCTTCGAGGACGAGATGGGGCTCCGCGTCCGCGGGCGTCACGCCGACGATCGTGAAGGTTTCTGGCCGGGACGTCCAGCCGAATGGCGTTCGCACCCGGCCATACACCGTAAAACGACGAGGGCCGCGATCGCCTCGGCGACCACGGCCCTCCTCCGTTCCTGCTCCGGTCTCAGTTGTGCGCCGGCGCCTGCGTCGTCTCCGGCTGCTTCGGCGTGAGCTTCTCCTCGAGCGCCGCGTCGAGCAGCTGGTCCATCTTCGAGATGGGGATGAACTCGAGGTCGTTCTTGATCTCGGCGGGGATCTCGTCGAGGTCCGCCTTGTTGCGCTCGGGGATGAGCACGCGCTTGATGCCCGCGCGGTGCGCCGCAAGGACCTTCTCCTTGAGACCGCCGATCGGCAGCACGCGGCCGCGGAGCGTGATCTCGCCGGTCATCGCGACGTCGTGACGGATGCGCACGCCGGTGAGCATCGACACGAGCGCGGTGAACATCGTGACGCCCGCGGACGGACCGTCCTTCGGCATCGCGCCGGCCGGGATGTGGATGTGGATGTCGCTCTTCTCGAGGAAGTCCTTCGAGATGCCGAACTTCTCGGCGTTCGTGCGGACGTACGAGAGGGCCGCCTGCGCGGACTCCTTCATGACGTCGCCGAGCTGACCGGTGAGCTGCAGCTTCCCGGAGCCGTACATGCGGGTCGCCTCGATGAAGAGGATCTCGCCGCCGACGCTCGTCCACGCGAGACCGGTGGCGACACCGGGCTCCTCGGTACGCTCGGCGACCTCGCTCGTGTAGCGGGGCGCGCCGAGGAACTCGCGGACGTCGTCCGCGGTCGCGATCTTGCGCGGGGTGGTGTCACCCTCGGCGATCTTCACCGCGACGCCGCGGATGACGCTCGCCACCTGACGCTCGAGCGTGCGGACGCCCGCCTCGCGCGTGTAGTGGTCGATGATCTCGTCGACCGCGGTGTCCTCGATCGTGAGCTGCTCCTTCGTGATGCCGTGCTCCTCGATCTGCTTCGGGATGAGGTGCTGGCGCGCGATGGCGAGCTTCTCGTTGCGCGTGTAGCCGGGGATCTCGAGGATCTCCATGCGGTCGCGCAGCGGCGGCGGGATGGGGTCCGCCACGTTCGCCGTCGCCACGAACATCACGTTCGAGAGGTCGAACGGGATCTCGAGGTAGTGGTCGGCGAAGGTGTTGTTCTGCTCGGGGTCGAGGACCTCGAGGAGCGCCGCCGCCGGGTCGCCGCGGAAGTC
>WBZO01001439.1_pt1 | contig 37187 bp, 33 predicted proteins | sample 5204261 | NCBI WGS metagenome assembly WBZO01 (sample SAMN12412400, study PRJNA552823) | activated sludge metagenome | isolation source: activated sludge from anammox sidestream of wastewater treatment plant... | place: USA: North Carolina | collected 2017-09
GCCTCCAGGGCCTCGGGCGACACGCGCCAGACCCCGCGGCGGCCGATCTTGACCGCCGGGAGCTGGCCGGTGCGCATGAGGACGTACACCTGCGAGACGGTGACGCTGAGGATCTCGGCGACCTCGTCGGGCTTGAGGAACTTCGGGATCTCCGCCACCTGTGCCGCCCTCTCGTCGCTTGCTGAGCCCGTAGCATCGCAGAGCCTCGTGATGCCTCGCGGTGCGTTCCCGACCCTAGCTCCCCGGTGGGGACTCCCGTGACCGCCGTCGAGGCCCCGGCCCGCAACGGCCGTACCGAGGTGCAGGCAGCCGCGGGTCGGGTGCGCGGGCCGCGCCGGCGCCGGCGCCTCGACCCCCGCCTCGTCGTCGGCGTCCTCCTGGTCGCCGCCGCCGTGGCCGGCGGTCTCCGGCTGGCCGCGACCGGCGACGACACGGTCCCCGTGGTGGTGGCCACCCGCGACCTGCCGTCCAACCACCGGCTGGAGCCGGGCGACGTCACGACCGTACGGCTCGCCGCGTCCGCCGCCGTGGTCGACACCCTCGTGCGCGGCGATCGCATCGCGTCCCTGACCGGGCGGGTCCTCAGCCGGCCCGCCGCCGCGGGAGGCCTGCTCGACCGGCGGTACGTGGGCCCGACGGCCCGGTCGGTGCGCGAGGTCACGGTTCCGTTGTCCCCCGAGCACGCTCTGGGCGGGTCGGTGCGGGTCGGGGAGAAGGTCGACCTGCTCGCCAGCTTCGGCAAGGGCACCGCCGACGCCCGGACCCTCACCGTCGCGTCGGGGGTCGAGGTCGTGGCCACCGTCCGGGAGGAGGGCTTCCTCGGGCGTGACGGCAAGCTCTCGGCGCTCACCCTCTCCGTGGCGCCCGACGACGTCGTGTTCGTGGTGTTCGCGGCGCGCAACGGGGAGCTCGACGTCGTCCGGGCCACCGGCGGGTCGGGGAAGCCGCCGGCGCGCTTCGAACGAGCGGACCTGCCGTGAGCCCGGGAGGGCCGGCATGAGCTCGCCGGTGACGGTCGCCGTCTGCGGGGCGGGCGCTCCCTGGGAGGCGGCCCTGGTCCGCGGCCTCCAGAGGCGCGAGCTGGGGGTCGAGGTCAGCCGGCGCTGCGTCGACCGCGCCGAGCTCCTCGGCGTGGCACTCCGCGACCGACCCGCCGCGGTGCTGCTGCGCGCCGAGCTCCCGTGGCTCGACCGCGATCTCGTCGGCACCCTCCACGATGCCGGTGTGGCGGTGGTGGCCGTGGAGCGCGAGGCGGGGTCGCGTCCGCTCGAGCGCATCGGCGTGACGCACCGCGTCACCGCCGACGCCACGGCCGACGAGGTCGCGGCTCTCCTGTGGAGCCTCGACGAGCCGACGCCACCGCTCCCAGCGGGTGGCGAGGCAACCCGGTCTCAGGATCCGGCCGGTGGCCCCGCACCCGGTCCACCGGCGCCGGCGGGGGTCCTCACCGCCGTGTGGGGCGGTCCCGGGGCGCCGGGCCGCACGAGCGTGGCCGTCCACCTCGCGGTGGAGGCGGCGCGCCGGGGCCGGCGTTGCATCCTCGTCGAGGGCGACACGTGGGCTCCCTGCCTCGCTCAGCTCCTGGGGCTCCCCGACGGTCCCGGCCTCGCCCAGGCCGCCCGCCTCGCGATCGACGGCTGGCCCCGGCCGCTGGCGTCCGTGCTGCACGACGGGCCTCACGGCGTGCAGGTCCTCGCCGGGCTCCCGAGGGCCGAGCTCTGGCCCGAGCTTCGCGAGCGGGCCTGGCGGGCGATCCTCGACGCGGCACGCGACGAGGCCGACGTGGTGGTCGTCGACGTCGCCGCCCCGATCGAGGAGGACGAGGAGCTCTCCTTCGATCGGGTGCCGTTCCGCCGGAACCTGGCCACCCGGGTCGCACTCGCCGAGGCGACGGGGATCGTGATGGTGGTCGCCGGGCACCCCGTGGGGATCCGTCACGGGGTGCTGGCCCGCCAGCAGCTCGAGCGCGACCTGCCCCTCGCCGCCTCGCGGGCGTCGACCGTGGTCAACCGCTCACCTCGCGGCGCGAGGCGCCTCCAGGACTGCTCCACGGAGCTGGCCCGCTTCACCGGCGCCGCCCCGGTCGCGTTCCTGCCCGTGGAGCCGGCCTTCGAGCGGGTGGTCTGGGAGGGGCGGATCCTGCACGAGGTCGCCGCCCGGTCGGCCTGGCTGCGCGAGCTCCGAGGGCTGGTCGACCGGATCGAACCGGCGGTGGCGGCATGACGGCCCCGATGGCCCCGACGACCGCATCGTCGGCGGTGGAGATCCTCGAGGCGGAGATCCGCGAGAAGGTCCGCCACCGCGAGCTCGAGGCCGGGCCCGGTGGTAGCTCCGAGGTGTCACGCCTCGTCGAGGAGTCCGTCGACGACTACCGGGAGCGCTACCTGCGGGGCGGCCTGCCCCCGCTCGACGACGGCGACGTGAGGCGGCTGCTCGACCGCATCAGCGGCTTCGGCGCGCTGGGCCCGTTCCTCGCCGACCCGGAGGTCGAGGAGATCTGGATCAACGAACCCGGGCGGGTCTTCGTGGCCCGTCGCGGGTACCGCGAGCTCACGACCGTCGTCCTGTCGCCGGGCGAGGTCGAGGAGCTGGTGGAGCGGATGCTGGCCCGCGCCGGGCGGCGCCTCGACCGGTCGCAGCCGTTCGTCGACGCCCGCCTCCCCGACGGGAGCCGCCTCCACGTGGTGATCCCTCCCGTGACCGACCACTGGGCGGTGAACATCCGCAAGTTCGTGGGGTTGCGCGCCCACACCCTCGACGAGCTGGTGACTCTGGGATCGTGCTCGCCCGCCGCGGCGCGCTTCCTCGGCGCCGCGGTCGCCGCCGGGCTCAACGTCGTGGTCGCGGGGCCCGTCGGGTCGGGGAAGACCACGTTGCTCAACTGCCTGGCGTCGTGCGTCCCCGCCGGTGAGCGGATCGTCACCTGCGAGGAGGTCTTCGAGCTCCAGGTGGCCCATCCCGACGTGGTGAGCATGCAGTGCCGCCAGCCCAACCTCGAGGGCGAGGGCGCGGTGACGCTGCGCGACCTGGTGCGGGAGAGCCTGCGGATGCGCCCCGACCGGATCGTGATCGGCGAGGTGCGCGGCGCCGAGGCGCTCGACCTCCTGCTCGCGCTCAACAGCGGCGCGGGCGGGATGACGTCGGTCCACGCCAACTCGGCCCGCGACGCGTTGCGCAAGCTCACCACGCTCCCGCTCCTCGCGGGTGAGAACGTCGACCGCCGCTTCGTCGCGTCGACGGTCACCGCCTGTGTCGACGTGGTGGTCTTCTGCCGCCGGCACCCGGACCGCAGGGAGATCGCCGAGGTCCTCGCCGTCGGGGAGCAGATCGACGGCGGCGACGAGCCCACCGCCGGCCCGGTGTTCACCGGCGAGGGCCCGTCGCTGACGTTCACCGGTGAGCTCCCCCGAGCGGTGGAGCGCTTCGTCGACCGGGGCATCGACCTCACCGCGCTGGTCGGGGGCGACGGGTGAGCACCGTCCTCGCCCTGGTCCTCGGCCTCGGCGTCTTCCTCGTGTACGACGCGCTCACCAGTCCGCGCGCCGACGGGCCGTCCTCGCCCCGCCGGGGTCGGGTCACGTCGCGGGTGGCGCGGCTGATCGCCGAGGCCGGGCTCGACTCCGTGACCCCGCCGCAGCTCCTCGCCGCGTCGGTGGGGTCGGGCGTTCTCGCCGCCGCCGTCACGTACGCGCTGGTCGGGTCGGGTGGTGTCGCCGCCGCCGCCCTCCTCGGCGCGTCCTACGTACCGGTCGCCTACCTGCGGGGCCGTCGCCGGGCCCGGCAGCGCGCCCACAGCCGGTGCTGGCCCGAGGCCGTCGAGCTCCTCGCCGGCGCGGTCCGGGCCGGCGACACGCTCGTAGGGGCGCTGGGAGTGGTGGCCGAGCGGGGTCCCGAGCCCCTGCGCCCCGCGTTCCGGTCGCTGGTCAACGACCATCGGGTCTCCGGGGATCTCGACCGTGCCCTCGCCCGCTTCTCCGCGTCGGTGGCCGATCCCGTGGGCGACAGGGTGGCGGCGACCCTGACCGTGGCGCACCGCGTCGGCGGCCGCGAGCTCGGGCGGGTGCTGCGCACCCTGGCCGAGTTCCTCCGCGAGGACCTCGCCATGCGGCGCGAGGTGGAGTCGCGCCAGTCGTGGACGCTCGTGGCCGCCCGGGTCGCGGCGGCCGCGCCGTGGATCGTCCTGGTCCTCGTGGCGTCCCGTGACCAGGCCCGTCACGCCTACGACACCCCCGCGGGACTGATGGTGCTCGCCGTGGGTGCCGCCGTGACCGTGGCGGGCTACCGCCTGATGCTGGCGCTCGGGCGCATCCCCGAGCCGGCGCGCCTGTCGGGCACCGCGCCGTGAGCCCGCTCGCGGGCGTGCTCGTGGTCGGGACCGGCCTCGGCGGGCTCTCGCTGGTCGTCGCCAGCCACCCCCGCCTCCGGCGACCGCGCCTGGCGGCCCGGCTCCACCCCTGGGTGGTCCCGCAGCGGGGACGGTCGGCGGCACCGGCACCGGGGCTCGCGGGCCTCCGCGAGGTCCTGCGGTCCGCACTCGACGACGCCGGTCGGCGCCTGCAACGGGCTCTCGGCGACGACGGCCGCGACCTCGAGGAGCGCCTCGCCGCGGCCGGCTCCGACCTGACGCCGTCGGGGTTCCGGTCGGAGCAGGCCGCCTGGGCCATCGGCGGGTTCACCTCCGGCGTGGCCCTGGCTGCCCTCGCGGTGGCGTCGGGCCGGGCGTTCTCTCCACCCGCGCTCCTCGGTGCGGCCGTCCTGTTCGGGGCGGCGGGGGCGATCGCGCGGGACCGGCTGCTCACCCGGGCGGTCGAGGCCCGCCGGGCCCGGATGGTGGCCGAGTTCCCCACCTTCGCCGACCTCGTCTGCCTGGCCGTGACCGCAGGGGAGAGCCTCCGGGGCGCCCTCGACCTGGTGGTGTCGCGCTCCGACGGCCCCCTGGCCGCGGAGGTGCGTGGTGCCCTGCGCCAGGTCCGGACGGGGCTGCCCCTGGCCGAGGCGCTGCCGGTCGCGCAGCGGCGCATCGGAATCCCCGCCTTCGACCGGTTCGTGGGGGCGGCCCTGGCCGCCCACGAGCGCGGCGTCCCCCTCGCCGACGCCCTCCGGGCGATGGCCTTCGACGTCCGCCAGGACCAGAAGAACGACGTCATCGAGGCGGCGGGGCGCAAGCAGGTCTCGATGCTCGTGCCCGTGGTCGCGCTGGTCCTGCCCGTCTCGATCCTCTTCGCGTTCTACCCGGGCGTGCTGGCCATCAGGCAGATGGCCGGCTGAGGCGCGACCAACCCCGGCGGGTCCACGAGGACCGGCCGGACACCCGAACCATCAGCAGGGAGGCGATGGTGATGAGAGAGACGCAAGGCAACGCGCGACGAGTCGTGGCCCGGGGCGAGGGGTTCCCTGGTCGACCCGGCGGCGGTCGGGACCGCGAGCGGCTCGACCCTCGGAGCGAGCGGGGCTCGATCCCGGAGTGGGTCATGCTCCTCGTGATGGGCATCGGGATCGTGATGGCACTGTGGGCGGTGGTGCAGCCCGACATCATCGGCATCGTCTCGGATGCCCTCGGCAAGCTCCGCGGCTGACCGCGCGCCGGCGCCGACCCCGGCTCCGGACCCGGCCGAGCGGGGCGCCACGATGGTCGAGTTCCTGGCCGTGGGGCTCCTGGTGGTCACCGCGCTCCTCACGGTGGCGCAGCTCGCCACGTGGGTGTGGGCCCGCAACGTGGCCGTCAACGCCGCCCACGAGGGGGCCCGCACCGCCGCCGAGGCCGGCCGGGTGCCGCGTGAGGGCGCCGACCGGACCCGGGAGCTGCTGCGCGACGGCCTGGGCCGCGGCGCGGCGTCGTTCCACGTCCGGGCCGCGGGCGACGGACAGGTCGTCGAGGTGACCGCGTCGGGCCGCGCGCCCGCTCTGGTGCCCTTCCTCCCGCCGCTCGAGGTGACGGCCCGGGCGACCGCCTTCGACGAGGACGGGGGGTTCTCGTGACCCGAGCCGGAGCCGAGCCCGAGCGCGGCAGCGCGGTGGTCGAGATGGCCGTCCTCGGCTCGGCCGTGTTCGCGGTCCTTGTGCAGCTCGTGGTGGTCTTCGGCACCGCGCAGCGCGCCGCGCTCGCCACCTCGGCCGCGGCCCGGGAGGCCGCCCGGGTCGTGGTGGTCTCCGACTCCGGCCCGGAGGCCGGCATGAGGGCGCGGCTCGCGGTGGCAACCGCGGAGCGCAACCACGGCCTGGAACCCGGTTCGCTGCGGATCTCGGTGGCCGGCACCCCGGCCCGGGCCCGGACGGTGCGCGTCACGGTGCGCACGTCGGTCCCGATCCTGCGGATCCCGTTCCTGGGCCGGGTCGGCCCGGCCGTGCTGCCGGTTGAGGCGACCCAGGTGATGCGCGTCGACCCGTACCGGAGCATCGGGTGACGGTGCGAGGTGAGCGGGGGCAGGCCTCGGTCCTGCTCGTCGGCTCGCTGCTCGTCGGCCTGTTGCTCCTGGGCCTGGCCGTCGACGGCACCCGGATGTTCGTGGCTCGTCGGGACCTGCACAACGCGGTCGACGCCGCCGCGCTCGCCGGCGCGGGCGTGATCGACGAGGACGCCTACCGCGCCGAGGGCGGGGCGATCCGTCTCGACGCCGCCGGCGCGCGCCGGGCCGCGGAGGAGAACCTCTACGCGGCCGGGTGGATCGGCCGCCCGGGTGTCGAGGCCTCGGTCGAGGTCGACCCGGTGGCGGGCCGGGTCACGGTGCGCCTGTCCCGCCCGGTGCCGATGGTGTTCCTACGCCTCGCCGGCCTTCTCGAGGAGCGGATCGGGGCCCACGCGACGGCCGCCCCGGGACGGCCCTGACCGGACGGGCGGGAACCCCACCCCATTACGCTGGCGGGCATGACGGACGACGAGCGCGCCTCCGGACGCCGCACCGACTCGGGCATCGAGATCCGCCCCGTCTACGACGCGTCCGCCCTGTCGGGGTTCGACCCCGGCTCCCGCCTGGGCGCCCCGGGGAAGCCGCCCTACACGCGGGGCGTGTACCCCGAGATGTACCGCACGCGGCCGTGGACGATGCGCCAGTACTCCGGCTTCGGGACGGCCCGGGAGACCAACCAGCGGTTCCGGTACCTGCTCGAGGCCGGCCAGACGGGCCTGTCGTGCGCCTTCGACCTGCCCACCCAGATGGGCTACGACTCCGACCACCCCCGCTCCGAGGGCGAGGTCGGCAAGGTCGGGGTGGCGATCGACTCGCTCGACGACATGCGCGTCCTGCTCGACGGCATCCCGCTCGACCGGGTCACCACCTCGATGACGATCAACGCCACGGCGCCGATCCTGCTGCTGCTCTACGAGCTGGTGGCCGAGGACCAGGGGGTGGCGCCCTCGGCGATCGGCGGGACGGTCCAGAACGACCTGCTGAAGGAGTACGTGGCCCGGGGCACCTACATCTACCCGCCCCGCCCGTCGATGCGGATCATCACCGACCTCTTCGCGTACTGCAACGAGCGCATCCCGCGCTGGAACACGATCTCGATCTCCGGCTACCACATCCGGGAGGCCGGCTCCACGGCCGTGCAGGAGATCGCGTTCACGCTCTCGAACGCGATCGCCTACGTGCAGGCTGCCGTAGACACCGGTCTCGACGTCGACGCCTTCGCGCCCCGGCTCTCGTTCTTCTGGAACGGCCACAACAACTTCTTCGAGGAGGTCGCGAAGTTCCGGGCCTCGCGGCGCATGTGGTACCGGATCATGACCGAGCGCTTCGGCGCCCGCGACGAGCGGTCCAAGCTGCTGCGCTTCCACACCCAGACGGCCGGCTCGATGCTCACCGCGCAGCAGCCCGAGAACAACGTGGTGCGCGTCGCGCTCCAGGCGCTCGCGGCCGTGCTGGGAGGGACCCAGAGCCTCCACACCAACGGCTTCGACGAGGCCCTGGGCCTGCCCACCGAGCGGGCGGCGAAGCTGGCCCTGCGCACCCAGCAGGTGATCGCCAACGAGTCGGGCGTGGTCGACACCGTCGACCCCCTCGCCGGCTCGTACTTCGTGGAGTCGCTCACCGATGCGGTGGAGGCGGAGGCCTGGGCCTACATCACGAAGATCGACGAGATGGGCGGCGCGGTGGCGGCGATCGAGGCCGGCTACATGCAGGACGAGATCGAGCGCGCCGCGTTCGACTGGGCCCGCGCCGTCGACTCCGAGCGCAAGGTGATCGTGGGGGTGAACCGCTACGTGGACCCCGAGCCGGGTGAGCCCGAGGTGTTCCCGATCGATCCCGAGCTCGAGCGTGGCCAGGTCGCGCGGGTGCGCGAGGTCCGGGCCCGGCGCGACGGCGCCGCCGTCAAGGCCGCGCTCGAGGATCTCCGCGACGCGGCGAGGGGTACCGCCAACCTCCTGGTGCCGATGCGCGAGGCCCTGAGGCGCATGGCGACCCTGGGTGAGGTCAGCGACGTGCTGCGCGACGAGTTCGGCGAGTACCAGCCCACCCGCTGACGTCCCGCCGCGGGCGCGGGCGAAGCGGTCAGCCGGCGCGGCGCAGAGGCTCGAACGGCGCCGGTGGGTTGGCCCGGCGGAGGGCCCGGCGGGCCGCCGCCACGCCGCGCCGCCCGGACCGGCGGGTCTTCTCGTCGAGCTGCCACACCGGCTGCCCCGGAGGCCGGCCGGCGGACCCGCCGCGGGACCCGCCGCGCCGATCGGGCCGGCCGGCCCGGTCAGGCCCGTCGACCCCGTCGACCCCGTCGATGAGGCGCAGTTGCATGCTCACACCAGGAGTATCGCCGGGGGGTGTGACAGGTATTCCGTGCCCCCCGACACAAGCGCTTCCCGTGTCCCACCACGGGAGGATCCCCGGCGTCGCCCGACCGCCCGACGGGTCCGCATCCCGACACGAAAGGGTCGCTAAAGTTCCGGCCGGCACGGCCGACCCATACCGGAGCACGCGACCTCCGAGGCCGCCTCAGTCCGTCTCCTACCCGTCCACCCGGTTCTCACCGTCCTCCGACCTGGGAGCTCCCATGCGGATCCGCCGATCCCTCGCCCTCCTCGCCACCGCCTCGCTGCTCGCCACCTCGTTGGCGGCATGCGGCGGATCATCGGGCGGCGACAAGAAGTCCGAGAAGGACAAGGACAAGGTGAGCGCGACCGCCGGGCCGTCGGGCACCGGATCGCGGACCCTCAACGCCCTCTTCTACATGAACGGACCCGACGGGCCCGAGGGCGGCACCAACCCCGTGGTGGTCAATGTGACCAACGGTGGCAAGGGCGTGAGGGTCAGCTTCACCGAGGACGAGGTCGCCGGCACCGGCGACCAGTGGCGAGCCGCGGGGTGGAACGCCGTGACCGTCGCCACCATGCTCACCGGGGCCTCGCTGTCGGGCCGGAAGGTCGAGTTCGAGGTGACGGGCCGCATCGACGGGCCCAGCGCCGGCGCGCTGATGACGGTCGGGATCCTCTCCACCCTGCGCGGTGACCGCCTGAAGGACGACGTCACCATGACCGGGACCATCAACCCCGACGGCACCGTCGGGCCGGTGGGTGGGATCCCCTACAAGGTCGACGGCGTGAAGAAGGCGAAGAAGAAGCGGATGCTCATCCCGATCGGGCAGCGCAACTCCCGCATCGACGACGGCAGCAGCGTCGACGTGGTGGCGCTGGCCCGCCGCAAGGGCATCAAGGTGACCGAGGTCTCGAACATCTACGAGGTCTACAAGGCGTTCACCGGCAAGGAGCTGCCGCGCCCGCCCGAGGCGGCCGACGTGCGCCTCGACGACAAGACCTACGACCGGCTCAAGGCCAAGGTCAAGGGCATGACCGGTGAGTCGACCCAGGCCTACGCCGAGTTCCAGACCCTCGACCCCCAGATCCAGGAGGTGATGAACCCGGTCGTGGTGCAGGCCAACTCGGCCGCCGAGGAGGCCGGCAAGCTCTCCGACAACGGCCTCCAGGCCGGTGCCTTCATCAGCTCGCTGGAGGCCGCCGCGTTCATGCAGGCGGCGCTCCAGACCGGCCGGGCGCTCGAGGTCTACTTCACCCAGGGCGTCGACGCCTTCGTCAGCCAGATCCAGGGCAGCCAGCAGCTCTCCCTGAAGGTGGAGGCCGCCGTCGACGAGCTCAAGACGTTCGAGCCGAAGACCGTCGCCGACGCCGCCGCCCTCATCGACGCCTACAGCAACGTGCTCGACGCCCTCAGCCTGTCGAGCTACGGCGACAACGTGCTCGGGCAGGTGTCGGAGGCGCCCGACGAGGACACGGCGATGAGCCTGGCGATCATGGGTGCCCTCTACTACGAGCTCGCCGGCACGCTGGTCGACGCCTCCGAGGACCTCTTCGACGTCAGTCGGGGCCTGGGCGGGGCGCGACTCGACCCGAAGATGAGCCTCGCCGACACCGCCGACTTCTTCCGCAAGGCGTCGGAGGCGAACCTGAACGCGTTCGACACCCTGATCATCGACGAGATCGCCAAGGCCAACCAGGCCAGCGCCGACGTGATCAAGGTGCGCTTCGGCAACAACGACATCGACTACGCCCTGGCGCAGAGCACGCTGACGATCCTCGAGGGCGGCCTCGACGAGTACTTCGGCGACGCCAAGACGGCCGACTACGCCAAGCTCGGCGGCAGCGCCGGGCTCTACGCCCGCACCGCCCAGCTCCTGCTCAAGTACTACTCGCTCGACGCCCAGCTCGACGACGACCTGAACGTGGTCGACATCCGCAACCAGCAGGCCCTGAGCCGCTCGCTCGAGTTCGGAGCCGACCAGGTCCAGCGCGGCGTGGGGGTCCTGCGCGGCGAGAAGGTCGACCCGGCGCTCGTGGTCGCGGGGTACGAGAAGGCGACGATCGACCGTGAGGGCGACGCCGACGACAAGCTCAACGCCCTCGGCAGCTACCTGGGGAGCTTCATCTCGAGCCGGGTGCTCGCCTACCTGGGCGGCTTCCCGACCGCCGGCCTCGACGGCGGCGGCTGAGCCGGGGCGGGCAGGGGGCCGTGGGCGTGGCACACTCCGCCCATGGCCTACCTCGATCACGCCGCCACCACGCCGCTCCGGCCCGAGGTCGTCGACGCCATGCTCCCGTTCCTCACGGGCGGGCACGGCAACCCGTCGGGTGGCCACCGGGTCGCCCAGCGGGCCAAGGCCGCGCTGGAGGAGGCGCGTGAGCGCATCGCGGCCGTCCTCGGGTGCGCACCCGGGGAGGTCGTCCTCACCAGCGGGGGCACGGAGGCCGACAACCTCGCCGTGAAGGGCGCGGCACGGGCCGCCCGCGACGCCGGCACCGGCGACGGCGTGGTCGTGAGCGCGATCGAGCACAAGGCGGTCCTCGCGTCGGCGGAGCGGCTGCGGACCGAGGGATTCCGGGTGGGGTGCGCGCCGGTCGACCCCTACGGGATCGTCGACGCCGACCGCCTCGCCGGGCTGCTCGACGAGGGCACGGTGCTGGTGTCGGTGATGCTGGTCAACAACGAGGTGGGTGTGGTCCAGGACCTCGACACGGTGGCGGCGGTGGTGCGGGAGCACGCCCCCCGCGCCCTGCTCCACACCGACGCCGTGCAGGCCGCACCCTGGCTCGACCTGCGCGGCGCGGCCGCGGCCGCGCCGCTGGTCTCGGTGACCGGCCACAAGATCGGCGGACCGGTCGGTACGGGTGCGCTCGTCGTGCGCCCGCCCGCCACGGTCCGGCCCGAGATCGAGGGCGGAGGCCAGGAGCGCGGGCTCCGGGGCGGGACCAACGACGTCGCCGGCGCGGTGGGGTTCGCCACCGCGCTCGAGCTGACCGCCGCGCGCCGCGAAGCGGAGGGCCCCCGACTGGAGGGGCTGCGCGACCGCCTGGCCGCCGGCCTCTCCGCCCTCGGTGGGGTCGAACGGCACGGCGACCCGTCCCGCACCGTCCCGGGCATCTGGAACGGCCGCGTCGGGGGTGTGGAGTCCGAGGAGCTCCTCTTCCTCCTCGACGCAGCCGGGGTGCAGGCCGCCGCCGGCGCATCGTGCTCGTCGGGGGCGGCCGAGGCCTCGCACGTCCTGTCGGCCATGGGCGTCGAACGAGAGGCCGCCCTCGAGTCGGTCCGGCTCAGCCTCGGTCACACCACCACCGACGCCGACGTCGACGAGGCGCTCGGGGCGATCGCCGCGGCGGTCGCGCGGCTCCGCGAGGCCCGGAAGCCGGTACGGCCCGCATCGTGAGCGGCGCTCACGGCGAGCGGGTCCTGGTGGCCATGAGCGGCGGGGTCGACTCCTCGGTCGCCGCCGCGACGCTCCGCGACGAAGGGCACGACGTCGCCGGTGTGACCCTGCGCCTCTGGGGAGGCGAATCCGACTCCGGCTGCTGCAGCGTCTCCGACGTGGAGGACGCCCGGCGGGTCGCGGCGCAGCTCGGCATCCCCCACCACGTGTTCAACCTCGCCGACGACTTCGAGGCCGCGGTCGTCGGCCCGTACGTGGAGTCGTACGCGGCGGGCGAGACGCCCAACCCGTGCGTCGAGTGCAACCGAGCCATCAAGTTCGGCCGCCTGCTCGAGCGGGCCGTCGCCCTGGGCTTCGACGCCGTGGCCACCGGGCACCACGCCCGGGTCGAGGCCGGGCCGGAAGGCCGGTTCCGGCTCCTGCGGGGTGCCGACGCGGCCAAGGACCAGTCCTACGTGCTGGCCGTGCTCGGCCGCCACGAGCTGGCCCGCACCCGCCTGCCCGTGGGCCGCATGACGAAGGCGGAGGTGCGGTCCCGGGCCGCGGCGCTCGGCCTGCGCACCGCCGCCAAGCCCGAGAGCATGGACGTCTGCTTCGTCGAGCGGGGTCGCCGGGTCGAGTTCCTAGCCGGCCGGGCCCCGGGTTCGGTCGCGCCGGGGCCGGTCGTCGACCGGGCCGGCCGCCGGGTCGGTCGCCACGGCGGGGTGGCGCGCTTCACCGTCGGCCAGCGGAGGGGCGTGGGCGTCGCCGCGGGCGAGCGCCGCTACGTCGTCGACGTCGACGCCGCCACGGCGACCGTCACGATCGGCGACCACGACGACCTGCTCTGCGACTCGGTCGCTCTCCGCTCACTCACCTTCGTCGACACGCCACCCCCTCCGGGAGCCCGCATCGCGGTGCAGAGCCGGGCCCACGGTGCCGCCGCGCCCGGACGACTCGTCGGCGACCGGGTGCACTTCGACCAGCCGCAGGTCCGGGTGGCGCCGGGCCAGCTCGTGGCCTTCTACGACGGTGACGAGGTGATCGGTTCGGGCACCGCGACGCGGGCCTGAGCCGCGGCCGTCGTCCGCTTTCAACCCGCCGGCGCCACGGGGATGCGCCGGGACCCCGCCTCGGCGAGGAACGCCTCCGGCGCGACCGGGGCCACCACGAGGGTGTCGGTCGTGAACGGGAGCGCCTCCACCCGCAGCCGGGCCGCCCGCAGGAGGGTGGCCTCCTCGGCCAGCGTCACGGTGACGCCGTCGCGGAGCGCGCCCAGCCGCAGGTCGAGCGCTCCTTCCGGGGCGCGCGGCGCGGCGCACGAGGCGACCGAGCGGATCCGCTCCCGGGGGAAGAGGGTCGGGTCGGCGAGGGTCAGGGGGTCGGCGATCACCAGCCCCGCGGGTACCAGCACCACCCAGCGGCGCGACAGCCGGTGGATCATGGGCACGGTGGCGCCCACCGCCGCCCAGCCGACGACGGTGAGGACCGCGCCGGCCAGCCAGCGGCGATCGGCCAGGAGGAGCGGCCCCGAGACCGCGCCCGCACCGACGACGAGCACGGCCACCGGGAGAACCCCGACGAACAGCGGGGGAGGGGTCTTGAGCGGGAACCGGCTCTCGTCGCCGTAGGCGGCGCCGTTGGCGCAGGCCAGACCGAAGCCGGGCGAGCCCGACAGCAGCGCGGCCAGGCCGGTCGCGGCCACCGCACCCGCGCCCGGCATCGCGGGCGACCCGTCGACCACCGCGGCCAGCGCCGCCGCGACGAACAGGGGGCCGGCCGTGCGCGTGACGGTCAGGCCCCAGGGCCGCGGCGCGAACGTCGCCAGCAGCCCCGCGGCCCAGGCCGCCCAGAGGATCGCCGCGGCGAGCGTCCGGGGTGGGCCCGCCCAGCTCCGGAGCACCTCCGCCGCGGCGGGACCGGCCGTGAGGGGGAGCGTCGCCCAGACGGCGCGAAGGAGCCAGATGGTCATCGGGGGATCACACCCATCGGTGGCGTCGCCCACCGTTCGTGGCCTCGGAAGTGTGGGTGATAGTACGGACGGATGGAGGGCACGGCGCAACCGGAACCCCCGCCCGGGATCCTGCGGGCGGGCGTCACCACCGGGATCGGCAGCCTGCCGCACACCGATCCGGCGGCCGCCGCCGCGCTGTCCCTCGAGCTCACGCCCGGCCTGCCGTTCGCCCCCCAGCTCCCGCGCCGCACGCCGTGGGAGGGCATGGTCGCCCAGTGGGCGGGCGCGCTGCCGGAGGTGGAGGTCTGCCCCGACGGTTCGGTGCGGGTCGACCCGGCGGCGCCGGCGGGCGACCCGGTGCCCCGCTTCGACCCCGAGCGGCACGGCGGCCTCCTGGCCTTCCTCGACGCCGCCGGCCGGGCGCCCGGTCCGCCGGACCGGGTCAAGCTCCAGGTGGTCGGTCCGCTGACCCTCGCGATGGCGCTGGTGCGGGCGGGGATGCCGGTGGCCGCGGCGTTCAACCGGAGCACGCTGGCCGTCCGGGCGTGGGTGACGGCTCTCGAGGATCTCGTCGAGCGGGCGCTGCCCGGCGCCGGCCGTCTCCTGCTCCTCGACGAGCCCGGCCTGGTGGCGTTCGCGGCCGACGACGCCCCGATCGACAACGACGCCGCCGTCGACCACCTGTCGCACGCGCTGGCCGCCGTGACCGGGGAGGCGGGCGTCCACATCTGCGGCGACGGCGACGTGCGGATCGCGTTCGAGGCCGGACCCTCGGTGCTCGCGGTGCCCGCGACCCCCCACCTCGTCGGGTACGCGTCCTCGCTGGCTCGCCACCTCGACGCCGGCGGATGGGTGCTGTGGGGGGTCATCCCCACCGACGGCCCGATCGGGGAGACCAGCGAGAGCCACTGGCGGACCCTGAGCGGCGTGTGGTGCGAGCTCACCCGCCGCGGCTGCGAGCCGGGCGCGCTCCGCCGCCAGGCCCTGGTGTCGCCGGCCTGCGGCCTCGCCGGCCACGGCGAGAGCCAGGCCGTGCGGGCCCTGCGGCTGGCCGCCGAGGTGGCGGACCGGGTCGGCGACCAGGCCCTCGCCGCCCGCCTCACCCTCGGCGCCTGACACCCACCCGCGGCCCGGGTGCAACCAACCGCCGTCGTGAAGCGTGTGTCGGGGTGATGATGACCGACGGCGACACCCAGGCTTCGCCGGTGTTCGACGACGTGGTCCGGGCCGAGCGTTCTCGCCTGGAGGCGGTGGCCTGGGCGCTGCTGGGCGACCGGCACCTGGCCGAGGACGTGGCGCAGGAGTCGCTGGCGAAGGCGTACCGGCGGTGGGACGACGTGAAGCGGTTGGAGTCGCCCGGCGGCTGGCTGCACCGCGTCACGGTGAACGACGCCCTCTCGCGCCGCCGCCGGATGACCACCGAGCGCCGGGCCCTCGGCCGGGTCCATGCCGGCGGCGAGGCGGACGCGGACCAGGGCGAGCGGACCGCCGAGGCGCTGAGGGTCTGGGCCGCGGTGCGGGCCCTGCCCCGCGACCAGGCCACGGCCATCGCCCTGCGGTACTTCGCCGACCTCGAGGTGGCCGAGATCGCGCTGGTGACGGGCCGGGCGGTCGGCACGGTCAAGAGCGACCTCTACCGGGGCCGGGAGCGCCTCCGGGACCGGCTGTTGGATGAGGAGGCATCGTGAGCGACGTCCTGCCCGGCGACGACGCCGTCGACCGGTTGCTCCGGTCCACCGCCGCCCACCTCCGTTCGTTGACCGCGGGCGGGCCGGTCGCCGGGTCGCCCCCGCGCCGGAGCCGGCGGGCCTACCGGATGCTGGCGGTCGCGGCGACCCTGGTCGTGGCCCTGGTCGTGACGGGCGTCGTGGTCCTGGGTCACGACCCCGCCCGGGTGACGACCCGCCGGCCGTCGTCGACGGGTTCGGCCGCGCTCGGCGCCGGGGCCGCCTACTTCAACCTGGCCGCGTCCGACGTGCCGGCCGGGTTCCGCGAGCTGCCGGAGTCCCCCCTCGTCGACCGCGTGCCCGAGGCCTACCGGGAGCTCCCCACCCGCGCCGACCTGTACCGGACCGCTTCGGGCGGGCGGGCGGTGGTCGTCACCGGGCCCCACGACGTCCTGGAGTTCCTCCTGGGCGAGGAGCCCGACCCGGCGACCCCCACGACCGCGGTGTCGTCCACCGAGGTGGCCCAGGCGTTCCGCCTTCCCAACGGTGGGACCGCGGTGGGGATCCGCGGCGTCGACCGGTGGAACTGGTCGGTCGTCGTGACGTCGACCGACGCCACCACCGCGGAGCTGCTCGCCCTGGCCGAGGCGGCCTCCGAGGACCCGGCCGACCGGCCCGGCCGGCTCCTCGAGTCGGAGGAGGGCGGCAGCGCGGCGGCCATCGGCTCGGCGCTGCCCTCGATCAGCGTCCGCTACGTCGACGGCGACGGGGGCCGGGCGTTCTCGATCACGACGTTCCACGGGCGGGCGAACCGGCCGATCCTCGAGGCGCTCCTCGGCGATCACCGGGTGGTCGACGTCGACGGCTCCGACGCCCTGGTGTTCGAGGACCCGGACGGGGTGACGGCGGTGGTGTGGACCCCGGAGCCCGACCTCCTCGTCTGGCTCACCGGGGCTCCCGGGATGCCGCGCGACGAGGTGGTCCGCCTGGCCCGGCGCACGGCCCCCACGAGGTCGTCGGGGCCGGCGGGCGGGTGACCACCCCGTCGTTAACCTGAGGGTGTGGCCGTACCTGCCGCCGCCGAGGAGCGGGCCCGGGAGCTGAGGGCGCTCGTCGAGCACCACAACGAGCGCTACTTCGTCCTCGACGCACCCGAGATCTCCGACGCCGAGTTCGACGCCCTGGTGCGCGAGCTCGTCGATCTGGAGACCCGCCACCCCGAGCTGGCGACACCGGACTCCCCGACCCGGAGGCCGGGAGGCGCGCCGGCGTCGACCTTCGCGCCCGTTCGCCACCTCGTCCCGATGTTCTCGCTCGACAACGCGCGCACCCGCGACGAGCTGGAGGCCTGGGGGACCCGGCTGGCCAAGGCGATCGACGGCGCGCGCTACGTGACCGAACCCAAGCTCGACGGCCTGGCGATCTCTCTGCTCTACCGGGACGGTCGGCTCACCTGGGCCGCCACGAGGGGCGACGGCGTGACCGGCGAGGACGTGACCGCCAACGTGGCGACCATCCGGTCCGTGCCCCGGAAGCTCGCCGGGCGTTCGGTCCCCGAGGTGATCGAGGTCCGCGGCGAGATCTTCATGTCCGCCGCCGGCTTCGAGGAGCTCAACCGTCACCAGGCCGACGCCGGGCAGCGCCTGTTCGCCAACCCCCGCAACGCCGCCGCGGGCTCCCTGCGCCAGAAGGAACCTTCGGTCACCGCCGGTCGGCCGCTGGACCTCTTCTGTTACCAGACGGGGGAGCAGGACGGCGGCCCCCGCCTGCGATCCCACACCGAGCTCCTGGCGTGGCTCGGCGATCTCGGCTTCCCCGTCAATCCGCTCGTCGAGAGCTTCGACGACCTCGAGGCCGTGTACGGGTTCTGCGAGTCGATGGAGCAGCGCCGCCACGATCTCGGCTACGAGATCGACGGCGTGGTCGTGAAGGTCGACGACCTCGGCCAGCGCGAGGAGCTCGGCTTCACGAGCCGGGCCCCCCGCTGGGCGATCGCCTACAAGTTCCCACCCGAGGAGATGACCACCGAGCTGCGCGACATCATGGTCAGCATCGGGCGCACGGGCCGGGCGACGCCGTTCGCGGTGCTCGAGCCGGTGTTCGTGGGCGGCTCCACGGTGGGGATGGCCACCCTCCACAACGAGGACGAGGTCGCCCGGCGCGACGTACGGCCCGGCGACCGGGTCGTGGTGCGCAAGGCCGGCGACGTCATCCCCGAGGTGGTCGGGCCGGTGCCGGGGACGCGGCCCGACGGGATTGAGCCGTGGTCCTTCCCCTCCACCTGCCCGGTGTGCGGGTCGCCGCTGGTGCGCCTCGAGGGCGAATCGAACCACTACTGCGTGAACGTCGACTGCCCGGCCCAGCGCGTCCAGCGCATCGTGCACTTCGCCGGCCGCTCGGCGCTCGACATCGAGGGCCTCGGCGAGGAGCGGGTCCGCCAGTTCGTGGAGGCGGGCCTCCTCGACGACGCCGGCGACGTCTACTCGCTCACGGTCGAGAAGCTGGTCCCCCTCGAGCGGATCGGCACCACGTCGGCCGCCAACCTCGTGGCCGCGATCGAGGCGTCGAAGGGCCAACCGCTGGAGCGGGTGCTCGTGGGCCTGGGCATCAAGCACGTCGGCCCGACGGCGGCCGTGTCGCTGGCCCGCCACTTCCGCGACCTCGACCGCCTCGCCGCCGCCCCGGAGGACGAGGTCGAGTCGGTGGCGGGCGTCGGCCCCACCATCGCCGAGAGCATCAACCGGTTCTTCGCCGTCGACACGAACCGGGGCCTGGTGGCCAAGCTGCGCGACGCCGGGGTGAACTTGACCGCGGCGGCGGGTCCCGAGGTCGTGGCACCCGACGGGGTGTCGCTGGCCGGGGCCACCTTCGTGCTCACCGGTGCGATGCAGAGGCGCACGCGCGACGACGCCGCGGCCGAGATCGAGGCCCGCGGCGGCAAGGTCACGGGCAGCGTGTCGAAGCGGACCACCTACGTGGTGGCGGGCGAGAACCCCGGATCCAAGCTGGCCAAGGCCCTCGACCTGGGGGTGGAGGTGATCGACGAGGACCACCTCGAACTGCTCCTGGCCGAGGGGCTGCCGGCGTGAGGGCCCAGGTCCTGCGAGCCCCCGCGCCCGCGGCGCGCCGGCCGCTGGAGCTCGTCGATCGGGCCGATCCCGAGCCGGGGCCCGGAGAGGTGCGGGTGGCCGTATCGGCTTGTGGGTGCTGCCGCACCGACCTCCACGTGATCGAGGGCGACCTCGACCTCCTGCGCCTGCCCGTCGTACCCGGTCACCAGGTGGTGGGTACCGTCGACGCCCGGGGCGACGGCTGCACCCGGATCGCCCTCGGGGAGCGGGTCGGGGTCCCATGGCTGCACCACACCTGCGGCCGCTGCGAGGCCTGCCGGAGGGGCGACGAGAACCTCTGCGACCACGCCGGCTTCACCGGTTGGACCGTCGACGGCGGCTACGCCGACTTCGTGACCGTCCCCGAGGCCTTCGCGGTGCGGCTGCCGCCCACCATGACCGACCTCGAGGTGGCGCCGCTGCTGTGCGCCGGGGTGATCGGCTACCGGGCCCTGCGCCGGGCCGAGGTCCAGCCGGGCGAGACGGTCGCCCTCATGGGCTTCGGTGCCTCCGCCCACCTGGCCATCCAGGTGCTCCACCACTGGGGGTGCGAGGTGATGGTGATGACGCGGGGTGAGGAGCACCGGGCCCTGGCCGCGGAGCTCGGGGCCGCGTGGGTCGGCCACGCCGACGAGCGGCCGCCGCGCCTCTGCGACCGGGCCGTCGTGTTCGCACCGGCCGGTGAGCTGGTGCCGGTCGCGCTGTCGGTCGTGCGCCCGGGCGGCACCGTGAGCCTGGCCGGCATCCACATGACCCCGGTCCCCACCTTCGAGTACGGCCTGCTGTGGGGGGAGCGGTCCCTCCGGTCGGTGGCCAACATGACCCGGCGCGACGCGGAGGAGTTCACGGCCCTGGCCGCCGAGGCGCACATCACCACCTCGATCGAGGTGTACCCGCTGGAGGCCGCGGGCGACGCGCTCGAGGCGATCGCCTCCGACCGGGTGCGCGGCGCCGCCGTGCTGTCGATGCGCGGCTGACCCGGGGTCCTACGCGCCGACCCGGAAGGTCCAGGTGAACGTCCGGGCGTGCGAGCGGCCCTCGGTCTCGGGCCAGTAGGTGACCGCGGCGTGGTGGAGTCCGGCGCTCCAACGGGCCCACTCGCGGCCCGGCCCGGGGCGGAAGCTCAGGTCGGACGGCCCGGTGAACGTGATCTGGTCCTCGGGGACCGGCCGGCCGTCGACGGCCAGGACGCCCGTCATCCCGTCGGCCAGCGTCACCTGGATCCCGTCCTGGGGGGTCACGAGGGTGTCGGGGGCGGGTTGGAGGCGCCGCACCGCCTGCGGGACGGGCCGGGCCGGATCCGATCCGGTGTCGGACCGCAACCCCGCGTACGCGAGGAGGTTCACCACGGCCAGGATCCCCACCACCACGACCGCCACCCGCCCGGGGTGCCGGATCGCCCCGCGCCGCCCGCGAGGGTCGGCCGGACGGCCCGAACCCCCGACCCGGGGCAGTGCGGTGACGTCACCCGGCATGGGGCGACCGTACCGCGCTCCCCGCCGGCCGGCGGCACCGGTCCCCTCCCGGCGGGGGCGTTCCCGTGCGGATCCGGTCGAGGCTGCAATAGCGTTCCCCGCCATGCGGACCAGGAGGACCCGGCGATCATGGACGAGCCGCCGGTGGGGGGTCGCCCTCGCCGGCCTGCTCGTGGTCGGGATGTTCGCCGAGCCCGCCGCCGCGTACGGGCCGCGGCCGCGCCGGGGTGCGTCCACGCCGCCGGTGCGGGCGTCGCTGGTGTGCGACTCGCCCGCCTCGTTCACAACGGGCGGGTCGCCGTTGTCGGAGGTCGCTCCCGGCGGCTGGGACCCTACGCCCCGTGAGGCGATGCCCGACCAGTGGCTCGGCAAGCTGTACACCGAGGTCCTGGGCTGCGCGCCCGACCAGGCGAGCTACCTGCACAACCGCTCGATCGTCGCCGCCCAGGGCTGCGGTGTGGAGTCGTTGAGCGCGCTCGCGGCCGGCTTCCTCACGTCGCGGCAGTTCCGCCGCAAGGCCTACGACCCGGCGCAGCGACTGCTGGTCCTGTGGAGGATCGCCCGGGAGTCGGAACCGGATCCCGCCACGTTCGCGGCCCAGCACCGGCAACTCGTCACCCGACGCACGAGTTGGGGCCGCCTGGTGCGCTCGTTCCTCGCCGATGGCGGGTTCGCCGGCAACGTCCCCCGGCTGTGCTCGGGCGAGCGGTACGGGTGGGCGCCGGCGCCGGCGATCGACCTGCCCGCGGGCCCGTTCGACCGGCTGCTGCGGTTCCTGGGCGTCGTCGGCACCGGCACCGGCCGCGACCTCCAGCAGGCGCTCGACCGGGCCCGTCCCGGCCGGACCGTGCTGCTGGCCCGGGGGGCCGTCATCCGCATCGACGAACCGGTGACGATCCCCGCCGGGGTCCGCCTCGCGACCCTCGGAGCGCCCGGACCCGACGAGTACGCCGCGATGGCCCGCCTCGTGCGGACCCGCACCACCGGCCGGGCGATGCTCGTGGTGTCGCCCGGCGCCACCGTGGCCAACGTGTGGGTCGACGGCCAGCGCACCGACCCCTCGGTCGGCATCGACCACGACTCGATCGGCCTCCAGGTCTACGCCGGATCGGGCCACACCATGGTGCGCGACAACCGGATCTCGAACCCGGCGGGATGGAGCAACATGGTCCTCTCGACCGGGCCCGGCCTCACCTCCGACGCACCGGCGTCGGTCACCGGCAACCTCTTCACCGGCTACAGCACCAAGTTCCACTACTCCGAGACCGCCGGCACCAACGACATGTCCACCAACCAGTGGGGCTTCGCCGACGCCGTGAGCAACAGCTACGGCAACACCGAGGTCGCCCACAACCGGATGGTCGACGTGACCGATGTGAGCGTCGTCATGTTCCGGGTGGGGAAGGCGACCGGCCACCAGCGCTCGGTCGCCCACGACAACGTGGTCGTCAACGTCGGCAACTCGGGGTGGGCCGCGTTCACCGTCGACCAGCTCGCGGGGCCGGGCGGCCCCTGGGACTTCTCCGGCACCGAGATCCGCCACAACCTGGTGTGGACCAGCCCGAACGCGTCGCTGCTGACCGTGGCCGGCATCGGGACGGAGCCGTGGTTCGGCGACGTGGTGGGCCACGGGACGGGGCCGGTGCGGTTCGTCGACAACACGACCGGGGGGGTCCGCATCAACACCCAGTCGGCGTTCATGGTCAGTCGCATGTCCGACGTGACGGCGACCGGCAACACGATCCTGGCCCTCCGCCGGCAGCACAGCGCGTGCCCCGCCGGCTACGTGACCGTCGACGAGGCGCCCGGCCTGGTGATCGACGTGCCGTACGAGGAGGTCTCGTACCCGTGGTTCCCGCAGATCCCGGCCTGGAGCCGGGGCTGCCTGGTCGCCCACCTGTAGCGGTGACGCGGTCCCCAAGGCTCCTCGCGGCGGTCGGGGTGCTCTCGGTGGTCGCGGCGCTTCCGGCCTGCCTGGGCCGCCCCGGCCTGCGACCGACCCCCGCGGAGCACCCCTCCGGCTCCGGGGCGGTGCTCCCCGTCGGGCCGCTGCGCCCCGACGGCCGCTGGATCGTCGACGCCACCGGCCGGGTGATCACGATCCACGGCCTCCAACTCGCCCGCAAGACCGCGCCGTACCACGCCCCGCCGGCGAGCTTCTCCGCGCGGGACGCCGCCCGCCTGCGCCGCTGGGGGTTCAACGCCGTGCGCCTGGCATGGTTCTGGAAGGGCGTCGAACCCGAGCGCGGCCGGATCGACCGCGGCTACGTAGCCGAGCTCGACCGGGTCGGCGCCCTGCTCGCCCGCCACGACGTGTTCACCCTTCTGGAGGCCCACCAGGACGGGTACAACGAGCGGCTCGGCGGTGCCGGCTTCCCCGACTGGGCGACGATCGGCGAGGTGCCGCCGAACGCCGCCGGCCTCCTCGGGGAGCCGTCCTGGGCGGCGTTCGAGAGCCTCTACTCCGACACCGACGGGATCGGGACGAGGTTCGGCGAGGCGTGGCGGGTGATGGCGTCCGCCTTCTCCGACAACCCCCGGATGCTCGGATACGACCTCGTCAACGAGCCCGGCGCCGGCCGATCGTCGGCCGAGTGCCTGGGCGCGCCCGGCGGCTGCCCCGGCTTCGACCGCGGCGTGCTCCAGCCGTTCCAGGACGGCCTGGCGGCGGCCGTGCGGACCGTCGACCGCCGGACGATCACCTTCTACGAGCCGAACATCTTCCACGACGTGGGCGCCCCCTCCCGCCTCGGCCCACCCCCCGCCACGTCCGGACCCAGTGGCTTCGCGTTCCACGCCTACTGCATCAACCGCTTCGTGAACCCGGCACCGGACCGGGAGTCCCATGCGCCGGGCTACTCGATCTGTGACCAGGCCGACCGCCGGACGTTCGCCAACGCCGCCGCCACGGCCGCCGGCATGGGCGTGCCGGCTCTGTTCGGCGAGTTCGGCGACACCGAGGACCTCGTCGACATCAGGCGCTACCTCGACCTCGCCGACGAGCACCTGATGGGCTGGATCTACTGGGGCTACAAGGACTGGGACGACGACCCGGGCGGGCAGGGCTCCGGTCCGCTCTTCGACGACTCCGACCACGACGGCACCCTGCGCGGCGAGAAGCTCGCCCTGCTGTCGCGGCCGTACGCGATGGCGACGGCCGGCACGCCGCTCACCACCCGCTTCGATCCGGAGCGGCGCACCCTCGCCTACGAGTACTCCCCGGACCACTCGGTCACGGCACCGACGGTGATCTTCACCGCCCTGCTGACCAACCCGCGCGGGTACCGGGTCGAGGTCGAGGGCGCGAGGGTCGTCTCGCGGCCCCACGCGACCTACCTCCAGCTTCGGGCGCTCCCGGGTGCCACCCGGGTGTCGGTCCGCGTCGTCGGCCGGACCGGGGGCACCCCGCCGCCGTCGCGGCCGGGCACGCTCCGGGTGTCGAGCCCGCCTGCGGCTCCGTTGCCGGTCGTCCCGGCCGCGGTCGGGGCCGGCGGCACCGTCACGCGGACCTGCGCGGCCAACGCCGGCGCACCCGACCGGATCGACCTGGCGACGGTCGTTCCCGGCGCTCCGCACGGACGACGCCTGATCGGGCGGATGACCGCGACCGGCGGCCGGGGCTCGGTCACCACACCTGACGCGGTGCCGGTCGCCTACGGCGCCGGCGACACCGCGTGGTTCGACCTGGGCCCCTCCGGGCTTTCCGGTCCGGCCGTCGGTCTGCTCTGCCGGGTCGGCGGTTCGGCGACGTTCGCCGTCGGAACCGAGCCGGTGCCCCCGGTGAGCTTCACGGGCCGGTCGACCCACAACCGCAACGTGGCCGCGGCCGGGAGCCGCCTGGCCTTCCGCGTCCCGCGGCCGGGGCGCTACCGGGCCGAGGTCTCGGTCTCCGGCGGCCCGGTGCGGCTCGGCCTGCGCCGCCCCGACGGCTCGATGCCGGGGGCGCCGGTGCTGGCGACGCCGGCCACCGTCGACCTGGGGGTGCTGAGCCCCGGCCCCGCCTCGCTCGACGTGGTGCCCGGTCCCGGCGCCGCCGTGACCTGGACGGTCACGATCCGCCCGGCCGGTTGAGCGGCCCCCGGCGCCGGTGCCGGTACCGGTACCGAGGTCGTCAGCCGGTCAGCTCGGGCGGGACCCCGCCGGGATAGAGGATCGAGAAGATCTGCTGCATGGCCCACGGGTCGCCGGTGCCGTACATCGACGTGGTCTCGGTGTGGTCGTTGAAGGTGCGCAGGTCCCAGCCCCAGCCCGTGAGCCGGTCGACGATCGGCTGCCAGATGTACTGGTTGCCGATCTCGAAGTTGAGGTTGCCGCCGAGGGCGACGCTGATCACCGGGATCCCCGGGGAGAACGGCTCGATGTTCTCCTCGAAGAACGGGTCGAACTCGGCGAAGTACTGGCGGTAGAAGGGGTCGGCCACCTTGGCCTCGATGGTCGGCAGGTCGATCCACGCCCGCACGGCCGGCGAGAAGAGCCAGTCCCGGAGCTCGAGCGCGGTGGGCTCGTGGCCCAGGTCGGCGGTGGCGGCCGCGAAGATGACCGGCCCGACCTGGCTCTCCGTGGCGGGCTCGAGGATCGCCCCCCGCATCAGCTCGTAGACGCCGGCCGGGGTCTCGAAGGGTTGCGAGAGGACCTCGATCGCCCGGGGTGTGAAGAACGTCTCACGTGGCCAGCCCTGGCTGTCGGCGAGGGCCCAGGCCGGGCCGGCGTAGAGCCCGAGGAAGTTGGCCGCCGGCCGCCCCTGGAGGTTGGCGATCCCGTAGACCCAGCGGACGTGGCTGACCGTGGCGATGCTCGGCTGGAACGTGTCGGCGACCAGCACCTTCGGGTCGAGCCAGGACTGCTCGGGGGCCTCGGGGTCGGAGAGGCCCGCCGCGAATCGCATCAGCGTGGGTGACGAGACGCAGTTGGCCTGGAGGAAGTGGCGGCTGGTGTCGAACTCCAGCTCGGGCTTCAGGCCGGCCAGGTTGAACAGGGCCCGGAACCCGTCGTAGACGGCGGGGAGGTTCTTGTCGGCGTCGAACGGGGAGAAGGTGGCGTGGGGCTCCGACGGCCCCTCGCCCGGGTACCAGATCCGCATGATGGCCACGCCGTCGCGGGCGTAGCTCGACAGCGCGGTCATGTGGCGTGTCCAGGTCCAGTCCTCGGGCTGGTCGTACGGCCAGCGCCAGAAGTCCTTGCCCAGCCCTCCCAGCTGCGGGAGGGACAGCGCGACCGGCCAGCCGTCGGGCGGCGCGTCGCCGACGGGGACCGCGAGCTGGGCCGCGACCTTCCCGCCGTCGCTGATGAACTCCACGTACCAGTAGTCCTGGTCGAAGCGTCCCGGGGCGACGTCGGGACCGTACGGGTCGTCCCAGTCGAGGGGCAGGCGGCCGAGGTACTCGACCTTGGTGAGCGCACCGCCGTAGGGATCGTCGGCGGTGTGGGGGCCCGGGTAGGTGCAGGCCCCGGCCAGCAGGGCGACGGCCACGAGGAGCGCCGCCGGGCGCCCCCTGCCGACCAACCCCCGCCACCCGGACCGTCGGGACACGTGTGCTGCATCCGCGGCCCGGCCCGCCGCTTCGCTGGCCATCCCGCTTGGAGTGGCGTCGAGCCCCGGTGGAAATGTGCCTGGAAGCGTAAACGAGGTGCCCGGCATCGTCTACGGGTCGGCGGTTCCCCGTGCCGGCGGCGGGGGGCCGGTACCGTAACGGTGTGCTTGTCAGTGGGGTCGCCGACCTCGCCGGCCGGACCCTCGCGGGCCGGTATCGCCTCCTCGCGCCCGTGGGTACGGGGGCGAGCGGTCGTGTCTACCTGGCCGACGACACCCGGCTGCGCCGCCGCGTGGCGGTGAAGGTGCTGCACACGGCCCTGGCCGACGACTCCGGCTTCCTGCGCCGCTTCCGGGCCGAGGCGCAGGTGGCGGCGTCGCTCCACCACCAGAACATCATGACCGTCCACGACTGGGGCGACGACGGCGTTCCGTTCATGGTGCTGGAGCTGCTGTCGGGCGGGTCGTTGCGGGGCTTGCTGGATGCCGGCACCCGGCTGACCCCCGCCCAGGCCGCGCGCGTCGGGCGCCAGGTGGCCTCGGCCCTCGACTACGCGCACCGGCGCGGACTCGTGCACCGCGACGTGAAGCCCGCCAACCTCCTCTTCGACGAGCACGGGGTGGTGAGGGTCGCCGACTTCGGGCTGGCCCGGGCCCTGGCCGAGGCGAGCTGGACCGAGCCCGCGGGCGCGGTGCTGGGCACGGCCCGCTACGCGTCGCCCGAGCAGGCCCGCGGGGCCCGCCTCGACGGGCGCGGCGACCTCTACTCGCTGGCCCTGGTCCTCATCGAGGCCGTCACCGGCGACGTGCCCTTCGTGGCCGACACGCCCATCACCACGCTCCTCGCCCGCACCCAGGGGCGCATCGTCGCTCCGCCCGAGCTCGGGGCGCTGGGCCCGGTGGTCGAGCGCGCCGGGCAGGCCGACCCCGCCGACCGCTACCCCGACGCCGGCACGATGGCGGCCGCGCTCGCCGACGTGGAGGCCGCCCTGCCGCCGCCCCGGGCGCTGCGCCTCGCCGGCCTCGGCGGCGGCGGCCACGATCCCGATCCCACCCACGTCGTCGGCTCCCGGGCCCCGGCCGTCTTCGACCAGGACGCCGCCACGAGGCCCGACCCGGTGTTCGACCAGGACGCCGTCACCGATCGAGGCGACGCGTACCCCCCCTTCGCGGACGAGATCGAGATCCTCCCCGACCGCCCGGCCCCCGCCCCCGGCCCGACCCGCGACCCGGCGCCGGTGGCCGCCACCGCTCCGGCTCGATCGCCGCGGCTCCGCCCCTCCCGCGCCCTGCGCAGCGCGGGGGTCCGGTCGGCTCTGGTGGTGGTGCTCGTGGTGGTGCTCGCCGTGGCCGGCGCGGTCTGGATCGCGGCCGCGCCCCGCGGCCCGGCCGCACCGGTCCCGAACCTGGTGGGGATGGCACGCGACGGCGCCCTCGCCCGTGCCTCCGATGCCGGGTTCGGAGTGAAGACCAGCACCCGCGCCGCCGACGACCCGGCGGGTACGGTGCTGGCCCAGGAGCCGGCCGCGGGATCGTGGCTGGGCAAGGGGGGCAGCGTCCGCCTGGTCCTCTCGAGCGGGCCGCCCCTCGTGGCGGTCCCCGAGGTGGCCGGCCGCCCCGAGAAGGACGCGACCGCGGCTCTTGGTGGTGCGGGATTCGCGGTGGAGACCAGCCGCCGCCACGACGAGGAGGTGCCCGCCGGGACCGTCCTCGGCACCGAGCCGTCGGGCCGGGCTCCCCGCGACGGCCTGGTGACCCTCGTGGTGTCGGACGGTCCGGCGCCGGTGAAGGTGCCCGACGTCGCCGCCGGCCACCCCTCGTACGACGACGCCGCCGACGCCCTGCGCGCCGTGCGGCTCACGCCGTCGCGGGTCGACGAGTTCAGCGACTCGGTCGACGAGGGACGCGTGATCCGGACCGAGCCCGCCGCCGGGCAGCTCGCGCCGCGCGATTCCGAGGTGAAGGTGGTGGTGAGCAAGGGGCCCGAGCTCGTCACGGTCCCCGACGTGCGCCACCTGTCCCTCGACGCCGCGTTCAGCCGTCTCGAGAGCGTCGGTCTCCAGGCGTCGGTGCAGGGCCTCTACTGGCCGGGCCGGAAGGTGAAGTTCCAGGATCCCGAACCCGGGACGAAGGCCCGACCGGGCTCGCAGGTCCAGCTCTACCTCTAGGTCGGGATCCCAGGGGCGTTTGACCCGGCGGGCGAGTCGCCGCGTACGATCACCCGGTCATCCCCGTCCGTCCCTTCGATCCAGGAGACCATGTCATGGGAGCTCTCGACGGCCGTGTGGCCATCATCACCGGTGCCGGGCGGGGCCTCGGCCGCGAGCACGCGCTGCTCTTCGCGTCGGAGGGCGCCAAGGTCGTGGTGAACGACCTCGGCGGCGACCTCCACGGCGAGGGCGAGGACCGGGCGCCGGCGCAGCTCGTCGTCGACGAGATCAAGGCCATGGGCGGGGAGGCGGTCGGCAACACCGACAGCGTCGCCGACTGGGACGGCGCCAAGCGCCTCATCGACACCGCGGTCGAGACGTTCGGCAAGCTCGACGTGCTCGTCAACAACGCCGGGATACTGCGCGACCGGGTGCTCGTGAACATGACCGAGCAGGAGTGGGACGCCGTCATCCACGTCCACCTGAAGGGCCACTTCTGCCCCACGCACCACGCCGCCGTCTACTGGCGGGAGCAGGCGAAGGCCGGCAACGAGATCAAGGCGTCCATCGTCCACACCACGTCGACCTCGGGCCTGCTGGGAAACCCCGGCCAGACCAACTACGGCGCGGCCAAGAGCGGCATCGCGACCTTCTCGCAGATCTGCTCCATGGAGCTGGGCCGCTACGGGGTGCGCTCCAACGCGGTCGCCCCCGCGGCCCGCACCCGTCTCACCGAGCAGACGCCCGGCCTGAGCGAGGTGGTGAAGGCCCCCGAGGACGCCGCCACCTTCGACGCCTGGGACCCGGCCAACGTCTCGCCGTTCGTGGCCTACCTGGCCACCGCCGACTGCCCGTTCAGCGGCGAGGCGTTCCTGGTGCAGGGCGGTCTCGTGCAGCGGTTCGCGCCCTGGACCCTCTCGGAGAAGATCGACAAGGGCGACCGCTGGACGGTGGCGGAGCTCGCCGCCGCGGCCGACGGCCTCAAGCCCTCCGCCTGATCCGCCACCGGCCACCGGCAGCCACCGTCCACCGACGGCCACCGACCACCCTGAGCGTTCGGTCCGGCGGCGCGGTCCGGATCCGGTCGAGCCCGCCGGGAGTCCGGTTGTGACACCGGGCACGAAACGGTCAAACCAGTGCTGACCTGCGGTTTCTCGACGCGAGCGCGTCCGTATTGCGCCTAATAGGTCTCTTGCAAGGCGCGACCGTCCCCTTTACCATCGGCACCCTACGTGGTCGTGGCGCGCCGGCGAACGATCGGGCAGAGGTGTGCTCGCCGGTGGTTCCCGGCCACGTCCGCGCTCACGGCGGGGCGAGCTGTGGCGGGCGGTTGCGGCTCGGGCCGCACGGGAGGACGACAGGATGCATCGGCTGCCACACGGCGGAACTTCCCGTCCGGGCAACGCCCGGCCGGGGAACGGCTACGGACGGCCCATTCGGGTCAGGCCCGAGGTACGGATCCCGGAGGAGCCGGCTCCCTGGCTCGATCCGGACTGGTGGTTGGTGCCGGCCCACGCCGACGTGCCCGTCGAGCGCGCGCTCGACGAGCGTGGCGCCGGCGAGGCCCGAGAGGTCTGACCCCGCCGGCGTGCTCGGGGCGTCGCCTACTCGGTGACTTCCTTGATGGCGCTCTCGAGCTCGGGGTTCCCGCCCGTCATGCCGCCCTGCTGGGCCATCATGAGCTTGGTCATGTCGCCGGAGACCTTCACCTTGCCGGCCATGAACGCCTGCATCCCGGCCTGGGGGTTGCCCGACACGAACACGTCCTTGGCGGTCCCGTAGTCGGTGGTGAGCGTCACGTCGGCGCCGTCGGCGTGTCCCGGTCCGAAGGATGCCGCTCCGGCCTGCGACCCCATGTGGAACTCGCGGTCCGAGTCGAACGGCGTGTCGGTCACGACGAGGTTCACCAGGACGTCGGTCTGGACCGCCGTCTGCGGGTTGTGGTCGGTGACGAGCCGGCCCACCTCGGTGAACCACTCGTCGGAGAGAAATGGGTACTTGGCCACGTTCATCCTCCTGCGGCGCCATGCTCTTGACCGGGCGGTCGAGATCCTACCCATCGGGGCCGATCCGTGCGGGGGGCCGCTCCTAGACTCCGCCCCATGGCCGCCGACCGGGAACCCCTCTCACGCGCCGACGTGCGCCACGTCGCGCACCTGGCCCGCCTGGAGCTCACCGACGGTGAGGTGGAGCTGTTCACCGAGCAGCTCCGGACCGTCCTCGGCCACGCCGACGACCTCTCCGGGGTCGACCTGACGGGCGTTCCGCCCACCGCGCACCCCCTACCGCTGCGCAACGTGCTGCGCGCCGACGTCCCCCGGCCCGGCCTCGACCGCGACGAGGTGCTCGCCGAGGCGCCCGACGCCGTCGACGGGCGCTTCCGCGTCCCCCGCATCCTCGGTGAGGAGGGGTGAGCGCGCCGGCCGGGCCCACGGCGGGCACGCAGCGCGAGACCGCCCGGGCGATCGCCGCCGCCGTGCGCCGGGGCGACCGGCGGGCGCGCGACGTCGTCGAGGAGTCGCTGGCCCGGATCGCCGAGGGCGACCCCGAGGTGCACGCCTTCCTGCTGGTCGCCGCGGATGCCGCCCGCGCCGCGGCCGACGCCGTCGACGCCGCGGTGCGCGACGGGCGCGACCCCGGGCCGCTGGCCGGGGTGCCGATCGCCGTCAAGGACAACCTCTGCACTCGGGGCGTGCCCACCACCTGCGCGTCGCGGATCCTCGACGGCTGGCGGCCGCCGTACTCGGCGACGGTGATCGAGCGGGTTCACGCCGCCGGGGGGGTGCTGGTCGGCAAGACGAACCTCGACGAGTTCGCGATGGGATCGTCGACGGAGAACTCGGCGTTCGGGCCGACCCGCAACCCCCTCGACCGCTCCCGGGTGCCGGGCGGGTCGAGTGGGGGCAGTGCGGCCGCGGTCGCCGCCGGGTTCGTGCCGCTCGCGCTCGGCTCCGACACCGGCGGGTCGATCCGCCAGCCGGCCTCGCTGTGCGGGGTGGTCGGGGTGAAGCCCACGTACGGGCGGGTGTCGCGCTACGGGCTGGTGGCGTTCGCGTCGAGCCTCGACCAGGTCGGGCCGCTCGCCGCCACCGTCGACGACGCCGCGCTGCTGCTGGAGGCGGTCGCCGGCCCCGATCCCGCCGACTCGACCTCGATCCCCGACGCCTTCCCGTCGCTCGACCCGGGCGCGCCGGGAGCGTCGCCCGAGGACCTCTCCGGGCTGCGGGTGGGGGTCGTCACGGAGCTCACCCACGTGCCGGGCGTCCAACCCGAGGTCGTGGCCGCGGTGCTGAGGGCGGCCGAGGTGCTCGAGGAGCGGGGCGCGTCGGTGCGGGAGGTGTCGGTGCCGAGCGCCGGGCTCGGCCTGTCGGCCTACTACCTCATCGCGCCCGCGGAGGCGTCGAGCAACCTCGCCCGCTACGACGGCGTCCGCTACGGCCACCGGGCCGCCGCCGGCGACATCACCGAGATGTACGGCCGTACGCGCGCCGAGGGCTTCGGCGCCGAGGTCAAGCGCCGCATAATGCTCGGCACCTACGCCCTCTCGGCCGGCTACTACGACGCCTACTACGGCACCGCCCAGAAGGTCCGCACGCTCGTGGGGCGCGACTTCGCCTCCGCGTACGGCGAGGTCGACGCCCTTCTCGCGCCGACCTCGCCCACCGTGGCCTTCGCCCTGGGCGAACGCACCGAGGACCTCCTCGCCATGTACCTCTCCGACGTGTGCACCATCCCTTCGAACCTGGCCGGGCACCCCGCGATCTCGGTCCCCGCGGGGGCGGGCGAGGGCGGCCTGCCCGTCGGGGTGCAGGTCCTGGCCCCGGCCATGGGGGAGCCGGTGATGTTCAGGGTGGCCCGGGCCGTCGAGGCCGGCACCGCGGCCGTCGCCGCACCGGAGGTGGTGACCCCGTGACCGGCTCCCACGACGGCTACGAGGCCGTGATCGGTCTCGAGGTGCACGTGGAGCTGGCCACCGCCACCAAGATGTTCTGCGGCTGTCGCAACGAGTTCGGTGCCGAGCCCAACACCAACGTGTGCCCGGTGTGCCTGGGCCTCCCCGGCTCCCTGCCGGTGCTCAACGAGGCGGCCGTCGACTACGCGCTGCGCTTCGGCGCCGCCCTCGGGTTCGACGTCCCGCCGGAGTCGGTGTTCGCCCGGAAGAACTACTTCTATCCCGACATGCCGAAGGACTACCAGATCAGCCAGTACGAGCTGCCGATCTGCGCCGACGGCCACCTCGACGTCGACGGGGTGCGCATCGGCATCGAGCGGGCCCACCTCGAGGAGGACACCGGCAAGTCGCAGCACGCAGGGGAGACGGGCCGGATCCACGGCGCCGAGCACTCCCTCGTCGACTACAACCGGGCCGGGGTGCCGCTGATGGAGATCGTCAGCCGTCCCGACATCCGGTCCGCGGAGCAGGCCCGGGCCTACGTGGCCGAGCTGCGGGGGGTGCTCTCGGCGCTGGGCGTCTCCGACGTGAAGATGGAGGAGGGCTCGATGCGCGTCGACGCCAACGTGTCGGTGCGCCCGGCCGGGTCGGAGGTCCTCGGCACCAAGGTCGAGGTCAAGAACATGAACTCGCTGCGCTCGCTGGCGCGGGCGGTCGAGCACGAGATCGCCCGCCAGGTCGGTGTGGTGGAGTCGGGCGGGACGATCGTCCAGGAGACCCGCCACTGGGACGAAGAGGCCGGGGTCACCCACTCGATGCGCACCAAGGAGGGCTCCGAGGACTACCGGTACTTCCCCGAGCCCGACCTGGTGCCCGTGGCCCCCGACGACGCCATGCGGGCCCGGGCCGCGTCGGCGGTGCCCGAGCTGCCGGCGGCCCACCGGGAGCGGCTGGTGCGCGAGTGGGGGATCACCGACCACGACGCCCGGGTCCTCGTCGACGACCGCGACCTGGTGGCGTACGCCGAGGCGGCGGTGGCCGCGGGGGCCCCCGGTCGCGACGTCGCCAACTGGTGCACAGGGGAGATCCTCGGTCACCTCAACGAGACGGGCGGATCCGCCTCGGCGTCGGTCCTCGCGCCCGACGGCCTGGCCGAACTGATCGAGCTGGTCGCCGACGGCACACTCTCGCGCAAGCTCGCGAAGGAGGTGCTCGCCGAGTGCCTGCGCGAGCCCCGGCGGCCCCGCCAGGTGGTGGAGGAGCGCGGCCTGGCCCAGGTGAGCGACGAGGCCGAGCTCGCGGCGGTGGTGGAGCGGGTGCTGGCCGAGCACCCCGCCGACGTCGACGCCTACCGATCGGGCGACGACAAGGCCCGCAAGAAGAAGCGCGGCTTCTTCATGGGCGAGCTGATGAAGGCCACCCGCGGCTCGGGCAACCCGAAGCTGCTCAACCGGCTCCTCGACGAACACCTCGGCTGACGATGCCACGGGGCGGGGATCTATCCTCGCCGTCATGACCGACGAAACCTCTCCCAAGCCGCGCAGCTACGAGGTCACCGAGGGCATGGAGCGCGCGCCGGCGCGCGCCATGCTCCGCGCCGTCGGCATGACCGACGCCGACTTCGGCAAGGCGCAGGTGGGCGTGGCGTCGAGCTGGAACGAGGTCACGCCCTGCAACCTGCCCCTCGACCGGCTGGCCAAGCGGGCCAAGGACGGCGTGCGGGCGGCCGGCGCCTTCCCGATCGAGTTCGTGACCATCGCGGTCAGCGACGCCATCTCGATGGGGCACGAGGGGATGCGCGGGTCGCTGCCCAGCCGGGAGATCATCGCCGACTCGGTCGAGTGCGTCATGTGGGCCGAGCGCCTCGACGCCCTGGTCACCTTCGCCGGTTGCGACAAGAGCCTGCCCGGGATGCTGATGGGCGCGGCCCGCCTCAACGTGCCGTCGATCTTCCTCTACGGCGGCAGCATCCTGCCCGGCAACCTGAACGGGCGCCCGCTCGACATCGTCGACGTGTTCGAGGGGGTGGGCGCCTGCGCCGCCGGTGCGATCAGCGAGACCGAGCTGGGCGAGATCGAGCGGGTCGCCTGCCCCACCGAGGGTGCCTGCGCCGGGATGTTCACCGCCAACACCATGGCTTCGGTGGGCGAGGCGCTCGGGATGAGCCTGCCGGGCAGCGCCACGCCGTCGGCCGTCGATCGCCGCCGCGACGACTACGCCTTCGAGAGCGGCCGGGCCGTCGTGGAGCTCCTGCGGCGCGACATCCGACCCCGCCAGATCATGACCAAGGAGGCGTTCCTCAACGCCACCGCGGTGGCCATGGCCCTCGGCGGCTCCACCAACGCGGTACTCCACCTGCTGGCGATCGCCCACGAGTGCGGCGTCGAGCTCGAGCTCGACGACTTCAACGCCGTGGGGGCCAAGGTCCCCCACGTCGCCGACATGAAGCCGCACGGGAAGTACCACATGACCGACCTCGACCGCATCGGCGGCGTGCCCGTGGTCATGCGGATGCTCCTCGAGGAGGGGGTCCTCCACGGCGACTGCCTCACCGTCACCGGGCGCACCGTGGCCGAGAACCTCGCCGCCCTCGACCCGCCCGGCCCCGACGCCGAGGTCGTGCACCCGTTCACCGCGCCGATCCACGCCCAGGGCGGCATCGCCGTGCTCCAGGGCTCGCTCGCCCCCAGCGGCGCGGTGGTGAAGGTGGCCGGCATCGACGAGCTCCGCTTCGACGGGCGGGCCCGCGTCTTCGACGGGGAGCAGGCCGCCATGGACGAGATCCTCCGCGGGGGGATCAACCCCGGCGACGTCCTCGTGATCCGCTTCGAGGGCCCCAAGGGCGGCCCCGGCATGCGCGAGATGCTCGCCGTGACCGGCGCGCTGAAGGGCGCGGGGCGGGGCGCCGACACGGCGCTGGTCACCGACGGGCGCTTCTCGGGCGGCACCCACGGGTTCTGCGTGGGGCACGTCGCGCCCGAGGCCGTCGACGGCGGGCCGATCGCGTTCGTGCGCGACGGCGACCGGATCGTGATCGACGCCGCCGAGCACACCATCGACCTCCACGTAGACACCGACGAGCTCGACCGTCGCCGGGCCGACTGGAAGCTCCCCGAACCCCGCTACACCAAGGGCTTCCTGGCCAAGTACGCCCGCTTGGCCCAGGGGGCCGAGAAGGGCGCGATCACGAGCGCCTGAGCCGTGCCCGAGATCCTCGAAGTCGAGGCGTCGCGCGTCCTGCTGGAGGAGCGAGCCCTGCGCCGGCGGATCGAGGTCGTCGACGCCCCCGACCCCTGGTACCTCAAGCGGGGCCTCACCGAGCCCGTGCTGCGCGACGCCCTGGTCGGGCGCCGGTTCGAACGGGCCCGGCGCCACGGCAAGCTGCTGCTCCTCGACACCTCGCGCTCCGGGCCGACCGTCGGCCTGCACTTCGGCATGACGGGCCGGGTCTACGTCGACGGCGAGCCGGCCATCGAGCACCTCCGCTGGGGCAGCAACGTTCCCGACCCGGCGTGGGACCGCCTGACCATCCGGCTCGCGGGCGGGACCGAGCTGCTGGTGCGCGACCCCCGCCGCCTCGGCGCCGTGGAGCTCGACCCCGACACCTCGCCCCTCGGCCCCGACGCGTTGTCGCTGACGGCGGCCGAGCTCGACGCCGCGCTCGACGGCCGGCGCGCCCCGGTCAAGGCGCTGCTCCTCGACCAGGGCCGCGTCGCCGGCCTCGGCAACCTCCTCGTCGACGAGGTCCTCTGGCGGGCGGGCCTCGACCCGGCCCGCCCCGCCGGCGGCCTGCCGGGTGACGAGCGGAGGGTCCTGCTGCGGTCGGTGCACCAGGCGCTGCGCACGCTCGGCCGGCGGGGCGGCTCGCACACCGGCGACCTTATGCCGGCCCGGGTCGACGGCGGGCTCTGCCCCCGCGACGGCGCCCCCCTCGTGCGGCGCACGGTCGGGGGCCGCACCACGTTCTCCTGCCCCGCGCACCAGCGCTGAGGGGGTCGGGCGGCCCGGCCCCGGGTCAACCGCCGGCGCGCAGCTCCACAGGAGCGGGGCCGGGGGCGGCCAGCGCGGCGTAGAAGTCGTTCCCCTTGTCGTCGACGACCACGAAGGCGGGGAAGTCCTCGACCTCGATGCGCCAGACCGCCTCCATTCCCAGCTCCGGGTACTCGAGCACCGACACCTCGCGGATGCAGTCCTGTGCCAGCCGGGCCGCGGGACCGCCGATCGACCCGAGGTAGAAGCCGCCGTGACGCCGGCAGGCCTCGGTCACGGCCCGCGAGCGATTGCCCTTCGCCAGCATCACCAGGCTCCCGCCCGCGGCCTGGAACCGCTCCACGTAGGAGTCCATCCGGCCCGCGGTGGTCGGGCCGAACGAGCCGGAGGCGTAGCCGTCGGGCGTCTTGGCCGGGCCGGCGTAGTACACGCAGTGGTCGCGCAGGTACGAGGGCGTCGCCTCGCCGGCGTCGAGGCGTTCGGCGATCCGGGCGTGGGCGATGTCGCGGGCCACGACCATGGGGCCCGAGAGCATCACCCGCGTGCTCACCGGCAGGCGGCTCAGGTCGGCGCGTACGTCGCCCATCGGCCGGTTCAGGTCGATGCGGACGGCCTCGCCACCGAGGTCGCCGACGGTCGTCTCGGGAAGGAACCGGGCCGGGTCGTGCTCGAGCTGCTCCAGGAACACGCCGTCGGCGGTGATGCGCCCCAGCGCCTGACGGTCGGCGGAGCAGCTCACCGCGATGCCGACGGGGCACGACGCGCCGTGGCGCGGCAGGCGGACCACCCTCACGTCGTGGCAGAAGTACTTGCCCCCGAACTGGGCGCCGATGCCCAGGCGGCCCGTGAGGCGGTGCACCTCGGCCTCCAGCTCCAGGTCGCGGAAGCCGTGGCCCGCCGGGCTGCCCTCGGTCGGGAGGGCGTCGAGGTAGCGGGCCGACGCCAGCTTGGCCGTCTTGAGGGTGTGCTCGGCGGAGGTGCCGCCGACCACGATCGCCAGGTGGTACGGGGGGCAGGCCGCGGTGCCGAGCCCCCTCAGCTTCTCCTCCAGGAAGGCCATGAGGCTCGACGGGTTGAGCAGGGCCTTGGTCTCCTGGAACAGGAAGCTCTTGTTGGCCGATCCGCCGCCCTTGGCCATGAAGAGGAACTCGTAGGTGGCGCCGTCGGTGGCGGCGATCTCGATCTGGGCCGGCAGGTTGGTGCCGGTGTTGACCTCGTCCCACATGGTGAGCGGTGCCAACTGGCTGTAGCGGAGGTTGGCGTCGCGGTAGGTCTCGTACACCCCGCGTGCGAGCG
>WBZO01001440.1_pt1 | contig 37181 bp, 40 predicted proteins | sample 5204261 | NCBI WGS metagenome assembly WBZO01 (sample SAMN12412400, study PRJNA552823) | activated sludge metagenome | isolation source: activated sludge from anammox sidestream of wastewater treatment plant... | place: USA: North Carolina | collected 2017-09
AGTCGTACAAGTCAGCGGCTGACGAGAAATCGATATGTGCCAAAAATACCTTGCCCATAGTGTCCCAGTAGTAGACAACATTGTTGACATCAGTCCAGGTTGCTTGGATATCGAAGATACGCCACTTGCAGGCGGCATTTGAGCCACTGAAGTTACCAGAGCCTGAGACATATGCTCGGAATGTGACACTTGTATTGGGCTTAATCGCTGGATCGTACCCTGTGTCATACCCAGCATAATTGACCTTTAGGTAGCTGGTTCCAGTGCTCGCTATATCGACTGAGAAGTCTTCCGGAGATGAATTCGCCGCTCGACATCGGTCGAGCTTCCCGTCAGAATCCAGGTCACTAGTACCCGGCACCAAGTAGGCGCACCCATCGTGAAAGCGGGCGCCAGAGGATATAGTCCCTCCGTGGTCGGCGCCCACGCTGATCCACATGTGCGTCTGGTTGTAACTGTGTGAACCGGCTGTGTGTCCGCCGCTGGTCGTCCCATGCGAGGTTGCGGCCAAGACGATACCCGCTGAGGCCAGGACACCCAGCAGTAGCGCGATCGGCATTACGCCACGGTTGAGCATTCGACTTAATGACAACACTGTGTTCCTCCAAGGTTCACACTTCCGGTCTCTAGCCGGCTGGCGGCCAACGCCCTCGACTGAGCCATGCAAACTGGGCTCTGTGCGCGAGCGCCTCCTACGGGGTCCGGACAGACTCGTCCGCAACGACGAGGGCGGCCCGCATTTCCGGTGCGCGGACTCGAGCCACTGCGACCGCGCGGTCAGCCTTGCTATCGTTACTCTTCAGGGCGATTCTCAGGTCCTCGCATGTTGCCGAGATGACGCGGTCGAGACTGATAAGGGGGTCTTTCGGATCAAGTCCCGGATTTTGCGCCGAGTACTCCTCACCGCCAATCTTCGCGCACCGATCTAGTGCCGCGCTTGCGACGGCGAGTATGTCGCCACCGAGGCAAGGGCCGTCCAGGCACGGGGCATTGGGGTCCACCAAGTGCTCGATCTTGGCGGTAAGGTTCGCCGCCTCTACGAGGATCCCAGGAGGCCGCCCGTCGGTATGATTGGCCTCACCTTGGTGATCAATTGTGGGCGCATGGGAGTCGGAGGTTTGTGCAAACGATGTCGCAGCGACTACGAGCGCACCACCCAAAAATACCCCAACGCCCAGCCCCAGCGCGGCTTGCCTTACGGCTGACTTCGACAGAGTTGATCGGCACACGCATGCCCTCCTCGGCGTTGTTTATCGCCGGGCCCGGCACTCGCGCAGTACAACTGCGCTGGTCCTTTCCTCATCGGCGTCTCAGCGGCCTGATCATTCCTGAGGACTGGATTGTGGCCCTCGCGGGGCCGCACGGCTATGCCGTTTCGCCCGCAAATCGGCTGTCATTTCTGAGCAGCGAAAACGACGGCGCGGTACAGCATGTCGCGTGCAGCGCAACCCAGAGACCGGCCAACACGTCGTCGTGCGGGGGGAGCCCAAGCGGCACGAGGAAGAAGTCCTTTACCTCATCCCAGCGCCGCTTCGTTTGCGATTCCGAATAGGACGACAGCGTGGCCGCGCCCCTCGTGGTCCCCGCATGCACCCGGGCTGCAATGACCAGGTGGTGCTCGGCACGGAGCCCCTCCACGCAGAACCGCTGCAGCTCCCCTGCCACGCCGGGCATTCGCTCACCCGCTTCCAACACGCTCAATCCTCCTCTCACCCTCCGCTTCGTCCGGGGGGGGGGGCTTCGAGTATATGCCTGATGTCAACGGGACGTTTGCCGCGAAGCCCCGGGTGCGTCCCGCCCTTCGCTACCCCGAGTTCGTGAACCGCGTTACAATCCCGCCCGACCCCACCACCAGGTAGTGCCGGCCACCATGTCCAACATCCCCGCGGTCAACGCGCTCATCACCGCCATCAACTTCGACCGGTTCGCCGAAATCGAAGCACGTCACGCCCCGGATGCCGTCTTCACCTCGTTCCGCGGCCCAACGTTGCGGAGTAGCGTCTCGATCGCCGACTGGCACCGCGAGTTCCTGCGCGATTACGCCGACTGCAACTACACCGAACTCGAGTACATCGAACAGGACAACGTGGTCGCAGTCCGTGCCACCATCGAAGCCAAGGCATACGACTGGCGCCCCTTCACGCAGCGCGTCGTCGAGGTATTCGAGTTCGGCGACGCCGGCGATGTCGTGGCGCGCCGCCTCTACGGCATGCTCCGCGACATCGAGCTCGACAAGGCCGCCACGGCCTCCATGGCAGACGCCCAGGGCTTCAAGGGCGGGAGCGCCTCCGCCACCAGATCGACCATGGAGAAGCTGCTGGCGGCCATCGCCACGGCCGACATGGACGGAATCAAAGACCAGACGCACGAGAAGGCCACCGTCATCGATGGCGTCTTCGGAGTCGCGAGCGGTGTCGACAACCTGGTCGACCTTATCGCATCCCGGCCCGCCCCCTCGTTCGGCACGGAGCGTGTCACGCGCCTGCTCGCGGGCGAGCACGACGCCCTCCTGGAACTGGCGATCGACCCCTCCCGGCCCCGCCTGGCGCAGTGGTTCCGGCTGGTCGATGGCAAGGTACGCGTCGTCGAAGCCTACTGGATGCTTCGCGAGATCGGCGTCAATCCGTTCGAGAACTATGCCGGCGACCGGCACGCCCGCCGCGCCATCCTGCCGATCTAGCCTTCCCGTCCCGGCTGAACGTCCGCACCGATCAGGAAGGGGGCGCCAACAGCGCCCCCTTCCTTCTTGTCTCCGGCCAGTTGCGTCCGGCCAGCCGCCACCGCTACTCGACGAAGATGTCCACCGTAGGCCGCAGCTTGGCGCATTCGGCCAGCACCTGGTGGATTTCGTGCGTCTTGAAGCTCTCGACCCGCCCGGCCTCCAGGGGGTCCTTCGCGTCCAGCGCGGGGTAGGCCTGCTCGGTCAGCACGTAGTCGAACCGCGGCGCCCACTTGCGCGACCCGAGCCTCGCCGTGGTCGAACAGTTGTCGACCATGTACGAAACGCCGCGCGCGTGCATGTAGGGGTTGAGCGAGTCCACCGCTTCGATGACGGACTCGTTCGCAACCTCCGAATACGGGTGGCCGTGCTCGATGAGGATGTCGATCTGCGCCATCATCGTGGCGATGTACACCCCGGCCGTGAACGGATCGAGCGGGATCTCGTCTTCCTTGCGGGTCGCCCGGACAGCCTTCCCGGTCTGCCAGGTCTCCGTCCGGTCGATGATCCCCATGGGCCGCTTCTTGAGCCGTTCACCCGCAAGGATCACGCTCCGGATCTCGTTTCCGCTGGAGACCTCGTCGTAGATCTCGGACAGGATTTCGTGCGCCGCGGGGTACGATGCGGCATAGGCGGCCTCGAACTGCGAACGGCCATCGGCGCCGACGGCCTCGTACACGCCGAGCATCCCCTGGCGGGAGATGATCCGCGAGATCGGCCCGGTGATCGCCTCCGCCGAGTGGCGGAACGCGTCGTCGTGGCTCATGCCCTGGTTGATGTAGCGGCGGTAGAGGCTCTCGATGATCCCGTGGACCGCCCCGAGGAGGATGCCCCGTTCACCGTAGATGTCGGACTTGAACTCCGACTCCAGGGTGGTCTGGAACGTGAAGGGCGACCCGAGCGCGACCGACCAACCGAGCGCGTAATCGGTCGCGCGTCCGTCGATATCCTGTTCGACCGCGAAACTGCTGTTGATCCCGGCGCCGTTGACGGTGGCGCCCTGGACGTACAGCCGGCGGACGGAGGGGCCCATGCCCTTCGGGCAGACCGCGATGACGTTGATGTTCGCCGGGAACTTCGCGCCAACGTTCTTCATGTGGCCGACGAGGAAGCCGTGGGACAGCCCCAGGGTGGAGCCGGGGCGCAGCTTCGCGAACACCTGCTCGAATACCTCGGCCTGCGCGGCATCGGAGATAAGCAGGATCACGAGGTCGGACTCGGCGACGACGGCAAACATCTCGCCGAGGGTGCCGTTCTCCTCGCTGAAGCCGGCGGCGCGAGCCTCATCCATCGACTTCGAGCCGGGACGCAGGCCCACCTTCACGACGATGCCGGTGCCTTCGAGCGAATCCCGGAGGTTCTGCGCCTGGGCCGGCCCCTGCGAGCCCCAGCCGATGACGCCGATCTGGCGGATACCTTCCAGCGCCTTTGGGAGGAGTGGGAACAGGTGGCGCCCGCCTTTCACGATCTGCTCCTTGCGGCCCTCGAGGTCGATCATGTCGACCTGGAAAACCTTCGAACTGAAGCCGAGAGACAACGGCATGCTGGGAACCCCCGCGCGTGATGGACCTGGGAAACAGGAAAGTGTCTCTGAGTATACCCGGAGCTTTCCGTAACGGCCTTCAGCCGGGCATCCGCTGGCGCCTGAGAGCCGGCGACGTACTCTTGCGCCGTGGAAATCGACGCGGCGGACCTGATCGGAGTGCTGGACCGCGCAGGCATCGTCGCGTTCGCGTTCTCCGGCGTCGAAGTTGGCGTCCGGCGAAAGCTCGACATCTTTGGGCTGCTCGTGATGGGCTCAGTCACTGCGACCGGCGGAGGCCTGATGCGCGATGTCGTCCTCGGCCGCGTGCCGCTCGTGCTCGACCGGCCGGACTACCTCCTCTGGGCGCTCGGCGCGTCGCTGCTCGCGTCACTGCTTATCTGGCGGAGGCGGAGGTACCCGCGTTTCCTGCTCGCCATCGCCGATGCGGCGGGCCTCGGTGCCTTTGCCACCGCCGGGGCGCTTGCGGGTATCCAGGCCGACCTTTCGGTCCTGGCCGTGGTCCTGCTCGCGATCCTGACGGCAACCGGTGGCGGTGTGGTGCGCGACCTGCTGGCCGACCGCGTGCCCCTCGTGCTCCGCTCGGAAGTGAACGCCACCGCGGCGGCGGCAGGCGGACTCGCGGTGTGGTTCGCCGAGCCGGTTTCCCCTGGCGCGGCGGCGCTGCTCGGTGTATCGGTGACAGCGCTGCTCCGTGTTGGCGGGCTGGCCTTCAACGTCCATCTTCCCCATCCCGGCAGCGGCGAAGGCACCCAGGGGCGGCTGATGTGAGGCGGCGATTTCTTTGACGCGCCCGTGTTCCGAAGAGTAGGATCCCCTAATCCATCAAAAGGTAATTCGCGCCCGGAAACTGGCGTCATTCGTGTCATCTCATCTGACTTTCCTGGAGACGTTTCATGCTGGCGATAGCCGTTATCGTCGGCCTCGTGGGTTTGCTGGCAGGTACCGGGGCGGGCTTCATGGTCCGCCGCCGTGCCGAGGGAACATCACTGCAACAGGCAGAGGAGCGGGCCAGCCGAATCCTCGCTGAGGCCGAGACCCGTCAGAAAGAGCTGCTGCTGGAGGCGAAAGAAGAAACGCTTTCGCTCCGCAACTCGCTCGAAGCCGAACTCAAGGAGCGCCGCACCGAAGCCGCGCGTATCGAACAGCGCCTCGCCCAAAAAGAAGAGAATCTCGACCGCAAGATCGAGGCCCTCGAACGCCGCGAACAATCGGTCCGCGACCGCGAAGCCCAGATCGAACAGCTCCGCTCCGAAGCAGAAGAACTGCGCCACCGGCAGGCCACCGAACTCGAACGCGTCGCCAACCTCACGGTCGACGAGGCGCGTCAGCAGCTCCTCGCTGCCGTCGAGGTGGAGATCCGCGACGAAGCGAGCCGCCGCGTCCGCGAGATCGAGAAGGAAGTCGAGGCCACGGCCGGCCAGCGCGCCCGCAAGATCCTCGCCACCGCCATCCAGCGCTACACCTCTGAAGTCACCGCCGAGACGACGGTCTCAGTCGTCCCCATTCCCAGCGACGACATGAAGGGGCGCATCATCGGCCGTGAAGGCCGGAACATCCGCGCCATCGAGGCCGCCACGGGCGTCGACCTCATTATCGACGACACGCCCGACGCCGTGACCGTCAGCGCGTTCGACCCCGTCCGCCGCGAAATCGCCCGCCAGACGCTCTCCATGCTCGTCCAGGACGGCCGCATCCATCCCACCCGCATCGAGGAGGCCGTGAACAAGGCCCGCCGCGATGTCGAAGCGACCATGCAGGAGGCGGCCGAGGCGGCGGCCGTGGAAGCGGGCGTCCTCAACCTCCATCCCGAAGTCCTCAAAGTCTTCGGAAGGCTGCGCTACCGCACCAGCTACGGCCAGAACGTCATGCGCCACAGCATCGAGACCGGCCACATCGCCGCCATGATCGCCCGCGAAATCGGTGCCGATGTCGATGTCGCGCGCGCCGGCGGATTCCTCCACGACCTCGGCAAGGCCGTGGATCATGAAGTTGAAGGCACCCACGCCATCATCGGCGCCGATATCGCCCGCCGCTTCAAGGTCCGCGACGCCATCGCCCACTGCATCGAGGCTCACCACGAGGAAGTCGAACCGCGCAGCGTCGAAGCCGTCATCGTCATGATGGCCGACTCGATCTCCGGCGGGCGGCCCGGCGCACGGCGGGAGTCGCTCGAGGCCTACATCAAGCGCCTCGAAACGCTCGAGAGCATTGCGAAAAGCTACAAGGGTGTCGAAGCCGCCTTCGCCATCCAGGCCGGCCGCGAAATCCGCGTCATTGTGAAACCCGAGATCATCGACGACCTCGAGGCGATGCGCATCGCCCGCGACGTCAGCCAGAAGATCGAAGAGACCATGGAATATCCCGGCCAGATCAAGGTCACCGTCGTCCGCGAAACCCGCGCCACTGAATACGCGCGCTAGCCGATGCGATTGCTCTTCCTCGGCGACATCGTGGGGAACGCCGGCCGCGAGGCGGTCGTCAGCGCGGTCCCGGACCTGCGCTACGAACTTGGCCTCGATTATGTCGTGGCCAACGGCGAGAACTGCTCCGGCGGCAAGGGCCTGACCCCGAAGCACGCGGACGAGCTGCTCGACTGCGGCATCGACGTGATCACCGGTGGCAACCACACCTTCCAGCACCGCGACCTCTACCCCTACCTCGAGAGCACCCCGTCGGTCCTCCGGCCGCACAACTACCCGGCGGGCGCGCCCGGCACCGGCATCGCCGAAGTCGGCAACCTGGTGGTCCTCAACCTCATCGGGCGCGTCTTCATGCCCGCCGACTACGAAGACCCCTTCCGCGCCGCCGACGGAGCGCTCAAAGACATCCCCGCGAACCGCTTCGTGCTGGTCGACCTCCATGCCGAGGCGACGAGCGAAAAGCAGGCCATGGGCTGGCACCTCGACGGCCGCGTGACGGCCGTCGTTGGGACCCACACCCACGTCCCTACCGCCGACCAGCGGCTCCTGCCCGGTGGTACCGCCTTCTGCACCGACGCCGGCATGTGCGGCGCCCGAGACTCGATCATCGGCGATGAGGTGCAGGCCGTCCTCCACCGCTTCCTCACCCAGATGCCGACGCGCCTCGCTCCCGCGACCGGCGCAGCCATCCTCAACGGGCTGCTCATCGAAGCCGACGACACCACGAAGCGTGCGACCAGCATCGTCCGTTGCGATAGGCTTTTCGCCTGATGGCCACCGGCGACTTCCACCTCCACAGTACCGCCTCCGACGGCGTCCATCCGCCAACCTGGCTGATGGAGACGGCAGCGGCAAAGGGTGTGCAGGCGCTCTCGCTCACCGACCACGACACCACCGACGGCCTCGCCGAAGCGCGAAGGGCGGCGGCCCGGCTCGGCCTCCAGCTCATCCCTGGCATCGAACTCAGTACCGACCTCGGCAAAGCCGACGTGCACCTCCTCGGCTACGGGTTCGATGTGCAGGCGAAGCGGCTGCAGGACTTCCTCCGCTGGCAGCGCGAAGGCAGGCTCGACCGCGTCCAGACCATCGTCGGCATCCTGCGCGAGAACGGCATGCCCATCGAGGTCGAACGCGTCCTCGAAATCGCCGGTGAAGCCACCGTGGGGCGCCCGCATGTCGCCCGCGCATTGGTCGAACAGGGCCATGTGAAAAGCGTCCAGGAGGCCTTCGACCTCTGGCTCGGAAACGGCAAACCCGCCGACGTGAACCGCGAGAAGCTCATCCCCATCGACGCCATCCAGATGATCCACGACCACGGCGGTGTGGTATTCGTCGCCCACGCGATCTTCATTGGCGAGGACTACCCCGAGGCCATCGAGCAACTCGCCCGCTGGGGACTGGACGGCATCGAGACGTACTACAAGCACTACGACGCGGAGACCATCCGCGTGCATGAGCAGCTTGCCGCCCGGCTCGGCCTTGCGAAGTCCGGCGGCAGCGACTACCACGGCCTGGGCAACCCGGACGACCGCGAGATCGGCGACATCCCGTTTCCCGGGGAGCACGTCGACGCCTTCCTCGCGTACCTCGACCGCCAGGGCGTGGATACCGGGAGGAAGGTGCATTGATGCTGGGCGCGGACGAGATCGAGCAGATCATCCCCCACCGCTATCCGTTCCTCCTGGTCGATCGGATCATCGAGATCGAAGAGGGCCAGCGCGCCGTGGGCATCAAGAATGTCACCGCCAACGAGTGGTTCTTCGAAGGGCACTTCCCGGGGAAGAAGGTGATGCCCGGCGTCCTCATCGTCGAGGCGCTGGCGCAGGTCGCCGCCGTCGCCCTCCTCAAGGGTGTCGAAATGGCCGGCAAGTCGCCGCTCTTCGGCGGCATCGAAAACATGCGCTTCCGCAAGCCCGTCCTCCCCGGCGACCAGCTCAGGCTCGAATTTACCCTCGAAAAGATGCGCGGCCCCATCGGCAAGGGCCACGTCCGTGCCACCGTCGATGGCAAGCTCGCCGCCGAAGGCACCATCTCCTTCGCCCTCGTCGACTTCAGCGCGGAAGCGGGCACCTGATCGCCGGCTCGCTGCCCCGACCCTTTACTCCACCGCCGGTAGGATCGTATAGAACGATATGAGCGCTCCCAACTCCGCCACCGACTACTACGAAGTCCTCCAGGTCTCTCCATCGGCGAGCCCCGAAGTGATCGAGGCTGCTTATCGCGGGCTGATGCGAAAGTACGGGGATGACCCCGACCCGGCCGTCCGCGAGCAGCGGCGGGATGTCGAGGCCGCCTTCGAGGTGCTCTCGAACGCCGTCCGTCGCGCCGAATACGACGCCGCCCGCACCGCCGCCCCAACTGTGCCCACGCCACCGGCCGAGCCCGAGCCGTACACGTTCCGGCCCGCCACCGTGGTCGAATGCCCGCGCGACCCCGGGGTCGAGACCGCGCTTCGGTGCAGCCGCTGCGAAAACCCAATCTGCCCGAAGTGCCTGATCCAGAGCCCGGTCGGTGCGAGGTGCCGGGATTGCGCCCGCATCGTGAAGTCGCCCATATACACCCTGAGCAATGGCGGCATTGCCCGCGCGGCGGTCGCCTCGCTCGTCGGCGGCGTGGTCATGGGACTTATCTGGGGCCTTGTCCTGCTGCCATTCACCTTCGGCTTCTTTTCGATCTTCCTCGGGGCCGGGCTGGGCTACGCCTTCACGCGGGCGCTCGAAGTTGCGACAGGCCGCAAGCGCGGCCCGATCGTGGTCTCGTTCGCCATCGCGGGGATTGGCGTCGCCTGGGGGATGACGCTGCTCTTCATCCCGATGCGGCTCGCGTTCTACGGCCTGGTCGCGGCAGGCATTGCCGCCTACCTGGCCTACCAGAACCTGCGCTAGATCGATTCGCCGCGCGCGTGCGGGGATGCCCCCGCTGTTACCACGGATAATGCTGGACGTAGAAGCTCATGCCGAAGATGAAGCCGATCACGCCGGCCCCGACCACGAGGATCGTGACGAGGTCCTTCTTGACGTGGCCGTAGTCGCGCGTGACGTGGTGTTCGCGGTGGTGTGCCGGGGTCTTGCGCAGCTGGCGAGCCCGCTCGGCCTGCTCCTCCGGGTCCATCCCGGTGACCGGGCGAGGCAGCGCCCCGGCCGGGGCGGCAACACGTCGGCGAGAGCGGCGGGGCTGGCGTGCGGTCATCTCTCGCATGGTACCGACGGGGTAGCAAACGGTACAGCAGCCGGTGCCCGCTAGACTTCCTTGACGGCAATGTCGATCGTGAATTCGCCAAAGCTGACCAGCAGCGGGATGACCAGCCGGGTCAGGTTCAGCGTCGCGATGGAGCTGCCCTTCCCGAGTAGCAGGACCGGCGGCGACATGTCGCTCGGATACCCGTTCTTTTCGAGCCCGATGCCTGCCTGGCCGGTGATCATGTTCGCAAGTTCCCCGATGGCGCTCTGGCCAAGCGCGTCGAGTTCAGCTATGGGTTCGCCAATCATCTTCGATGCGAACCCAATGGCCGTCTCCATCGACATGGAGTAGATGACCAGTCCAGCCACCCCGCCGGTGATCGCGATGAGTGCGCTCACCTCGTTGCTCGTCTGCGGCGACCGCACCCGGTGCAGCTGTCCCCGGTTTACCGGCTCGTGGCACTCTTGCTGGATGACCCGCGCAGCCGCCTCGACAAACGGCCCGATGAGTTCCAAGCGCGCGCGTTCAGGGGCCTCTGCGGCAGCCTTCGCGGCCTCATCCACGGTGATTCTCGCCAGCATTTGGTCCTCCAAAAATCAGCCGACCGCTGTCGACCAGGGTGATGGGTGGTGTCGCGGCCGGTCAGCTCACCTGAAGGGTCCGCCCAAGGTCCGTGGCATATGCCCCGAAGTCGTCGATATCGCGCGAAGTGATCGTCACGGTGCCGGGCATCTTCCCCTGCTCCTGGAGCCGCAGCGCGATCTCCCAGCGGGCCCAGGTCTTCAGGAGGGCCGTCTTTTCGACGGCGGGGAAGCGCGCGCGGGCCATCTGCTGGACGATCTTCCGGTGGGCGTCCTGGGAAATCATCACCGTCACGCTCGACATCCCGGCCCGCCCGCCATCAACTTTGAAGACCAGTCGATGGAAGCCCGAGCCACCATTCATGATCTCGGACGACATGAGCACGGCTCGCACTGGAATCGTGTTACTCATCGGCGTCTTCATCCCCGAAAGTCCTCACCAATCCATCATCGTCAACCAATCCCGAAACCTGTAGCGCAAGCTTGCGGCCCCGCGTGCCGGCGAACCCGGCAAACCGTTCGCAGTTCCCCACGAGCACCCGCAGCGGGTCGGAGACCAGGTGGTCCAGCACGATGACGTCTCCCGGCGTGAGGTCCGCCAGGTCGGTGGCATCGACACGGGCGCCGCCGAGCATTGTCCGGACGAGCACCGAAAGCGGCATGAGCTGGTCGTCCTTCACGCGCGCCTCATCCTTCACGGAACGCGACGGGCGGTTGTCGAACAGGCTCTGGCCGGTCAGCTTCGGCAGGATCTGCTCAAGGATGGTCAACGGGAAGCAGAGCGAGATGCCGCCCGTCTGTTCGGCCAGCCGGATCTCGTACCAGGCGGTGATCACGAATTCAGATGGCTGGATCGCGTGCATCACCTGCGGCCCGAGCGCGAGTTCCGAGACATCCGGTGTGAGCTCGACCACGCGCATCCACGGCTCGATCAGCGACCGTGCGATGTCCATGCCGATGTGCCGGATGAGGGACGTTTCGATATCGGTGAGGTCCCGGTTCATCACGCGGGCTGCCCGCTTGCCCTTGCCGCCGAGCAGCCGATCGATGATGCCGAAGGCCACATCCAGGCCGAACGCCGTGACCGCGTAGCCCTGCAGCGGCGACATATCGATGATGATGACGACCGACGAGGTGCCGATCTGGTTGACGTACTCCTCGTAGATCCCTCGTTCGAGGGCGCTGAGGCGAGCTTCGACCGGCGCCCGCAGCCGCCCGGAGAAGTTCGCCGCGATCGCCCCGGCCACACCCTGCTGAATGATTTGCAGGCCGCGGATCTGCTCTTTCGATAGCTTTTCCGGGTGGCGGAAGTCATAGAGCTTCACGCGCTTGCCGGCGTCCTTGCGCGCAGGCGGCGGCATGGCCACCACGGCGTCAGACTCGAGCTGGCTGACGTCGGCGGTCAGCAGGGCATCGATTTCGCGTTGACTGAGTACGGCGTTTTCGGATGCCACAGCGACTCCTCTCCGGCGCACAGTCTCCCTGTAATGACTATCGGCCGGGTATACGAGGAATCCCTAGTGGTCTCCCGGTGTCACCCTCGTAGCCGAAGACTCGCATCAGGGGTATCCCGGGCAGCTTTGGGGGCGCCGCCGAATGCCGCTCGCGCACCCTTCGCTCGTAGCTTTAGGAACCAACCGGCGCCACCTGCCGGAACTTCAAGGAGGTATGCCCGTGGCCACCAAGGCGGAACCCACCACAGAGCTCGCCGGTCAGCCCGCGACTGAGGAACACGTCGTCATTTTCCGGCTCGCCGACGAGTACTACGCCCTCGATATCCAGACCGTCCAGGAAATCGTCCGCATGCAGACGATCACCTCGATCCCCGGCTCCGACTTCTGGGTCGAAGGCATTACCAATCTCCGCGGCCGCGTCGTCCCCGTGATCGACCTCCGCAAGCGCTGCGGCGTCGATGCAGGGGAGTATTCCACCGAGACGCGCATCGTCGTCGTCAGCAGCGCGAACGGCATGGTCGGCCTGATTGTCGATGCCGTCTCCGAGGTCATGCGCATCCCGGGCGAGCAGGTCGAACCGCCGAGCTCGATCGTCTCGGTACCGGAAAACACCTACCTGCGCGGCATCGCCAAGCTCGATGAGCGGCTGGTCTCGCTCATGGACCTCGAAGGCGTCCTGCCGGCGGCCCTCGAAGACGACCTGGCCTACGCCGCCGCTGCCGCCGCCTGACGCCTCCCCGGACTCCATCCTCACCCCACGCACCACGAGGAGTGCCGCCGCATGGCTAGCACCAAAGGCCAACGCCTGCAGTTCGATCTCGACGATGATGACCTGAAGCTCTTCTGCGAAGAGGCAGACGAACAAATCGAGCTGCTCGACACCTCGCTGGTGCAGCTCGAAGGGGAACCCGACCCGGACCTGGTCCAGCAGATCTTCCGCGCCGCCCACACCCTGAAGGGTTCCAGCGCCACCATCGGCCACAAGAAGATGGCGAGCCTCACCCACGCCATGGAGACCGTCCTCGACGCCGTCCGCCAGGGCCGCCGCCGCCCAACCTCCGAAGTCGTCGATGCCCTCCTCGCCGGGCTCGACGCCCTTCGCGTCCTTGCCGATGAAGTCGTCACGCGGGTTGACTCGGGGATCGAGACGGCCCGGCTCGAGGCCGACCTCCACGCGGTCCTCGAAGAGCACGACGCGCCCGAAAGCGAGGAACCGCTGGAGGCCGCCGGAGATGCCCACCGGCTTGACCCGGCCCAGATCGAGGCCGCACTCGCCGGGATGGACAACGGCACCTCGCTCTACTTCGTCGAAGTCGCCATTTCCCCCGACTGCCAGCTGCCATCGATCCGCAGTTTCCAGGCGCTCCAGGAGATCGACGCCCTCGGCCAGGTGCTGGCCACCTGGCCAGAGCGCGAACTCGTGGAGGCGGGGGCCGGCGAATTCTCGCTCGCTTGCTTCCTCCTTTCCAGCCAGTCCGACGAACAACTCCAGGCGGCCATCCAGGCAGTCACCGATGTCCACCGCGTCCAGGCCCGCTCGATCGCGCCGGAGGACATCGATAAGCCGCTTGCGGCAATCAGCCCGCCTGCGGTGTCGAGCAACGGCTCGCCCGGCCGCCCCCAGCTCACGCTCGTGGAAGATGGCGCGCCCGCCGACGCCGCCCGCGGGACGTCGCGGAAGGCTACCCAGTCCGTGCGCATCGATGTGGAACGCCTCGACGGCCTGATGAACCTCGTGGGCGAACTGGTCATCGACCGGACCCGCCTCCAGCAGATCCGTGAGCAGCTCAGCGCGGTGCTGAAAGACGCCAATCTCACGGAACTCACCGAGAACTTCGAGGAGACCACCTCGCACCTCGCCCGCGTCACCGACGAGTTGCAGGAGCAGATCATGCGCAGCCGCATGCTCCCGGTGCGGTCCGTCCTCACCCGCTTGCCCCGCCTCGTGCGCGATGTCGCGGCCAAGTGCGGCAAAAAGGTCGATCTCGTCACGGCCGGCGAAGAGACCGAGCTCGACCGGTCGGTCATCGAAGAGATCTCCGATCCCCTGGTCCACATCCTCCGCAACGCCGTGGACCACGGGATCGAGACACCGGAGGAGCGGCGCGCCGCGGGCAAGCCCGAAACCGGGCTGGTGACTGTCACCGCGTGGAACCAGGAGACCTACATCTACCTCTCGGTGAAAGACGATGGCAAAGGCATCGACACATCGACCCTGCGCCGGAAGGTCGTCGAAAAGGGGCTGATGACCCGCGACGCGGCCGAGTCCGCAACCGAGGAACAGGCCATCCAGTGGATCTTCCTGCCCGGCCTTTCGACCGCGAAGCAGATCTCCGATGTCTCCGGCCGGGGCGTCGGCATGGACATCGTCCGCACGAACATCGAGCGGCTCAACGGCCAGATCACCCTCCACAGCACCCCCGGCAAGGGCTCCGAGGTCATCATCCAGCTACCGCTCACGCTGGCGACGACGAAGGCCCTGATGGTCGTGGCGAACGCGACGGTCTACGCCATCCCGCTGGTTTCGGTCACCGAAGCGCTCGCCGACCACGAAGCCGATATCCACACGGTGAACGGCCGCAAAACGCTCCGGCTGCGCCAGCGGCTGTTGCCGATGATCGACCTCGCCCGCGCTCTCGGCGACGGTCGCCCGCGGCAGATGGAAGCCGGACGGTTTGTGGTCGCCGCCCGCCACGGCGAACGGCAAGTCGCCTTCATGGTCGACCGCCTGCTGGGCGAGCAGGACGTTGTCGTCAAGTCGCTCGGCGACCTGGTCGGCAACCGCAAGGGACTCACGGGCGCCACGATCCTCGGGGACGGCACGCTCGGTCTGATCGTCGATACCGCCAGCCTGGTCAGCGACCAGGCTGCGCTCGCAACTCCGGCCTGAGCGGGCCCGGACCAGAGGGGAGGGACCTTATGGCACAGGAAGCGCTTGTCCACATGCTCACGTCAGTCGCGCGCGACGGCGCGGTCCGGGCGGGCCGCGGTCTCAGCGGGCTGATGGGTCAGCAAATATCGATCCACGTCCCCAACGTCCGGATCGGCACCAAGGCAGATGCCTGCGACGCCGTCGGGGGCGAAGAAAACCTGGTCCTCGGGGCCTACCTCTCGATCTCGGGGGACATCACGGGACACGTCATGCTGCTGTTTCCGGTCGCCCGGGCGCTGGAGTGTGTCGACCTGATGTGCGGGCAAGCGCCCGGCACCACCGTCGAGCCCGACGAGCTTGCCCAGTCCGCCGTCGGTGAACTCGGCAACATCGTCGGCTCGGCCTTCGTCAACGCCCTGGCCGACGACCTGAACCTGATCCTCCACCCCAGCCCGCCAACCATCATCCACGATATGGCCATCGCGCTCGTGCAGTCGGTCTACGCCGAGGTGCTCTCGCAGGGGGGCGACGTGGTGATGATGGATGCCGTCTTCGAGGACGAAAAAGGCCGCACCGCCGGCCTCCTCATCGTTGCGCCCGACCCGGCGTCCATCGAGCGGCTCATGAAGGTGGCCGCATGACTGCCCCGCCTTCCGACGCCCGCCGCGTTTCGGTGGGGATCGGCCAGCTCGCAATCAGCCGGGACCCCAAGGAGGTCCTCGTCGCCTACGGGCTCGGATCCTGCATCGGAATTAGTTGTTACGACCCCCAATCACGCGTGGGCGGCCTCGCCCACGTCCTGCTCCCCAGTTCCGACGGGAAGCGTGTGGAAGACCGTGAGCCCGCGAGGTTCGCGGATACCGGGATCGACCTCCTCGTCCGGCGGCTCATCGAGGCCGGCGCCTCGCCGCGCCGCCTCGTCGTCAAGGTCGCCGGTGGGGCTGCCGTGCTTGGCCCGGCAAACGCGGAAAAATTCAAGATTGGCGAAAGAAATGCCGAAGCCATCAGGGAACGGTTGAAGCACCACGGCATCTCGCCCGCTGCGACCGATGTCGGTGGTGCGAAGGGTCGCACCCTCGAAGTCCACGTCGGCACCGGCAAGACATTCGTGAGAACGGCCGCTTCACCGGCCAACGAACTGTAGGAGTCCAACCTTGGCAACAATTCTCGTGGTCGATGATGCAGCCTTCATGCGGATGCGCATGTCCAAGATCCTCAGCGAGGCAGGCTACCAGGTCGTGCAGGCCGAAAACGGCCTCGAGGCCGTCGAAAAGTACAAGGCGTCGAAGCCCGATGCCGTCCTCATGGATATCACCATGCCGGAGATGGATGGGCTGACTGCGCTCAAGGAGATCAAGTCCCACGACCCGGCCGCGCGGGTAGCGATGGTCACCGCCCTCGGCCAGCAGCAGATCGTCCTCGAGGCCGTCAAGAGCGGCGCCAAGGACTTCCTGGTGAAGCCCTGCGAAGGCGACCGCGTATTGGCCGCCGTCAGCAAACTCTGCGCATAGGAGGGACTCCCGTGGCCTTCCCGGCCCCTTCCCAAGGTCGCCAGATCCGGGTCCTTATCGTCGATGACTCGGCGTTCATGCGGCGCGCCATCGAGCGGCTGCTCTCCCAGGACCCGCGCGTCTCCGTCGTCGGAAGCGCCAGCGATGGCATGGAGGGCGTGAAGCGCGCGCTCGAACTTCGCCCCGATGTCATCACCATGGATGTCGAGATGCCCCGCATGGACGGTGTCACCGCCGTGGGCGAGATCATGCAGACCGTGCCCACGCCCATCGTCATGGTGTCGACCCTCACCAGCGAAGGCACCGCCACCGCCATCCGCGCCCTCGAAGCCGGTGCCGTCGAATGCATCGGCAAACCGAGCGGCGTCAGCACCGACCTTGTCAACGTCGGCGAGAAGCTGATCGAGGCAGTCGAGCGGGCCAGCGTGGCGCGTGTGAGGCGCCACCGCATCACGCTTGTCCCGCCCCGCCCGTCCGCTCCACTGGCAGGCCACCCGCCTGTCATCACCGGGGGCAGGCTTCCCGCCCACAACCTGCTGGTCGTCGGCTCATCCACCGGTGGTCCGCCCGCCCTCACCGAAGTCATCCCGCACCTCCCCGGGGACCTGGCGGCGGCAGTCATCGTCGTCCAGCACATGCCCGCCGGGTTCACCGGCGCCCTGGCGCGCAGGCTCGATTCGCTCTCCCCGCTCACCGTCGCCGAGGCCGTCGAGGGCGAACCCATCGTCAACGGCCGCGTCTACCTCGCTCCCGGCGACTTCCACCTGACCGTGACCAGGGACAAGCGCATCCACCTCGACCAGTCACCCACCATCCACGGCGTGCGCCCGAGCGTCGATATCACGCTCTTCTCCGTCGCCGAGGTGTTCGGGCGGGCGGCGAGCGTGGCCATCCTGACCGGGATGGGCAAAGACGGCGCGGACGGCGCGGCCCGGCTCGAGGCGGCCGGAGGCAAGGTGATCGCCCAGGACGAGGCCACCTGCGTCGTCTATGGCATGCCACGGGTGACCATGGAGCGCGCCCAGCACGCCACCCAGGTGCCGCTCGAACAGGTCGCCCCCGCACTGCTCAAGACTCTTCCCGCAATGAGGCTCTCCCGATGAAGTTCGAAGAACCGGAAGACCCGCAGTGGCTCGCATTCCGCCGCGCCCTCGAACGCGCGATCGGCGTCCCTCTCGGCCAGTACAAGGAACCCCAGATGAAGCGGCGCCTGGCCAGCATCATGACTCGCCGCGGCCTGGATGGCTGGCCCGCCTTCGAACAAGCCATCGCGGCCGACCACAAGCTGCTCGGCGACGTGCGCGACACCCTCACCATCAACGTGAGCGAGTTCTTTCGCCAGGCCGACCGCTTCCAGGAACTCCAGGCAAAGTGGCTCCCGGCCCTCATTCGTGAGCGCAAGCAGCTCAAGATCTGGAGCGCCGGCTGCTCGATCGGATGCGAGCCCTACACCCTCGCCATGATCCTCAATGAGCTCGACCCCCGCGGGAGCCACAGCATCCTGGCGACGGACGTCGACATGCCCATCCTCGCCCGCGCGCGCGAAGGGAACGGCTACCTGCCTTCCGAGGTCCGCGCAGTCCCGCCCGCTCTGCTGAAGAAGTACTTCACGCCCGAGGGCGAGACCTTCCGCGTCACCGACGAAATCCGGCGCAAGGTGAACTTCCGCCGCCACGACCTGCTCAGCGACCCGTACCCCACCGACCTGGACATGATCCTCTGCCGCAACGTGGTCATCTACTTCACCGACGAGGCGAAGCAGCACATCTACAAGGGATTTGCGAAGGCACTGCGGCCCAGCGGGCTGCTCTTCATCGGCGGCAGCGAGATGATCATGCGTTCGGGCGAGATCGGCTTCCGCACCGCGGGCACCAGCATGTACCAGCGGGCCGCCTAGCGGGGCGCCGCCGGGGCTGGCGCAACCCACCGGCGGGCCGCCAGCCATAGCACTGCGGCGCACGCCATGCCCACAGCGAGGTCGGCCAGGTAGTGCTCCCCCAGGTACATCAACGCGGCACCCATGATGAGCGAATACACGAGCAGCCACGGCGCCAGGCGCGGGGCATGGTCGCGTGCCCAGAGGTACATCGCGAACGTCACACCCTGGTGCAGCGACGGCATCGCGGCGACCGAGTTTGGTTCGCCCAGCGAGGCATAGAAGGATTCGTAGGTCTCCGGGTTCACGCTCCCGCCGACGAAGTCCATCACCCGGAACACGCCCGGCAATGCCCCCGTCTGGCCCGCAAGCCACGGCGGGCTCGTCGGCAGCAAGAAGAACAGCAGCAGCGCCAGGTACATGGTCCCGGCAATCATCACCACGTACTTCGGAAAGAGGGTCCGGCGGTAGAGAAAGACCAGCACGGCCCCCAGGTGCGGCGCGATGAAAAACGACCAGTGCACCGCCACCGAGACGTAGTCGTGCAGGCCCAGCGAGACGGGGTCGAAGAACCGCTGCTGGAGCCAGACGATGGGGTCGGTGCCGAAGAACACCGATTGGTCGATCGAGATGACGTATTGCGTGCGCACCGGGATCCCGGTCTCGTCGGCATAGGCGCGCAGGAGCGTATATACGAAGATGCCGGCCACGTAGGCGAACCACCACACCCGTTCGCGCCGGTAGCGGACCTCGGGCGCCCAGGCGGCGAGTGTGACGCCGACCAGCATGAACCCGAACCAGGCGTGGTCCTGCCAGACTTTGGTGGCGACGGTACCGGCCATGAGGAGGAGCGCGACGATCTGGATCGCGAGCAGGAGCCGCTCATGCCTGGCTCGGGTGGCAGTCGCTCCCGGTTCGTGGGCCGCGACGCGCTCCGCGACCGGGGGTTCGGCGATACTCACGCCTGCCAGCGTATCGCCCGCCTCGCGCTGACGGAAGCGCTGAAGTGTGGCAGGCTATGAGTTGGGAAGGATTCGGGTCCACGATAGGAAGCATGCGCCGATTTCTCCTTGGCATGGCGATCACGGTGGTCTGCGGCGCGCTGCTCCTGAGGTTGATCCCCTGGGCCAGCACCCGTGCCGCGCTCGAAGCGGCGAATCCCGGGTTCATCGCGCTCGCGGTCTCGTGCCTGGTCGTCTCCCTGATCGCCAAGACGGTCCGCTGGCGTCTCCTCCTTCCCGAGAACTCCCAGGTGTCCACGCGCCGCCTCTACCGGATCCTCCACATCAGTTTCCTGCTCAATAACGTGCTCCCCGCGCGCCTCGGCGATGTGGCCCGGGTGACCATGACCACGCGCCAGCCCGGCGTGCGCTTCGGCCACGTGGTGTCGTCGATGCTTACCGAGCGGGTCACCGACACGGTGACCCTCCTCGCCGGGTTTGTGCTTGTCAGCCCATTCCTCCCGGTCCCGCGTCGGTACGAAGGCTGGTTGCACGCGGCCTGGGCTGTGCTCGTGGCTGTACTCGTCATCGTCGCCCTGCTCGCCGTCTTCCACACCCGCATCGAGCGCCTGGCGGGCAACCGCCACCTCGCCCGCCTCCTCCCCGCGAACCAGCGCATGCGCGATGAGGCCCGCTCGTTCTCCGAGGGCCTCCGGCAGCTCTTCCGGCGCGACCACGTCGTCGGCATCTGGGGCTGGTCGTGGACAGCCTGGCTCACCGCCTTCGCGATCAACTACCTGCTCATGCAGGCCCTCAACATCGATGCGCCGGTGGCAGTCGCGGTCCTCCTGACGTGCACCACCAACCTGGCCATGCTCATCCCGTCGTCGCCCGGCTACATTGGCGTGTTCCACCTGGCCGCCACGGCCTCGCTGCTGCCCTTCGGCGTCGGGGAAAGCCGCGCCCTGAGCTTCGCCATCCTCGCCCACCTGGTGAACGTCGTGCCCGTCAGCCTCATCGGCGCGGCACTGCTCCTCGCCAGCCGCGACGGGCTGACCTTCAACCTCCGCGGCGCTCGAGTGGTCGACTCGGGCGAACGGTAGCCCGGCCGCGGGGCGGCCGCGACCGGACCGGAGTGGTGAGCTAGATTCTGCCCCAGAGCTCCTCGGCCTCCCGGCGGAGTTCCGCCCGGAAGTCTGGATGGGCGATAGCGATGAGCTCCGCCGCGCGCTGCCGGTGGTTCTTGTCGAGCAACCGCGCGATGCCGTACTCCGTGATGATCGTGTCCGCCAGGTAACGTGGGATCGTTACGAGCGTCCCCGCCTCATGTTTCGCTGTCACCTTGGAGATAGTGCCCTCCATGGCCGTGGACCGCATCACCGTGATAGCGCGGCCGTTCCGGCAGAGCGCTGCCGAGATGTGCGTGTCCGGCTGGCCGCCGGTGCCGTTGACCATGTGGCCGCCAAATCGGTCCTCGCTCGCGATCTGCCCGAGGAGGTCAACCGCGATGGCGCTGTTGATCGAGGTCATCTGGTGGTTCTGCGACATGACCGCCGGGTTGAGGATGTTCTCCGGCAGGTGCAGTTCGAAGGCCGGGTTGTTCGCGATGATCTGGTAGTCCTCCCCATCGCAACCGGTCCACGCGACCGCCACCGCCTTGCCGGGGAAGAGCGTCTTGCGCGACCCGTCGATGATGCCCTTCTTCCAGAGCTTCGCCAGGCCCGGCGACCCCAGCTCGGTGTGCACGCCCAGGTGCTTCGCATCGTCGAACGCGCCCGCCAGGAACATCAGCGAGCTCGGCTGCCCCACGCCCACCTGGATCGTGTCGCCGTCACGCACGATCTGGCGGAGGTTGTCGGCGATGCCCTGGGCAGCCGGGTCGATTTCGACGGCGCCGAGTGCATTCGCCAGCATCGCCGGCGGGAATGCGTGAAACATCGACTCGACCAGCGCGAGTTGTTCGGTGCTCGCCTTCTTCAGGATGTCGAGCAGCGCGGGCCGGTCCGCCTCGTTCGCGAGGGTGTTGATGCGCTCCTCGATCCCCGCGATGTCCACGGGCTTGATGGCCCCCTCGATGAACGTGTCGATCTCGCTCACGTGCATCCATACGTCCCCGAACACCGGCGACATGTTCGGGTCGACGATGGCGATGGTCTTTTTGCAGCGCCTGGCGTACGACTTGCGCTGCCACATGTGCGGCCCGAAGTGCACATATCCCTGCTCGTTCGGGGCGCTGCACGGTGTCAGGAACACGTCGGGCATCCGCGCTTCCTCGCGCCCGGCATCGAACGCCTTCATCCCGAGCATGAACGTGTTGGGCAGGTACGTCGCGATCTTCGAATCGTGGGCGGGCCGCATCGCATCGCCGATGAAGATCTCGATCTCCTTCTCGCCCTTGATCAGGTCCGCGTTGAACAGTTCCGGGTTCCCCGGGGCGAGGGTGCGGAAGTCCACGCGGCCCAGCTTCTTCGCCCGTTCGACAAAGGCGGTGACCAGCGGCGCCGGGCAGAGGATGGTGATCGAGACCAGGTCCCCTTCTTTGATGCCTTCAACGGCCTGTTCAGGGGTTTTCAGGCGCGACTGGTAGTCGTCGCGCCAGTTGTCGTAGCGAGCGGTCAAGGGACAACCTCGGTGTGTTGCTGTGTCGCGGATTCTACCGGGCGCCGGCGAAACCTGCCCGCCGTGCAGCGGGGGCCATTCCTCTGCTAGAGTTCCGGCCACACTTCGGGCCCCCTCGACCGGCCCGCACGGAGGTGGGTGTGCAGGCACTGGACAACCTGACCATCCTTGATCTGAGCCAGCACATCGCGGGGCCCTACGCGACACGGCTCCTTGCGGACTTCGGGGCCGATGTCATCAAGATCGAGCCCCCCGGCGGCGACATCGCCCGGCAGCTGGGGCCGTTCCAGGGCGGCGAGCCCCACCCCGAGAAGAGCGGGACGTTCTTCTACCTCAACTGCAACAAGCGTTCGGTCGTCCTGGACTTGAGGACCGCGAACGGCCGCGAGGCGTTGCGCGCGCTCGCCGCGAAGGCGGACCTCGTCGTCGAAAGCTTCGCCCCCGGCACGCTCGATCGGCTCGGCGCCGGCTACGAGTTCTTCCGCGCAGTCAACCCCGCGCTCCCGCTCGTCTCCATCTCGAACTTCGGCCAGACCGGCCCCTACCGCGACTACAAGCTAAGCGACCTGACCCTCTACGCCTTCGCCGGCGAGATGTACTCCATGGGCGAGACCGACCGCGAACCGGTCAAGATGGCGGGCACGGCCGCGCTGTTCGAATCCGGCGCCGCCTCGGTCGTCGCCATGATGGGCGCGATCTTCGCATCGAAACGGCACGGCATCGGCCAGCACGTCGATATCTCCCTCGCCGAAACACACTTCGGCGGCGTCGACCGGCGCCACGCGACCGCCATCGCCTTCCAGTTCAGCGGCCGCAAGACGCTCCGCCTGGCGAGCCACGGGGGCGGCATGCCCGGCGGCATCTACCCCTGCGCCGACGGCTACGTCGACTTCACCAATGCCGGCCTCTACCCCGATCGCGTCGCGGACATGCTGAACTATCCCGAGTGGATGGACGATCCCCGTTTCAGCGACCCTGCCCGGCGCCTGGACCCCGCGGTCATCGAAGAATGGAACGCCTACTTCATCGGCTGGTGCGTTGAGCGGACCAAGCGCGAGGTCTGGACCGAGGCTCGCCGGGCGAAGGTGCTTTGCGGGCCCATGTTCAGCATGGAGGACCTGTTCACCGACCCGCATTTCCGCGAACGCGGGTTCTGGGCCAGGGCCACCCATCCGGCGCTCGGCGAAGTCTCCCTGCCGGGGCGGCCTTTCATCATGGAGAGAGGCGGCTGGCAGCTCCGGCGCGCGGCGCCCCTCCTTGGCGAGCACACCGCCGAGGTCCTCTCCGCCGCCGGCCTCGCCCCCGGCGTAATCACCGCCGCAACGGGAGGCGCAGCGTGAGCCCGAAACCGCTCGAAGGCATCCGCGTCATCGACCTGTGCGTGGTCTGGGCCGGCCCGTTCGGCACCATGCTCCTCGGCGACCTCGGCGCCGAAGTGATCAAGCCCGAGAACCCCTTCGTGTTCCAGCCGATGACCCGCGGCGCGATGGCCCGCCCGCCCCAGGTCCTGGCCGACAACGCCATCGCATGGTCGGGCGGGGTGCCGGGCGGAAAGGTCGGCGACCGCCCGTGGGATTACAGCCCCACTTTCGTCAGCCTCTACCGCAATAAGAGGAGCTTCACGGTCGACCTGCGGCGGCCCGAAGGTTTGGACGTGCTGAAGCGGCTCGTCGCGGTCTCCGATGTCGTCTACGAAAACAACGCTACCGGCACCATGGAGAAGCTCGGCATCACCTACGAGTGGCTCAAGGAAGCCAACCCCAGGATCATCTTCATCCGCGTCCCCGCCTATGGCAGCACCGGGCCCTACTTCGAAGCGCGCGCCCTCGGTGTACATCTCGAAGCCGTCATGGGCCACAGCCTCCTCCGCGGCTACAGCGACGCAGACCCCTCCTCGAACACCGCCATCTACTCCGGCGACTACCTGGCCGGGGCACAGGGGGCCTTCGCTGCGATGACCGCCATCTGGCACCGCGACCGCACCGGCGAGGGCCAGCTCATCGAGATCGGCCAGGCCGAGAACGCCGCCGCCATGTTCACCCAGGCCATCATGGATTACAGCCTGAACGGCAACGTCCAGGGCGCCATCACCAACCGCGATGTCCATGGGCGGGCCCTCCAGGGCGTCTACCCCGCGCTCTCGCCCGGCACATCCGCAACCATGGACGACTGCTGGATCGCCATCTCCATCGATGGCGACGACGAATGGCACGCCTTCGCCGCCGCCATCGGCAATCCCGCCTGGACCGCCGACCCGCGCTTCGCCACGAACGAAGGCCGGCTTGCCAACCACGACGAGATCGATGCCCACATCGCTGCCTACACGGCAACCCGGGACGACTACGAGCTCATGCACCGGCTCCAGGCCGTTGGCGTCGCCGCGACCCCCGTCCTCGAAGCCTCGCGCATGTTCGATGACCCCCACCTGCGCGCCCGCAACTTCTTCCGCACCCAAACGCAGCGCTCGTCGGGCACGTACGAGTACGTCGGTCCGCTCTGGCAGCTCCCCGAAACGCCGGTCGAGTTCTACCAGCCGCCCATCATGTTCGGCGAGCACAACGAGTACGTGTACCGCGAGGTGCTGAAGGTTTCGGATGACGAGTACCGGTCGCTCCTGGCCGGCGGACACATCGCCGACGCCTACGACCCGAGCGTGCCATGACCGTCCGCCCGCGGATGTACCACGAACTGGCGGAGTGGTTCCACCTCATCACCGCCCCTGAGGACTACGCGGAGGAGGCGGCCTACTACCTCCAGGTGATGCTAAACATCATCGGCCATGCGCCGGTGAGCCTGCTCGAACTCGGCTCGGGCGGCGGCAACAACGCCTCGCACTACAAGAAGCGCGTCCCCGACGTGGTCCTTACCGACCTCTCGGAGGAAATGCTCGCGCTAAGCAAAACGATCAACCCCGAACTCCCGCACATCCAGGGAGACATGCGCACGGTCCGGGTCGGCCGCCAGTTCGAGGCGGTGTTCGTCCACGACGCCTGCTCCTACCTCACCACCGAACAGGACATCCGCCAGCTCGCCGCCACCACGTTCGAGCACTGCCTCCCCGGGGGCGTGGCCGTCTTCTGCCCCGACCACACCGCCGAGAACCTGGTCTATGAAACCGACCACGGCGGGCACGATGGCCAGGGCCGCGCGCTCCGATACCTGGAGTGGACCTACCCCGGCCCACCCGGCACGTACGCGTTCCAGGTTGACTACGTCTACGTACTCCACGAGGACGGCCGCGAGCCGCGCATGGAGTACGACCATCACGTCAACGGCGCCCTCCCGCGCGACACGTGGTTGCGGGCGCTCGCCGATGCCGGCTTCGAGCCGGGCGCCGTCCCGCTGGTCCACAGCGAGGTGCCCGAGGGTTACAGCGAGGTCTTCACCGGCTGGCGCCCGCGCTGAGCGTGACTGGCGACACCCGCTAGAATGCCCCACCAGAGATCACCACAGGCTGCTCCCTCAGCGGCTTTCCCGGAGGCACAACGATGGCTGAAGTCGGACTCCCCGTCGATGAGAAATACGCTCCCCCCGCCCGCGTGAGCGAAGGCGCGCTCGTCTCGTCCATGGACGAATACCAGGCGCTCTACCGCCGCAGCGTCGACGACCGCGACGCCTTCTGGAGCGAGATGGCCAACAAGCACATCACCTGGCTCGCCCCGTTCAAGAATGTGTGCCAGGAAGACCTCCACACCGGCGAGGTCCGCTGGTTCGATGGCGGCAAGCTCAACGTCGCGGTCAATTGCCTCGACCGCCACCTCGCCGCCCACGGCGACAAGACGGCCATCATCATGGAAGGCGACGAGCCTGGCACGAACCGCAGCCTCACTTACCGCGAACTGCACGCCGAGGTCGGCCGCCTGGCCAACGCTCTCCGCAAGCGCGGCGTGAAGAAGGGCGACCGCGTCGCCATCTACATGGGCATGGTCCCCGAGCTCGCCGCCGCCATGCTCGCCTGCGCCCGCATCGGCGCCATCCACTCGGTCATCTTCGGCGGCTTCAGCCCGCGCTCCATCCGCGACCGCATCGATGACTCGACCTGCAAGGCGATCATCACGCAGGACGAGGGCCGCCGCGGCGGCCGCCTGGTCCCGCTGAAGGCGAACGTCGACGAAGCTTTGACAGAGCCGGGCCACACGATCGAGTTCACAATCGTCTTCCGCCACACCGGCAACCCCGTGAACATGCGGGCCGGGCGTGATCTCTGGTGGCACGACGCCCTCGCGGGCGAGTCGCCCGAAGCAGAGCCAGAGGTTATGGAAAGCGAAGACCCGCTGTTCATCCTCTATACCTCCGGCTCGACCGGGAAGCCCAAGGGCGTGCTCCACACCCAGGCCGGCTATCTCCTCCACACGATGCTCAGTCATCGTTATGTCTTTGACCTCCGCGACGACGACATCTTCTGCTGCGCAGCCGATGTCGGCTGGATCACGGGCCACAGCTACATCGTCTATGGCCCCCTCGCCAACGCCGCCACCTCCGTCATGTTCGAATCCGTCCCCACCTACCCCGATGCAGGCCGCTACTGGGACATGGTCGACCGCCTGAGCATCACCATCCTTTACACCGCGCCGACCGCCATCCGCGCCATCGCCCGCGAAGGCGATGAGTTCCCGAAGAAGTACAGGCGGAAGTCGCTGCGCGTGCTCGGCACCGTCGGCGAGCCGATCAACCCCGAGGCCTGGCGCTGGTATTACAACGTCGTCGGCGAAGGGCGGTGCGCCATCGTCGATACATACTGGCAGACCGAGACCGGCGGCCACATGATCACCGGCTTCGCGGGCGCCACCGTGATGAAGCCGGGCTCCGGCTCTCTACCCTTTTTCGGCGTCCAGCCGTGCGTAGTCGACGAAACTGGCGAAGAACTGACCGGCAACAACGTCACCGGCCGGCTCTGTATGAAGGCCTCCTGGCCCGGCATGATGCGCACCGTCTACGGCGACCACGATCGCTTCGTCCAGACCTACCTCTCGATGTACCCCGGCAAGTACTTCACCGGCGACGGCTGCCTTCGCGACCAGGATGGCTACTACTGGATCACCGGCCGCGTCGACGACGTCCTCAACGTCGCGGGCCACCGCCTGGGCACGGCCGAGATCGAGGGCGCGCTGGTCGGCCATCCCGCCTGCGCCGAAGCAGCGGTCGTCGGCTTCCCGCACGACGTGAAAGGCACGGCCGTCTACGCCTACGTGCACCTGAACGCCGGCTACACGGGCTCGCCCGAACTGGCGAAAGAGCTCCGCGACGCCGTCCGCAGGGACATCAGCGCCATCGCCACGCCCGACAAGATCCAGTTCGTCGAAGGGCTCCCGAAGACGCGCTCCGGCAAGATCATGCGCCGCATCCTGCGCAAGATCGCCGAGGGCGAACCCGAGAACGTCGGCGACGTAACAACCTTGGCCGACCCGGCGGTGGTCCAGGACATCATCGTGGGGGCGGCGAAAGCGGAGTAGAGATGCGCGGCGCCCGCAGGTCCCTCCGGTAGGCGCTGCCTCAGCATCCGGCCTGAGTGCTGGACATGTTCGGCCGGATCAACGGGAGTCGGGAACGAGAGGGATCCCGCCCTGGGCGGTCGTTCCGTCCGCTGCGAACCCCTGGCTCGTCATGATCTGGATGTACCCGCCCTTGCCCGAGGGATCCGGGAGAAAGCCGCGGCGGGCATCTGGCGGGCAACCGGCCTCGATCCAACTCAGCGAGTCCTGGTACTCGAGTTCGAACGCGGCCTTTGCGTTCGCAAGTTCCGGCGCAGCGACCCTTCCATTGGAATCCACCCGGGCAGCCTCCAACATCGAACGCGCCGCGGCACACTGGCGTTCGGTCAGCCGTTGGAGCCCGTTGGGAGGTTTCGCGCCCGGACTACCATGGGCTTGATCACCGGTGAACCCAAACGCGCCGATTCCAACCAACAAGGCGCAGGCGCCGATGGCTCCAGTCAGCCCCGCCCACCTCACGCGCTTACGCCATCCAATAGTGTTCTCCATCGTGCGCTACACCTCGAAGTAGTAGAAAGAGTACGCGTAGCCAGGAAGGTAACCCGGAACTGACGCATAGTGGTAACCCTGTACCTGGAAGCTACCATAGCCAGTCGTGTAACTGGCGAAGGCAGCATCGTAGTAGCACGCTCCACACCCGCTATAGGTGGAGTTAAGGTTGAAGTATCCCCAGTCATCCAGTTGATTAAGCCAAGAAGTTGTTCCAAGGACACCTGGGAGCGGACAGGAGGTGGTTGACCCATACGCATACTGCCCACCGAAGCTACCGATCGGGCAGATCACGACTGATTGGGCTCTTGCGGAAGCCGCAACACCCCAGCTCGCAGCAAACACGAGTGCACAAGCCGCCAGCAATAACCCTGCGCGGAGCCGGGTTTTCTGCCACCTCGACACGTTGCCGCTTCGCGACCTTCTCGCTGCATCCCAAAGCATCGCGTTCAGGACCCCCTCTTACAAAGCTCGCGGTGACGACCGCCACGGATAGACTATCCCCAGCGGTCGACCACGATCATGGTACCTGGGGTATCGTAATCATGACGCGAGATCAGATGCGGAAACCCCGGCCGCCGCCGCCAGTTCTCGCAGCCACGCCCCACGGTTTTCCCTCCACCACCGCTGCATCTCCCGCACCGAGCCGGCCCCCGTGATGCCCTTGAGATCGCGTATGTGGGACCGCAGGCCGTTCATGCTGAGTCCAAGGGCCGCTGCCGCCTCTGCCTCCGAGTCCCGGCATTCCAACTCCCGCAGGATTCGCGCCCGAGCCACGGTTATGCGCGTCAATACTTCAGCCGGCGCAGGGCGCATCGCCGGCCCCGGCTCGGGTTCCATGGTTTCCCCTGGCATAGCCGCACCTCCACTCTGCCACGAGTCGCTTCTCGTTCGAGACTAGCAAACGCTGTCAAGGGAAGCCGGCCCGGGTCCGCTCCGCTTGTTCGCACCCCGCGAAATATCCTGTTACAATCCCGCCGCAATACCGGCCGCCCGGGACGTCCCCGGGCATCCGTGGCCACGCACTGGGCGTGGCCGCCACTACGTGAAAGGGACTCCCACATATGGACCTCGGCCTCAGCGAAGAACAAGAACTGCTGAAGAACTCAGCTCGCGAATTCCTCGAAAAGGAATGCCCCGAAGAGCACGTCCGCGCCATGGAAGACGATGAGAAGGGCTACAGCCCCGCCCTCTGGAAGAAGATGGCCGACCTCGGCTGGCAGGGCCTCATGATCCCCGAGGAGCAGGGCGGCGCCGGCTTCTCCTTCCTCGACCTCTGCGTCCTCGTCGAAGAGTTCGGCCGCGCCCTCGTCCCGGGACCCTTCATCCCGAACGCCGTCTGCGCCAGCGAACTCATCCTCGCCGGTAGCGACGCCCAGAAGGCGAAGTACCTCCCGAAGATCGCCGATGGCTCCGCCATCCACACTTACGCGATCACGGAGCCAAGCGGCCGCTGGGACCGCGAAGGCATCGAGATGAAGGCCGCCGCCAGCGGCTCCGATTTCGTCCTCAACGGCACCAAGCTGTTCGTCCCCGACGCCCACGTGTCTGACTACCTGCACGTCGTCGCCTGGAAGCCCGATGGCCGCCTGAGCACCTTCATCGTGCCGCGCGATCAGCCCGGCATCTCCGTCACGGTCCTCAAGACCATCGCCGCCGACAAGCAGGCCGAGGTCACGTTCAAGGATGTGAAGGTGGCCGCCGCCGACGTCATCGACATGGACGACAAGACCGCCTCGCGCCTCCGGAACATGGCCACCAACCTCGAGTGCGCCTACCTGGTCGGACTCGCCCAGCGCGACTTCGAGATCTCGGTCAACTATGCCAAGGAGCGCGTCCAGTTCGGCCGCCCCATCGGCTCGTTCCAGGCCATCCAGCACAAGGCCGCCGACATGGTCACCGACGTCGATGGCATGCGGTTCATCATGTACAAGGCCGCCTGGGCGACCAGCGAGGGCGAAGATTCGGCCGACATGGATACGGCGATGGCCAAGGCCTGGTGCAGCGACGCCAGCCGCCGCGTGGTGGCCCATGGCCAGCAGATCCACGGTGGTATCGGCTTCACCAAGGACTACATCATCCAGCTGTTCTTCCGCCGCCAGAAGCGCGCGGAACTCTTCTGGGGCGATGGCGACTTCCACCGCGAACGCGTCGCCGAGATGCTCGAGATCTAATCCTCCCGGGCGTATCTGCCGAAACACGAAGGGGATGGCCAATGGCCATCCCCTTCTGCGTGGCCTGGCGACGCGAAATTGGCGCGTTCTGCCGGGAGCCAACAGAATGCTTGCACGGCGGGAAGCACCGTAAAGGAGAGGTCATGAATATTCGCAAGGTAGCCATCTGGGCGGGGATCGTCCCCGTCGCTCTCGGCGCAACTCTGTTTGCTGCGTGCGGCGGCGACGATGATGGTGGTGGCGGTGGCGGCGGCAGCGGAAGCGACGAGGACTACGTCGCCGCCATCTGCAAGGCCGGGCTCAACTTCAGCAAGGACCTCGAGGAAGTTTTCAAGGACCCTGAGTCGCTTGCCGATGAAGACAAGGCCATGGAGAAGCTCGCCGACATCTTCGAAGACTTCGCCAACGATTTCGCCAAAGCGAAGCCCCCGGCCGATCTGAAGGAATGGCACTCCGAGGCCTCTCAGCAGCTGAAGGATGGCGTCAAGCAGATCAAGGACGGAGACCTCGAAAGCGGTATCTTCGCCGGCGATACGCCCTTCCCCGAGCCGCCCGCCGAGGCAGGCGAGCGCCTCCAGAAGGCGGCAGAATCGAACGAGGACTGCCAGGAAGCCGACTTCGCATTCACCGAGTGACGGCTAACTGACCGAACACCCGGACGGAGGGGAGGAAGGGTTCGCCCATCCTCCCCTCCCGGCATTTCCCGGCAGTCGCCCTGGTAGCGCTCCGCCGCCGGAGGAGGGAAGCTAGTCCACAGTGTCCAACCTCAGGTCTCCACGCACTGCCCGCCGGGCCATGCTCGCGCTGATCGCGGGCGCCCTTGGGTCCGGCGCAGTTGCCATCCTGGCCGCCATGGGAGGGGCCTCTGGTTCGGATTCCGGCCCCGGGCGAGAATCCACCGGGTATGTGGTCGTCCGGCATGTACTCCTCGCCGGCCCGCCCATCAGCCGGCCCGAATCCGAAGAAGCGGGCGCCGTAACGGCCCAGTATGTGGTCAACAAACACCGCTGGGCGGCGGCCTCCATGCCGATCACGGTCGCCTACAACGCCAACGGCGCGCCAGCCGGGATAGACGCGGGCCCCATGCTCGAAGATGCCGCCGTCCAGTGGAGCGCCGTCTCGCCGGCTACGTTCTCGTTCCAGTGGGCGGGAGACTCGACCGGCGCCGCCGGCTCGTGCGGGACCGCGGTCCAGCGAGACGGAGTGAACACGGTCACGTTCGTCGATGACCTCCCATCCGGATGGCTGGGCCAGACGTGCACGGTGTGGTCCGTCTCGGCCGGCGCCAACGCCCCACTGGTCGAGTTCGACATGGAACTGAGCTCGACGGTCCAGTGGTCCACAGCCGAGACTACGCCGGGCAACCGCTACGACCTCCGGTCGACGATCCTGCACGAAATGGGCCACGCAGCCGGGCTTGGCCATACCAGCGATGGGTCCGCGGTGATGTATGCATCACTCAAGGCCGGCACCCAGAAGCGCAGCTTGACCGCGGACGACCGTGACGGGCTCCTCGCTGCCTACCCGGGTACCGCACCCACGCCTTCGCCCGCCACGCCGACTCCCACGGCGGTCCCGCCCGTCATCTCGCGCGACTACGCGATCGTGACAGCGAACCTGGCCCGCGACTAGAAATCGACGTCGTCGAACGAGTGGCTGTGGCTGTGCCCGCCGGGTCCGTGGCTGTGCCCGTGCCCATGGTCGTGGGAGTGTCCGTGGTCGTCGCCACCCTCGTCCCCACCGGAGTCCCACGGAGCTTCGCCGTCCCCAACTCCGGCCTGGGCCACCCCGACAACCGAGAACTGGCCGATCGCTTTCGAGGCCTGCTTCCCGCACTTCGGGCAGGGGATGAACTGCAGCACGTCCGACATGGGCATGCGCTTCTCGGTGCGGGTCCCGCAACCCGGACAAACGTATTCATAAAGAGCCATACGCGGATCGTGCGGTGTCGCCCGCGGGACGGTCAACCTCAGCGGGCGTCCCGGTACGCCCAGGCCCGGCGATCCCAGGGCACGGCGGGCTCTTCGCGCCAGCGAGGGTGGAGCCGGGGCGGCCCCCATTCCGGTGGCGGCGTCCAGGCATCCCAGCCCGCGCCGAATGGCGCCCGGCGCGCCTCGATGTCGCGGATGACCCGTTCGGCCTCGGCGCGGACCGCCTCGCCGAACTCCGGCGAATACACTCCGTGGGTTACCAGCCCCTCGAACTCTTCCATGTCCTTCCACGCCCAGGCCAGGTCCGGGGTGACGACGATGTCGAGCGCGTGGTCGTTCGTGTCGAAGCCGATGGCAGTCCGCCGGAACGGCTCTTCCAGGTTCACGTAGTACGAGGTGAAGCGGCGCTCATCGCCCTCCCAGAAACACCAGACCGAATGCGCCTCGCCCGGGAACATCAGCCGGAGCATGTCGCGGCGCCACTCGCGCTCCACCAGGCGGCGTCCCTCGCCCGGCGGCTGATGCCATGCCATCGCCGTCGTCCCCCGCGGGACATACAGCGCGAGGAGGTCGTCGTCGCGCACCACCCGCGCCGGCCACGTCATCCCGGGCGCCGCGTCGAGCCGCGTGATGTAGCGGAGCACGACCTCGTCTCCCGGCTCCCAGCGCGGCTCTTTCACCCGGCGATCGTCGGGCGGACCCGGGAGGCCGGTCAACCTCGACGCCTCAGTACGCGCGAGGGAGGGGCGTCGGCGTGTTCTTCGGCGGCACAGGTGTGCGGGTCGGCGTCGGCGTCCGGGTCGGCGTCGGCGTGATCGTCGGCGTCGCTGTCGGTGGCCCCATGGTCGGCGTCGAAGTTGGCGGTGGCGGCGGCGCCGTCCCACCGGAGCCGTCAGGCGGCTGTCCCGGCTTCGCCGTCGGTCTCGGCGTGGGCGTCCGTGTCGGCTCTTTCGTCGGCGTTACCGTTGGCGTCTGGGTGGGCGTTGGTGTCGGCGTCCAGGGGATCACCTCCCGGCCCGGCACCTGCACGAAGTCCGCCGGGTCGATCGCCACACCGTTGTACCGGATCTCGAAGTGGAGGAACCCGTCCGGCTCGCCCATCCCGACGACGGTCGACTTCGAAACCAGGTTCCCTTTCGCGACGCGGGTGGTCTGGAGCCAGCCGTAGAGCGTGGTGAAGCCCCCGCCACAATCGACCGTGACGGAGGTGCCGTAGTTCTCATTGGTCACCGTTTCGACCACGCTGCCCTCGCACGCGGATTCCACGGTGATGCTCTTCAGGCCCACCAGCGAGAAGTCGACGCCCGCGTGTTTCAGGCCGCCGCCCCGGTCCGTCCCGAAGTCATCCTCGACGCCGGCGTGAGCCGTGAGCGGAAGCTCGAACCGCTTCCCGCCGGCGATCAGGTACTCCTTGATGTCGGGCTTCGGCGGGTTCGCGGGCAGTTCGGCTGTGCCCTCGCTGGCCCCCCCGGCGCGGTTCGCCGGGTTGCGAGTCGGCGCAACCGGCGGTTGCGTGGGCTTTGGCGTCTCCGTCGCGGCGTCGGCCCCGGGAGAGGCCTCGGCGGCCGGGGCGGGCGTCGAGTCACCGCCTCCGAGGAACGCCACCCCGATCCACGCGACGATGCCCAACACGGGGAGCGCGGCCAGCAGGTAGAGGGGCGCCAGCCGCCGCTCCGACGACTTCCCGCTCCTGGATTCGCGACCGTAGAAACCTTTGCCTGGCGGCATGCCTCACCTCACCCCGGTTGTCCCTGGTCCGCGTGCCCGGCGCTGGCCGTGCCGGGCACCGCGTACCTGTCTTCACACACGGGCGCGAACACGAGCACATCGCCCGCCTTTACCGGGTTCGCCTGGCCCGAACCCAGTTCGATCACGCCCCATGCACCCCGCCCCCCGAACGCGATCCCCAGCCACGGCCGCACGGAGCGCGCCACGCGCGTCACCCGGTAGTCGCGGTCATAGAACACGGCGTCGATGGGAAACCGCATGAACATCATGTGGATAGACGAGCACGGGCGAATGTCGATGCCTTCTCCCGGCTCCAGCCGCCGCCGGAACATCAGGCCGCGCGTGCGGCTCCAGAGCCCGTGGGCTTCGGCCACCTTCACCGCGAGGACGATGCCTGTCTCTTCGATATGTACATGGTGCATGCATTGGCCCGCGCGACGATCCGCGCCCATACGTATCTATCGGCGGTTTGACCATCGATCACCAGCGCAATGGGCCCCCGGGCGGGCAGATCGCCGGGATGCAGCCCGCGCGATTGCGCGTGTTCCGGCTGCCCGGAATAGTTCGCAGACAAACCCGCCACAGGATGCACTCCCCTATGCCCCGGCACCGCCCCCGCCTGGGCCAGGGCCTCGAAGCCCTGGTCTCGCCCGCCCGCAACCAGCCCCTCGCCGAACCCACCGTTACCGCTCCCTCCCCGGAACAGCCGGTCCAGGCGGTCGGGGATGTCGTCGCCTGGGAGTACGCCATCCTCGCGGCCCGGAAACCGAAGCGCGGGCGCAGGCCCGACTGCTGGATCTCGATCCTCCCGGGAGACCTGCTCCACAAACCCGCGCGCCGTAAGCTCCGCGGCGTCCCGCCCATGGTCGCGCTCGGGGCCCTGGGTGCCGGCGGCTGGGAGCTGACCGCGGTCCGCGGCCGCCGGTACGTCCTCAAACGCGCCGTCTGTACCTCCCCAAACGGGGCCGGTTTACGCCCACTGTATCTCGCGTAAACTTCGCGCCAAGCTAAACATCTCGCGTGGACGCGCGACAGGAGCAGGACAGTTGACCTATCGACCGAGCCGGATGCGTTTTGGCATCTTCCTCGCGCCATTTCACCGCGTGGGTGAGAACCCCACCGTGGCGCTCGACCGGGACATCGAGCTCACGGAGCACCTCGACCGCCTCAACTTCGACGAGGCCTGGTTCGGCGAGCACCACAGCGCCGGGTGGGAGCTCATCGCCTCGCCCGAGCTGATGATCGCCGCCGCGGCACAGCGCACCAGGACCATCCGGCTCGGCACCGGCGTCTCCTCCCTCCCCTACCACCACCCCTTCATGCTCGCCGACCGTATGGTCCAGCTCGACCACATGACCCGCGGCCGCGCCATGTTCGGCGTGGGACCGGGCGCGCTCACGTCGGACGCGTACATGCTCGGCATCGACGCGTTGACCCAGCGCCAACGGATGGACGAGGCCCTCGGCGTCATCCTTCGCCTCTTCCGCGGCGAGACCGTCAGCATGGAGACCGACTGGTTCACCATGCGCGAGGCGCGGCTCCAGCTGGCCCCGTACACCCACCCCCACATGCCCGTCGCGGTTGCCAGCACGTTCTCCCCTGCCGGCCCCGTCGCGGCAGGCAAGCACGGCGTCGGCATCCTCTCCGTGGCAGTCTCACAGCCCGGGGGCCTCATCTCCCTCGCGAAAACCTGGGAGATGGCCCAGGACGCCGCCTGCAAGGCAGGACAGACCATAAGCCGGGACGACTGGCGGCTCGTCATCCCCATCCACCTGGCCGACTCCCGTGAAGAAGCCATCAAGGATGTCGCCGAGGGCAGCTTCCGATTTAACAAGGACTACTTCGAGGACACCCTCGGCCGGCCTGCCGACCCCTCGAACCCGAACGATGTCCGCGCCACGGCGGAACGTGGCGGCGCCATCATCGGCACGCCAGACGACGCCATCGCCGCGGTCGAGCGCATGCTCGAGATGTCTGGCGGCTTTGGCGCCGTCCTGGGCCTGGCCCACGAATGGACCAGCTGGGAAAAGATGAAGCACAGCTACGAACTCTGGGCGCGGTACGTCGCCCCGCGGTTCCAGGGACAGCTCGACCGCATCGAGGGCAGCCAGCGGTTCGTCTCCGAAAACCGGACCACCATCTTTGGTCCCAACGCCATGGCCATCGGCAAGGCCTTCGTCGATGCCGGTATCGCGCTCCCCGATGAAATGGTGAAGCGGATGCAGCGGGGGAACACCTAAGACCGGGGCCCCGTCAGACCCCCGCCTTCGCCAGCCCGGCCAGTAGCTCAAACGTGCGCTGGCTGGCTGCCGCGTCGCCTTCGACCGGGAACAACGACGCGTTGAAGTCGGTCACGCCATCGGCCGCGAGCTGCCGGACCCGCGCTTCGACCTCGGCTTGGCTGCCGATGATGGCGATGTCGGCGGGCCCCGGAGCACCCTCGATATCGAGCACAGCCCGGTACGACGGGAGCGCCCCGTAGTTCGCGAACACCTTCGCCGCCGCCTCCTTCGCCTCGTCCGTCCGCGACGTCACCGCGATGGGAAATCCGGAGACCACCCGGGGGCCCGGACGCCCCGCCGCGGCCGCGGCAGCCCGGATCGTGGGGATGGCGGTCTCCCGCAGGTACGTGGGGCCGCCCATCCATGTCGCTGTCCCGTCGGCCATCTCGCCCGCCAGCCTGAGCATCTGCGGCCCCAGTGCCGCGACGATGACCGCGGGCCTCGGCGCACCTGGCACGCTCACGCGCGCGGCCACGCGGTAGTCCACACCGCGGTGTCTCACCTGCTCGCCGTCGAGGAGCGGCGTCAGCACCGACAGGTACTCCCGCATGTGGCGCAGGGGCTTCGAGTAGTCCAGCCCCAGCATATTCTCGATGACGACCTTGTGGCTCAACCCTATCCCAAGCGTGAAGCGCCCGTGCGTCGCAGCCGCGGCCGTGAGCGCTTGCTGGGCAAGCGCCACCGGGTGCCTCGGGTACGTCGGCACCACGAAGGTGCCCAGCTCCAGCGTGCTCGTCACCCTGCCGGCCAGGGCCAGCATCGTCACCGCATCGAAGCCGAAGATGTTTGGCATCCAGGCAGCGTGGAACCCGGCCGCCTCCGCACGTTCGAACGCCGTCAACATTTGCCCAAGGTCGCCGCCCTCGCCGACGCCGGCGCCAATGCCCAGACCGATTCTCATGCCGTGAACTCCTCCCGGTGGTGTCCCAGGAGGGCAAGCCTACGCGGGCACTTCGGCACCGGGAAGGCGGGCCGGCAACCAGGGCCAAGCCGCAAGCGGTACACTGGCCCAATGCCATATGCGAAAGTGAATGCCGCCCACCTGTACTACGAACAACATGGCCGCGGCCCGGACATCGTTTTCCTCCACGGGGCAGGGGGCAACCACCTGAGCTGGTGGCAGCAGGTGGCGGAATTCTCCCGGAGTTTCCGCTGTACCACCTTCGACGCCCGTGGCTGGGGCCTCTCCCGCGGCGACATGGCCGTTGGCCGGTGGTCCCTTGGCACGGACCTCGTCGCACTCCTCGAACACCTCGGCATCGAGCGCGCGCATGTGGTCGCCCAGTCCATGGGCGGGCGGGCTGTCGCCGGGCTGTCGCGTCTGGCTCCTGCACGCGTGCGGTCCCTGGTCCTGTGCGGCACCACC
>WBZO01001441.1_pt1 | contig 37172 bp, 20 predicted proteins | sample 5204261 | NCBI WGS metagenome assembly WBZO01 (sample SAMN12412400, study PRJNA552823) | activated sludge metagenome | isolation source: activated sludge from anammox sidestream of wastewater treatment plant... | place: USA: North Carolina | collected 2017-09
CTGGCAAGGCAGTGAAATAGGCGCATAGCCTTAGCTACGTAACTATTTCACTAACACAGCCAGCGCCCAAAAGACGCCGCCCAAATGCGTAAGTTATTTCCGACACGTTCCTAAGCTCCATCCCAACAGCATCTCTGCTCAAGCACCAAAACGCAAACAAGCTCCTAAGAAAGCTAGCCCCGACTCAGGCAGGGAATAATAAAAAAGGGAGCTATAAAACCATTTGAATCAATCTCTGATAACTTTCAAACAATTTCAAATCACCAACCATGGTTCACCAGCTGGATAAAATTTTCAAACCCCAATCCATTGCCGTTATCGGCGCATCCACCAAAGAAAACTCAGTCGGCCACTCACTTTTTAAAAATCTGATAGACAGCGGGTTTAAAGGGGAGTTGTTCCCCATCAATCCGAAGGTCAAAGAGTTGTTGGGCAAACCGACATACGAGAACATCAAAAGCGTGCCCTCGAAAGTAGATCTGGCCGTGCTTATTCTGCCTGCGAAAGTCGTCCCACAGGTTGTGGAGGAATGTGGGCAGGCAGGTGTTGGCGGTCTGCTCATCATTTCTGCCGGCTTTAAGGAAGCAGGAGAGGCCGGTCAAAAAATGGTGGACGAAATTCTGGCTACCTGTCGCCGCTACGGCATGCGCATGGTAGGCCCCAACTGCCTCGGCATTATCAATCCCAAGCTGGGCATGAACGCTACCTTTGCCAATCGCATGGCTCTACCGGGCAATATCGCATTCATTTCGCAGAGCGGAGCAATTTGCTCCTCCATCCTCGACTGGGCCAATGAGCAAAATGTAGGGTTCAGCCACTTTGTCTCCATCGGCTCGATGATTGACATTGGCTTTGCAGAGTTGATTGACTACTTTGGGATGGATCAGGAGACTTCTTCCATTCTGATTTACATGGAGTCTTTGACGCATGCGCGCAGATTTATGAGTGCTGCCAGAGCTTTTGCCCGCTCCAAACCGATCATTATCCTGAAAGCAGGCCAGAGCCAGGATGGCTCGAAGGCGGCTATGTCCCACACGGGCACGCTGGCGGGCAATGACGCCGCATTTGAGGCGGCCTTTAAGCGGGCAGGCTGCATTCGGGTTGACACCATTGCCCAACTGTTCGGCTGTGCCCAGGCATTGAGCATGCAACCCCGCCCTCAGGGCAACCGCCTTGCCATCGTGACCAATGCAGGTGGCCCTGGCGTTTTAGCTACTGACTATCTGATTATGAGAGGTGGGAAGCTGGCAGAGTTTTCACCGAAAACCATGACAAAGCTGAACGAAGCACTGCCGCCCACCTGGAGCCACGGCAACCCCGTGGATGTGATCGGGGATGCCTCTCCTGTAGAATACCGCAAAGCCCTGGAAGCCTGCCTTGCCGATGAGAACGTGGATGCCGTACTCACCATTTTAACCGTACAAACCGTGACCAACCCCGAAGAAACGGCCAGGGTACTGGTGGAAGTCGGCAAAAAAAGCCGCAAACCCCTGTTTGCCTCCTGGATGGGAGAGCGGGATGTATGGGCAGCACGCGAGATCCTGGAAAAAGGTAAAATCCCCAATCAGCGCTACCCCGAAACTGCCGTGGAGGTCTTCCTGCGAATGTGGCAGTACACCCGCAACCTCGAGCTGCTCTATGAAACACCCCAGGAAGCACCCCGCCGGTTTGTGCCCAAACGGGATGCTGCCTGGCACATCATCCGCACGGCACTCCTGGAAAAGCGGAACTACCTGTTGGAGCACGAAGCCAAGAACTTGCTGAGTTGTTATGACATTCCCGTCGCAGAATACGGAGTTGCCCAGAGCGAAAAAGAAGCAGGTGAGATTGCTGAAAAAATCGGCTTCCCCGTCGTCATGAAAATTGTCTCTCCCGATGCTTTGCACAAGACAGACGTCGGCGGCGTGCGGCTGAATATTTCCTCCAGGGCAGAGGCAGGAAAAGCATACGAGGAAATCATTGCCTCCGTGAAAAAGCACAAACCCAATGCCCGCATTGCCGGCATCCTGGTGGAGAAGATGATGAAAAAACGCTACGAGCTGCTCCTGGGAGCCAAGCAGGATCCGATTTTCGGCCCCATCATCGCCTTCGGGCAAGGTGGCGTCGCCGTGGAAATTGTTCGGGATATCAAATTCGGACTGCCGCCCCTCAACCAGGCATTGGCCCGCAGAGTCATTGAAAGAACCCGAATTTATGAGCAACTGAAAGGCTTCCGTGGCATTCCTGCTGCCGATATTGACGACCTGGCGTTCACCCTCCAGAAGTTTGCGTATATCCTGATGGACTTCCCCGAAGTCCTGGAAATGGATCTCAATCCGCTGCTGGCAGACGAAAACGGCAGCGTCGTGGTGGACGCCCGGATTCTGCTGGGCGAATACCGGCCCCGCCGAAAAGGGCATCCTTACGATCACCTCGTCATTTCGCCCTACCCCGAAAAATACGTCAAACACCTAGTGCTAAACGATGGCCGTGAAGTCATTTTCCGCCCTATCCGCCAGGAAGATGAACCCATGGAAGCAGAGATGTTCAAGACCTTGTCCGATCAGTCGCTCTACTTCCGATTCTTTGGCTATGTGCCCAAGGTGACGCACGAGTTTCTCACTCGCATGACCCACATTGACTATGACCGGGAAATGGCAATCATTGCGGAGGTTGAGGAAGAAGGCAAAAAATACATTGCCGGTGTAGTGCGTCTCATCGCAGAAGCATGGGGGGAAACAGCCGAATTTGCTATCCTCATTGCCGACCCCTGGCAGGGCCTTGGCCTCGGCGGGCGAATGATGGATTACATGTTGGAAATAGCACGCGACAGAGGCATTCAGAAAGTTTACGCCTCAGTATTGCGCAGTAATTCGCACATGATCAAAATGTTCAAAGCACGGGGCTTCAGCCTCGAAGCGGATGACAACAATACTTTTTCCGCCACACTTGACCTGGAAAACTCCATGCCTTTCATGGCAGAGCTGCCCTTCCAGCCCCTGTGATTTTAAGAATGTGCCGGAAATACCAGCTTATTTCCGGCACATTCCTTGGCCCCCGTTCCTCTGCCTCGCAGCACGTGTACTCTCTCTGCAACCCGTCCTTCCTCAGCGCTATAGGTGAAAACCTGTTACCAAAGAAGCACAGCTCCAGCGCAAGAATCAATACCGAAACTGCAGCCCCTCTCTCGCCACCAGCCCCCGCTATCGGTCCCCTCCTCACCAATATTGCACCCTACCCCCATCCCAAGCAAAGTCAAAGTCAAAGTCAAAGTCAAAGTCAAAGTCAAAGTTAAAGTCAAAGTCAAAGTCAAAGTCAAAGTCAAATACCTTTGCCGTTCAAAAACTCGCAACCACATGTCAATCCTGGGAAACATCGTGTTTTTTATTTACTCGTTAGCATTGGCTGTCGTCACACTTTACTGTCTGATGCAGCTCCTGTTGTTATACCACTATGAAAAATTTCATCGTCGGAAAGCTAAGTTGAAACAAGCGGAGCGCTTGTCGGGCAGAGCGGACGAATGGCCATATGTCACTATTCAGTTGCCTGTTTTCAATGAAATGTATGTTGCAGAACGCCTCATTGACAACATCATGCAAATCGACTATCCCTCTGAGCGCTTCGAGGTACAGGTGTTGGACGACAGCACGGACGAGACGCTCCACATCATCCGCCGGAAGGTAGTGGAGTACCGGGCGAAGGGATTTCACATAGTACAAGTGCAGCGAAGGGAGCGAAAGGGCTTCAAAGCAGGCGCGCTGAAAGCAGCCATGCCGCTGGTAAAGGGCGATTTTATTGCTATTTTTGACGCCGATTTTTTACCCAAACCTGATTTTTTAAAAAAAACCCTGGTTTATTTTCAAGACAAAAAGGTAGGAGCCGTACAAACCCGCTGGGAGCATCTCAACGAAGATTATTCGCTCATCACCCGGCTTCAGGCCCTGCAACTTAACGTTCATTTTCGCATTGAACAACAAGGACGGCAGGCAGGGAATTATCTCTTGCAGTTCAACGGAACGGCAGGTATCTGGCGACGGCAGGCCATCGAAGACGCCGGTGGCTGGGAAGCTGACACCCTCACTGAAGATCTCGACCTGAGCATGCGGGCGCAGTTACGGGGTTGGCACATTGTCTATCTCGAAGAGGTCGGCTCACCAGCAGAGCTACCTTCCGAGATGAACGGCTTGAAGTCGCAGCAATTCCGCTGGATGAAAGGCGGCGCCGAGACAGCCCGCAAGATGCTGCCTGCTGTTTGGAGGTCGTCACTCAGCCTGGAGCAAAAACTTCTGGCCAGCATGCAACTCTGTGCCGGCTCAATTTACATCTTTGTGTTCCTGATGGGAGTATTTAGCATCCCGCTGTTATTTTTTTTACATACCAGAGAACTCAAAGGCTCACCTTTGGGTTGGGCAATTCTTGGAATGTTGTCCATTGTAGCTGTTTACTACGTAGCCAACGTGAGAGCACCCTCAAAGGAAGGCGGTTATCTTCGGTTGCTGATCCGATTCACCGCCCTGTTCCCGCTGTTTCTCTCGCTGAGCATGGGGCTTTCGCTGCACAACACGGTAGCTGTGATTCAGGGTTGGTTCAGGCGGCAGTCCACATTTATTCGAACGCCTAAGTTCAACATCCGGAGTCTTCAGGATTCATTCCGGCAGCGGAGCTACCTCGCTTCCAAAATGACCTGGACTACGGCCACGGAGGGCCTCATGGCAGCTTGTTTTTTGGCTGCTACCTTTTTCGGAATAAATACGGGCAACTATTCCTTTGTTGCCCTCCACGGTCTGATGGCATTCGGATTTGGCGCAACTTTTTATTATTCGGTAGTGCATTTAAAAAAAATGTAACTACTTAGGAAGTTGTGGGAGTAGGAGGAAAAAATTTCATACCTTCTTCTTCCTCCTACAATTCGAGGTGCCTTTTTGAGCCTGTCTCACAAGTCAAATCGCCACCTTTGGTGGCGAATAAGATTATTTAGAAGGGGGTGTTTTTTTAAAAATTTCAAGGAACTTTAAAAAAAAACGACTACCTCTGAAAGATTATTTGGCGGCTGTGCTGTCATTGGACTTGTGGTATAGCCTCCAAAAGGCCCCCCGCTAAGTAGTGGCCCAATCCCCAACATGTTCTAATGTTTAAAATTTTGGAAAAGGGAACAGTTATTAAATCTACCGGCAGTTGGTACCAGGTAATGCTGGAAGCCGGTGAAGTGTTGGAATGTCGCATTGTCGGCAAACTTCGACAGGAGGGCTTGAAGACGACCAACCCTGTAGCAGTAGGTGACGAGGTCAGAGTGCAGCGGGACAAACAGGGGCAGGGCTTGATCAAAGAAGTGCTGCCCCGCCGGAACATCGTCGTGCGCCAGTCGCCGAGGAGGAAGCACGACTTGCACCTGCTGGCTGCTAATGTGGACCAGGCCGCCATTATGGCGACCATCATTGAGCCCAACCTGAAGCCGGGATTCATTGACCGCTTTTTGCTGATGACTGAACCTTACAATATTCCGACCTGTCTGGTTTTCAACAAAGCCGATCTGTACGGCGAGGAAGAACGGGAGATCTACGGCGGATTAAAGGTTTTGTACGAGGATATAGGCTATGAAGTCATGCTCGTGTCAGCGGGAAGTGGAGAGGGGCTGGAGGCCTTCAAGCTTTTTTTAAAAGATAAAACTACCCTCCTCAGCGGGCAGTCGGGTGTGGGGAAATCCACTTTAGTAAATGCCATTCAGCCTCATCTGGAGCTGCGCACGGGCAGCCTGTCCGATTACACTGGCAAAGGAACACACACGACGACCTTTGCAGAGATGTTCGAGCTGGACTTTGGCGGCTTCCTCATTGACACGCCGGGCATCAAGATGCTGGCGTTCAACAACCTCACCCCGCTTGACGTGGCACACAACTTCCGCGAGTTTTTTGAAATGTCTTCAGCATGCAAGTTTGGCGGGCAGTGCCTGCACCGCACCGAGCCGGGCTGTGCTGTGCAGAAAGCCGTACACTCCGGTGAGCTTAGCGAGCTGCGCTACATGAATTACCTGAACATCCTGGATGAAATAGAGAACCAGAATTATTGGGAGATACATGAAATGTGATTAAGAGCTGGTTTGCGATTTGGTCACTTGGCTAAAAAACGGCCCTTTTACGCCACTTTTCCCTTTTTTTCAGCTCCGTAGCGCTGCTGTGCAACGGAAAAAAGGAGAAAAATTGACGAAAAATGGCTCGTTTTCAGATGCTGTTGGACTCTGGGGGGCAAAGACACCTTTTCAGCCCAGTAAGGAACGTGCCGGAAATAAGTTGGGTATTTCGGCGAGTGTATTTTGGGGGCTGGCAAGGCAGTGAAATAGGCGCATAGCTTTAGCTACGTAACTATTTCACTAACACAGCCAGCGCCCCAAAGACGCCGCCCAAATGCGTAAGTTATTTCCGACACGTTCCTAAGCTCCATCCCAACAGCATCTCTGCCCAAGCACCAAAACGCAAACAAGCTCCAAAACATCACTTGAAGTGCTTGAGCATGATAACTTCTTTTTCGGTGAGATGCCGGAAATGTCCCCTTCTGATATCTTTTTTGGTCAAGCCAGCGTAGTAGGTACGGTCTAACTTCACCACCTTGTAGCCCAGGTGTTCGAAAATGCGGCGGACAATGCGATTTTTGCCGATGTGCAGGCCGACTTCTATCTCGTTTTTACTCAAGCCGGCATAGTGCAGGCTGTCCACCTGTGCCCGCCCGTCATCCAGCTCAAGTCCTTTGCGGATGCGCTCTAAGTCATCCAGGTGCAAAGGCTTGTCCAAGGTGACGTGATAGACCTTTTGCACTTTGTGGCTGGGGTGGGAGAGCTTTTTTGCCAGGTCGCCGTCGTTGGTGAGCAGCAGCAGGCCGGTCGTTGAGCGGTCAAGGCGACCGACGGGGAAGATGCGCTCCTTGACTTTATCGCCGAGGAGGTCGAGCACGGTTTTCCTGTTTTTTTCGTCGCTGGCGGTGGTGATCACGTCTTTGGGTTTATTCATCAGGATATAAACCTTTTTTTCCTCTATTCGCAGGAGCTTGCCCTGGAATACAACCTTGTCTTTTGGCTGCACGAGGTAGCCCGGGTTAAGCTCTGTCGCTCCGTTGACTGTCACCTGTCCTTCTTTGACATGCTCAGCAGCTTGTCGCCTGGCACAGATGCCGCAGTGCGCGATAAATTTGTTGAGGCGCATAGGCTCTACGAGGGCAGGTGCGGGAGGAGTTTCAGCAGGCCGGGCGGAGGGGCGCACCGGCCGGGGCTTTTGCTTCAGCCTGGGTTCTTCCTCCAGCTTAGGCAGGTGTTTTTTTGCAAATGGCTCCCAGAACGGGCGCTTTTCCGGATCTGTGGATTGCATTTTTTTTAAACCTTTGCTCTTACTTGAAGAAGCGTTGCGCTTTGAAGCCGCAGTCTTTGCCGGTTTAGCTTCTCCCGATTTTTGATTAAAAGGAGACGACGCCTTTTGTTTAGGCGCCAATCTCTTTCCGGGTGTGTGTTTTTCCATTTAAAAAAATTTCCTGGTGATCACTCCGCTTTTTGTGCGCCGCTTTTTGGCCTGTTATTACCCCCTCTTCGGCTTCTCCCCTTTCGGGGAGTGCTGTGTCGCCGATCGCCCCCCTTGCGAGGAAATGGTTTGGCACTGCCATGACCTCTGGAAGCAGGGCTGGCAGCTTGCAGCTTTTCGATGTCCGGTGGCAGGGGGATTTGCTGTACTTTGATGCCCGTCAGCTTTTCTATCTGGTCGAATTTTCGCTTGCCCAAACGACCTACCAGGGTCAGTGCTACGCCGGTAGCATCGGCTCTGGCAGTGCGTCCGATGCGGTGCACGTAGTCTTCCGGGTCGCTGGGCACGTCGAAGTTGATGACCACCTCAATTCCCTTGATATCAATGCCCCGGGACAGCACGTCGGTGGCAACGAGGATGGGTACTGAGGCATTTTTAAAAGCCATTAGGGTGTCTTCCCGTTGTTTCTGATCCAGGTCGGAATGGATGTCAGCGGCTTTAAAGCCCTTGTTTTTCAGGTGGGAGGTCAGTTCCTTCACTGATTTCTTTGTGCCGGCAAAGATGAGCACCCGCTGGGCTTTGTTTTTCTGACTTCGGAGCAGGTGTTCGATGAGCTTATTTTTGAGGTAGTCGTTCACGTGATAAACACCCTGCAGGATGCCTTCTGCGGGTTTGGAAATGGCGATGCTGATTTCCACGGGTTTTGCGTGGAGGATAGTTTGGGAGAGTTTCCGTATCTCTGGGGGCATGGTAGCAGAGAAGAGCAGCGTTTGGCGGTTGCGGGGCAGTTTGTTGACCACGGTCATGATGTCCGTGATGAATCCCATATCGAGCATGCGGTCGGCTTCGTCGAGAACCAGGTGGCGAACCTTGTCGAGCTTTACGTAGCCCAGTTGCAAATGGGCCAGAAATCGCCCCGGTGTGGCAACAACTACGTCCACGCCTTGTTTTAGCGCCCGCATTTCCATTTCCATAGAATGCCCGTCTCTGCCGCCGTAAACAGCCACGGAGCTGATGGGGGTGAAATACGAAAAGCCTTCTAATTGTTGATCCACCTGGATGGCGAGTTCACGGGTCGGCTCCAGGATGATGGTGTCAATGCCGTCGTTCGGTTCCGTGATGAGCCTGTTGATGATGGGCAAGAGGAAAGCGGCAGTTTTTCCCGTACCTGTCTGCGCGCAGGCCAGCACGTCTTTACCTTCCAAAACTGCCGGAATTGCCTGTTGTTGAATGGGGGTGGCTGTTTGAAATCCCATGGCTTCCAGCCCGTCGAGGATGGAGGGATTCAGCCCAAAATTTTCAAAATTCAATGTGTAATAATTTAGTTGTTGTAACTACTTAGCAGGGGGCTTTGGGGAAAAACTGAAGGTTTTTCCCCAAAGACGTCCCTCTATAAAGAATCTTATTCGCTGCCAAAGGCGGCGGTTTGGCTTGTGAGACAGGCTCGCACCCTTCTAAGAAAGGGTTTGGATTTGGCTGCTGGAGATAAAAAGGGCGAAAATGACAACTTTTTAGCTCGGTAAGCTCAATTCAAACAGCATCTTGGCTCAAGCACCAGAACCCTGACATACTCTTACTAGTTGTGAACGATTCACTCGATACTTCCTGTTAACGAGTGAGGGTGTTTAAAGTTCGCATTTCGGCGTGTGCCGACGAATTGGCGAAGTTACAACGCGAAAACGCAGTTTTCGAAGGAGAGATTTTTCAAATCCGTCCGCTCCGTTCTGCGCGACTTCGTCCGATTGTCTTGTGGCCTGCTCCAGGGCTTATCGGGGAGTGATACTTGTGCAAAAACTTGAAGCTTTTCAGCTTTTTGAAGGAGTGTAGAATCGAAGAAAAAATAGAATGTATATTCTATCTTAAAAAAGCCATTTCCACTCCGGACTTTTTTGAATAGGATGGGTATAATGTATACATGTCTCCTTTCATAGCGAGGCTACTTGCCTGAAAAAAGGTAAAATGGTGCAAAGTTCTTGCTTTATCCCTCCCTGGTCTGCCTCACTCAGGCCCGGCGCAAGGTAGCTCAAAAAACTGGCGGGTCAACAGGTTGGAGAAGATCAAAACGGAATATCCTCGTCGTCATTCATCTTCGAGGGCCGAGTGATGATATTTGATGCTTCGTAGGGTGCAGCAAAGGAGTCTGCGGTTGGGAAGCTGTCGAAATTCAGGTCTTCCAGGTCGCCAAATTTGGTAAACTGATCCATAAAGCGAAGTTTCACCGTGTCAAGTGCGCCATTGCGGTGCTTAGCGATGATGATTTCGGCGATGCCCTTCAGGGACTGGCCTGTTTCATCCTCCATTATCTGGTAGTATTCAGGCCGATAGATGAAGGTGACGATGTCTGCATCCTGCTCAATAGCACCCGAATTATGACTGACGATGCCGTTTGCCAGAAAAGCCTGATGCTCAGGTACCGTCAGGTCGTACACCTCTTCTTCACCTGCGGGAGTTACTTCTATCAGCTTGTCCCAGGACAAGTCGCCTTCCTTCCGGCTTGCAGAGAGGCAGCTATCCAGCTGTGGATTGCAGTAGCTCTTCGGCACTCCGGCAGCGGGCAGGTGAAAATGCAGGATGTTGCCGAGGGTCGTGGCAGGCGTCTCTGCTATTTGGCGCAGGGAGGCATATTTTGCCCCGGCGTACCTTTTTTCATCGCCAACAACTCCAGAGGGGGCGGTATTTACTCCGCTCATTTGAAGGTACTTTTCCAACCTGGCAGCCTCTTTTCGCTGGTTGCCAATTGCGCCAATCACCTCTAAAAAGCGGCTTTGGAACTGGCTCCCGGAGATTTCGACCCTGAATCCCGTGCCCTGTTCGTGTGGCTTATGCGTTGCAATGCGTGCCACGATGCCAAACCGGAGCAGGAGATGAGCGATATCCTCTGCCAAGAGTCGGCTGTTGGTAGGAAAAGCGATGTGGGCAGGCACATCGTCGCCGGGCTGGGGAGTAAAAATCGTCCCCTCTGTAGCCCAGAGGTGCTGGAGGAAATAGGCCAGTTGGCGATTGCCCAGTTGGAAAACCAGGCCGGGAAGTTGCTTTTCACGGGAGGGGTGGTCAAAGATGCCAAGCTCCTGCAGCCATTGTTCAAGGTCTGCCGGCTGTTGGCTCTCGTTTGCATGCTGGTGAGCGGAGATGCCGATGGCATCATTGGCCGGTGTGGTAGCGGAGGCGATGGTATGTCTCGGCGGTTGCCCTTCTGAGTAGCTGCTGCCGCCGATGAGCAGAGCCAGCAGCGCCAGGCGCTCGTCGGAGACGAAGACAGGCTGTTCAGGCTCAGGCAGATAATTGGCGAGGGCGAGGTAGTCTCCCGGGCATAGCTGCTGCGTCGTCTTCCAGCCGCTGTGGGAAAGCAGGCGATGCCCGCCGGTGGTTTTTATTTTCCGGCCACTGGCTAAGCTAAGTTCAAAGACGGGGAGCTTCCCTTTTAGCCAGACCAGATCAGTGGTTTCTGCTTCCAGCTTTTGGGCAGGAGCATTTACGGCAAGAACCCTGGCGCCGGTACCACGCAGCTCTCGGATTGGCCGCAGGCACCCGTCTGCCAGAGCAATTCGGGTGTCGCCGGTGAGGCATTCTCGGAGGTCGGAGAGCTGGGGGCGTTTTGATCCACCCCGCACCTCGACAGCCCGGCTGAGCTGGGAAAGGGCGATGACGGGGACGTTCAGCTCCTTGGCCAGTCCTTTCAGCGAGCGGGAAATGGAGCTGATCTCCTGCTCCCGGTTGCCGCTGTTACGGCTATTTTCCGTACCGCCGCTCATCAATTGCAGGTAGTCAATGATGATCAACTGGATGTCGTGTTGCATTTTCATCCGACGGCACTTGGCCCGAAGCTCGAAAATGTTGATGCCGGGCGTGTCGTCAATGTAAATAGGTGCCCCGCTCAGGCGCTCAATGGTGGAGTTGAGCTGCTGCCATTCGTATTCTTCCAACTTGCCGGTGCGCAGTTTGCTTCCGGGGATTTCTGCTTCCATGGAGATCAGGCGTTGCACGAGTTGGGTGCTGGACATTTCAAGGGAAAAAAAGGCGACCCCCTTGTTGAAATCCAGTGCTGCATTGCGAGCCAGGGAGAGCACGTAGGAAGTTTTACCCATGCCGGGCCTGGCAGCGATGATGATCAGGTCAGAAGGTTGCCAGCCGCTGGTCAGCCGGTCGAGGGAAGTGAAGCCGGTGGGCACACCGGTCAGGCCGTCTTTCTTGTTTTTTAGCTCTTCTAAGATCTTGAGGGTTTTGCTGGCGAGTTCGCCCATACTGGCGTACTGGCGGCTGAGGTTATTCTGGGTGATGTTGAAAAGACCCTTCTCAGCATCATCGAGCAGGGTGAAAACGTCGGTAGTGTCTTCGTAAGAATCTCGGATGATCTGGGTGGACACCTTGATAAGCTCCCGCTGGATGTGCTTCTGGGCAACGATGCGGGCGTGGTATTCGATGTTGGCGCTGGAGGCAACCCGGTTGGTAAGCTCCACCAGATAAAAGCCTCCACCTGCTGCTTCAAGGTCTCCTGATTTCTTTAGTTCCTCCGTGACGGTCAGGAGGTCAACGGGGTGCGATTTTTCAAAAAGCCGCAAGACCGCCTTGTAGATCAACTGGTGCGCTTCCAAGTAAAAGCTTTCCGGGCGCAGAATGTCCAGCACGATGGACAGAGCGTCTTTGTCGAGCATCAAAGCACCGAGGACGGCCTCTTCGAGGGGTAAAGCCTGGGGTTGAACTTTCCCGAATACGTAATCGGAAAGCTCTCCCTCCCGATGGCGAACCTTGGACTTGAAATCCTTAACCTTATTTGCAGCGTTGTTTTCGGCCATTGTAAAGTGGAGCTAGTTGACAGTTTTAGGTGCCAACAAAATTACGAGAAAAAATTCCATCCCCCACTTCCGGCAGGGGAGATAGCGCATATAAAAATCTCAAAAGAAGCGTGAAGCAACGTGACTTTCGGGAAAAAAGCCTTTTTTATGCTAGTTTTTTACAAAGAAAACTTGAAAAAGTTCTGCATTTGAGAGAATTAGGAGGGTGAATCCTTCTTCCTGTTTTTTTTCTTTCTGCAAAAAGAAACAGTTTGTATCTGAGTGCATTGATTACCAAAGGGGTAGGAGGAGAAGTATTCTAATAGATGACAAGACTTTTGTTGCAAAATACTTTTTTGTGCTAAATTGCCGCCGGTAAACCTTGAAATGGGGAGTTCAACTTTAATTCCCTATGGGGGGTATCTATCTATTTTCAGCCCTTATGAATCTTTCTCCATTCATTGACCATACCATCCTAAAACCTGACTGTTCGCTGGCCGAGGTGAAGAAGTGTTGCGACGAAGCACTGCAATACCAGTTCGCAGCGGTTTGTGTGCCGCCGTTCTTCGTCAAAGATGCCGTTGCCAAACTTGAAAAAAGCAACGTGAGGGTCGCTTCAGTAGCCGGCTTCCCTATGGGATATGCCAATACCCCCGCTAAAGTTGAAGGCATCAAGCGTGCCATTGACGAGGGAGCAGACGAGATGGACGTGGTCATCAACCTTTGTGCTGTCAAGAGCAAAAACTGGAACTACGTAAAAGGCGAGGTGGAAACGCTTACTACAGCCTGCCACATGAAAGGAAAAACGCTCAAGCTCATCCTTGAAACCGGGCTGCTCACTGAAGAAGAAATCCTGAAAATGTGCAAGATCAGCAGCGACGCCGAAGTTGATTATGTAAAGACATCCACGGGTTTCAACGGCCCGGGCGCATCTGTCGGGATAGTCCGCTTTTTGAGGGAAAATTTGCCGGCAGACATAAAAATAAAAGCAGCTGGCGGCATTCGGGACCGCAGATTTGCTGAAGAGTTGATCTCCAGCGGTGCAGACAGGCTCGGTAGCTCTGCCGGCGTGGCTATTGTTACTAATTTAAAACTCCCGTAAAGCCGCTGGGCAGAACTCCTTCTTCCCTTCCAGCCGATCAGGATGCTTTTTTCAAAAAAAAGCTTCTGATAAAACAGGGAATAGTAAAGGTGACAACAAGGAGCCAGGTTGCAAGCCAGGGTATTTCCGGGCCGCCAAGGCAGTCAAATCCAAACTGCATCTCGGCTCAAACACCAAAACCCGAACATGCTCTTAATAAATTGCGCTCACCCAATTCAAAAAGCCGGTAGTGGAAATGGTTCTTTCTTCGATACTAACCCGCTAAGGCAGCTAGCGCTGAAAGTGCCACCCCAGGGTGGGGCGATGGCCGAAATATCTTTTAACCAGTTAATTATTGATATAAAAAACTGCACGATGAGAAGATTAATCCTCCTCGCATTCTTCCTGCCAGCGGGTTTTTTCTTTGCCCGGGCACAGGGCACGATCAGTGAAAAACTTGAACCTAAAGTAGCGGATTTGATAAAGCTCTACACCGATACCAACAAAGCGGCAAAATTTGTCAAAGGTTGGCGCATTCAGCTACTTGCTACTACGGATAGAGACCGGGCAGAAACTTCACTCCAGCAGCTCCAGTCTCGCTATCCAAACATCGCTGCCGACTGGATACACGCTAAGCCTTACTACAAACTCAGAGCAGGTGCTTTCACCAGCAAGCGCGATGCGCTGCAGATGCTCTACCTCCTCAAGCTGGATTACCCCACCGCCTATCCTGTTCAGGACAATGAAATCAAACCCGTCGAATTACTTGGCCGCTGACAGGCAGCCGACAGCGGGTATTTGCTGATTTTGGCTGAGCTGCATTAGCCGCACATCTTATCTTTTTATGCTATCATTACAAACAATAATCAACCAGGCCTGGGAAGACCGCTCCCTACTCGCTACGCAGCCGGTGCAGGATGCCATCCGAAAAGTAATTGAACTACTAGACCGGGGCGAGCTCCGGGTGGCCAGCCCCGATGAAAACGGAGAGTGGACGGTGAACAATTGGGTGAAAAAAGCTGTGATTCTCTATTTCCCCATCCAAAAAATGGAGACCATCGAAATCCCGCCCTTCGAGTTTTACGATAAAATCCCCTTGAAGAAAAATTTTGCACAGCAGGGTGTCCGGGTAGTGCCTCATGCCATTGCGAGGTACGGCTCATTCCTTGAGCCAGGCGTTATCATGATGCCGGGTTATGTAAACATCGGCGCTTATGTGGGCAGCGGAACGATGGTAGATACCTGGGCTACTGTTGGCTCCTGCGCACAAATCGGGAAAAACGTCCACCTCAGCGGAGGCGTTGGCATCGGAGGGGTGCTGGAGCCGCCACAGGCTGCACCTACCATTATCGAAGACGACTGCTTCATTGGCTCTCGCTGCATTGTCGTGGAAGGAGTGCGGGTGGAAAAAGAGGCAGTGCTCGGTGCGAATGTCGTGCTGACGCAATCAACGCACATCATTGACGTGACTGGCTCTGAGCCGATGATCCACAAAGGTCGGGTGCCCGGGCGCTCAGTCGTCATTCCCGGCACCTATACAAAAAAATTCCCTGCTGGAGCATACCAGGTAGCCTGTGCCCTCATCATCGGCAGACGCAATGCCATGACAGATAAAAAAGTTTCCCTGAATGATGCACTGCGGGATTACAGCGTAGCAGTGTAAAAAATGAAATTGCCCCGCAATCCTGAAGCAGAGGCGAGGCAATTTTCGCTTTCACTCCGAACTTATGATGCTTTCACTTTTGGCTCCCCGAGACATTTCCCTTCTCCTTTTTTGCTCAAAAACTACCCCGACTCCCTGAGGGGGATTTGGCATCGGGGTAGCTGATATAACTAAGAGCAATTTGTAAGAAGCTGTTTGAATTTAGCCCGGTGAGCTAAATCCAGGCAGCTTCTAAGAACTCGTTTGAGATTTTTGCTCAGGCATCTTATCCCAGACGAGTTTTGAGTATTTTTTAGTGGTAGCTGGCAGCGTGGAAAAAACTACCCCTACACACCCTCGCAGGGCTTCGGGGTAGTCCCACACACTATTAGAACACCCACTATTTAGACAATTTGAACGCTGCCGACATCCTCCCCCTCCTTACTCGCCAGAAAATGCGGAGTTTGAAAACCCCGCCTACGACCCCCTGATTTCCCCGGCCGTCGGCACCTGTGCACAGCATGAAAAAAACCAGCCCTACTCCCTGAAGAGGTTTCGGGCTGGTCCCACACACTATGAGAACACCCAATATATTTTCGAGCCTGTTTCGTAAGTCAAACCGCCCCTTACGAAGCGAAAGAAGTTTTAATAAAAACATCCTCCCTCTGGAAGGTTATTTGGTGGTGGCTGCCGCTTGTTGACTTTTGTTACAGCATCTCTGCTCAAGCACCTAAACGCAAACAAGCTCTTAGCAGATTTTAAAAATTCAAGGCCTCCAGCCTTTGCCGGAAGCAGGTGCATGAGTTAAAAAACTGCCCGCGTTCTGAATCTCAGAACGGGGCAGCCCACACACTATGAGAACACCCAATTATATCTTTGAAATATCAGCCGGTTAGAATTTGGATTGCTCTGGTTGGAGGAATTAAGCTTTCTCATCAGTTTTTGTTTTTGGCTCTTCAATTGCTTTAGGCGAAAATTCGCTGCTTGAAAAGACATCATTAAGACGATTCAGAATTCAAAATTGCACACACAAAAATTGTGATTAAAATAAAAATTCTTAAAGCTGCTTGTAAAAGTTTGATTCTCAGATGGAAAGTTCCCTTCTCGCGTGGTGTCTTCCGGAGGTTAACCTGTTTGTGTCAATTTAAAAAGCCGGCTTGACCGAGTGCGACCTTTGATTTTTAGAAAAAAGCTAATTTTGAAGGCGCCTTTTATATTTAATTTTGGAAAAGTAACGCTAAAGGTAGCTTTTTAGTTGCTTAAACGTTGTTTTCCCGCTTGTTTTTTTTAAAAATAAAAAAAGACTCTCATTGATTCCGCCCAAAACTGCTCAGGAAATATTGGAAGCTGCCAGGATTGAAGAGGTTGTGCAGGACTTTGTGTCGCTGAAACGCAGAGGGGTGAACATGATCGGCCTGTGCCCTTTTCACCATGAAAAAACCCCCTCATTCACGGTATCTCCCTCCAAAAATATCTTCAAATGCTTCGGCTGCGGAAAGGCCGGTGACGCTGCCAGGTTTGTTATGGAGCATGAACATCTCAACTACCCCGAAGCACTCCGATACCTGGCCCGCAAGTACAGAATTGAGATCGAAGAGATCGAAAAAACGCCGGAGCTGCTCGCTCAACAGCAGGAGGAAGAAAGCCTGTACATCGCAAATGAATACGCCAGGCTCTTTTTCCAGGAGCAGCTTTTCAATACCGATGTAGGGAAAAGCGTAGGCCTTAGCTATTTCCGGGAGCGCGGCTTCCGAGAGGAAACCATCAATAAGTTTAGCCTCGGCTTTGCACCTAACGAGCGGGAGGCATTTGTGCAAAAGGCAACCCAGGCCGGGTACAAACTGGATTATCTCAAAAAGCTGGGCTTAGTATCGCAATACGGCAGCGATTTCTTCCGCAACCGGGTAATCTTTACCATCCACAACCTCTCGGGCAAACCCATTGCCTTCGCAGGCAGAATCATGGAAAAGGACCCCAAAGCCCCCAAGTACATCAACTCTCCCGAAACCGGTATTTATGTCAAGAACAAAATCCTCTACGGTGCCTTTTTTGCCAAAAATGCCATGCGCAAAGCCGACGAGTGTATCCTGGTCGAAGGCTATACGGATGTGATCTCCCTGCACCAGGCAGGCATTGAAAACGTGGTGGCATCTTCTGGCACCTCGCTAACAGAAGGGCAGATTGCACTGATAAAACGCTTTACGCCCAACATTAAGATCCTCTACGATGGCGACCCGGCTGGCATCAAGGCGGCCCTGCGAGGCCTGGACATGGTGCTCGGGCGCGATATGAACGTAAAAATCGTATTGCTGCCCCAGGGCGAAGACCCCGACAGCTACCTCCAGAAAATTGGCGTAGCGGCTTTCCAGGAATACATCGAACTGCAGGCCAGGGATTTTATTTTGTTTAAAACTGACCTCTTGCTGGCTGAAGTAAAAGGAGACCCCGTTAAAAAAGCAGGGCTGGTGCGCGATATCGTTAAAAGTATCGCACGGGTGCCCGACCCTTTCAAGCGCTCGTTTTACGTGAAAGAATGTGCCAGGGTGATGGAGCTGGACGAGGAGGTGCTGGTGACCGAAACGAACAAAACCGTCCGCCGGATTTTGCAAAAACACCAACTGGAAAAGCAAAAAACAGGCAGTGCTCCATTGTATATCGAAAAGGAAGGAGAAGAGGGTGTCGCCGCCCCTGAAGCAGAAACATTGCCCCCCCGGCTGGCTGGCCCGCACAGCACAGGACATGAATTCCAGGAAAGGGACATTGCCCGCATCCTCGTGGCCTCGGGCGGTGAAATCTATGACCCGCAGGAAGGCATGACGGTCGCTGAGTTTATTTTGAGCAACATCGAAGAAGTACTCGATGATTTTGACAATCCTCTTTACCGACGCATCGCTACGGAAACCCGCCAACTACTGCTGCAAAAGAAAACTATTACGACCCAGTATTTTCTTGGACACGAAGACCCGGCTATCAGTGAGTTAGCAATTGATTTGCTGCACACGCCCTGGGAATACAGCCCCGGCTGGGAGGAGCGTGACCTTTACCTGAGCACCCAGAAAATGCCCGAAGAAAATTTTACGCAGGACAGCATGAGCGCCCTGATGCACTTCAAATTGCGCAAGGTTATCCGCCTGTGTGAAAAAAACCAGCAGCAAATGAAAGAACTCAAAGATACTGCTGACAGCTCCCGGTTGATGCAACTCATGAAGGTGCAAACCCGGTTAAATGAAATCAGAAACAACCTCGCAACGCAGTTGGGAACAGTGGTGTTGAAATGAAAAATACCCGGTAGCTCCTGTGAAAGCAGGGCCATCATTTTTTATAAAACTCTTCAAAACGATTTATCAAAATGCGAAATCTCTTTGGTCCGCTCTCCGCTTTTCTGCTCCTGACAGGGTGCAGCCAGACCCCTTCCCCTGAAAGTAAAATGCCGCCGGATCAGGACTCGGATACCTCCTCCCAAACAACTGCCGCCTTACAATCTTACTCGTTTCCCTACCAGCTCAATGAACCCGATGCCGTGTTTGTGCTGCCTCAATCACTGGTGGAGATATCGGGCCTTGGCTTTGCCGATGACAGCAGATACCTGATCGCCACCAACGACGAAGTGGGTAAGGTTTTTTTTCTCGACAAGGAAACCGGAGCAGTAGCAAAGGAACTGCCGCTGAAGGAAAAAGGAGACTTTGAAGGCATTGAAATGGCAGACGGAAAACTCTACCTGGTGAAGAGCAACGGCAATATCTACGAGGTGGTGTCACCAGGCACTGATGATCAGGAAATTACCCTTCATAAAACCTGGCTAAAAAAGGAAAACGATGTGGAAGGGTTGGGCTACGATGCTAAAAACAACCGCCTCCTGCTCGCCTGCAAAGCAAAAGCCGGGCAGGGGGAGTCGTTTCACCGGAAGCGGGCTGTCTATGCTTTCGACCTAGCGCTGAAAGAACTTGAACAGGAGCCGGCATACCTCATCTCCTTGGATGAAATCGAAAAGTGGGCTGCTAAAGATGAAAGCAACCTCACGGAAAAACTCGCTGCAATCTTCAATCCCAGCCTCGCCGACGATGCTTTTGCACCCTCTGCTATTGCCATCCATCCGCTGACAGAGGAGGTTTATTTGCTTTCTTCTGTGGGGAAAATTCTCGTTGTGCTGGAAACCTCCGGCGCTATCCGACACATTGAGCCGCTGGACCCCCATCTCCATTCCCAACCCGAAGGCATTTGTTTTGACAGCGACGGTACGCTTTTTATCAGCAACGAAGGTAAGGGAGGAAGCGGCAAGCTCATGCGGCTGCGCATGCGGTAGGATCAAAGAAAAAATCAGATGTACATTTTATTTGAAAAACCATTTCTACTCCGGCTTTTTGAATGAGTTGGACACTATTTAGGAATGTGCTGCAGCAGCAGGGTGGGGTGCAGCGTTCAGAGTTTCTCTTTCAGGTACTTCCCCGTCCAACTCTCCTCCACTTTCACCAGCTCTTCCGGCCTACCCTGAAATACGAGATGCCCTCCGCCCTTTCCGCCGTCCGGCCCCAGGTCAATGACCCAGTCGGCAGACTTGATCACCTCCATATTGTGTTCAACGACCAACACTGTATGACCGTTCTCCACCAGGGCGTTCAGTGCGTCAAGCAGCTTGCGGATGTCGTGGAAGTGCAGGCCGGTGGTAGGTTCGTCGAAGATGAACAACATCGGGCTTTTATGGCTGCCGCCGATGAGAAAACTGGCCAACTTTACCCGCTGTGCCTCGCCACCTGAGAGGGTGCTGCTGCTCTGGCCGAGTTTCACGTAGCCCAGTCCCACCTCGTACAACGGCTGTATCCTGTGGATGATTTCCTTGTTGCCGGCAAAGAATTCGAGCGCTTCTTCCACGCTCAGCTCTAATATTTCGTAGATGTTTTTCCCCTTGTAGAGCACGTCGAGCAGCTCCGGTTTGAAGCGCTTGCCCTTGCAGTCTTCGCACTCTAAGCGCACGTCGGCAAGAAACTGCATTTCGATGATTTGTTCTCCTTCGCCCTTGCAGGTGTCGCAGCGGCCCCCGTCCACGTTGAAGCTGAAATATCCGGGTTTGTACCCCCGGATGCGGCTGAGCTGTTGGCTGGCCATCAGGTTGCGGATGCTGTCGTAAGCCTTTACGTAGGTTACAGGATTGGAGCGGCTGGAGCGTCCGATTGGGCTTTGGTTTACAATCTCGACCTGGCTGATGGCTTTCAGATCGCCGCAGAGTGCGCTGTGCAGGCCGGGAGCTTTGGTGGTCGGCTCGTAAAAATGCTTTTTCAGAGCTGGGTAGAGGATGTCTTTCACCAGTGTGGTCTTGCCGCTGCCGCTCACGCCGCTGACTACCGTAAAGTTGTTGAGCGGAATTTTTACGTCAATATTTTTGAGGTTGTGCTCCCGGCAGCCTTTCAGCTCTATCCAGCGGACGGCCTTGCGGCGTATTTTCGGCACGGGAATCTGCAGGCGGCCGCTCATGTACCGGGCCGTAAGGCTGTCGTTAGCTTCGTCGTAAATGTGCTCGTAAGGCCCTGCAAAAACGACCTCCCCGCCGTGTATACCCGCTGCCGGGCCGATATCCACGAGAAAGTCGGCATTTTTGATGATGTCTTCTTCGTGCTCAACCACGACGACTGTGTTGCCCAGGTCCCGCAGGTTTTTCAGCACCTCCACCAGCCTTCCGGTGTCCCGTGGATGCAGCCCGACGCTCGGCTCGTCAAGGAGGTACATGGAAGCGGTGAGGTTGCTACCCAGGGTGCGGGTGAGGTTGATGCGCTGCGTTTCGCCCCCGCTCAGGCTTGAAGACAGGCGATTGAGACTCAGGTATTTAAGCCCGACACCCACCATGAATTTCAACCTGTTTTTCAGCTCCAGCAAGAGCCGGGAGGCAATCTTGTGCTCTGTCTCCGTGAGTGCTGCCTGTTCAAAGAATGCCAGCAGCTCATCAATGGGCATCTCGACCAGGTCGGTGATGGCCTTGCCGGCAATCTTCACATAGGTTGCCTCAGGGCGCAGCCTGCCGCCTTTGCAATCGGGGCAAATCGTGCGCCCCCGGTAGCGGGCGAGCATGACCCGGTTTTGGATTTTGTACAACTTCTCTTCGAGTTCTTTGAAAAAGGCGTTGATGCCCCAGAAGTATTCGTTGCCCGTCCACAGCAGGTGTTTTTGCTCTTTGGTCAAATCCTGATAGGGCCGATGTACGGGGAAGTCGAACTTGTGCGCCACCACCAAAAACTCCGTCAGCCACAAGCCGTATTTTTCGCCCGACCAGCAGGCAACAGCGCCTTCGTACACGCTTTTGCTCGTGTCGGGGATGACCTTTTCCTCCGAAATACCCATCACCCGGCTGAAGCCCTCGCAGGTAGGGCAGGCGCCGTAGGAGTTGTTGAAGTTGAAAAGTTGCGGCGTAGGCTCAAGAAATTCCATGCCGTCCAGCTCAAAGCGGGTGTTGAAGCGATGCAGCCCTCCGGCCTTGTCCAGCAGCTCGACGATAGCCTCGCCCTCGGACTCGTAAAGGGCTGTCTGCACGGAATCAGCGATGCGTTTGCGGTTTTCCTCGTCCTCGTGATGCACCACAAATCGGTCAATGAGGATGCGCAGGTCTTCGCCTTTGTACTTGTCCAGGGTTTTGGAGAGGTCAAAACTGTTGCCTTCGAGCAGGTCTTGTATCTGATACATTTCGCCGTCCCAGATGAGCCGGCTGAAGCCCTTTTGCAGCAGCAGGTTGAGTTCCTGCTCCAGTTTGCGGTCGTGATATTTCGAGCGCAGGGGAATGAAGAGCATCACCTTGGCTCCTTCTTCCTGCTGCTGGATAAAGTCCACCACGTCCGTCACGTAGTGGCGCTTGACCTCGCCTCCGCTGAGAGGAGAGTAGGTGCGGCCTACGCGTGCGTAGAGCAGGCGCAGGTAGTCGTATATCTCAGTGAGGGTGCCGACGGTGGAGCGGGCGTTGCTGGTACTCACCTTCTGTTCAATGGCAATGGCCGGGCAGATGCCTTTGATGTAGTCCACGTCGGGTTTTTTCATGCGGCCCAGAAACTGGCGTGCGTAGCTGCTCAGGCTCTCCACGTAGCGGCGCTGCCCCTCGGCGTACAGCGTGTCCATCGTAATAGACGACTTGCCCGACCCCGAAACACCGGTGACGACAACCAGGCGATTTTTCGGGAGGTTGAGGTCAATGTTTTTCAGGTTGTTGGCTCGTGCGCCTTTGATAAAGATGGTGTTGCGAATGGAGGTTTTTGGAATACCCAATTGCTCAATTGCCGGCTGAAGACTGTCGTCTTGCCGCATCGTAACTTCCGTAGTGGTTGACATATTGAAACGTTGTTTTTACGGCGGGCGGAACGGCGCCTGTGCCTCACTTTTTATGCCTGGATGCGCTATGGAAACAAGTTTGCGAAGCTAAGGTTTTTAATGGGAAAATGGGCAGCCGGGAGCGGCAAACCTCATGGCAATATCCCCCTGCCGATATTCTGCCTCTGAATGCCATTTGATTTTAGCAAAAAGAAAAGGCGCAATCCGCTGATCACGCCTTCCCGTTTTTAGGAAGTTGTTTGAATTTAGCCAGGTGAGCCAAATCCAAACAGTTTCTTAAAATAGCAATACCTTTTTGTAACGACTGCATTGAACATCAAGTTTTCATGCAGCAGCGGCAAATCCTACCGGCACTTTAAGAGCTTGTTTGCGTTTTGGTGCTTGAGCTAAAAACGCAAACAAGCTCTTAGTGTTTCACAAATTTAGTGGTCCAGTTTGCCTGGCCTACCCGGAAGCTCAACAGGTAAATGCCAGCCTGGAGGTCTCCCACTTCGATGGAATTGCCGGGCGATGCCACGCTGCGGAGCTTTTGCCCCAGCAGGTTGGACAGAGAGACTTCGTCAATTTTCAAGGTTGTTTGAATAAACAACTGCTCAGCTGCGGGATTGGGATAAAGCACAATCTTTTCCCCCAAAAGCTCCTCCTGCGTGCTGTTGAGCGGGATGATGTCTGCTGCGTAGCGAGGCAGAAACTGGTACCCATCGTCGCAGGGGCCGTTGTTGTCAAACTGGCCACCGAGACCTCTGGCGTGGAACGAGCCTGTCGGTGCAGGCATGGTGGACAGTTCGCAGTCGTTGTCAATGCGCATGGTGTTGGTGAAGGTACCATTGGTCACCTCCACGTTGAAACTGCTGCCGTTGCCAAGCCATTGGGAGGGATTCACCAGAGTGAGGTTCGTCAGCTCTACCAGCTCGGATTCAAACTCTTCGCCGAGGAAAGTGGTGATGTAGGGCGTCGCCAGCGGGTTGCCGCTTGATACAGCCCAGATAGTGTCGGCAGAGATCTGGGTCAGACAGTTGAATTCAGAAATTTTGCCCTGCACAACTACTTCGTCACCTTCCTGCACGGTGTAGCCAAAGCTCTTGGTACCAAACACAGTGATGCCACCCGTCTGGTCAATGATGACAAACTGGATGGAAGTTCCCCCCTGGATGTCAATACCGTGAACGATGCCCCGCAGCTCGCAGGTGACGTTCAGAGAATCCGGATGGCCGGTATTGTTGACGGTAGTGACGAGATCAATATCGTAAGCGGGGTAGGAGACAGGGCATTCTACCGTCACAGTCACCGTTGCTTCATCGCAGCCTGTTGCATCGCAGATTTCATAAGTGAAGGCATCCGTTCCGCAGAAGTCGGCCTCGGGAGTATAGGTGATGTTGTCCAGGCCGTTGGCGGTTGCGGTGCCGTTGGCGGGGCTAAGGGTGACGGTCAGGGAAGTCAACGGGTTGGGCAAAACGTCGTTGGCCAGCACGTTGATGGTGACTGGCGTGTTGAAGGGTGTAGAAGCTTGGTCGTCTTTTGCAGCGACAGTAGTAGGCTCAGTGGGGGTGTAGCTACAGGTGGGGAAAGGATTAGGGGCGCTTGCGTTTTCCTGCACGTTGTCCAGTGCATCCACGCCACTAAAGATCCAGTTGTCCAGCACAAAGATACTGCCATCGGGTCCTGTGCCGCCTTTGCGGTAGGCCCAGCCATCTGTGTACAACCAGGGCAGGTTTCCGCCGCTGTGGGTCACTTCGCCGAATACGTCAATGATCTGGTTGTTTTCATAAAGCACGATGGCATCGTCTCCATTGACGTTGACAGCGCTGCCCTGAAGATGGGGATAGAAGCCGAAAAAGCTGAAAAATTTGGTGCTGTCGTCTGCTATGTAGTAGCACTCGCCAGCGCTGAGCGGGACGGCTGCCAGCGTCGTTTCAACGCCGTTGGCCCCTCCACCGTTGTTGGCTGATTCCACCCCAAAGATGCTCAGGTCGGGAATATCTTGGATAGCCTGGAGTTCAATCCCCTTCACACCCGCACCGGCGGGCTGGGTGTCGTAAATTCCCGTGATCACGAGGGTTCCCGTCAGGGGGGTATCGTTGTCGAGGATGGTGATGGTGAAGGCCGAGCCATTGGGAGCGATGATTGCCCCGTTGGTCGGGTTTGCCAATTCGAGGACCAATATTTCAGTTGGCTCAATTTCGGTATCGTCAGTAATTTCAACGGGTATGGCAATGGTGTCGCTTGCGTTGCCTGCGGGGAAGGTCAGCGTCTGGGGCAGGGCAAGCTGGTAGTCATCTTCTGAAGCAGTAGAGGACGCTCCCAGGGAAAGCGTAACCGAGGTGGGGTTGGCATTGCCGCCGCTTAACACCACGTAGGCATAAGCTGTACCTGCATTTTCCAGCAGGGAGAGGTTGCTGAACAAAAAGCTGATGACAGGGCCGGAAGAGCATTGAGAGTCTTCACCTGGATTCGCCAGGATTTCCGTCGTGCCGATGAAAATACTGGTGGGGGTGGTGGCTGCTGCCCAGTTTGCAGCTACGTTATTGTCGGAGTTATAGTCGCAAAGTACCATGGAAGCTCCCTGCCCGTTGGCTGCAGCTGGCCAGCCGCCGGAGCCTGCAAGGTAGGATACCGAGTCAACTGCGATGCCTGCGTTGTCTTTCAACATAATCGTTTCGCCGGTATTGTTCAGTGCGCTGCCAGTGTTCCATTGGAAAGCCGTGAGGCCGAAGGCTGATTGAAAGCCTGCAGCATTGTTCGAGATGAGTACGTATTCGCCTGCTCCAAGCGTGAAAGTAGGGAAAGTAAAATCCACGGCTTTGGCCAGTGCCCAGTCGGTCATGTTGACAGCGGAGGAGCCATTGTTGTACAGCTCGATGAACTCCAGGGTGTCAGGACCGGGGGGATTGTACATAAATTCCGTGATGACGATGTCGCTTTGTGCCTGGGGCAACACCGTGATGGTACCCGTCATGCCCATCGAGAAGTGCAGGTCGCAATGGTACTGGTATGTACCTGGTGTGTTGAAGGTATGGGTGTAATTCCAGGGTGCTAGCGCCGGGTTGCCACTGCCAAAGCTTTCGGGATTGTCTGGGTAACTTTGAGTCGAGCCATTCACGTTGTGTGTGCCTTCCTGGCTGCTCCATTGTACCTCTTCACCAGCGTTGATTACGAGGTTTTGAGGTGAAAAAGCAAAGTTGCTGATGTTGATAGTGTGTGTTTGTGCCTGGCCTGGCAGGTAGAAAGCCAGGAGGAGAGAAATGGTAAAAATTGAGTTTTTCATAAGCGGGCATTTTGAATAAAAATGTAAATGATCAGATTGTTCTTAGGGGGTAAAAGTAGCCGTTCTGCCCCGAAGGATAGAAAACCAGGGCTGAAAATGTTGTTAAACAACCGTTTAATTTTTGGAAAAAGTGAAAGTCTGAAGATCCCGGCCTTCCTCAGAATGGCGCCCGGTACTGAGAAGCTGTTTGAATTTAAGGCGGTGAGCCAAATCCAAACAGCTTCTCAGTTTTTGGTAGCGTAATCGGTATCTTTGACCCTTGCCCTGCAAGCGGTTGCCGGGAGAATGGGGGCGACCGACTCAAAACGCGGCTTCTCTACTTTTTCCAGCCAGGAAGCCGTCATTGGCCTCCCTTTGAGGAGCTGAAAAAGTGAGCAAAGATTTCCCGGTGTAGCTAAGAGCTTGTTTGCGATTGGGTCACTTGGTCAAAAACGGCCCTTTTTCGTCCTGTTTTTCACCTTTTTTTTAATCCGTAGTACTGCTACGCCACTTCAAAAAGCTAAAAACCAGACAAAAAATTGCTCGTTTTCAGATGTTGTTTGGATGGGGCTGCCGGAGATAAAAAGACGACTTTTTAGCCCGGTAAGCTCAATTCAAACAGCATCCCGGCGCAGCCGCCAAACACAAACAAGCTTTAAAAGGTTTCTGCCATGCTTCCTGTACTGATTGAATTGCAATACCTGCCGGAAGTCCGGTATTTTTCGCTGCTGGCTCGCCAGCCGGTCGTGTGGCTGGAACAGCACGAGCACTACGTCAAAGGCACCTATCGCAATCGCTGCCACATTGCTGCTGTGAATGGCGTCCAGCGCCTGAGTGTGCCCTTGCGCAAGGGCAAGAACGAGCAGCAGCCCATCCGGGAGGTGCAGATTGCCTACGACGAACCCTGGCAGCTCCGCCACTGGCAGGCCATTCAGTCGGCCTACGGTCGCTCGCCTTTTTTTCTGCACTATGCCGACGAACTGCAACCCTTTTTTAAAGAAAAGAAATACAGGTGGCTTTGGGATTTGAATTTTGACCTGCTGGTGCTCCTGATGAAGCACGCCAGTCTGAAAACGGAAATCAGGCTGACGGAAAACTACCGGCCTCACCCCGATGAAATGTCCGACTTCAGGGGAAAAATCCACCCCAAACAGAACAGCGCCTCTGGCGATTTGCTCTCCCCTCGCTATTCCCAGGTGTTTGAAGACCGACTGGGCTTTCTCAAAAACCTCAGTGTACTCGACCTGCTCTTTTGCACCGGCCCTGCTGCCCGCGGTATTTTAAAATCGGAATTACTGCATTGAACATCAAATCTTTATTTCGCAGTGGCATATGAGCTTGCCTCATAAGTCAAATTGCCGCCGTTAGAGCTTTTTGAAGTGGCGTAGCAGTACTACGGATTTGAAAAAGGGGAAGAGCAGGCGAAAGAGGGCCGTTTTTGACCAAGTGACCCAATCGCAAACAAGCTCTTAACGACCTTGGCCAGAGCGCACTTGCCTTTTTTAGAAAGAATATCACCGCATGAAGAGTTGCAAACAAATAGGAGAGAGCGTTCTGCTCCTATTCCAGCTCTATCCTAAAACAGCCGGGTTTGACAGTTGGAAGAAATATTAATTGTTATCTTTGAGAAGCTGTTTGGATTTGGCTACCGGAGGGGAAAAGGCACCTTTTTAGCCCGGTAAGCTCAATTTAAACAGCTTTTGAGACCCCTCATTCAGGCCTCTGCTTAATCTACACATCCATGAAAACTTTAGCTGAAATACAAAAAGAGCTCAGGGACATCCTTCCCGAAGGAATAGACCTCACTTTTAAGGCGCTGAGGAGTTGTCTCTCTGAAGGAACAGATAAATACAAGGATATCATACTGCTGGAGAGCCGCTACATGGAAATGACCCGGCAACTTTTGCAAGGGATTGTTTCCAACGATAGCGCCCAGCTCGAGTTCAATAAGATTAGAAAAGAGTTACTTGATTTTATTGACAGCCTGCAGGAGAGCCATCTCCGCCAGGCCGGCCAGGCAGGTGGCTCCAATGAGGCCCCCGATATTTACAATGGCGAGTTACTGTATCGCATTCCACCCCAGATGGTGATAAATCAGGAAGTGAAATGCCTCGTTCGCCTGGCATTCGACCGGAAGATTTTGATGGAAGACCTTGAAAAGGAAGAACACGACGTGATGAAGGATCTTCGCATTTCCGACGTCATGGGGGTGGAATTGCTCGACCTGAGCAATGAAGCCTTTGTGATTCGCACCCTCAACGACACGGTACAGTTTGTGGAAAAAGACCTCTACACGGAATGGCTATTTTTCGTAAAGCCCATCCTGGAAGGAGCTCATTCGCTGATGTTGAAAATATCGGTCATTGAGATTCGCAATGGCGTAGAGCGAAAGCGCAATGTCGTGCTGGAAGAAAAGATCATGATCCTCACAACCCCGGCCGAAGATGTAGCAGGCGAGGAGGGAGCATTTCAAAGTGCAGGCTATATGATGCAGGTTGCCGGCAACCCAGCCGTAGAACCGCCGGAAACAGGTGGATCGAAGCCTCCGCCGCCGGTACAGCCTGCTCCGCCTAGCTGGATAGAGATACCAGCACCCAAACCTCAGGTCGTTCCCTCCAGGGGAGGTTTCCGCAAAATGACTGCTGTTCTGGCAGGATTAGTAGTGTTGGTCGTTGCCTCCTGGGCTATCTGGATGAACATCCTGCCTTCGACAAATGCAATTGATTCAGTTGCGCAGGATTGGGACAAAGCCCAGCAATTAGACACCAAAGATGGGTATGAAGAATTCATCAAAGCACACCCTGAAAGTGGATACGCCGACGAGGCCAGGGCCAAACTCGGCAACATCGAAACGGTTATCTGGCTTGCAGCCCTTGATGCAGGTGATGCAGATGCTATCCGGGCCTATCTGGCCGCCTATCCGGAAGGACGCTATGTTGCAGATGCAGTGGCTGCCTTGAGGCAATTGGAAGAAAAAGAGGGGCCTGAGGGCACAAAGGAATCTGGAGAAACAAAGGAGGTCGCGCCTGTAAAGCCGAAAGACACCCCCCTTGTCAACAACAAAGAAAAGAAAAAGGAAGCCCCACAGCAGAAAAAAGAAACTGGCTCAAAACCGGAATCCAAAGTGGGGCCTGCCAGGCAGCCGGAACATATCCCGGAGGCTCCGAAGAAAAAAGAAGAACCTGACCCCAATCAACCCATTCCCTTGCTCAACGCTTTCAGAATGCCGGCTTTTCAAAAATGCAGTAACAAGGATGCCCAAAAGGAATTTAAATGCACTGAAGAGAGCATCCGGAAATTTATCAACAGGAGGTTGGAGTATCCCCAAAGAGCAATAAACCAGCGGATACAGGGAACGGTACAGGTTGAATTTATCGTGGAGCGGGATGGCTCCATCTCGGATGTTCACTACCTGAATGACATTGGCGGAGGCTGTGCCGAAGCTGCTGTGCGCATGGTGAAGAGCATGCCTAAATTCAAACCCGGCCTGGACAAGCAAGGCCAGCCCGTGCGAATTCTGTATCGCCTACCCGTGAAGTTTCAGGTTAATTAATTCATTGCACAGGAATTACTGCTGCGTCTTTGAACTTGCAGAGCAGCATTTTCCCCTTTCGTATGTCGAACTTCAGAAGGTTGTAAATTCCGATTTCCATTTTCAGGGAAAACCCCGTCTCGGGGTGTTGGAGCAGGACGATGGCGTCGTTGAGCTTCAATAGGGTGCCTTTTACCAGCATAGGGAAGGTGTTAGTATGCTCTTTTTGCATGTCTTCTTCCTTGATCATGCGGACGTCAACAGGCCTGACGGCTACTGTGAGCATCCCCGAAGGAGGTGCGGGCAGGGTAGGGAAGCGAAAGGTAGCATTTAGCTGGTTGCAGAAGTAACGGGAAGCCCCCAGTTGTCCCTGTGTTATTGTTAAATCCAGGAAATTGTTGAAGCCCAGGTAATCGGCGACGGTTTTGGGTAGTGGAATGTGGAAGATAGTCTGTGGTGTTGTGCTCAGCAGCCGTTGCCCCTCCCAGATGAAGTGGAGGACGTCGGCCAGCATGAAGGCGCTGTCCCGGTGGTGGGTTGCCAGCAGCACCGTCAGTTGGTACTGCCTTGCGATGTCTTCAATCAATAAAAAGAAGTTCTCCTCCATGGCCTCGTGAAGTGCTGCGGTGGGTTCGTCGAGCAGGAGGTACTTGTTGTCCAGCACGAGTGCTCGTGCCAGCGCCACCCTTTGGCTTTCTCCCCCGCTCAGGTATTGGGTGTGCCGATGGAGCAGGTGTGAGATGCTCAACATGTCGGCCACTTCGGCCACTTTGTTTTTGATGGCAGCAGATGGGTATTTCTTTTTATCCAGCGCAAGTCCGAAGGCGATATTTTCGAAAACGTTGAGGTGGGGGAATAACGAATGATCTTGAGGCAGATAGGACAGGTGCCTTTTTTCAGGCGGCAGGTGTGTGATGTCCTGCCCTGCGATGCGGATGCGGCCACCTTGAGGCTGGTGGAGTCCTGCGATGGTTTTGAGCAAAATAGTTTTGCCGCTGCCTGTTGGCCCCAGCAAAGCGTGAAACTTGCCTTGCTCAATGTGGAGAGAAAGATTAGCGACTCGGAACTTTCCCGCACAGAGAGAGATGTTTTCAATTTCTATCATCACGCCTTTTTTCTGTTAAAAAATACCGGGTGGCAGCCAGCACGAACATGCTGATGGAGAACAGGATCAGGATGAGGATGACAGCTCCGGCAATATCTGCTGAGGAAAGACTCATGAAAATAGCCGTCGGCAGCGTTTCCGTTTTCATGGGCATAGCACCGGCCAGCGTGATGGTAGCGCCAAATTCGCCAATGGCTTTTGCCCAGGTCAGAATGATGGCATAAAGAATCCCATTCTTCGCCAATGGCAAGCTGATTTTTAAAAACGCCCGGTTTGGGCTGGCCCCCAGGGTGCGGGCAATCTGCTCGTAACGCCGGGGGATTTCATCAAAAACTGTCTTGACCATGCGGGTGGCAATGCCCAGTACGGTGACAAACTGCGCCAGCACGATGCCTGAAAACGTGTAAACGACGTCGAGAATCTGATCCCTGAAATACAATCCTGCCGGCGTCTGAAAAAAGATGAGCAGCAGGGCACCGATGGCTGCCGGTGACACGATCATCGGCAGCTCCAGCATCAGGTCAACCAGTTTTTTCAACCGGAAGTGGTAGCGGCTCAGAGCATAGCCTCCGGGAATGGCCAACAGGATTGCAAGAGTGGTGGCGATACTTGCCGCACCGATGCTTACACAGACCGCATGGATAATCTTGCTCTTGGAAGCTACGCTTTTCAATGTGGACACGTCAAAAAAGTAAAATGCTGAAATCAACAGCCCCCCATAGAGCAATAAGGTGACAAAAGACAGGGAAATGGCAACCCGTTTCAAATTCATTTGCTCTGCCAGTTTTCCGGCAGGAGGTATTCTCCTCCAACCGGTTTTTCGACGCCAATATATTGACTTGCCTCCCCCTGTGTTGAAAAATAACTGTATTTTTTGAAAACAGCCCTGCCCTTATCGCTCAGCACAAAGTCTATGAAGCGCTGTGCCTGTAGGCGGTTTTTGCTGAACCGGGCGACTGCAATGGGGATGTAGCCGATGCGCTGGATTTCTGAAGGCTTCAGCGGCACAGATTCGATTTTGTCGGGGTTCCAATACTGGAAAACACTCCAGCCAATGACGGCATCTACGGCTTTCAACGCTACCGCAGTGGCGGTTTTGTCGCAGCTTTCTGTATAGCTCACCAGGTTTTTTCTAAACTGTGCTTTTTCTGCTTCGCTAAAATTATTCTCCAGGATCTCTACCGCATAAACTCCTACGCAAACCCCTTCAGGATTGGCAATGGCTACCCGCAACCCTGGCCGGGTCAGATCCTGCAGGCTTTTTATGTTTTTGGGATTTCCCTTTTGCACATTGATGGCATTGACTAGGTACACCACCTGGTGCTCCGTCTCCGCATAAACCAGTTGCTCCCTTTTGGCCAGCTCCATGTAGTCCGATGACCCCGGAAAATAGACGTCTCCTCTGCCTGCCAGTTTCATCTGTGACAACACGTAGCCCGACCCGCCGTAAACCGCCTCCACGTGAAGGCCTGTCTCCTCCTGGAACTGTTGCACAATCTCCTCCACTGGCGGCTTAGAGGCTGCCCCTACATAGATCAGCAAAGGTGAAGATGCTTCGTTTTGAGCCGCCGTTGCTGGATCTTGGGAGCCATTTTGGCAACTGACAAATGTGAGTAAAAAAAGCAGATAGCAGATTTCTTTCATCGGTAGCTCAATTCAAACAGCATCTCGGCTCAAGCACCAAAACATCAACATGTTCTTAGCAGAAAATCCCTCATTTCTGGCTCGGGTACTCCGTCCCGGGCAAACTCCCCGGAAAGCCGACAGGCAGAATTAAAAAAAGGTTTCCTTCCTCACCTGTACTTCGGTGCGTATTTTGCAAAAAAATACGCCCCAACCCAAATAGTTACAAATAAAGTAATTGTTCCGTCAAACTCCCTTCAAAAGCCGATTTTTTTAAGATTCGCCTCCTCCTTAAGAGCTTGTTGCGTCTTGGCTATTCTTTTAAACCTCCGTCGTTTTGGACGAAAAATCCATCCTTTTTATCTCCGGCAGCCTCATCCAAACAGCATCGGAAAACGAGCAATTTTTTGTCAGGTTTTTAGCTTTTTGAAATAGCGTAGCAGTGCTACATATTTAAAAAAAATGAAAAGCAGGACGAAAAAGAACCGTTTTTGACCAAGCGACCCAATCAAAACAAGCTCTAAAACTCCCTCTTGGCCGCTTCTTCATCCAAGAACCAGTACAAATCTTTTTTTGCCCGGATATGAGCAGCTGGGTAGGCTTTTGACTCCTCTGATTTTTCCAGGATAGCCTGTACGACCTTCCGTTTGCTGTGGCCTGTTACCAGAAAAGCCACTTTTCGGGAATTGGCGATGACCTGTCCGGTCAGACTGATGCGATGCTGCCCCGATTCGGGATGAATGGCAGGAGCGCAGATTTGTTTTGCCTCCAGCAAGGTCTTTTGGTTGGGGAAAATGGAAGCTGTATGTCCATCTGCGCCGATGCCGAGCAGGACGAGGTCGAAAGAAGGCCAGCCATTTTTTTCGGGCACAAATTGCTGAATCTCAGCAGCGTAGCGAAGAGCTTCCTTTTGAGGAGGCTCTTCGCCCCGGATGCGATGGATGTTTACAGGCGGAATGGGTACGTGCTGTAAGAGCGTTTCACTGGTCATTTTATAATTGCTCTGGGGATCCCCGGGAGGGACGCAGCGCTCATCGCCCCAGAAGATGTGTACTCGCTCCCAGGGGATGCGCTCCCGGAATTTTTCGGCCAGGAGGTGAAAGAGAATTTTGGGGGTACTACCGCCGGAAAGTGCGAGATTGAAGGGCTCTTTTTTCAAGATCCATTTTTCAAGAAAATCGGCGAAGGCAGCAGCCGTTGCTTCGGGGGTTGGCTGGATGTAAATATGTGTTTTCATAATTCGCAATAATTATCGTCGTTGGTCAGATTTGAGCAGGGATTGCGCCAGCGCAAATCCTGCTCCTCGACCAGGTTGTCGGCTACGGAAGGCCCCCATGTGCCTGCCGGATAACCATAGATTTTCACCCTGTGGTCATTGGCCCATACGTCCTGGATGGGTTTGAGAAATTTCCAAACTTCGATTACCGAATTGCCGTGAGTGTATAGTGTGGGGTCTCCTTTCATCACGTCGAGTAGTAGTCGCTCGTAAGCCTCCGGTACCTTTTCGGTGGTGAGGTCGGAATAGTGAAAGTCCATGCCGGTTGTTTTTACGGTAAACCCGGCTCCCGGCACTTTCATGCCGAATTTGAGCAGCAGCCCCTCGTCGGGTTGGATGCGGATGACGATCTGGTTGTGCAGATGCCTGAACTGCTCCTGCTGCTGGAAGAGCTTGTGGGGGGGCGTCTTGAAGGCGATGACCACTTCTGTCACCTTGGTCGGCAGGCGCTTGCCCGTACGGATATAAAACGGCACACCTGCCCAGCGCCAGTTGTCAATGTAAAATTTCAAGGCGGCGTAAGTCTCTGTAATTGAGTTGGCCGGCACGTCCTCCTCCTGCCGGTAGCCCTTTACCTGCTTTCCCCGGATCGTGGAAGGGAGGTACTGACCCCGGATAGCATATCGGCCTACCTGGTCTTCCCGGATAGGCCTCAGGGATTGGAACAGCTTGAGTTTCTCACTGCGGATAGCATCGGCTGAAGCAGAGATCGGCGGCTCCATGGCCACGTGGGCGACAACCTGCATGAGGTGATTTTGAAGCATGTCGCGCAGTGCCCCCGATTTGTCGTAGTAGCCGCCTCTACTGCCTACACCAATGTCTTCGGCATTGGTGATTGCCACGTGTTGGATGTAGTTGCGGTTCCAGAGCGGCTCGAAAATGCCATTGGCAAAACGAGTGACGAGCATGTTTTGCACCGTTTCCTTGCCCAAATAGTGGTCTATCCGATAGATTTCCTCTTCCTGGAAGTGCTGGTGCAGGGAGGAGTTCAAAGCCAGCGCCGACTCGAGGTCGTAGCCAAATGGCTTTTCAATGACCAACCGACGCCACGCCGTATCGTGCCGGTTCAGACCCTGTGCTGCGAGGTATTTGGGAATGATACTGTACAGGCTCGGCGGCGTGGAGAGGTAGAAGATGTAGTTGCCCGGCAGTTTGAGCTGTTTGTCCAGTGTGGCGAGGCGACTTTTAACCTGGGCGTAATCCTCGCCTTTTGCTGTGTCTATTGTTTGGTAAAACAGCTTTTGGGCAAATGCAGTCTTAGTTTTTTCATCTGTTTGCGACAAATCAAGCAAGTCGTTTTTTAGGAAAACTTCTTCTCGGAATGCCTCGTCTGAAAATGCCGTACGGCTGACACCCAGCACTGCAAAGGACTCAGGTAGCAGATTTTCCTTGTGTAATTCAAAAATGGCGGGAATTAATTTGCGCTTTGCTAAATCGCCTGAAGCGCCGAAAATGGTGAAGATGTGAGAGTTCATTTTTTAAATTTGTGATAACAACTTTGGAGAATCCTGGGCGGGAAGATTCCTCTTTCCTCCCTCAATTCGGGGTGTTTCTGGAGTAAAATTGAGCATTTGTCCCCAAAATACCTCCCTGTTAAGTAGTTATAAAGTAAGTTGTAAATAACCAGGAACAGACATTGAGACTTACAGCATGAAAACAATCCCTTGTAGCGGGGTCTGTCCATAAGCTGATGCTTTTTATCGGCTCTTCCTTTGCCTGAAAAACCCCAGGATTTTACACGCCAGAACTGCCTGCTCGTACGGTTCCACGTAGTACAAACAGCAAAACCATAACTTTGATGAAAAATTTTCAGCTTTTGTGAAAGAGCAGGCCCTGGTGTAAACAGATGCGCTGTGAACCTCATAAAAAAACCGGCAAAAATTCTTTTGCAAAACCGTCACTCCTTAGTGCTTGTTGGCTATTCCTTCAAAATCTCCTTCGTTTTGAACAGGAAATCCATTCTTTTTATCTCCGGCAGCCCAACCCCAACAGCATCTCTGCCCAAGCACCAAAACGCAAACAAGCCCTTAGCTTTTTGAAGTGACGTAGCAGCGCTTTGAAAAAGGGGAAAACAGGACGAAAAAGGGCCGTTTTTTAGCCAAGTGACCCAATCGCAAACAAGCTCTTAAGTAGTCACGTGAAATTATTTTGAATTAGACTTAAGAATATTTGCATTCCTGTGAGATGTTCACGTACCTTTACTCGTCAGCCGCTTTTATAACACGAGTTTACAGGAAAACGAACCCAATTGCTCCTCCTCATTTTACCATCGTCCTGCAATCCCTCTTTCCGATGTTTTACTAGGTAACAACAATTGCCGTGACTAACTCAACCGGCAATTGAAAAGGCTCTATTGACATGGAAACCCATTCTTGCACTTCATTCTGCCAGTTTACGCATCACTCTCATTCTCTGATATTTTCACGTTCAGGATGGCGTTTTCTCACCAGAAGCCTTCCATGCTTTTTCTAATCTTCAGCCTTTTGCTCTCACCCTGAGGTGCTTCCTTTTCAAAAATTTTGTAAAATTAAGTATGTAATTAACTTATAAATACCTGATCAATGAAATATCTAGTACACCCTTCGACTTTTTACACGACAATTTTAACGGGATTGTTTTTATGCTTTGCCATGCAGGTGCAGGCTGGCATTCATTACGTTAAACAGGGAGGCACAGGTGGAGGTACTACCTGGAGCGATGCCTCGGGCGATTTACAGGCCATGATTGAAGCTGCCGTAGTAGGTGATGAAATCTGGGTGGCAGCGGGCACGTATTATCCCACTAAAGATATTTGGGGCAACAGCAGTCCGGCTGACCCCCGCACCAAGGCCTTTGTGATGAAAAACGGAGTTGCCATCTATGGTGGTTTTGCAGGGACAGAAACCCTGCTTTCCGAACGGGATTGGGCTGTGAATGTCACCATCCTGAGCGGGGATATCGGCACTTCTGCCGACAGCACTGACAATTGCTATCACGTCATTTATAATGGTGGTATCGGATTAGACAACACCGCTGTTCTGGATGGGTTTAGTATTGAGAAGGGTAATGCAAATGGAGGAAACCAATTTGACAGCTTTGGCGGGGGGATGTTTAATTATGCATGTTCACCGAAGATAAGCAACTGTGAATTTACAAATAATTATTCTGTCTATGGCGGAGGAATGCACAACGAAAACTCTTCCTCTCCTACAATAAGTAATTGTAATTTTTTGGATAATTTGACTGGTTTCGCTGGTGGAGGAATGTCTAACTTCAATTCTTCCTCACCGGTATTGACTAACTGTAGTTTTACAGGTGATACTGCCACGGTTGGCGGTGGGATGTTCAATTATTTATCTTCCTCACCAGTATTGACTAACTGTAGCTTTACAGGCAATTCTGCTTCTTATGGTGGTGGAATATACAGTTTGTACTCTTCCGTGACATTGACTAACTGTAGTTTTTTAGGCAATTCAGCTGAGGCTGGCGGAGGAATATACAGCTTCTCCTCTTCCGCTACATTGGCTAACTGCAGTTTTTCAGGTAATTCTTCTTTTATTGACAGTGGCGGAGGAATATACAATTATATCTCTTTCCCAAGTCTTACCAATTGCATAATATGGGGAAACAGCAGCCAGATAGATGGAGATGTTGCTACTGTGACGTATTCCATCGTGGAGGGAGGCTACGTCGGGACGGGTAATCTGGATGCGGATCCGCTCTTTGTTGACCAGTCAGGAGGGAATCTGCGCCTTCGGGGCTGCTCCCCGGCCATAAATGCGGGACTTAATTCGGCTGTCCCATCAGGAATTACGACCGATCTGGATGGCAATGACCGGTTTTTTAATAACGGCACAGTGGATATGGGGGCGTATGAGTATCAAGGAAATGTTGTTCACCTGGTTGCTGGTCTGAGTAAATCGGACGATTTGAGCTGTGTCGTTACCAGTGTCACCTTAAGTGCAAGTCCTGCAGCGGGTATGAGCTACGCCTGGAGTGCGGGTGCTGTGCCAGTATCAGGCACAAATACAGCCACGGCAGCTGCAGAAGGCACCTACACGGTGACGGTGACGGATGAAGTGAACGGTTGCACGGCCACGGCGAGCATCAGTGTGAGTGACAGCCCAATACC